>Ga0137427_10000271_pt1 | contig 28342 bp, 21 predicted proteins | sample EasRivERMZT700_2_FD_102309 | JGI IMG/M metagenome (GOLD analysis project Ga0137427, IMG submission 102309) | Soil microbial communities from meander-bound floodplain in the East River, Colorado, USA - East River MetaG ERMZT700_2 | ecosystem: Environmental > Terrestrial > Soil > Floodplain ...
AAGATCCGCACCAGCTCGTGGATCGTCCGGGTGCCGCCGACCTGCTCGTAGAGGCGGTCGCTCATGCGCGTGGGGTGACGGGGCTACGGTAGCACGAACGATTGACATGCCGGCGCCGGCGATGCTACGGTCTCGTGTGCACATTTTTGTGCACTATGTTCGAAAATGTGCAGGAGACCGCATGCGCAGGCGAACGCGCGATCATGACGCCGTCGGGGCCCGGGCCCGGTCGGTCCTCGAAGTCATCCTCCGGCTCGGGGACGCGACCGGACCGCAAATCCTCGAAGAACTGCCGGCGATCCCCAGCTATTCCGCCCTCCGGTCCATCCTCCGCGCGCTCGAGGACAAGGGCCTGGTCCAGCATCGCGCCAAAGACCTGAAGTACGTCTACCGCGCGACGGTCTCCAAGTCGGTCACGTCCAGGCGCGTGCTCGCGCGCGTCCTCGACACGTACTTCGGCGGCCAGCCGGAGCACGCGATGAAGGCGCTCCTCGACCTCTCCCGCGACAAGAACCACCAGATTGATTTCGACGCGCTGCAGCGGCTGATCGACCAGGCCCGGCGCGAAGGCAGGTAACTCATGGCGTCACTGGCAACGGCCCTGCTCTACGCATTGGGTGTGACGACGGTCGTGGGCTCCCTCATTCTTTCCGTGGGCCTCGTCGTGGATCGGCGGGCGCGTCGCTGGTCGGCCGCGTCGCGACATCGGGTGCTGGCCACCGCGGCCTTCACGCCGCTCGGCATCCTGGTCCTGTCGTTCGCGGTCCGGGCCGCCTGGCCCGCATGTCCCGGCGAGCCCTGCGGGACGGATCCCAACCGAGGTCGCGCGAGTGTGGTCGAGGCGGCCTTCATGTTCGGGGCGGCGGGCAAGTTTCCTGGCCTGGCCAGCACCGCCCCACCGCTTCAGCCGTCACAGGCGACTGACGCGAACGGCCCGGGCTGGGCTGGCCTCGTCGTTCTCTTGTGGGCCACGGGCGTGGCCGTTTCCCTTGCAGGCATCGCGCGCCGCCGCGCGCAGGCGCGGCGAGTCGTGGCCGGCGCCGAAGCCGTCACGACCCCAGCCGTGAACAGCCGGCTGGCCGCGCTTGCTGCGAGATCCGGACTCGTGGGCCGGGTGCGCGTCGCCCGTCACGCCGACATCGCGATCCCGTGCGTCGCGGGCGTGCTTCGATCGACGCTCCTGCTGCCCGAACGGTTCGCTCCTGACTCCAGTGAGGCCCTCGACATCGTCCTCACCCACGAGCTGGCGCACGTCGAGCGGCGCGACGGCGTCACCGCGCTCGCCGGCGAGGTCGCGACGGCCCTCCTCTGGTTCAACCCGCTCATGCGGATCACCACGACGCGGCTCGGCGACCTGCAGGAAATGGCCGCCGATCGGTCGGTCCTCGACAGCGGCGTGAAGCCGTCGACTTACGCGCAGTTTCTGCTGACGACGGCGCGCGAGGCTGGAGAAGGGGCACGGCTCCGATCGCAGGGCAGCCTGGCGATTCTCGGCCACTGCCAGATGGCGTCGCGCCTCCGCCTCATTCTCGAGGCGCAGCCGCAGGGATCTACGCCGGCGGCCGGCATGTGGGGACTGCGGCTGACCTTCGTGCTGGCCGGCGCGATCGCGGCCGCGGCGCCCGTCGTGACGGCCTACCAACCCGCGTCCGTCCTGCAACGCGCGCTGCTCACGCCGGACGGCCTCGACGCCATCGTCCGCCCGGCCGTGATCAACAAGATGGCCGACCGCTACGTGGCCGGCGCCGCGGTCACGGTGGTGCACGAGGGTGCGGTCGTCTATCAGGCCGGCTTCGGCCGCCGGGAAGTGTTCAAGGAGATTCCGGTCGACGCCGGCAGGACGATCTGGCGGATCGGATCGATCACCAAGGTGCTCACGGGCGCGGCGATCATGCAGCTCGTCGATCGCGGCCTGCTCAGTCTCGACGCGGACGTCAACACGTATCTCACGGACCCGCGGGTGCCGGCGACGCTTCCGGAACCGGTGCGCATCCGGCACCTCCTCACGCACACGGCCGGCTTCGATCAGATCGGCCTCGGGCGCCAGGTCCGCAGCATGCAGGAGGTTCGGCCGTTGGGCGACTTCCTGCGCGAGAACCTTATTCGCATCCGCCGGCCCGGCGTGGTCTCGACCTATGACACGTACGCGATCACGCTGCTCGGCCATCTGATCGAGAAGATCAGCGGCCTGTCGTACGAGGCGTACCTGCAGCAGCATCTCTTCCAGCCGCTCGAGATGCATCGGAGCTTCATCGCGGTTCCGCCGGCCCTCGCGGGCGACGTCGCGATCGGGTACGGATTTGCCGGCACGTGGGAGGCCGAGCGCTGGGAGTACATGAACACGCCGCCGGCCAGCTCGGTCAACGCTACGGTCGGGGACATGGCCAACTTCGCGCGCATGCTGCTCGAGGGCGGGCGCTTTAACGGGCGTCAGGTCCTCAGCGAGAAGTCGGCCAGGGCGATGCTTACGCAGCAGTTCACGAACCATCCCGACCATCCGGGCTTCAGCTTCACGATGTTCGAGGACCGCAGCTTCGGCGTGCCGGCGTTCAGCCACGGGGGCTCGATGACTGGGTTCGGCGCGTTTCTCTACCTCATCCCCCAGTACCGGCTCGGGGTGTTCACGGCGAGCAATCAGGACTCCGGCACCATCGGCCAGGCTGTGACGGCCGCGCTCGTCGATGCGCTCTTCCCCGGCCACGGGCCCGCGCGCGCGAAGCTGCCGCGCCCGGCCGCTCCCGTCTCACTCACCCGCTTCGTCGGCCGGTACGCGAACAACATGTACCACCACACCGATCCGACGCGGGGCTGGCGCATCAACCCGATCGAGCTGAAGGCGGACGCCGAGGGCCGCCTGGTGTTCGCCGGCGCGCCCGCGTATCCGGTCGGGCCGCTCGCGTTTCAACGAGACGATGGCCTCCTCTTGAGCTTTGTCGAGGATGGGCAGGGCGGCATCTCGCACTTCGTCGTCAATCAGATGCTGTTCGAGCGGTTGAAGTAGGTGCCGCGCGCCCGAAGGCGGCCCGTCAGTCGAACGTCCTGCTCAGCACAATCACCTGCTCGGCATCGCTCTGCCAACCGTCGGCGTTCTCGCGGGCGTTGCGCGTCGAGATCGTGAGCATCTTGCGGTCGGCGGACACCGCGTAGGTGCCTTGCCCGATGATGCGACCCTCGCGCGTCGCGACGGTCTCGAACGCGCGCGGACTCATCCAACCTGCGACCACCACGAGGCCGGGGCCGAGCTCGCGCTCCTGGCCGTCAACCTGCATGGTGTTCCGGCCGCGTTCCTCGCGGCCCAACTCGTCGACCATGGCGCTCTGAATCGACATGCGCTCGCCGTCCACCTCGAACCGCAGCGTCGCGCTGCGGAACTTGTTCCGAGGGTGAGGCGTCGACGCGTCGAGGTTCGCGATCCACGTGCCGGCAAACGGGCTCTCGACCGGCGCCGCATCGACGTGGGCCTTGAGCTGCGCCCAATTCACGAAGCCGTACTCACGCGCGATGGCATGCTGCGCGTCGGCGAGCTTCGAGTCAGGCTGGCGTTGACGAATATCCTCCAGGCGAGCCTTCGCCTGGCTCTTGAGGTGCTCGAGATTCGGATGGGCCGGAAGCTGGCGGGACATCACACTCCTCCTTCATTGCCTGATGTCCGCTGTAGGCAAGAGAGGCGTGGCGCCGCTGCCTGTTCACTGGCGCAGGTGGGATGGTCCCTTTCCGCGGACGGGATGCAGCCTGAACTGCGCTCCCATTCTAGCGCCTTGGCCGTTCCGTCCGTACCTCGACCTTCCGTCCCTTCAGCGTCGTCTTCTGCAGCGCGCGAATGACGCGGTCGGCGAGGTTCTCGGGGATTTCCACCAGTGCGTGGTGCGGCCCGATGGTGATCTTGCCCAGCTGACGCGAGGTGAGGTGCGCCTCATTAGTAATGGCGCCGACGAGATCGCCGGGGCGGATGCCGGCGGAGCGGCCGGCGCTGACGAACAACCGGACCATAGGACCGGCGACCGCGCGCACGTCGTCCTCGGCTGGCGGCGCCGCCTCGCGCTCGTCGGGTCCTGACTCGTCCTTGGCCTGCAACAGCGAGACGGCCGCGGCCGCGATGTCCAGCACATCGACGTTGTGCGCGAGATCCGCGATGAACGCGCGCGGGCCGTCGAGCGCGCCCGCCTTGATCCGCTCCTCGATGGCGGACCGCATCGCGCCGAGACGCTTGGCCTGGAGCGCCGCTTCGGTCGGCAGCGGCGCCACTTCGATCGGCTGCCGGGTCAGTCCCTCGATCTGGCGAAGCAGGCGCTGCTCCCGCGGATCCACGAGCGTGATCGCGACGCCCTCGCGGCCAATGCGGCCGGTGCGCCCGATCCGGTGCACGTACACCTCCGGCGACGTCGGGATGTCGTAGTTGATCACGTGCGACACGTGCTCGATGTCGAGGCCGCGAGCGGCCACGTCGGTCGCGACGAGCACATCCGCTTTCTCCTTCCGGAACAGCGTCATGACGCGGTCGCGCTCGCGCTGCTCCATGCCGCCGTGCAGCGCCTGCGCGTTGTAGCCGTGCGATTTCAGAATATCGGTGAGCTCCTCCACCTCGATCCGCGTGCGGCAGAAGACGATGGCCGATGCCGGGTCTTCGAACTCCAGGATTCTTCCGAGCGCGTAGGCCTTGAGCCCGCGCGCCGCGATGAACGCCACCTGACGGACGCGCGGGAGCTTGCCGGCCGCCCGCTTCTCGCCCTTGATCATGACCCGCGCCGGCGTGGTCAGGTGCTTTTCCGCAATCTTCGCAATCCGCGGCGCCATCGTCGCCGCGAAGAGCGCCGTCTGGCGCGTGCCGGGCGTGGCGGTCAGGATCGCCTCGAGATCCTCGGCGAATCCCATGTCGAGCATCTCGTCCGCTTCGTCGAGGACGAGCACCGCGACGGCGTCGAGCACGAGCGCCTGTCGCCGCATGAGATCGAGCGCGCGACCGGGCGTCGCGACGACGACGTCCACGCCGCGGCGGAGCGCACGGACCTGCTGATCCATCGGCGCGCCGCCGTACACCGGCACCACACGCAGTGCGGTCCCCTTCGCATATTTGTGGACCGCTTCCGCGACCTGCATCGCGAGCTCGCGCGTCGGCACGAGGATCAGCCCGCGCGGACCTGCCTTCTGACTGTCGGGTTGGTCGAGCAGCCGGTGGATCAGAGGAAGCGCAAACGCGGCGGTCTTTCCGGTGCCGGTTCCGGCCTGTCCGAGCAGATCCTTGCCGGCGAGGAGGACGGGAATGGCCTCGCGCTGGATCGGCGTCGGCTCCTCATACCCCAGCGCCGTGACGGCACTGACGATGGGACCAGCGAGACCGAGGGAGTCGAAACGGGCGGGGGCGGGGGTGGTGCTCACAGCTCAGAGTATCGCGGCGCGCTCGGCGCGACGACAGCGGCCGATACCGTTGTATACAAGCACCATGCGCCTGTCCGTTGCGCTTGCCACTCTGCTCCTGGCCTCGGCGTCTGCCCAATCGCAGGATCAGGCGCCCCTGGCTGCGATCCTCACGTTCGAGACGACGCAGGCCGGCGGCGTGCTGACTGGCTGGGCCACCAGCCCGCCTAACAGCGCCGTCGCTGACGATACCATCGTCCGCACCGGGTACTGGTCGGCGCGGCTCGAGCGAACGGCGACGAGCCCCGACGAGTTCAGCGGCCTCTCGAAGAACATCCCGCTCGACGTCGCCGGCAAGACCATCGTCCTGCGCGGATTCCTGCGGACGGACAATGTCACCGGGTTCGTGTCGCTCTGGATCCGGCAAGATGGGTCGTCTCCGAATCTCGCGTTTGCCACCACGCAGGGCCGAGGCGTCAAGGGGACGAACGACTGGCACGAACACACGGTCACGCTGCCTCTGCACGCCGACGCGCGGCAGCTGGTGTTCGGCGTGTTGATCTCGGGCTCGGGCAAGGCGTGGGTGGACGATCTCGCGCTGATGGTGGACGGCGTCCCGTTTGCGTCCGCGCCCAAAGCCGACCGGCCGAAGACCGTCATCGAGACGGACTACGAGTTCGCCTCCAGATCGCGCGTCGCTGTGGACGCGCTCCTTCCGCATCAGGTCGACAACCTCGTCACGCTCGGCCAGGTCTGGGGATTCCTGAAATATCACCACCCGGCAATCCGATCGGGAGAGCGCCACTGGGACTTCGACCTGTTCCGTGTGCTGCCAGGCGTGCTCGCGGCTCCCGACAGGCGGACGGGCAACGCGGCGATCCTCAAGTGGATGACGAGCCTTGGCCAGGCGCAGCCCTGCAAGCCGTGCGCGAAACTGCCGTCAGAGCAGATCCACCTTCCACCCGATGTGAAGTGGATCGAGGACGAGGCGCGGCTGGGCGCCGATCTCAGCCGCGCGTTGCGTGCCGTGCACGCGAATCGTCCTTCCAACCAGGCGCAGTTCTATCTCTCTCTGGCGCCCGGCATCGGCAATCCGGTGTTCAGGAACGAGCCGAACTATCCGCAGATTGCGCTGCCTGACGCGGGCTACCAGCTCCTCGCGCTCTACCGGTTCTGGAACATCATTCAGTACTGGTTTCCGTACCGCGACGTCATCGGCGAGGACTGGACGGGCGTCCTTCGCGAGTTCGTGCCGCGCGTGACGCTGGCGAAATCGGCGCGGGATTACCAGCGGCAGCTCCTGGCGCTCATCGCGCGCGTGCACGACACACACGCGAACCTCTGGAGCTCGCTGGCCGCGCGCCCGCCTGTCGGCGACTGTGAGATCCCGGCCCGCATCCGGTTCATCGAGGGGCGTCCCGTCGTGACGACCGCGGGCGGCTCGCTCGAAGTCGGGGACATCGTCACGTCGCTCGACGGCACGCCCGTGTCCAGGCTCATCGCGGAGTGGTCGCCGTACTATGCGGCATCGAACGAGCCGACGCGCCTGCGCGACATTGGCCGGTTCATGACGCGCGGCGCCTGCGGCGATGCGGCGGTCGCGGTGACGCGCGCCACTGGTGACGTTGTCGTGAAAACCGAGCGTGTGAAAGCCGCGGCGAGCCCACGGACCAACGACCTGCCCGGCGACACGTTCCGCAAGCTCTCGCCGGAGGTCGGCTACCTCACACTCTCGTCGATCAAGATCGCGGACGTGCCGAAGTACCTCGAAGCGGCGGCCGGCACGAAAGGCCTCGTCATCGACATCCGGAATTACCCGTCGGAGTTCGTCGTCTTCGCGCTCGGCCGCAGTCTCGTGGGCGACACGATGGCGTTTGCGCGGTTCACGCAGGGCGATCTCGCCAACCCCGGCGCGTTTCACTGGGGCCCGGCGATGTCGCTCACCCCGGCCGAGCAACGCTACAAAGGCACGGTCGTGATTCTGGTGGACGAGGTGTCGCAGAGCCAGGCCGAGTACACGACGATGGCGTTCCGGACGGCGCCGGGGGCGAAGGTCGTGGGCAGCACGACGGCCGCGGCCGACGGCAACGTGTCCAGCATTCCATTGCCCGCCGGGCTGAGCACGATGATCAGCGGCATCGGCGTTTTCTATCCGGACAAGCGTCCGACGCAGCGCGTCGGCATCATCCCTGATGTCGAGGCGAAGCCGACCATTGCCGGCATTCGGGCTGGACGAGATGAGGTGCTCGAAGCTGGCATCAGGCAGATTCTGGGGCCGGGCGTGTCAGACGAGGTGATCAGAAAGATGGTCGCCGATCAGAAGAAGCAGTAGCCGCAGGGCGGCCGAACTAGCGCGCGACTTTCTTCTGCGCCTCGGCGACCCAGCCGCGTTCCATATCGCCGTCGCGCCAGAGGTCGAGGAACTTGGTGTACTGCGCGCGCGCCTGAGCCTCTTTCTTCTGGCGCTCATAGATCCGAGCGAGCACGAAATGACTGCGCGCCTCGGCCTCCTGGTCGAACACGGCATCGTGTGAGGCTTGCAGGCGTTCAAGGAGTGCCGCCGCGTCGGCGTCCTTCCCCGCGCGCGCGAACGCGACCCCCGCGTCGTAGAGCAACGCGGCGATGTTCGATGGCGGACCGATCACAGCGCCATGGGCCGGAAGCGTGCGCAGCGCGTTGCCGAACTCAGCGGCGGCGAGGGTCGCGTCGCCGCGATCCAGCGCGATCTGCCCGCGGGCCCAGTGCGGCTTGCGCTTCTCGCGATCGGACGGCACGACGGCGATCCGGGACTCGAGACGCGCGAGCGTCTTGTCGGCGTCCGACGCGCGCCCGGCACCGGCCTGCGCGATCGCCAGGAGTTGAAGGGTTTCAAACTCCTGATCGCGGTTGGCCGCATCCGGCAGGGCCAGGTCGAGTTGGACAAGGGCCGCCGCGGGCTTGCCGAGACGCAACAGCAGCGAGCCCTGCCGATTCCTCGCGAGCGCCCGATTGAACGGCGCGATGCCGGGCAGCTTCGCGGCGGTCTCGAATTGGACGAGCGCATCCTGCGCCCGTCCCCGCCCCGCCCGGAGGACGCCGGATGCGAAATGGCCGAGGTACTTCTGAAATGGGCTTGCCGACTTCATCAATTCCTGGTTGAGGCGATCGGCGTCTCCCCAGCGCTGCTGGAGCGCGGCCACGTTCCGGAGCCCGAGCTTGGGCACGAAATCGAGTGGTTCGAGCGCCTCGGCTCTCTCGAACATGGCTCGGCCCTCATCCAGCTTGCCTTGCGCCACCAGCACCGACCCGAGCGTCCGCGCGCCCGTACCCGACTCGGGGAATCGCTTGTTGTATTCCTCGATCGCCTCTCGCGCGCGAGCGGCATCGTTGATTGAGATATAGGCGGTGGCGAGGTTCTCGTAGGTCGTGGGATTCGACACCCCGCGACGCCGGAGCTCTTCGTACTGTTCGATGCTCTCGGGGAATCGTTCCAGGTTGAGAAAGGCCAGACCGAGATTATGCCGGGAGGCCTGGTGTTCCGGGTGCAGCGCGAGACCTTGCCTGTAGGACTCGATGCATCGCCCGACCGTCTCCGAGCGCAGACAGTACGAGAAGCCTTCGATGTAATACCGTTCGCGGGTCGTCAGCCGGTCGACGCGCGACAGCGCCGCCTTCGCGTATTCGTCACGCTTGTTGAAGAGACCGAGGTTGTTGCTGACCACGGCCAGTTTCGCGTAGGCCATGGCGAACTCGGGATCGATCTTGATGGCCTCTTCGAGCAACGGCGCGGCTTGATCGCTGAGGCCGCGCTCGTGGAAGAGCAGGGCTTCTGCGTAGTACCGGTACGCCTGAATCGAGGAGGTCGTGATGTCCGTGACGCCGCGATCGAGGCCGGGTTCCTGCGCCTGCCCCGGTTTGACGAACAGCGACTTCGACGCCGCCGGCGCGCCGAGCGACGCAAACGTGGACTTGAACCGGCGCGTGAGCTCGTCCACCAGCGTGAACAAGCTGGACTCGCCCGGCCCTTCGACCCGCTCGGCGCTGACGATCTGCCCGGTCCGGGCGTCCTGCAGGCGCGCGCTGATCCGGATGGTCTGGCCGGCCTTGACGTAGCTGCCCACCAGCACGCGGTCCACGCCCGCGCGCGCGACCACCTGCTGCACGACGTCGGCCGACAAGACCTTGTCGTCGGTGCGCTTGAGCTCCTGAAGAATCTGATAGAGCCGATCGGTGCCGAGCACCTCGATGTTCGGCGTCTGGGACAGGTCGGTGACCATCATGTCTGTCAGACCGGTCCGGATCCAGTCGAGCGACGCGTCACCGGTGTTGTTGTCGAAGTACAGCACGGCGATCGATGGACGTCCGGAGGCACTCGCGGCCGGCGCGGGCCGGCGTCCCATCCACCACCAGATCCCTGCCCCGAGCGCGACAACCAGCAACGCCGCCGACACCATTAGTGGCAGGCGCCGGACACCCTCCGCGTTCCTGGTCCGCGGAGCGGACGGCAGCGAGACCGATGAGATGTCCGATCCAGACGTCGAATCGAGCCGCCGGCGCGCCGCCCGCAGGTCCACGCCGATGTCCTTCATCCCCTGGTAGCGTTCGTCGGCATCCTTGGCCGTGCACTTGGCGATCACGCGTTGCAGATCGGTCGTCGTCTCACCCGGCAACCCGGCCGGCGTCGGCAGTGGTGGCACGGGATCGGTGAGGATGGCGTGCAGGGTGTCCAGCGTGCTCTTGCCCTGGAAGGCCGAGCGCGCGGTGAGCATTTCGTACAGCACGACCCCGAGGGCAAAGATGTCGGTGCGATGATCGACCCGATCGCCGCGTGCCTGTTCGGGCGACATGTACGCGGCGGTGCCGATCACGAGCCCCGGCGTGGACTGGGGCCCGCGCGCGCCGACCGTCGACGCATCCGGTCCGGCGGATTCGACGAGCTTGGCCAGGCCGAAGTCGATCAGCTTGGCATGACCGTCTTCCGTGACCATGACGTTGGCCGGCTTCAGATCGCGGTGGATCAGGCCCTTCTCGTGGGCCCGGCCGAGCCCCTCCGTGATCTCGACGGCCAGGTCCAGCGCGCGCTTCGGCAGGAGCGGCCCGCGCGCCAGGACGTCACTGAGCTTCTCCCCGCGGACGAGCTCCATGGCGATGAACGTCACGCCGTCGGCCTGGCCGACTTCGTGAATCACCGCGATGTGCGGGTGTTCGATGAGCGCGGCCGCCCTCGCCTCCTGCAGCATCCGCTCCCCGCGCAGGCGATCGTGGACCAGCTCCTCGGGGAGCACCTTGAGGGCGACCTCGCGTCCGAGGTTCAGATCGCGGGCGCGGTAGACGACGCCCATGCCACCGCGACTGATCTCCTCGATGATTTCGTAATGCGAGAGCGTGCGGCCGATCATCGGTGCATCGGACGAGAACTCTACCTCAGAACGGAGGGCGCGTTGGGACAAGCCTCGGAGTAGGATCGACACCCACCATGTTCACCAAGTTGAGAATCACGCTGGCTCTGGCCGCGGCACTGACAACTTCGGGCGTCATTTTTGCGAACAACGACTCCCGAGGTCGTTTCCGCGAGCAGGCGCCGGCCACCGCTCGCGTGGACGAGATCTTCAAGGAGTTCACGGCGCCGGGCTCTCCGGGGTGCACCGCCGGCGTCTACCAGGGCGGCCGGATTGTCCACAAGGGCGCCTACGGCATGGCCAATCTCGACCATGACGTCAAGCTGACGCCGGGCTCCGTCTTCCACGTCGCCTCGGTCTCGAAACAATTCACCGCCACGGCCATTCTGCTGCTCGCCGCCGACGGCAAGCTGTCGCTCGATGACGAGGTCCGGAAGTTCATTCCCGAGCTGCCGGACTTCGGCCAGCGCATCACGATTCGCCACCTGGCGAATCACACGAGCGGCATCCGCGATCAGTGGGACCTGCTCGGGCTCGCGGGCTGGCGATACTCGCGCGATCTCATTACCGACGACGACGTGCTGCAGATGCTGTCGCGTCAGAAAGACCTCAACTTCACGCCCGGCGAGCGGCATCTGTATTCGAACAGCGGCTACACGCTCCTCGCGGTCATCGTCAGCCGGGCGAGCAAACAGTCGTTTCGCGACTTCACGACCGAGCGAATCTTCAAGCCGCTCGGCATGGACCACACGCACTTCCGGAACGACTTCAACGAGGTCGTCAAGGACCAGGCGTACGGGTACGCGCGGACCGGCACGGGCTATCGGCTGAGCGTCACGAACTTCGACACGGCCGGGGCGACGAGCCTGCTCACGACCGTCGAGGATCTGGCGAAGTGGAACGCGAACTTCGACACGGGCGCGGTCGGGACTTCGTCATTGATCTCTGGCCTGCTGACCCGTGGCGTGCTCAACGACGGCCGACCGATCGACTACGCGGTCGGCATCAGCCACGGGATGTACCGCGGCGTGCCGACGGTCAGCCATGGCGGCTCGGATGCCGGCTACCGGGCGATGTTCATGCGGTTTCCCGAGCAGAAGCTGGGCGTCGCGGTGCTGTGCAATCTCGCGTCGGCGAATCCGGGGCTGCTCGCGCAGCGCGTCGCCGACCTGTTTCTCGGCGACACGCTCAAGCCGGCTCCCGCGCCGCCGCAGCCCGACAGCTCGCCAGAGGTCGCGGTCACGCCCGAGCAGCTCACGGCGGTCGCCGGTTTGTACTGGAACGGCCTGGTCTCGGAGCCGCGGCGTTTCGTCGTGCGGGACGGCCGGCTCCACTCGGTCACGCCGCCGCTTCCACTCAAGTCGCTCGGTGGCGGGCGGTTCGTCGCGATGACGGGTCCGCCGGTCACGGTCGCGTTCGAGCTGCTCAGCGGCTCCGCGACGAGAGTGCGAATCGCTCCGCCGGGAGCCCCGGTCGAAGACCTGCCGCGGGTCGAGCCGTTCGTGCCGACGGCCGCCGGACTGGCCGAGTTCGCGGGCACGTACCGCAGCGACGAGATCGAAGCCATCTATCGCATGGTGGCGAGAGACGGCAGCCTCAGGCTCGAGAGACTCAAAGCCACGCCGGCGCCGCTGACGCCGCTCGTCGCGGACACCTTTACCAGCCCGCTCGGCATCATTCGATTCGTCCGCGGCGAGGGGAACCGCGTCACCGGCTTCGTGCTGGATAGCGGGCGAATCCGGCGGATGAGGTTTACGAAGTCGTAGCGGCGTTACCGCCGAATCGCCTTCTGCGTGCGGCCGTTCTGGTGGAGCACGGCTGAGCTGCCGTCAGGCGCGAACTCGAGTTGCGCGTCCACGACTTTCAGGAAGAAGAGCGTCTGGGACTGCGCGAAGATCTCGTTCCGGCCCTGTCCCGTGAGCTGCGCAAACAGGCGGCCTCCGTCGAGCGTGACGGTAATTGTCACTTTCGGCACCAGGTCATATATGCCGACATACTTCGCCAGCGTCTCGCCGGGCAGCGTGATTTCCTTGCGTTCGGACGGCAGCGTCACGGGTTCGCCGTGCATGAGCGCCGCGAGCTGCCTGCCGAGCATGTCCGGCACGGGGCCGGCGACATTCGACAGCACAATCACCACCGTCCGCGACTCCGGGTAGTAGGCCATCTGCGTGTTGAAGCCGTCGATGCCGCCGCCATGGGCCACGACGCGGCGTCCGTTCGCCGTGGTCGAGGTGAGGCCGAACGCATAGTTGTTCTGGAACGGCGTGGTCATCCTGTCGAGCGACGCGCGCGACACCACCTTGGCGCCGAACAGCCCCTGCTCCCACTTCAGCAGGTCCTCCGTCGTCGAATACAGCGCGCCAGCCGCGTGCGGCACCGACATGTGAATGTAGGTGGCGTTGAGGAGCCCCGCGGGCACCCTGCTGTAACCGCTGGCGCGCCGCTTGATGAGCGCCGTGTTCGAGTCGTAGCCCGAGTCCTTCATGCCGAGCGGCGTGAAGAGGTTCTCGACAACGAACTTCTCGTAGCTCTGGCCGGCGACTTTTTCGATGATCGATCCGAGGACGAGGTAGCCGGAATTGCTGTAGCTCATCCGCTCGCCGGGCGCGAAATCAAGCGGCCGATCCCGGAACGTGGCGATGGTCGCGTCAACGCCGGTCGCCTTCAGCTTGGCGGCGCCGTACTCAGGCAACGCCGTAAAGTTGGGAATGCCGGACGTATGCGTGAGGAGGTTGAAGACGGTGATCTTCTCCCACGAGACCGGACTGTCCGGGAGGTACGTCTTGACGGGCGCGTCGATCTTCAGTTTGCCGCGTTCCTCGAGCAGCAGAATCGAGGCTGCCGTGAACTGCTTGGTGATGGATCCCAGCCGGAACTTGGTCGTGGGTGTATTCGGCACATCCCATTCCACGTTGGCCAGTCCGTACGCCTTGTTGTGCACAATCGCGCCGTCGCGCGCGACGAGCACCGCGCCCATGAAGGTGCCCGCGGTCACGTAGCTTTGAATCACCTGTTCCATCCGCGCCGTGTCCTGCGCGACACCTCCTTGCGAAGTGGCGAGAACGAACGCGGCGGCAACAATGAATGACTTGATCACGGGTGCTCCTTGGGCTGGCACATTATGGGGCCGTTGGGGCGTGCCGCAAGCGGTACGTAGGCCGCCCCGGTTTTTGGGGCGGCGAATCCAGATCCGGCGGGGCCGGCGGATGAAGGTCAGGACCTCGGCCCGCCACTCCTGCCGGTCGGCCTCGTTAGCGCGCGGGATCAACAGGCAAGATTTGCGATCTCAGGTGGAGCTGAGGTTGCAAATTTTGCGACGCCAACTGCGGGGCGACTCCAGAATCGCTCGGCCCGGCACCTGATTTCAGGACTTCGTTTTTTCCCGGCTCTTCGCGGTCGCTTCTGCGTCAACTCTCCGGACGGCCGCCTCGACCTCCGAGCGTCTCAAGCGGCCGCTCTTTGTCAGACGGGCCCTTTCCGACAACCGGGGCTGTGCAGTTTCCCCCTCAGCCGGTCTGTCGCTGCGTTGATGTTTCATGGCAAGGCGCCCCGAGCTTTGGAACGGCGAATCCAGGTCCGGAGGGCTGAAGCCCTCCGGCTACTGTCGATTCTTTGAATGTCAGCTGCGCTTCTTCTCCGATGGCGGCAGGTCTTCGGGCCGCAGGCCCTTCGGTTGGTCCGGTGGGGGCGGGCTCGACCAATTCGACAGGATCGCCTTGTCCGCGAGCCGCGCGATCATCTCCGTCGGCGCGACCGTCCTGCCGACGCTGGCCACTTGCACCAGCACATTGCCGCGCACCATGTAAACGACGCTGCCGTGCGGGGATCCGTGCGTGGAATCACCAATCTTCGGCATCTTAGGCGTGGGGAACGACCGCAGTGGCGTGTTCGTCCGGACCATGAGCCACGCCAGTGCGTCCTGTGCCGCCGCCGGCGTCGGTGACCAGGACACGGCCATCTTGAACTGTCGTCGGTCGACCTTCCGTCCACCCCGACGCCGGCCGCCAGCCTTGCCATCGTCGGACGCCGCGACGTACCAGTACTCCACGGACGAGGACACCAGCGGCGCGAGCGCCGCCAGGCGAGCAGGCGCGTCAACGCGTTTGATGACCCGGAAGCCGTCGATTGGAACCGCCAGGATCTTATTGGGCTTGGGGAACAGCTGCGGCTGGGCGGGCGCCGAGTTCCCGATCTCCATGTGGTAGACCATGAACTGGGCGTCTGTGCACGGATCGATGGCAGGCGTCATGCCGTCGCACTGATCGAGACACGGCATGGTGACGTCGCACAACATGAGGTCTTCAAATTGAATCTCGATGTCCCCTTCGAGCAAACGGTGAAGGTACTTCTTGCTTGTGAGACTGACCTCCTTCTTGCCGAGCAGCCGCCCCTGCGCGAGCCGGTAGTCGTGCACCTCGTCGTCAACATCGACATCCCAATCGGGCCTGAGCGTGGCGTCGAACACTTGTCGGCTGGTCGTCCGCACGGCGATGTCGTGGGTGCTGAAGCCTCCTTCGTTCGCGGTTGTCTTGCCGATCAACATGAACGAGTTCAAATGTAACGACGCCGCAGGGCGGTCCAGTCGCAGCAGCGAGAGGTCGCCCCCAAGGCAGTTGACGGCGGTCGCGACCGCCGCCGCGCACTCGGTGCAGTAGATCGGGAGACCTTCGGCCGGGCCCTCGACGTCATCGATGAACCTGGTGGCCTTGAACGCGCCGGCCGAGGTGCCCAGGACGTACGACTCGGCAAAAGTGGAGTACTCAAACTTCCCTGCGGCGCCCAAGTCGTAGATGGCTTCTTCCACGCGCTTCGCGATCTTCTTCACGGCCGCGGATTTGGTGCTGGTCAATTTCACGCCGGCGGCCCACACGCAGGCGAGTTTCAACATGCGCGCCCACGGCCAGCGGCGCTGGGACGCCACGTTCTGAGTGTCCTGCGTCCAGGGCGTCGTCGGCACATCGAGCGTGACGTAGATGGTGGCGGAGCTCGTGTGGAACGGCACCCACGAGCTCTCGGGCGTCAACCGGAACTGCCATTCCCACGCGACCGTGTAGGCGCCGACTCCTTCGTCGTGGAGCTTCGGTACGGAAAGCTCAAACAGGAAGGTCCCCTGTGCGCTCGCCGCGGGAACCGTGACGACGCGCTCTCGCACGTTTCCCAGGACGTCGGAGCTGGCTGAGGTGGCCTGCGCCCGCACCGCGACGAACGCGCCTGGCGCGAGCCCTGCGCCATCCAGACCGGGAAATCGCAGCACGACCTCAATCGTCAGTTGTTCCCCTCGCGTGGGCGCCAGCGCGTAAGCCGCCACATTCGGCTGCGCCGGCGTGGTGCCATCCTCACGAATATGCAGGGCCCGCGTCTCCGGCTGCCCGGAGGCATGATCGAATGCGATTTGGACGAGCTCGACGCTCATGGTCGTGTCCTCAGGGCCGAACGTGGAGTCACCGCAAGCAGTTTCAAATTAGGCCGCACTGGTAAGGGCGGGTAGCCCGCGGGGCGAGAGGGAGAGGCGGTGTTATCGGGCCGGACGCCGACGCCTGCGGCATAGACGGCGGCCTCGGACACGCCGTCGATTCGTAAATCGGTTTCGATCTCACGATCGGCCAGCGCCATCGAGCAGAATGGCGCGAGACCGAGGTCTGTGGCCATCAGGCAGAACGTCTGGCACTGATGGCCTGCCTCGATGAACACGGCCCGGTAGGCGCGGGCCGTTTCATATTTCCACTGATAGCGATCGAACCTCGCCGTGAAGAAGAGCAGCGCCGCAGCCCCTTCGTAGTAGAACTGGGTCGGCAGATAGCGCTGCACGCGTGCCGGTCGCTTGTGCCGCGTGACCAGCTCGAGACAATGGTCGTCCGACGCGTAGTGGTAGATGCCGGGCGCGAGGCCGTCCACCCGTCGTGCGCACACGTAGAGCTCCAGAGGATGGCGCGATCCGCCCGACGGCGAGGTCTTCATTGGCAGCTCGCCCTGCCCCCGCAGCGTGGCCCACTGCTGCACGCCGGTCGTCCACCCAAGGAGGTTGCCCAGGATCGGCAACGACAGAGGCTGGCGTGCGAACGTGCGCCACGTCCGTCGTTCATGGAGGACACGCTGCAAGTCACGGTCGACTCGTAATCTGTCGAACGCGTGCCGTTTGGCGCCGGCGACCCGTTTCACCGTCGGCGGTGGGGGGAGCGTTCGTGCCTTGCGACGGAGTCGTCGATCTCCGATCACGGGATCCAGGAATGCGGCGCCCCGTGTGGACATGTGAAAGAACCCGGCCGCCGGGTTCCAGTCGGCCCAGGCGTCGAGCGCGACGACGCGTGGCGTGGGAGGATCTTTCATCCGCTCGAGCAGCGTGGCCGCGATGAGCGGCGCGAGGGCATGCGGAGGCGCACCGAACCGCTCGCGAACCTCCGCAGGCGTTCGCCACTCCTCGAAGAAGTCGAGTACGGCGGGCGTCTCGGGTTTCACGGCAACCCGGACGCCCGTCGCATAGTTGTGGAACAACAGCTCTCCGGCGCGCCAGTAGCTGACGAGGTGCCGTGAACGGCGGAGAGCGCCAGGTGGATGTCGAGCCATACGCGACGCTGCGTGCGTTCAGCTCGTCCCCAGGTCGATGACCATGATCTGCGGGCACTTGGTATCAGCCCTGAGGCCCTTCACAAGGTCGATGAGCTCGTCGCGTTTCTTGGTTTTCGTCTGTTTGTTGAGTCGGTCGAGGGTTGCATCGAGTGTGTTGTGCAGGGCGACGATCGAGAATTTCTTCCCTTGGGACCTTGGCATGTGTCCTCCAGTGGTTCGCTACGTGGTTGGGGCGGCCTAGCTTAGTGATCCCCTCCCGGGGAGTCAACGCGGCGCGGGCTAGTCCAGGCCGCCGATGCGGACCAGCAGCGCTTTGAATCTCGGATGATCCCGAAGACTGTCGACGCGGGGATCGACGCGGAGATACAGGATGCGCGAGGACCGCTCGCTGACCGCTTGCTCGAGGCGGGTCAACGCCTCTTCGGAGCGGCCGAGCGCGGCGAGGATGTAGCCGGCGTCCTGCGTGAGCACGAAGCCATCGGGTCCCGGGGGGCCTGGCAGCCGTTGAAGGATAGCCAGTGCCTGATCCCGCTTCCCGGCGGCGGCGTAGATTCGCCCCAGTTCCGCGAGCAGCCCGCCGCCGTCATCGGAGATCGACAGGGCCTTCTCCATCGACGCAATCGCCTCGTCGTACTGCCCCATGGCTGCCAGCGTCCGACCGCGCACCACGTGCGCCCCAGGCAACGACGGACTAAACGCCACTCCTTCGTCAGCGCTCGCAAGGGCCTCCGGGTACCGTCGCTGGTAGAAGAGAATCAACCCAAGCGTTCGTCGTGCGTCGGCGGTCTGCGGATCGGATTGAACGGCGCGGCGCGCCTGGTCGAGCGCTTCGTCGGTGCGGCCTGCCGCCGCCAGAAACCGCGCGTACTGGTCCCGGGCCAGAGAGAAGCTGCGATTGAACGCAATGGCCCGCTCGAAGCTGTCCCATGCGGCGCGCCAATTCCAATCGACGCGGAATTGGGCATTGGCCAATGCCACGTGAGCCTCGGCGAGCGACGCGTCCAGCCCGATGGCCTTCAAGGCCGCCTCTTTCACTTTGGGCGCGGCGTCCGCCGGGCTCAAGACGCCATTGTTTTCCATGAGGGTGTAGCAGCGCGACAAGCTCGCCCACGCCAGGGCGTACTTCTCCTCGATTTTGACGGCGCGTTCAAGCAGTGCACACCCTTCATGCTGAAATCGAGACTGCAACGCCCGCCCTTTGAGGTAAAGGTCCTGGGCTTCCAGGCTCGCCTGGAACGTTTGCTGCAGATCGCGGAGCTCTTCCGTCGTCAGAGCCAGCCGGATGCCGCTCGCCAGGTCCCGCGTCAGCTCCGCCTGCAGGGTCAGGGCCTCCGTGATGGACTTGTCATACGAGTTGAACCACAGTCGTCGCCCATCGGCAGCACGGATCAGGGCCGCCGTCACCCGGAGATTCGATCCCGACAGCACGACCGAGCTTTCGAGCACCGCCTCAACGCCGAGCTCGCGCGCGATCTCGTTCAGCCGCTTCGTCGTTTGTTTGTATCCCATCACCGAGGTGCGATCGGTGACCCGCACCGCGGAGATCCGGGACAGCTCCGCGATGAGCTGGTGGTGCATGCCGTCCACGAAGTAGTCGCGCCCGGCGTCGCCAGACAGATTGGCCATCGGCAGGACGGCGATGCTCTGAACCGCCGGCGCACCCCAGAAACGGGCGCGGATCGAGCCGAGGTTGGCGCCAATCGCCATTACGCCCACGACGAGCGCGGCCGCGGCCGCGACGATGCCCCATCGGCGCCGCGGGTTTGCCCCGACCAGCACGCGCTGGAGCACCGCTTCGGCCGCGCCGGCGGTCTGGATCCGCTTCGACGGATCCGGCGCGGTCATCGCCTCCACGCACTCGACGAAGGCCGCCGGCAAGTCAGGACGCAGATCGCGAAGCAGCAACCTCTGGCTCGAGCTGTGCGACGCGCCCACCTCCGCCCACGTGCGTCCGGACACCGGGTACTTGCCGGTCACCAGATAGAACAGCAGCACACCCAGGCTGTAGATGTCCGACTGCGGCGTGGCACGCTGATCGGCGAAGAGCTCCGGCGCCATGTACACGGGCGTGCCCGCCATCCGGCGCGGCGCCGTCGACTCCTGATCGTCGCCCGCGCCGAAATCCATCAGCACCACCCGCCCGCCGTCCTCACGCATGACGTTGTGGGCCTTCAGGTCGCGGTGCACGAGACCGGCGGCATGCACGGCCGCGAGGGCCCGCGCGACCTCCGCGCCGAGTGTCAACGCTTCGTGCGCGCCGAACGGCCCGCGTTCCTCGACGATCTGCCGGAGCGTTCGGCCTCGGACGAACTCCATCCACAGGCCGAACTGGCTGTCCGCATTGTCCGCCCCATGAATCGTCACGACGTTCGGATGCCGCACGCGCGCCAGCCGTCGTGCCTCGCCGCCGATCGCGGCGTCGAGCAGGGTCGTGCCGGCCGGAATCAGCTTGAGCGCGACTTCCTTGTCGAGTCGCGAATCCCAGGCCCGGTAGACGACGCCGAACCCTCCGCGACCCACGAGCTCGAGCAGCGTGAGATGCCGCCACGTCGACGGTGTCGCCGTCCTCGTCACGGCGGTTGCCGTCGCATGGATGACTCCAGTGGCGTCAGCCGATTCCGTGATCGACGACTCGGCCACGTCGTGGGTGGACGATCGGGCCACCGAGCGCACGGAGGCCAACGCGCGCAGCTGCGCGATCACCTTGCGCTCCGCCGGCGTCATGACGCCCGACTCGAGGGCGTCCCAATTGACGGGCGTCCCGTCGGCGACGGCCACGGCGAGGTCGGCCAGCAGTCCAGGCTCCATCAGCTTTGCTTCTCGATCTCGGTCATCTTCTCAGCCAGGCGCAGAACGGCTCGCCCGACGGCCTTTCGCGCGGCTTCGCTCGTCGGCTTGGCCAGCGCGACGGCCAGTTCCGTGTAGTCGTAGCCGAGCTCGATGCGGCCCACAATCGCCTCGCGGTCGCCCGGCTGCAAGGCCGCAAGGGCGGCCTCATACCGCTCCGTGGTTTGATGTCCGATCGCCTGCTCCAACGGGGACTCTCCCTTGAACGGCGCTTCCTCGTTCAGCGCTTCCTGCCGCGGGCGCCTCCCGGCCTGTCGAATGCGGTCGCGGATGCGGTTGAACAGTGCCTGTCGCAGATAGGCCTGCAGCGCCCCGTCATGGCGGTATTCGAACCCCTCTATTTTTCTTAACGTCCGAATGACCGTTTCCTGGACAAGGTCCTCGGTGTCCGCCCCATCCCTCACGTGGCGAGGGAGCCGGCCGGACGCCCAGCGGCGGAGGCGTGGGAGGTGTCGTTCGAGCAGAACCTCCAAGGCTCCATGGTCACCTTGCTTGACCTTCTGGAGCAGCTCGACTGTCGATTCAGAAGGGTCCGACGTCATGGGTGCATGACCCGGCGATTCTAGTGCCTTCGAAGGCCGGTGAGGCTGGGTTTTGGGGGGCGGCGGTCCTACCGTCCGATCAGCCGATGCAGCTCCGCCAGATCCATCGGCTTCGTCAAGTGATGATCGAATCCCGCGCCAACTGCGCGCCGGCGATCCTCGTCCTGGCCCCACCCCGTGAGCGCGATGAGCATGAGGTCTTTGCCAAATCGCTCCCGGAGCCGCCGGGCGACTTCGTACCCGTTGAGCTTCGGCATGCCGATGTCGACGATGGCCACGTCCGGCCGGAACGTGTCCACGGCGGAGAGCGCGGCCACGCCGTCATGGGCCGGGTGCACCACATGTCCGGCAAGCTTCAAGGCCCCGGTGAGCACGGTCACCGCGTCGACGTTGTCGTCGGCGATGAGGATCCGGAGCCCGCCCTTCGACGGCACGATCTCCGGCGGCTCGGCCGCGGCGGGCCTCTCCGCGGCCGGCAGCAGCGCCGGCAGGCGGACGATGAACTCGGATCCGCGTCCCAGCCCTTCGCTATGCGCCTCGATCCGCCCGCGATGCAGCTCGATGAGCGTGCGCGAAAGCGTCAGGCCGACGCCGAGGCCGCCGCGCCCACGCTCGAATGACTGATCCACCTGCGCGAACATCTCGAAGATCCGCGGGAGCTGCGCCGGCGTGAGTCCGATCCCGGTGTCGCGCACGCGAACGACCGCCTCCTGGCCTTCGCGCCGGACCGTCAGCGTGATGCGCCCGCCTTCTTCCGTGAACTTGGCCGCGTTGTTGAGCAGGTTCGTGAAGACCTGTGCCAGGCGGGCCAGGTCCCCGTCGACTTCGATCCCCTCGTGCTCGAAGGTCACCTCGAGCGAATGCCGCATCGACTCGACGTAGGGCCGGACGGCCTCGACGGCGTCCGACACCGCCAGGCAGAGCGGCGTCCGGCTCGTCTTGAGCGCGATCTTCCCTGCCGCGATCCGGCTGATGTCGAGCAGGTCGTCGAGCAGGCGCGTGAGCTGGTGGCTCTGCCGGTCGATCACCGACAGCAGCTCCTGCACTTTCGTTTCGGCCACGCCGATCCGCTGCAGCACGCCGATGGCCAGGCGGATCGGCGCCAGCGGGTTGCGCAGCTCGTGCGCGAGGATCGCGAGAAACTCGTCCTTGCGGCGCTCCGCCGCCTGCACCAGGCGTTCGGCCTGCCGCCGGCTCGTGATGTCGCGAAAGACCAGCACGACGCCGACCAGCGTGCCGTCGGTATCCCGGATGGGCGCCGCGGAGTCGTCTATCGATCGCTCGATGCCGTCGCGCGCCAGCAGGATCGTGTGGTTGGCGAGACCGACGATGGCGCCGTGTTCCAGGACGCGGTGGACGGGGTTCTCGACCGGTTTCCGCGTCTGCTCATTCACAATCGCAAACACCGACGCGAGGTCGCGCCCATGCGCCTCGGCGGTGGTCCACCCGGTGAGCGTTTCGGCCTGCGGGTTGATGGATGTGACCCGGCCCCGCGCGTCGGTGACGATCACGCCGTCGCCGATGCTCGCCAGCGTCGTCTCGAGCAGGTCTCTTTCTCGACGCAGCGCCTCACGTGCGGCCACCACCGCCGTCAGGTCGTGGACGACTTTCGAGGCGCCCACGATCCGGCCCTCGCGATCCCGCAGCGGCGAGACGCTGAGCAGGACCGGCAGCAGCCGGCCGTCCTTCGTCATGCGGATCGTTTCACGCCGCTCCATGGTCTGGCCGTGGTGCAGGCGGTCGAGGATTTCCGTCTCCTCGTGCAACCGATCCGGCGGAATCAGCATCGTCACGGACTTCCCCACGGTCTCCTCGGCCCGGTAGCCGAACAACTTCTCCGCGCCGGTATTCCACGAGCGGATGATCCCGTCGAGCGTCTTGGTCAGAATCGCGTCGCCCGAGTACTCGACGATGGCGGAGAGCCGGGCTTGCGCGAGGTCGGCGGCCCGCTGCTCGGAGACGTCGCGGAACGTCAGCACCACGCCCTCGGAGGGCTCGCCGGGCTGCCGGATTGGCGCGGCGTGGTCGGCGATCGGCGTCCGGGTGCCGTCGCGCGCCACGAGCACCTTCCCGGTCTCGTCGTTCACGACGCGGAAGATCTCCTCGACCGGCTTGCCCAGGGCTTCGGCGGCCGTCCACCGCGTGAGACGTTCGGCCTCTCGATTAATCAAGGTCACGCGACGATTCGCGTCGCACGCGACCACGGCGTCTCCGATGCTCGCGAGGGTCGTGGACAGCGTGTCGCGCGACGCCTGGAGCGCGGTGGACGCGCGCCCGTGCTCGCCCATCTCGTGACGCAGCCGCCGGCGGCTGACGTGCATCGCCTCGATGGCGCCGACGATGAAGGCGCACGACGTCAGGTACGCCGCGACCGCGACGATGTCGTATGTGGTGCGTAGCGACAGCTGCGTGTGGGGGGGATCGAAGAAGAACCAGCTCGCGAGGAAGGACGAGAGCAGCGCCGCGAACACGCCGGCGTCCCAGCGTCCGAACCACGTGGCCACGGTGACGCCGGGGAAGAAGAAGATGAATGGCAGCGCGGTCGGGCCGACGGCGGGCGTCAGCGCCGTGCGCGCCAGCCATCCGACTGCGATGACGCCAATCGCGATGCCGTATCGCTGCCATGCCGCACGGTCGGTCGCAACCGCCGACCGTGCCTCGACGAGAGAACTCCGCGTCAAGACCGCTCCGGGACCATTGATCTGATTATGGGGGGAGCGCGAGCGCGCGGGTGGTTTTGGGGGGGTGGGGTGTTTACCTGATGGCGGTTTGGCCGGTACGTAGGCCGCCCCGGTCTTTGGGGCGGCCCACTGACGCTCTACTGCATCCTCGCGATGTTCTTCGCCAGCAGCGAGCCCTCCGGCGCGCCCGCGATTGCGCGACGACGATGCTCGGCCGCGACGGCGCCTTGCTGCATCAGCGACGCCGCGAACTCCATCTCGGCGTTCTGGCCGGCCAGTTGAATCGCCTTGCGCACGTAGGCGTAGCCGTCGGCAGCGCCGTCCGCCATCTTCCAGCCGGCGGAACCTTCATTCTGGCGGTACGACTCGATGAGATACCCGGCGTCGAACCCTGGCATCGGATCGCGGGAGTCCTGCGGCAGGGCCTTCGCCCGATCGAGCACCGCCTTGAGTAACGCGCCGGCGACCTTCTTGTCCTGGCCCGCGTAAATCGTGGCGCGCCGCATTATCTCCATGCGCGCGAGCACGGGCGTGGTGGGTGTCAGGAGCTGCAGCGTATCGGCCGTCAGCCGCTGGATGTCGTACTTGCGGTCAGGCGAGTTCCATCCCGTCCCCGGTCCCCACGGCAGCAGGGGCGCCGACCCCGCATCGAAGGGATGACAGATGAGCGGCGGTCCCGCCTCGGCGGTTCCGGACATCAATCCAAACAGCGCAAACGCGGCGACGGTCTTCAATGCACGATGTGTCAGCTTCAGCATGGCGTGTTCTCCTGCACGATGAGACGACGGCCGGAGCCAGTTGATCGGCCCTGAAGGGCTCGTGGACCGTGAGTTTCAGGCGATGTAACGGTTAGTAACGTCGCGAAAGACCGGGGGTCGTACCTCGATCTGTGGAAAACTCAGGGAGATCACCTTGTCGAACTCCCCGGAGTTTTCCACAGATCGAGGTACGACCCCTTCGCCCGATCAGATCCGCGCCCAGCTCGAGCGCATCCTTGCCAGCGCGGGTTTTGCCAGCGCCGACCGTGCCAGTCGCTTCCTGCGGTTTGTCGTCGAGCGGACGCTTAACGGCGAGGGCGATCAACTCAAGGAGTACGTCATCGGTCGCGAGGTGTTCGATCGCGGCGAGGACTACGATCCGCGCGTCGATTCCATCGTCCGCGTGGAGGCCGGGCGCCTGAGGTCGAAGGTCGAGGAATACTACGCCGGCCCCGGCCGGGCGGACCAGGTTGTCATTCAGTTGCGACGCGGGAGCTACACGCCGGCGTTCGAAGCGCGAAGGCCGGAGGAACGTGTTTCATCCTCTCGCTGGCGGCTAGGCGTCGGCCTCGTCGCCGCCGGCCTGGTCATCCTTGCCGTCGTCGCGTGGCGAGGCGGCATCTGGGCGACGGTCGGCGACCAGTCGCCGACGGAGGCGATCGCCGTCCTGCCGTTCGCGAGCTATTCCACGGATGAAGCCGCGCAGTTGCTTGCGGCGCGCGTGACCGACGGCATCACGAGCGAGCTCGCCCGCCTCGGCACGCTCGGCGTCGTCTCTCACACGAGCGCGCAGCAATTCGCCGGCGTGCGCCGGCCCCTCCGCGAGATTGCCCAGGCGCTCAACGCGCAGATCATCCTCGAAGGCAACATCCGGGACGAGGCCGGTCGCATCATCATCCAGGTGCGACTGGTGGACGCCGCGACGGACCGCAAGGTCTGGGTGAAGGACTTCGACGGGAGGGCCTCAGATATCCCGGACATCCAGCGGCAGATTGCGAAAAGCGCGTCGGCGGCGGCATTGCAGCGCAAGCGGTAGGACATGTAGGCCGCTCCGGGTTTCGGAGCGGCAACTCGGTCTGGACCGAGTTGGGGGCCCCGGCCTGATTCTTGCTTTTTACGCCTCCTCGGAACGGTACGGACGGCCTGGTCGCCGCCAAGCGGAGCATCGCTGTGGCCAGATCGAGACGCCCGCTACCCACTTGGAGCAGGAGGCGCACATGCGTCTGATCCGCACGCTGTTCATGCTGGTCGTCGTCGCCGTGATCGGGGTGCTCGCCTACAACTACTGGTCGGGCAACGGCCTGACGCTGTTTCCGGCTGATTCCACCGGAATCAACGTCGAGGCGGCGCGCGCCCAGGGCCAGGTCATTGTCGACAAGACCGCGGCCGCCGTCGGCAGTGCGGCCACGAAGCTCGACCAGGCCGTCGACGCGGGGTCGGTGACCCTGAAAATCAAGTCGAAGATGGCCCTCGACGACCTGGTCAAGGCTCGCACGATCAACGTCGACACCACCGGTTCGGTGGTCACGCTGACCGGAACCGTCGAGTCGAGCCAGGAGCGCGAGCGCGCCGTGCGCCTCGCCCGCGAGACCGCCGGCGTCACGAAGGTCGAGGACAGACTTCAGGTGAAGAAGTCGTAGGCCGCCCCGGGCCGTACGTAGGCCGCTCCGACGGCCGTACGTAGGCCGCCCCGGGCTTTGGGGCGGCACGATGCTATTCTGCGCCTGCGCGGCAGCCGCCGCGCCGGAGGACCGCATGCGCCACGCCCTTGCCCTCACCCTCGCCGCCGCGTCCGTCACGGCAATCGTCACCGGCTCTTCGACGCAGACCGCGGATCGGATGAATCCGATCATCGCGCTGCAGGAGAAGGGGCTGCCGGTCTTCGGCATCGCGCATCCGGCGATTGCGCGCGGGGGCCGCGGACGAGCGGGGGCCGCGCCAGACCCCGCCGCTCCTGCGCCGCCCCCCATCGTGCTCGCCGACGTCGCCAAGGAGACGGTCGCCTACCGGCGCGCCGACTACATCTTCACGTCCGGCACGTCCGACACGTTCCTCAGCTACATCGAGGAGATCACCAAAGCCGGCGGATCGATGCGCACGCATCCGTTCACGGCGAAGATCGGCATCTGGAATCGCAATCCCGAGAACGTCGGCGCGGCGATCGTCCGCCAGCTCAACGCCGGGCACGTGGCCGTGTCGATGGAAGCCGTCGAGTCGGCGCAGGAAGTGCGCGACGTCATCAAGGCGATGCGCCTCGTCTCGGCCGGCGGCACCCGCCCCGAGACCGGGCTCGAGAAGGCCGCCGCCTACTGGGGCCTTTCGGTGGAGCAGTACAAGAGGAAGGCGGACATCTGGCCGCTGAACAAAAACGGCGAGCTCCTGGTCACGGTGATCGTCGAGAGCCTCCCGGGCCTGGAGAAGGTGCGTGAGATTGCGGCCGAGCCCGGCGTCGGGCAGATCTTTGCCGGCTACGGCACGCTCGGCGGCGTCTTCCGCGGCGACCCGGCGGGCCGCGAAGCCGCGGCCGCGAAGATTCTGGCCGCCTGCAAGGAGTTCAAGGTCCCCTGCGGCTTCCCCACCAACAACCCGGCCGAAATGGAACAGCGGATGAAGGAGGGCTGGTCGGTCCACATCATGCAGCGCCGCGACGAGAACGCGTTTGCGGCGGTAGAGACGGGGCGGAAGATGGGCGGGAGGTAAGTACGTAGGCCGCTCCGGGCTTTGGAGCGGCAACCCGGCCGGCTTCCGCGGCATCACAGCAGGCGGAACTGTCGTGCACCCTCGAGCCGGCGATCGAACGTCACGGTCTCGGTGCAGCCGGCGCCGCGGTGGCTCGAGCCGGTGAGATAGTCTGCGAAGTCCGCCCGGCCGCCTCGATAGGCGTCGAGTGCTTCGCGGACCAGGTCCTTGTCGCCAATCTCGAACTGGCGCGTCGCAAGAATCAGGTCCAGCGTCCTGATGACATCCGCCTTTGGCCGGTTGTATGCCCCGCGCAGCACCCACGTGAGCTCGCAGAGCACGACCGGACCGATGAAGCAGCGCTCGCCGCGTGACGTCGCCTCGGCGAGCACGGCTTCGGCACGCCGCGCTTGTGCGGGATCGTCCTGTGTGAGGTACCTGACCAGGACGTTGGTATCGAGGCCCGTCATCGGCGCCGCTGCGCACGTTTGATCGCAATGTCCATGTCCTCGAGTGTGACCGGACGCCGTCCCGGCTGCTTCAGAAGGCCCTTCAGGTCCGCGACATCGACATCGCCCGCCCGCACCCGGACGTCTCCGTCGTCGCCGATGACGAAATCGACCGTGTCCCCGGTGCCGACCTTCAGGTGCTCGCGCACCTGGCGAGGCAGCGTGAGCTGGCCCTTGCTCGTCAGGGTAGCCGTTGGCATTCCTTACTTATCGTCAGATTCCTTACTTGTGTCAAGGGGCGCCACCGCAACTCGGCGCGCGCCGAGTTCGACTCGGTCTTCACCGAGTTGGGCGCGAGGTTCGTGCCAGGCGACTGGCCGGCGTAGTGCTTGTGATTTGAACTCAGTGGTCCGCTGGCCCCGGGGGGTGGGCCAGTGGCCCAGGCGGAGTGTCCGCTACCTTAGCCGTTTCGCGGCCCGGTTCAGTCGATCGTCAAAGCTCGAGAACTCAATCTCGTCATCGGTGCGCTCGAGAATCTGCTGGAAGGACGCGAGGTGAATGCTGTCAAGTGCGCGGAGGCCGTGCGTTTCCGCGAGCGCTGCGGCGATCGTCAGGAGGCGGGGTTCGAGCGGCACGGTCACGAAGCTGGGCCAGTCCTCTTCGAGCTGGAGCTTCGCTTGCCGCGCACTCGACGGCGTCAACCGACGCTCGCGTCGCAAGCGCGCGAACGCGGCGCAGATCTCGACGAACGCCACCTCCGACGTCACGATCGTTGACGCGTCGCTCACGAGGCGCTGAACTCTTTCCGTCCCCGCTTCGGTCACGTAGAGTTTGAAGAGCGCGCTGCTGTCTCCGTAGAGGGTCACCGGCGGTCTTCGATGATCATCTCGGAGCCGGTCTTGCCTCGGCCTCGCAGGCGGACCGGCGTCGGCAGCCCCCGGGGCTTGCCGCCGTTCCAGGAGGCCTTCCCCTCCGCCACCATCCGATGTGCCCACTCGACATTCGGCCGTGCAGCCGCGGGCTGGATCGTCGCAACGACCTGGCCGCGGTCTGTAATTGAGATGGTCGCGCCCGCGCGCACGCGCT
>Ga0137427_10000274_pt1 | contig 28258 bp, 21 predicted proteins | sample EasRivERMZT700_2_FD_102309 | JGI IMG/M metagenome (GOLD analysis project Ga0137427, IMG submission 102309) | Soil microbial communities from meander-bound floodplain in the East River, Colorado, USA - East River MetaG ERMZT700_2 | ecosystem: Environmental > Terrestrial > Soil > Floodplain ...
CCCATAATCTGGAACGCCCGCTCCTCATTGCTTTGAGGCTGAGCTTTTTTCAGCCACTCAACGGCGTGCAGTGCTGCCTTTTCGTATTCGGCACGGTGTGGTTTTGGCGCATACAGTTTCATCGCTCGCAGCGACGCTGCCGTCACCTCGATGTCACTGGATTCAATTGGTGGACGGTGCGCGAGAATGCGCCACTGCCCGTTCGGCGATTGCTGGTTCTTTATGAAGTAGGCCAACGCGTCCGTCGCTGCATCCGCCGGAAATTTCTCGGCCGCAAGTCCGATCAGGATATAGCTGATCGTATCGGCGTCGCCGGGAATGCCGATCCCCTGGATAAGCCGCTCTCGCCATCCCTCCATGATTCCCGCGATAACCTTGAGCTGTTTTTGAGCCGTCGTTTCATCCACGGAAATCTTCTGAGCGCGCGCTGACGAGACCGCCATTGCCACGAATGTATTGTGGTGACACGAGACGCAACCCGACCGCTGGAGGAACGTCACATCCGCGCGTTGCAATAACGGAAGCACACGCTCCACGGCCACTCGGGCCGAGGCCGCCGGCTTCACGGTAAGTTTTGGTTCAGGTAGCGTAAGGCCTTCTTTCGCACCGGCCTTGACGAGCAAGTCGACGACGGGCGTGTTTCCTCGCTGTCTTGCCATGTCGAGCGCGGTTTCGCCTTTCGGACCTTTGGCACTCAAGTCGGCACCACGATCGATCAGCATCTTTATGGATTCCACGGGCAAGGTGTCTGAAGCCGAAGCTCCCAGCAATAACGATCGACCTTCCCTGTCTTTGGCGTTAACGTCCACACCCTTCGAGAGGAACATCGGAATATTGTGGCCGGTGCCGAAAGGCGGGTTAAGAATTGTTGCGGCTATGTTTCGATCCTGTTGCGAGGTGTGTTCCAGAAGCAACTCCACACATTTCGAACACTCGGCTTTCGTGGCAAGCGATAAACCAGCGAACCCGGTGCTCTTTGGGTTTGCTCCATGCTGAATGAGCATTCGCATGACTGCTTCGTTGCCGACGGAAGCGGCTGCCGTCAATGGGTTCATTGGGCCAAACAGACTGACCGCTGTGATGGCCACGTCCGCGCCGCTATCCAACAACTGTTTGACCACCGCGTTGGAGCCGAACAGCAGAGACGCAATCAATAGCGCGGTTCGGCCATCGTTCGAACGGAGATTCGGATCCGACTTCTTTGCGAGCAGCAGCCTCGTTTTTTCCGCATCGGTCACTGCCCACATCAGAGCCGTCGCGCCGCGCTCATTACGGGTATTGGGATCCGCCCCTTTCTCAAGGACGGTCCGGACCGTCGCCGCATCACCATAAAGAGCTGCGAACATCAACGGAGTGGAGCCACCGGGACCCTTGCGATTGACGGCTTCAGGGGAAGTATTGAGCAGGCGAGTGAACGTCGCCCGGTCGCCCAGACGAAGAGCGTCCATCATTCGAGTCGCCGTCGGATCGGGGGGAACTCCAGGAACATCTCCCGAGACGTCGTCGGGCCAAACGGCGCCTTCGTCGATCCACCGTTTGATGATGTCAATTTGCGAAGGGCTTAGAGCTCCGGTGGGCGGCATCTGCGGGCCGAGCTGGTTTGACGCAATCCTTGGAATCAAAACACTGCGAGAGCTGTCGCCGGGCATGATGGGCCTCGAAATCGTACCACCTCTCAATGCGTCGCTCCGGCGGTCCAACCGGAAACCGTTCATCTGTTGCGTCGGACCGTGGCACCCGACACAGTATTGATTGAAGAGCGGTTGAACATCCTTACGGAAGTCCACCCTCGCTGGACTTTGAGCCAAGCCAGCCCCAAGTTGCGCCAAGACCACCCAGAACATCACTACACCGGCACGTATCATCATCGGCACCCATCCTCCAGCCGGCGATTATACGGCTAGAAAGAATTCTTTTGTGCTTCTTGAGCATCTTGTGGTTTCTTTCCTTTCAAAGAGGGCTCTATGAAAACGGTCATACTCATTGTGACGGTCAGCGCCATAGCGTTATTCGCTCAGACTCGCGGTGTCCAAAGAAACGCAGCCGGATTCAACGTGGTCGAGAAGAGCATTCCAGAATTGCAGGCGGCGATGAAAGATGGACGCATCACGGCGCGGGAAATCGTGGTGCAGTACCTGACCCGTATTGCGCTGTACGAGGACAGGCTGAACGCGGCGATTGCGATCAACCCCAACGCCATCGCCGAGGCAGAGCAACTTGATCGAGAGCGGGCGGCCGGACGAGTTCGCGGACCACTTCATGGAATCCCGATAGCACTGAAGGACAACATCCATACGACTCACTTGCCCACCACCGGCGGTGCGCTGGCGTTCGCAGGCTACACGCCTCCTTACGAAGCGACGCTGACCAAAAACCTGCGTGATGGAGGTGCGATCATTATCGCCAAGGCGGGTTTGACGGAACTTGCAAACTGGGTGGCCGGTGCGCCAAATCCCATGCCAGGCAATTACAACGCCGTCGCCGGTTTTGGCTTCAACCCTTATGATCCGCGACCCGATCCGCGAGACACGAGCGACGGACGTCCAGTGCTGGGGACAGGAGGATCAAGCTCCGGAATTGGAACCGCGGCAAGTCTTTGGGCCGGCAATGTCGGTACCGACACCGGCGGATCCGTCATCAGTCCTTCAAATTCCAATATGCTTGTCGGCATTCGACCGACGATTGGCAGGATCAGCCGATGGGGCGTCATTCCGATCACAGCCGATCACGATACGGCGGGTCCCATGACTCGCACAGTTACCGATGCCGCAATAATGATGGGAGTTCTCGAGAGCCCCTCACCGGACTCGAACGACGCTGCGACCAGATTGTGCACACCCCCACCAAATCGCGATTACACGCGATTCCTCAGGACTGATGGTTTAAAGGGAAAGCGCATCGGTATTCCTCGCGCCTCATATTACGAGGCGATCACGTTAACCGGTGAAGCTAGACCTCGAGGCGGATTGCAACCCAACCAGGCGAAGATCATGGAGGACGCGATCGCGATTTTGAAGCAGCAGGGAGCGATTGTCGTCGATCCCGCAAACATTCCGAGCTTTGTCGAAAAAGACCCGAAACTGAATTTTCTGTTGTGGGACTTTTGCTCGGGCGCGGAGCAGGCGAAAGGTAAGGACGAGACTTGCTCGGTCAATTTCAAATATGGCATGAAACGCGACTTCAACGAGTGGCTTAAGAGCCTGGGCTCTGCTGCGCCGGTAAAGACCCTGACCGAACTGCGGCAGTGGAACACCGCTCATGCAAGGGCCGGCGCAATACGATACGGACAGTCGCGCCTCGACATCTCCGACGAAATGGATCTTGTCGCCGATCGCGCCCGCAATGAAGCCGATGTCAAAAAAGATGCTCTGCTAAGCCGCACCAATGGAATCGATACCGTGCTTAAGGCAAATAACCTCGACGCCATCATGACGCCAGGCGGAGCCGGCGCCGGACTTGCAGCTCGGGCGGGTTATCCGATCATCGTCGTTCCGTTTGCCTTGGTCCCTAACGCCAACCCTGATTCGTATCCGGCTGGATTCAATCCCAAACCCGGACCGTCAGGTGTTGGATTTACCGGCGCATCATGCAGCGAACCGTTGTTGCTGGAGATCGCCTTTGCCTTTGAGAAAGCAAGCAGCCGGAGAGTGCCGCCCCCCAATTTGCCCTAACGGAGGTTCGCGTGAAAGGTCTTCTGAAATGGCCGTTGATTCTTGCCGCGATTGCTGTGGTTCTGAGGATCGTCCTGGAGCAGTCGGGAGCCCCGGATTCGATCAATAACCTGGTGAGCGTAGTCGTGCTGTACGTTTTGATCTGTCCGCTCTACTTTGCCTTCCGAATCGCAAATTCGGGCGTTCCACGACCGTATGCGACATTGCTGAAAACAACAGCGCTTTATACGGCTCTCGCCCGCGCGATGGTCATCCCGACGTACTGGCTGGCATACATCTATCAATGGGCCGCTCCACGCTTTAGCATTGCCCAGGGTGGAGTGGTCGGGCCGGATGTAACACCCCTGATGGCTTTCATCGTGGTTCCCCTGGTCGCCGCCGCGGTCTGGATTCTTGCGTCTTTGGTAATCGGTGGTGGAATCGGGTCAATCGTTATCGCCCTCAAGCGTAAGGCGGTCAGGACTCCCGCCTAAATTCTTGATCGTAAACCCCCTGCCGCTCCATGGCTCAGAGGGGAAATCGGAAACTGCACGAGTCCTGCAATTCAAAACCGAAACCCCGAAATCTCAAATTGGACGAAATTCGGGAGCAGCCAGTCCCATTTCGTCCAATTTGAGATTTCGGGGTTTCGGTTTTGAATTGCAGGACTCGTGCAGTTTCCGATTTCCCCTCTGAGCCGGAACGGCAGGGGTTGTTTGACTTTCTACGTAACTTCCGCGACTATTTACGCATAGGAGTCCTATGCGTAGGGATACCGGCCTGCCGCCCGGCACTTTAGACATGCTGATTCTCCGTGTGCTCGTCACTCAGCCGCTCCATGGCTATGCGATCGCGCGACGCATTCATCAGCTCTCGAGCGAAGAGCTGAGTGTTGAAGAGGGCTCGCTCTATCCAGCACTTCAGAAACTTCTCTTAAAAGGCTGGGTGAAAGCAACGCCCACCGTTTCGGAGACTGGTCGCCAAGTCCGCGAATATCGTCTCACGTCGACTGGTAGAAAACAGCTCGACTCCGAACTCGATGAGTACCGGCGCGTTACGCACGCCATAAATACATTGCTCGAAAACGCTTGAGGGCTTAACGGCGCGATTTCGATCTTCATCTCCGTCGTCTGCATACTCCCGGCAAATCGCGTATTCCGTATCGATCCCGTCGATGTGCTTCGCCACGACTGATCGTTGATGTACTCTAGAGCACGATGAGTCAGGACCAATGGACCGCTGTCGACAGTTACATCACGGATTTGCTTGTGCCGCCGGATCCGGCGTTGGATGGTGCGCTCTACACCAGTGCCGCTGCCGGGCTACCACCCATAAACGTTTCACCCAATCAAGGTAAGTTGCTTCACATACTTGCCAGGGTTCAGGGCGCCCGGAACATTCTGGAGATTGGAACGCTCGGCGGGTACAGCGCGATCTGGCTGGCCCGGGCGCTGCCGCCCGGAGGGCGACTGATCACCCTGGAGGTTGATGCGAAATGCGCTGAGGTTGCCCGCTCCAACATTGTCCACGCGGAGTTGGATCACCTCATCGAGGTGCGGCTGGGCAAGGCTCTGGATACGTTGCCGAAGCTTTCAGCAGAAGGACGTGGCCCTTTCGACTTGATTTTCATCGATGCGGATAAGCCGAGTATTCCCGATTACTTCAATTGGTCGCTGCAACTATCTCGTCCCGGAACATTGATTGTCGTCGACAACGTCGTCCGCAAGGGCGCGGTTATCGATTCCACGAGCGAGGACCGAAGCGTTCAGGGCGTTCGCCTGTTCAACGAATTGCTATCCGCAGAGCCTCGAGTTACCGCTACCGAGATCCAAACCGTCGGGAGCAAGGGCTACGACGGATTCGCGCTCGCTCTCGTCACCGCGTGATGGTTTCCCAGAGCGCCCACTGTTGGTTGTATCGCCCGTCATTGCTGTACACCGGCGGGAGGTGAGGAAACTGCTGAACCGTTTTCACATGACGAAAGTGCGCTGCCCACTGGTCGGACCACCATGTGAGAGGTCGCAGCGTAATGTGTCCGGGAAACCAGAACTGATTCAGGTTAATCAAAAAAAGTAATCTTCGAAAACCCATCCGGGCAAATTCGGCAACCATAGCTGGAACATCACGCTCGGGAACATGCTCCAGCACGTCGACGGAAACCAGCGTATCGAAGCCATCTTCAGCAGAGTAGGGAATGTTCGTCAGCGAACCGCGACGCAGACGGCCTCGGGCTTCGGGAAATGCGATGTCTTCAATATTGGGAATGACGTCGAAACCCCTGGCGTCGATTCCAATCTCGAGGCAGCGTCGAACAAGTTCACCGTTTGAACTTCCGGCAACCAGACAGCGTTCAGGATTCGCGAGTTCGCGAATGATTTGTGCCTGAACCTTTTTGATCTCGACTTCCTCGGGTTTACCCTTCATGAAGTTCGCGTGGTACGTCTGATCGTAGGTAATGATCTCGGCTTTTTCCGGTGACCAGCCGAAGGTATAGCAATTAATGAAAGGTTGGAGTATCGAAAGGAAATAACTCGTGAGCTCCGCGGGATCGGCAAGTTGATCTCTGTAGGGCTCCAATGTGTTCAGGGAAACAGCCGTTGTGCCCGCATCAAAGACAATACGGCCGGCATTGTTATAGAGCCCATCGTGGAAGTCGATGGTGATGGTGTTTCCATCCCAAGGAGCGAACTCCATCAGGAAGGTTCCAGTTCGATGCCGGTGTGCGACATTCAGCGCAAATCTATTTCGCTCTTGCTCGACTACTTCGGTTTCCTGCGTCACCATTTTGTCACCTCGGGCCGGATTTACGACACCCAGGCCGACTCTCACGTCATGTTTTCCGCCACTTAGCGCGACGAAACACGCGTCGATGCAAGTCAAAGACCAAGCGGACCTTGAATCCCTTGCTTTGCTCATTGCAGCTTCATAAAATTGCGCCCACATCGAGCGTCAATCCTGCCAACGAGGAGTTAACAAGCCATGAGCAGAGTTTTTCTGGTAACAGTGACATGCATACTTGCGGCTGTCGTGTTCTCACCCATGACGAACCTTGGGGTTCCAGAGCTTCAGAATCCGTCGGCGATCCCCTTGAAGTTCATGCGTGACCCGCACATCGCTAATGGAACGATCGTCTTCTCATACCAGGGAGACATCTGGTTAACGACTGCGGACGGCGCCAACCCTCGAAGGCTGACGGCACATCCCTCAAATGACTGGTCACCGCGTTTTTCGCCTGATGGACAGTTGGTAGCCTTTTCCAGCGATCGCACCGGCAACAACGACGTATTCGTGGTGCCGGTTACTGGAGGCGAGCCGAAGCAACTGACCTACTTCACCGGTACCGACGAAGTCGAGTACTGGACGCCGGACGGACGCGGCATCGTGATATCCACCGGACGGGGCACCCATCCCTTCGGTTCACCGCTCTACGTCGTTCCGATCGACGGAAAAGTATCGACTCCGCTGGATATGGACTTTGCGCGCGCAGGAATGATCCGGCAGGACAACGGCATGATCGTATTCACGCGTGAAAACAAGAGTGAAACACGCAAGGGTTATCGTGGCAACAATAGCGCCGACATCTACGTTCAGGACTTGAAAACGAAGAGGATTACGCAACTCACGGATACGGAACTCACGGCATTCCGGGACCACGTTCAGGATGGGCATCCCATGTGGGGTTCGGACGGCATGATCTATTTCGTTTCCGAACGTAGCGGCATCTACAACATCTGGAAGATGCGGGCGGATGGCGCCAGCCGAACACAAGTCACGAACTTCATGACTGGTGGCGTGAAGTGGCCGTCGATCAGCCCGGATGGTCGGACGCTCATCTTCACGCAGGATTCCGAACTGCATACGGTCCAATTACCGAATGGTCAGCCACGCAAAGTTAACGTCGTTGCCGCCGTCGATCCTACGGACAATCGCTTTGAAATCATCCGCTCTGAAAATCGGGCCGATACATTTTCGCCCTCGCCCGATGGAAGCATGCTGGCGGTGGATTCCCGTGGCGAGATTTTCATCGTGCCGGCGGAAGCGGAGATCGGTGAAAAGCAGCAGATCACGCGGTCTGCGCGACGGGAACGTTTTCAGCAGTTCTCGCCGGATGGAAAACTCGTCGGCTATGTCTCGGACGAATCCGGCGATGAAGAGATTTGGGTTCACGACATTGCGGCGGGCACGCGGCGTCAACTTTCGCGACACGAGTCGTATAAAACCGGCTTTACCTGGTCACCGGATTCGGCCCACATGGTGTTCGTCGGATCGAATCGATTGTTCGAAATCGACGTGGTTGCAGGCCGGCAGCGTGAACTCGCCTATAACATCGCCGGTGGCTACAACATCGCGGAATACTCCGCCGATGGGAAGTGGCTCGTTTTCACGCGCGGTGACGATGATCAAAACAACGATGTCTACCTTTACGACATCGCGGCTAATCGCGAATACAACGTCACCAGGAATCCTTTCCGGGATACTGGTGGGGCTTTAACCCCGGACGGTAAGACCCTGGTTTTCACGTCAGCACGCAACAACGGAGTCAATCATCTGTTTGCGGTCTCGTTGACCCGACTTACCGAGGATCCAGATGATCCGCTGGTTCGTGCCCGCCGGCGTCCTCCTGCAGGAGAGCGCGGCACCGACGGTGGTGGCGGCGGACAGGCTGTTGCTCCTCAGCCGGTACGGGTGGAGGTTGAGGGCATTGAAAAGCGGGCGTATCAGATCACGACCGGCACGAATGCCGTCGGCACGTACTTCCTCTCGCGCGACGGCCGAACGATCTACTTCACGTCGTCCGACAACGAAGGCCCCGGATTCTTTGCGATCGGCGTCGACGGCCGCGATCGTCGAAGAGTGACCGCCGGCCAGTTCAACAACCTGATACCGACTCAGGATCGGCGCTTTGTGTTTTATCGACAAGGCGCAAATGTCGGACAGCGCGGTGGTGGCGGTGGCGGCAATGCAGCCGGAGGTGCAGATATCTTCCGAATGCCCATATCCGGCATGCGTCCGGCTCGTGTGACGTTCAACCTGCAGATCGAAGTGGATCGGAAGGCGGAATGGGCACAGATCTTCGACGAATCGTGGCGTGTCATGAAGTACCGTTTCTACGATGAAAAGATGCATGGCAAGGACTGGGCCGGCATCCGTGAAAAATACGAAGGCATGCTTGCGCACGTCGGCAGCTACGACGACGTCTACGATCTGGCGAATCACATGATCGGAGAGTTGAACGCGTCGCACACCGGAGTCAGCGGCCCGTCAGGTCGTCCGACGTATACCGGCTACCGCGCACATTTCCTGGGTTTCGAAATGCAGCCGGCGGGCGGGCGCTATCGCATCAGCTACATCTATCGCGACGGGCCGGCGACCAAAGAATGGCTCAATCTGAAAGTCGGCGATTACGTCCTGGCCATCGACGGCAAGGATGTGAAAGCCGGCGACAACTACTGGAAGGTTTTGAATGAGGCCTTGAACGAATACGTGTCGGTCCGCGTTGCCAGTGATGCCAACGGCACAGGTGCTCGCGACGTTCGTATCAAGACGCTCACTTCAGTCACCGACCTGAAGTATGAAGATTGGGTTTCGAAGAATCGCGAGTTTGTCGAGAAGGAAACCAAGGGCACGATCGCCTATGTACATATCCGTGCGATGGATCAACCTTCGCTCGAGCGTTTCCAGAACGAAATCGACCGCTACTGGAACAGCAAAGGCATCGTTGTCGATATCCGCTTTAACGGCGGAGGCAACATCGATCAGCAATTGCTCGATATCCTCGAACGAAAGCCCTATCAGTTTTGGAACAGCCGCTATGGCGCTCGCACGTGGGGACGGCGTCCTCGACAAGCCATTGCCGGTCCAAAGGTTCTTTTGACGAATGCGCGTTCGGGTTCGGATAGCGAAGTCACACCAATGGGTTTCCGGCAACTTGGAATCGGACGCATCGTCGGCAACCCAACGGCAGCAGCTGTCATCGCGACGGGCAGTTACGCACTGATCAACGGCGGATCGATTCGAACGCCGGGATCGCTGGTCATCAGCTACGATCCGACCAAACCCAACAATTACGGAATCAATCTGGAGAACTACGGCGTCGCTCCCGACGTCATGGTGGAAAACACGCCCGAGGACGAATTGCGTGGCTTCGATCGAGAGCTGAAGGCAGCCGTGGACGAAGCCATGAAGATGCTTCGTGAAGGTCGCTGGCAGTATTCCTCCTCAAATGGGAACCAACAATAAAAAGGAGTATGAACATGAGCAATCTGCACGAAACCAGACGGCGATTCATGGCTCACTTTGCAAGCGTCGGACTGGGCACGACTCTTGTGCCTGGTGTCCTGTGGGCCCGGATGCAGGATACGGGTGCACAACAGATCACCCTGGCAATGGTGAGTGACGCGCTGAAATTGTCCGGATTGAACCTGACTGAGGAAGAACGCCAGGCGCTGGTTAACGGCGCCAATCAAAACCTGACTCGCTATGAAGACCTCAGAAAGATGCATATCCCGAATGACGTTTCGCCACCGTATCACTTCAGCTCGCTCGTCCCGGGCATCGAAGTAAACAAGACGCGGATGCCGTTCAAGCTCAGCCCGGCCCCATCCGTAAAGAGACCAGCCAATCTTGAAGACGTGGCGTTCTGGCCGGTACGACACCTCGCCGAGTTGATCCGATCGAAACAGGTAACGTCCACCGAACTGACGAAGATGTATCTGGAACGCCTTCATCGCTACAACGCCAAGCTCAACAATGTAGTCACGTTCCTCGATGAACTTGGCCTGGCCCAGGCAAAGCAGGCCGACACGGAGATCGCAGCCGGAAAGTACAAAGGGCCGCTGCACGGCATTCCCTGGGGCGCGAAGGACATCATTTCGGTACGAGGTTATAAGACGACATGGGGGACTGAACCTCTGAAGGATCAGATCCTGAATTACGACGCCAGCGTTGTGGAAATGCTTCGAGATTCCGGCGCAGTGCTTATCGCAAAACTTACCACCGGTGAGTTGGCAGCCGGTGATCAATGGTTCGGTGGACAGACAAAGAGTCCCTGGGATCCCGCCATCGGCTCAAGCGGATCCTCTGCGGGGCCGTCTTCGGCTACAGCCGCAGGATGCGTCGGGTTCGCAATCGGAACTGAAACCAGCGGATCGATCCTCAGTCCGTCGGCGCGCTGTGGACTCGCAGGTCTGCGGCCGACGTTCGGGCGCATCAGCCGTTACGGCTGTATGGCACTTTCCTGGACGCTGGATCGACTCGGACCGATTTGTCGATATGCCGAAGATTGCGCCATCGTGATGCAGACAATTGCGAAACCGGACGGACGCGACATGAGCGTCTCTGATATCCCGTTTAACTGGAATGCTCAGCTCGATATCAAGAAGCTTCGTGTCGGATATATCAAAGAGTCGTTCGATGACATCACCAACCCTACGGTGAAACAGAACGCGCAGAAAGTTCTCGACACCTTGCAAGGCCTTGGAGTTTCAAAATTCATTCCGATGACAATTCCCGAAAACATCTCCAGTAACGTCGGCGGACTGGGAGTCGAATCGACGGTTTTCTTCGACGAAATGCGGCGAGCGGGAAAAATGAAAGGAGCTCGAGGAGGTGGCGGGAACAATGGAAGCCGGCTGATTCCCGCAGTTGAGTATCTTCAGGCACAACGTACCCGAATGATGATGATGATGTCTCTGGCGGAGGCTACCAAAGGTCTCGATGTCTACATTGTCGCTTCGGCTAATGCTGGTGGGGGCGGGGGTGGTCGAGGCGCGGCGCCGGGTGCCGCCGGTACGGCGCCTGGAACACCGCCGGACGAAGGAGCTCGAGGTGGTGGCCGGGGTGGGCGCGGTGGTGCGCCAAATCAACCGCCGGCACCGCAAGGTCCGGCGCAACGGCATTCCACAATGGCGAATTCCGCATGTTATCCGGCTATCAATATTCCGAATGGTTTTAGCGATTCCGGAAATCCAACGAACGTAACGTTCTTCGCGCGGCCATTCGGTGAAACCGAACTGCTGGCTTTGGCGAAGGCGTATCAGGACGCCGCGGGTTTCCACACCAGGAAACCCACCAAGTTAGATACTTAAGGAAGTAACCACAAGTAGCGCAAGAGGCACAAAAGGGAATTCCAGATTCCTCTTTTGTGCCTTTTGCGCTTCTTGCGGTTACTTCCTATCTATGGAAGGGCGAAGACATACAGTGCGGTGCCTGTCGATGGGGGACGAATTTCGGGGGCGATGGTCAGCGGTACCTGACGCGGACTGCCGCCTCCCATGCCGGTTGGAACGGCGATGTACTGCTTTCCGGCTACCGTGAACGTCATCGGAAAACCCTGAACGGATGTCCCGAGACGCGTCTGCCACAAAGTGGCGCCGGTTCGAACGTCCACGGCTCTGAAGTACCTGTCGAGGTCCCCGACGAATGCAACTCCGCCTGCCGTGGATAGCACCGACGTCAGAAATGGCGCGCGTTGTTCGACGGACCACATTTCCTTCATGGTCCTCACATCGAACGCAGCCAGCTTGCCGATATTGCCGTTCGTACCAGGCATCTCAAAAAATCTGCGGTCGGCGCCAGTGCCTCCCGAGCCTTCTTTCATTTCGATCTTGCGGCCGGAAATCTCCAGACAGCTTTGGCTCAGCGGAATGATCAGTTGGCTGGTGCCTGGGTGATAACTCATCGCCTGCCAGTTGTGGCCGCCCTCGGTGCTTGGACAAACCTGAATCCACTCGCTGGTCTCGGCTTCCGCAATGTCTGTGCGGTATGTGGGCACGCCTGTCTTCGGATCGATCTTTTCCCACGCGTTTTGAAAGACGGTTTCTTTGTGACCAAGAAATTTTCCGGACTTACGATCCAGCTTCCACAGAATCCCGGGTTTTCCGATCGTGAACAGAAGACTCTGGCCACCGCTATCGACGAGCACGCGCTCGAACACCTCGTCCAGGTCCAGTGCTTCGCCGGGAGCGTGCTGAAAGTACCATGCCAGTGAACCATCGTCCGGACGAAGAGCAAGAGTCGAGCTTGTATAAAGAGCCTTGTCGAAGACGCTGTTGCCACGACTGGCCGGGACCCAGGGCTTTGCCTGAGCCACTCCCCAGTACGTCAAATTGAGATCGGGATCGTAACTGCCGGTGATCCAGGTTTCACCACCCGCCCGAAACATGTCTGGAACGTTGCCCCAGGTATCTCCGCCGGGTTCGCCTTCACGCGCGATCGTGTTGAACTTCCAAAGCTGCTTTCCGGTGGCCGCGTCGTAGGCACTGATGAAGCACGTGTCTTCCTTGTAGCGATCGCAACCAGCCAAACCCTGCACAACCTTGCCCCGGATGACGATCGGGCCACTGGTTTCCACGTAACCTTTAGCGCGGTCGGCAATCGTTGTCTCCCACACCTGCGCCCCGGTCCGTGCATCGAGCGCAACCATGCGCGCATCGCTGGTCGCCAAGAACACCTTGTCGTCAAACATGGCGAGTCCGCGCATAGCGCCATAGGTACCGAGTCCTCCAGTATCAGGGCCGACACGGTTTTCCCAAATCAACTCACCGGTACGACCGTCGAGAGCCTGGACAATATTGCCTGGGCTATTGAGATAAATGATTCCGTTGTGCGCAATCGGCGCCGGCTGGCTGGTTCCACCCTCGTTCATCGACCAGGCCCAAACGAGTTGCAGATTCTTCACGTTCTCGCGAGTAACCTGGTTCAGTGGACTGTGATTCCATGCGTGATAATTTCGCCGAATCATCAACCAGTCGCCTGGATCCGGGTTTCGCATCATTTCATCGGTTACACGAACATAGTTCTTAACCTCACCTTTCACGGTCAAACCCCGGGGACCGGTGGGACGCGGCTGTTGTCCTGCATTCAGCGGAGCCGTTGGAGGAGGCGCTGCTGCTGGCGCCAGGCCCGAGGCGATGGTTCGGATAACCACGTCGCTCGCCGCATTAAAGGATTGGGTTCCCGCAATCGCACCGTTAGCGGAGAGTATGAACGCGGTGATGCTGGCGTATTCGTCGGCCGAAAGACGCCCGGTATTGCCGGGCGGCATGGTCGTTTGAATGGTGCTCAAGAGATTGCGCGTCGAACGAGGCCCCCAGGTATTGATGAAGTTGGACCCGGCAAGCGGAGGCGCTTCATTGCGGCCGCCCAGATCCTGCATGTGACAACTGGCGCAGTTCGACTGATACAAGTTGCGGCCGGCCGCAGATTGTTGAGCAGTGAACGGGCCGGCCGGCGCACTTTGTTGTCGCGCAGAAATGACGGACGCGAACATCCCGGCTCCAATCAACGTCCATAGCAGCAGTTTTCTCTCGGCACGCATGATGACGGCCCTCCTACTTTAGGAGCCAACCCCAAAGGTTTCCCTCCGAAGCTTTCTCACTGTGAATTTGAATATAGAGCCGGCCTTTGCGGAGATTGTCGATCTGCTCAGGCGTCAGGACAATGGAACCGGAGATTGTGCCGTTGACTCCTCGCTGGACCGTAAGGTCGACCACGGCTGGCCCCCGCACGCCGGTCACGCGCCCTGAATGGAGTCGAGCAACAGTGGCGGGAGTTTGCAAACCCTCGAAGGTCCCGTTGATGGAAAGCCTGGTTCCGGCAAGCGTCGCGGTGGCGGAACCCTTGCCGGTGACGCTATTTCGCAAACCTGTTTCAATTGGGACCGGTGACAGCCGGACTTTAAATGTTTCCTGAGACTGCCCTGAGATCGAGCCGGCGCAGAGTATTCCGGCTACAATCAATTCCGCAAAGGGAAACTTCATGGGCGGTAGGATACAGCGTGTCGGCGGAACCGCAAAGGGCTGCGGGGTTTGACGAGGTATCGCCGAGTCACCGATCGATACCTCGTTCGACAGTTGTTATTCTTTCGGGGCCAGGATCTGGAGTTCTATTTCGTTGCCAGCAACCGACACCAATCGAGTTGTCAGGTGTTCGTCGAACTGGCGGATGGCAGCCATAACCGTCTTTAAAGACTCGCGATTTAGCGTCTCACCAATTCGAACAGGCAGGCGGGCAAGCAGTTCCTTCTGAGACTGTTCCGGAAGCCCGATGACGCGGATGCTTTTCAACACGAGGTTTGACGCTTCGGTTAGCTTCGTCATCAGCTTTTCTTTTTCCTTTTCCTTAGTTACCCGCTCGGCATAGAGCTTCTCCAACTTAAGTTTCGATTCGAGTTCGACCTTGGCCCGTTCAATTTTCATTTCCTCGGCATCTCTTAACGTTTCGCGGAGAATCTTCCCCTGTTCGCCGAATTCCACGCGACCATTGCCGGCAGTCCACTTCAAAAGTGGATACTCCACTTCGTATTTCTCCGACCGGAGGCGTTCGGCGACTTCAGCGTCAAAGGACACATGCACGACCTGGGTCATAGGACTTCCGTTGGTCTCAAAATGCCATTGAAGGACCGACTGGAGAATCCCTTTGCGCAACTCGGAAGGACCGCTCAATATGCGCGCATCGACAACGTTTCCAGTGGCGTCAATCGTGACCTCAGTTGTCACTGTTCCCTGAATGCCTCGCTCGACAAGGGGGCGCGGATACTCTACCAATGTGCGATGCCGAAGTACGGCAGCGCCGGGATTTACCGTCACACCTGCGGAGTCCGGGCCCTCTTGAAAGACGAGTTTCGCTTCGAGTCGTGTCGCTGGGGCCTGGGGACTCGACTCCGCCTGCACCCACCCCAAGTTTAAGACGAGTCCAGTGAGGCCCAAAACCAAGGCCACGGCTCCGGAGAACCTCGAAGGACCATACTCCTGCGTTCTCCCAATGAGCCTTTGAATGCGATACAGTAGAGCACCATCCGTACTACCCAAAACCATGCTCGGTTTCATAACACGTATTCTTTCAAGTTTAGTTAAAGCACGCGCATAGCAGATCGCGTCGCCACAAGAGCGCACAGCGAGATCGTCGCAGCAAAGCTCACGTTCATGCCGAATGCGAGACGACGTCCACCAAACTGCAGGGTGATAGAAAAGCAATGTCTCGATGGCAACCTGCAAAGCGCTGACAAGAAAATCATGGCGGCGAATATGGGCCAGTTCATGCGCAATCACAGCGTCGAGTTGCTGGGGTGTGAGCCCTAGAACGGTTGCGGCCGGAAGCAGAATGACCGGACGTATCCACCCAACCACGCTTGGCCCGTCGGCGATCGATGAAATGAGAACCTGTACACGGCGTTTGATGCCCATCCGTTGGCCAAGCCGCTGAACAATATTGAACAGCGCTTCATTCGCCCGCTCTCCTCGCCGTTTGAGGACGGCAACCTGGCGACAGCTCCAAATCAAGCGCACAGAAAACAACAGAACGCCGATCGACCATACCGTGAGCGCCCACGAGCGCGCCCAAATCAGCCAGTTCGTCTGGAACGTGTTTGAGAGCGCGTTGATGGAGATTTCATTTGGTTGAACTGCTGCTGACGCGGGCACGGCGACAGGGGACGCTGTTCCCGACTGATAGGCCATTACCAGTGTCACGATGGGCATCAAGGCCAGGACGAGCAACGCGGCGCAGCTCGCGGCATATCTGGAATTTGGAGAATAGTTCCGAAGCACAAAGAGTGTCACCCACAGCACGGCGGCAACGACGATGCCCTGCCATATGAAGTGAATCAATGCCGAGGATAATGCATAGGTAATCAGGGTCATTTTGCCCCTCCTTCAAGTCGATCGAGCAACTTCTCGATTGCTTCCAGGTCTGCCGGCGACGACTTCTTTGTCGTCAGCGCCTGCATAACCAGCGCTTTGACGGATCCGCCAAACGCACGTTGGACGAGATCGCCTAAAAGTTGCCGCTGCGTCTTCTCCTGCGAGTAGCGAGCACGGTAGATCTGCGGACGAACGGCGTCGTCGCGATCGACCAGTCCCTTTTCCGTCATGATCTGCAGCAGCTTCAGAACCGTCGTATAACCGGTCGGCCTGGATTCATTGAGGATGTTCTGTATGTCGCGGACGGACCGCGGACCGGCCGTCCAGAGAACACGCAAAATGGAAAGTTCTGCTTTAGTGGGCCGAATTTGTTTCGTAGCCATGAATGAAGTATTGACGAAGCTTTTCGTCAATGTCAACGAAAACCTTCGTCATTGTTTCCCAGCGAGCTTCTTTGTCACTCAGCACTCCTCTCGGTCAGATATACTCGTCGTGATGCGTGGACGGGGCCTTTCGTTACTCCTCATTGTTTTATGCGTGACCAGATTTCGTTCGAAGCGCCGGCTTCCATACGGTCAATTCGGATCGGGCTCCACCCTTCACGAGTTCAACCCAGTAATTCGGCATTCGATCTGTTGTTAGTTCCATCGCCCTGACAGCATCGGCACAAGGTCGCGCCTTTTCAGTCGGCCGTGGAGGAGGGAAGCAAAAGCGATTGCACGAATCTCAATTGATCCTCACATTAACCGGAAGTCTGGCTGCTGCTCTCGCTCTGGGCTTTGTAACCCATCGCTGTGGCTTGTCACCTATAGTGGGATATCTACTGGCGGGTCTCATTGTTGGACCGTACACGCCTGGATTTGTCGCTGATCGCGGACTGACCAGCGCGTTTGCGGAGCTCGGAGTCATCCTTCTGATGTTTGGCGTGGGACTACACTTTCACCTGAAGGATTTGCTGGCAGTGCGGACCGTTGCGATCCTTGGCGCGTTGGCGCAGATCAGTGTTGCCACAATGCTTGGGGCATGGATGGGGCGCGGATTTGGTTGGAGCTGGAGCGGCGGACTCGTGTTCGGACTTGCATTGTCGGTCGCGAGCACTGTCGTATTGACGCGAGTTCTTGCTGACAATCAGAATCTCCACACTCCTACAGGACGGATTGCCATCGGATGGCTTGTGGTTGAGGACATATTCACCGTCGTCGTCCTCGTTTTACTTCCCGCGGTGTTCGCGACAACCACAAGCTCCGCCGGCGACATCGTTTTTGCGTTGCTTGTCACCATTGCAAAGATCGCCATCTTCGTCTGTTTCACTTTCTTTTTCGGTGAACGTTTGATTCCGAAGATCCTGAACGGTATAGCGTCGACACATTCCCGAGAATTGTTTACGTTAACCGTTTTGGTACTGGCACTCGGAATAGCTGTGGGCTCGGCAATGCTATTCGGCGTATCGATGGCGTTAGGCGCTTTTCTGGCCGGGACGATTGTTGGCCAATCCGAATTCAGCCTCCGTGCTGCAACGGACGCGTTGCCGATGCGCGATGCATTTGCAGTGTTGTTTTTTGTCTCAGTAGGAATGGCATTCGATCCGAGTCAACTAATGGAATCGCCGGCACTCCTGTTGTTCACCGTTTTGATTATCCTTGTGGGAAAGCCGTTGGCCGCTTTTTTGATCGTCAGAGTCCTGGGATACGGTTCCGCGATCGCCGCTGGCGTTGCGGCGGCCCTTAGTCAAATTGGGGAATTTTCTCTGATCCTGGCGGCTCTCGGGGACGAACTGGCCATTCTTCCTCGTGGTGCATCGAATGTCATCGTGGCTGCCTCTATCCTGACTATCGCCGTCAACCCGCTTTTTTACAGATTCGCGGCGTCCCTGAGGCCACGAGGAATTCAACAAGCCAATGACCCACTACCGCCGGTTGAGGATTACAAAGCAGTAGTCGTGGGGTATGGACCAATTGGCCAAACTGTTGCTCGCCTGCTGAGAGACGGCGGTCTGGCTCCGGTCATCGTCGAAATGAACATCGAAACGGTTCGGCGAATCCGGAAGGAAGGGTACCGCGCCGTCTACGGCGATGCAGTCCGGCCGGAGGTCCTGGAGAGTGCGGGTATTGGTCATGCCGTCGCGATGATCATTTCAGGACCCACGTCCGATCAAACCACTGAAATCATCCAGAATGCACGACTGGCGAGTCGTAGCGTTCGAGTCCTCGCGCGTGCACATTACCTGCAAGACATTCCAGGCATTCGCAAAGCGGGAGCCGACCAGGTCTTTTCTGGTGAAGGTGAAGTTGCGCTAGCCATGACCGAGTACATCTTGGGGCTGCTCGGCTCGCCACCCGAACATATGGATCGCGAACGACAGCGCGTCCGGACCGAACTTGCACAAAGCTAAAGTCGTCATGAATTTATGCCGATATCAGCAGGGATGTCCGGTAGAACTGCGCACTCCATATTGTTCGTCGACGATCAGTCCGAGGTGACAGAGGCGCTCCACGCAGCCTTCCGGCGACAACCCTTCAAGGTACACACCGCGAACTCCGCACTCGAAGGTTTTCAAATTCTCTCGACCGCAACAATTGACGCCGTTGTATCGGACGAACAGATGCCCGTGATGTCCGGATCACAATTTCTTTCCGTTGTCCGCCGGCAATATCCCGAAGTCATACGGATAATCCTGTCCGGAAGGTCGGATATGAGCGCTGTTCTCGCTGCAATCAATGATGCGCAGGCTCATCGGTTTCTGTTAAAGCCGAGCACTCCAAAGGAAATTGCGACATGTGTAACCGATGCAATTGGCGAACGCGATCGAAAGCGTGGCAGAGGCTCCCTGGAGAAGACTCGGTCGAACCGGCAGCTTCAGCTGCGGGATCGTTTTGATGTTGCCATGGGTTACATCTGGATCGCACTTCAACCTATCGTTCGAGCGGCGGATTCAACAGTGTTCGGCTACGAAGCATTGGTTCGAAGCGACCACGTCCAGTTCAAAACGGCAGAGGGCTTGTTCGAGGTTGCTCACCAATGCGACCGCCTTCAAGAACTCGAGCGCACAATTCGGCAGTCGGTGGCGCAACGCATCGGAGATCTTCCGGTCGATGTCAGTTTGATGGTCAACGTCCATCCACGATCCCTCGGAGACGAAGAACTGTATTCGCGGAAGTCCGCGCTTTTCCGCCATCGCAGACGGGTCATTCTCGAAATCACCGAGAGCGAAAACGTGCACGATATCTCGGGTGCAACAGAAGGTTTGGCAAAACTGCGCGAGCTCGGCTATCGCGTTGCGGTGGACGATCTCGGCGCCGGTTATTCCGGCCTGAATGCGTTCGCGCTCATTCGCCCGGACCTTGTAAAGTTCGACATGGATCTAATCCGCAACATTCATACGTCGACGACGAAAGCGAATCTCGTTCGAACGATCACGCGGTTGTGCCGGGATGTGGGAATCCTGACTGTCGCCGAAGGCATTGAAACGAACGATGAACTCGCAGCGGTAATCGACCTTGGGTGCGATCTGCTGCAGGGTTATTACATTTCCCAACCGACGCGTTGGAGCCCTGGTGGCCCCGTGGCCAAAGCAAGATGATTCGGGGTCAGGCCCTTTTGCCCGACAGTTCTAGTGAGGTTATTCTCTACAGGCCTGACCCCACTTTTGCCACGGGGTCCTAATGGATGCGATATGAAGGGTTCACTTTAGACGCGGAAAGATTGGTCACGACATCGATCCGGTGCAGCAGATGACTGGCTAGTTCCTCGAAGTTCTCGACCTCGCAGATGCGATCCATTTCGTCGATGATCTTATTGAGAACGGATTCTATTTCCCCGTAAGTCTTTTCGGTGAAAAACGGTCGCTGACACTCGAGACGCCCTTTGTGACGGAGAAATTCCTCTCGATAAAACTCCGAAATATGTTTCTTGCGTCTCTCTTCGGTTTCCATGTGCACGGCACTATACAACCAACAAGTTCAACCCTCAAGCCTCTTTCGGATTGAGTCGTTTACGGCTTTCGGATTGGCGCGACCGCCGCTGGCTTTCATCACTTGTCCGACAAAAAATCCGAAAACGGATGTCTTACCAGAACGGTATTGCTCAACCAACGTTGAGTTTTCCGCCAGGACTTTATCGACGAGTTGCTCGATTTCACTCTCATCGGAGATTTGAACGAGACTCTTTTCACGGACAATCGTATCGGCCGGCTTACCTGTATTGTACATCTCCTCAAAAACCGCTTTGGCGATCTTGCCCGAGATTGTTCCGTTATCAACCATAAGAATCATGTCCGAGATCATCTTTGGAGACACGGGGGATTTGGAAAGGTCCTTTGTGTCGATACCCCCATCCTTGAAAAATCGAAGAAGATCACCCATGATCCAATTCGCCGACGTCTTGGGTTGATCGCTAAGCAACGCAGTCTCTTCGAAAAAATCCGCCAGGGCACGCGTCGTCGTGAGGACTCCGGCGTCGTAATCGGACAGAGCATACTCCCGAACCAATCGAGCGCGTCTTGGCTCGGGAAGTTCCGGGGTCAACTGCTCGACATGCATGATTGTTTCGCGTTCGATTATGAGCAAAGGTAAATCCGGTTCCGGAAAGTAACGATAGTCGTGAGCTTCTTCCTTACTACGCATCGATACTGTCCGCTCGTCGATACTGTTCCACAGTCTGGTTTCCTGTACAACACTTCCTCCGTTTTCGATGACATCGATTTGCCTCTGAACTTCGAAATCGATCGCCTTCTGCACGTAGCGAAAAGAATTGATGTTCTTGATCTCGGTACGGGTGCCGAATGCTTGTCGCCCGGCGGGTCTGACAGAAACGTTGGCGTCACATCGCAGACTTCCTTCCTCCATGTTGCCGTCACAAACATCAATGTACTCCAGCGTCTGCTTCAGACGCGCGAGATAGTCGTAAGCTTCTTCGGAAGTTCGTATGTCCGGGGCACTCACGATCTCAATCAACGGAACGCCGCTGCGGTTGAAGTCGAGGTATGTGGACTTGTCGGAGTCAGGAAGTCCTTCATGTAGTGATTTGCCGGCGTCTTCTTCAATATGGATTCTCTCGATACTAATCCGGCGACGTGTGCTCTTGCCGGCGATTTCAATGAAGCCGTGCTGCGCCAGGGGCCGGTCGTATTGCGAAATCTGATATCCCTTTGGAAGATCCGGATAAAAGTAGTTCTTCCGTGACCATTGCGACTGCGAATTGACCTTGCAATTCAGACTGATCGCCGCTTTGACGGCCATCGTTACGGCTACCCGGTTCAAAACCGGAAGAGCGCCAGGCAATCCCAAACACACGGGACAGGTGTTCATATTCGGTGGCTCGCCGAACCGAGTTGAACAAGAACAGAACAGCTTGGAGTTTGTGAGGAGTTGCGCGTGGCATTCCAATCCAATGACGGCTTCGTACCTGGTCATGGACCTATGACTGTAGCATATTCTGCACGACTGCCGGGTTCGACAGAAAGTGCAGATGAACGTAAGACGCTACGCCGTTTTCCAGGCAGAATCCTTCGCCGTATTCCCTCGATCCTTGTTTCACGGAATAGAGAGGATTCGATGACGGAGGCGCACACCGGGAGTAATGAAACTGGTGGCCTCGGATTCTGGTTCCAGAGGGTCCCAGCACAGATGACTGCCTGGTCGTAACCTCGCAATAACCGAAATCCACCGGACGCTCGGTCATCTCGATTCTGGTTGGAAGTATGCCGACCATTTCGCAGTCCTCAATGTGCTGCGCCAGGTACATGAGCCCTCCACACTCGGCATAGAATCGCTTTCCGGATGCAATGTGTTGCCTGACCGAATGCCTCATGGATTGGTTAGCCTGGAGTTGTGCGCGGTATATTTCTGGATAGCCGCCACCGATGTAGAGAAAATCCGCATCAGGAACCCGCGCTTCACGTAAAAGCGAAAATTCGGTGATCTCCGCGCCGGCCCACTCCATCGCGCGGAGGTTCGAGTGATAGTAAAATGAGAATGCAGGATCGCGTGCGACCGCAACCCGGATTCTCTTTGAGGCGGTTGAAAAGCCCGGTGAATTAACGGATTGGACCTCTCGTTCAGGTAGCGCTTCCAGAATGCGATCGACGTCGATATGACGTCTGAAAAACTCGCCAATTCGATCGACAGCCTTCTTTGCTTCCAATTCCTCACTGGTGAGCAAACCCAGATGACGCTCCTGAATGTGAATATCAGGTTCGGGAGGAAGCCAGCCCAACAGGGGAAGTTCCTTCACCGCATCAACTAGAATCCGGTAATGGCCTTCCCCTGCAACCCGGTTAAAGATGACGCCGGCAAACCGCAGTTGCGGATCGAAGTTGAGTAATCCCCGGATGATCGCTGCAGCGCTTCTAGCAAGGGGCGCGGCATCGACGACGAGAAGGATTGGAAGGTCGAGCCATTGCGCAATTTCTGCCGTGCTGCCGGTGTTGGATCTCCCATCAAAGCCGTCGAACAGACCCATCACGCCTTCGACGATCGCGACATCCTTGCCTGCCGCGGCCAGGTCGAACAACTGTTCGTTGGCGTCGCGGGAAAGCATCCAACCATCGAGATTGTTCGACGGCACGCCGGCCGCAATTTCATGCAGGCTCGTATCGATAAAGTCCGGACCGACCTTGAACGGTTGCACGGAAAGCCCGCGCGACCGCAATGCCGAGAGTAAACCAAGGGTAACCGTGGTCTTACCGGACCCTGTCATTGGGGCGGCTATGATGCAAGCCTTCATAACATGAATTTACTGCGAGTTCGGCGCAAGTAAGAAAGACTCTTGTCTGCGGTTTCGAATTATCGGTTGTCGATCTAAAACTCCGATCCGCGATTCAGATTACCGATTGTCGACCTAAATTGATTCTCGTAACCCACAAGAGGCTCAAGATGCCCAACGGGTAACCGCGTCGGCTTCGAGAGGGGAAGTCTGATACGATCTGAAGTTCAGGCTATGATCAAAACCATCGAATGGACAGACGACGGCGTGCGCATGATTGACCAGCGCAAGCTTCCGACCGTGGAGGAATATCCGGTCTTCCGAACATTCCAGGAGGTCGCGGATGCCATCCGCACGATGGTGGTGAGGGGCGCACCGGCCATCGGTGTGGCGGCCGCTATGGGCGTGGCTCTTGGAGTAAGAGATTCGACCGCGACAAATCGTGACGAGCTTCAGCAAGAGTTCGAACTGATCACCTCGACTTTGGCCTCGACTCGGCCAACAGCAGTCAATTTATTCTGGGCAATCGAACGCATGAAGCAAACGTTTACGATGGCAATTGCCAGCGACGCCGATCGTCGTTCGGTTTCCGACCGCCTGGTTCGCGAGGCGCTCGCCATTCAGGCTGAAGACATCGACAACAATCGGCGGATGGGCGCCTTCGGTCAGGAACTGCTACCTAATTCCGGCACGATCCTGACTCATTGCAACGCCGGCGCACTAGCGACTGCCGGTTATGGTACCGCCCTCGGAGTCATTCGGTCCGCGGTCGAGAACGGCAAGCGCCTGAAAGTGTTGGCAGATGAAACTCGTCCGTTTCTACAGGGGGCGCGACTGACGGCGTGGGAGCTATGGAAAGACGACATTGACGTGCGCGTGATCTCGGACAACATGGCCGGATCGTTCATGCGACAGGGACTCATTGATGCTGTGATCGTCGGAGCGGATCGCGTCGCAGCAAACGGAGACGTCGCCAACAAGATTGGGACGTATCCCGTTGCTGTTCTGGCGCGGCAGCACCAGATACCTTTTTACGTCGCTGCACCGATCTCGACTCTCGATTTGAAGATTCCGGATGGATCACATATACCCATCGAGCAGCGTGAGGCCAGTGAAGTTACTCACGTCGCCGGCGTTCGGGTTGTGCCCGAAGGCGTGTCTGTCTTCAATCCGGCTTTCGACGTTACACCTCACGAGTTCATCGGCGCCATCATCACTGAACGAGGAGTGGCAAAACCCCCTTACATTCAGAGTTTGAAGTCACTGGCCGACCGGACATCCTAGATGCTTGTTTTGGGAATAGAAACCTCCTGTGATGAAACGGCGGCGGCAGTGGTCCGCGACGGACGCGAGATCCTTTCGAACGTCATTTACTCTCAAATCAAGACACACACGCCATATGGCGGCGTTGTTCCCGAGCTGGCATCACGAGAGCATCTGCTGAAGATTCGGGCGATTGTTGATAAGGCGTTCCTTGATGCCGGAGTCCAACTTGAGGACATGGATGCCATTGCCGCTACCGCCGGCCCCGGGCTGATTGGCTCGCTTCTGGTCGGCCTCACCTATGCGAAAGCTCTGGCCTTTTCCAAAGGAAAACCTCTGGTTGCCGTTAATCATATTGAAGGGCACATCTACTCGGTCTGCTTCGAACATCCCGGTGTGGAATTCCCGGCCCTCGCGCTTGTAGTCTCGGGCGGGCACACCAATCTGTTTTGGGTGGAGTCCGACACGGGTGATTTCCGGCAACTGCGCTATCGGTTGGTCGGCAAGACTCGCGATGACGCAGCCGGCGAAGCCTATGACAAAGTCGGCAAGCTTCTGGGATTGCCCTATCCAGGCGGTCCGGCGATCGATCGTTTGGCAAGGCTCGGTAATCGAAAGGCGCGCTCGTTTTCGATAGCCAAAATCAGCGACCGGTCGCTTGATTTCAGCTTCAGCGGAATCAAGACTGCCGTGCTGCGAATGGTACGGACGGAGAATCTGGAACCTAAAGACGAGGAAGAGTCGAAGCACGATCCTGGGCGGTTGGATCTGCTGGCCGGCTTCCAGGAGGCCGTTGTAAACATGTTATGGTCAACGACGGAAAAGGCGGTCGGTTTGATGCGACCGCGATCGCTCATCCTATCAGGCGGCGTCGCGGCGAATAGCCGACTCAAGGAAGTCCTGGCTGAACGCTGCGCCGAGGCCGGCGTTCACTTTCACTGCCCCCGTCCAATCTTCACCACCGACAATGCCGCCATGATCGCCGCAGCCGGGACCGCTAAATTCATGCGTGGGGAAACCGTAGATATGACCGCGAATGCAGATCCGAATATGCGGCTCGCACCGACGGAGAAGGATTTTCCTGTCAAGCGGTGGCGCACCTGAAGAAACGTTTCTTCCTCAGACCGTTAGGATTTCCTGTTCTTTCTTTTTGGCTACGTCTTCGAGCTTGCGGATATGCTCATCGGTGACTTTCTGGATGTCTTCAAGGGCTCGCTTTTCTTCGTCTTCTGAGATCGATTTGTCTTTCAGCATTTTTTTCAAATGATCATTAACGTCACGGCGGACGTTGCGGACGGCGGTGCGGTGATCTTCGAGCACCTTATGAACATGCTTGGCGAGTTGTTTTCGTCGATCCTCAGTGAGCGGCGGAATGGGGATGCGGATTAAACGACCGTCGTTTGATGGGTTCAGCCCGAGGTCTGAAGCGCGAATCGCCTTTTCGACGGGTCCCACCAGAGAAACATCGTAAGGTTGCACGGTAACGAGAGTCGGGTCAGGCGTGGCCAATTGCGCCACCTGGTTGATCGGAGTAGGGACGCCGTAATAATCCACTTGAATATTGTCCAGGATTGAAATGGAAGCGCGACCGGTGCGGATAGTCGCGAGCTCTTTCCGAAAGTCTTCGACTGCCTTTTCCATTCGCCGGCGGGCATTCGCGGCTTCGTCTTTGGCGGACATAAGCTATCTCCTAATAAACCAGTGAGCCGATCTTGTCTCCCTGAATGACTCTTTTAATGTTTCCCTTCGTTTTGATGTTGAACACGATGATTGGAACTCGGTTATCCATACAAAGGGAAATCGCAGTGGTGTCCATCACACCGAGTCCCTGTTTGAGCACATCGAGATAAGTGATTTCAGTGAACCGCTTCGCATCTTTCACTTTGACCGGATCGGCGTCATAGATGCCATCGACCTTGGTAGCTTTCAAAATGACCTCGGCCTTGATTTCCATTGCGCGCAAAGCAGCAGTGGTGTCCGTAGAAAAGTAGGGATTTCCCGTGCCGGCAGCGAAAATGACGACACGGCCTTTTTCGAGATGACGAATGGCACGCCGCCGAATGAACATCTCCGCCACCTGATTCATTTCAATAGCGGACTGGACGCGAGTATAGACATCCATTTTCTCCAGCGCGTCCTGCAGTGCTAGCGAATTAATGACAGTGGCAAGCATTCCCATGTGATCTGCCGATACTCGATCGAAGCCCTGAGCACTTGCCGCCAATCCGCGAAAGATGTTACCTCCGCCGATGACGATACCGATTTGCACGCCAAGTCCGTGAACGTCTTTGATCTCGGCAGCGATCCGTCGAACAACCTCAGGATCAATGCCGAAGGTAGTTTCGCCCATAAGGACTTCGCCACTGAGTTTCAGCAAAACCCGTTGATATTTAGGTTCAGATGCCAATTATTCTCCCAGCGCGGCAGCAACGTCGGCAGCCAGGTCCGTACTACGTTTTTCCAGTCCCTCACCGGTCTTGAAACGAGCAAACCGGCGAACCCGGATGTTTTCTCCGATTTTCGCGACCAGTCCGGTGATGAGTTGCTCCACGGTCTGTGAAGGATCCTTTACGAACTGCTGATCGTAAAGACACGCCATTTGATAAAACGACTCTAGTTTTCCTTCGGCGATTTTATCGACAATGTGCGGTGGCTTTCCAGAGGCTCGTGCCTGTTCCCTATAGATTTCTCGCTCCTTCTCCAGGACGTCGGCAGGAACCTCATCACGCCGAACATATGACGGACTCTGCGCGGCGACGTGCATGGCGATGTCTTTCACTAAGGTCTGAAAGTCCGGACTCTTCGCTGCGAAGTCGGTTTCACAATTCACTTCGACGAGGACACCGAGCTTGTCGCCGGGATGGATGTAATGGCCGATCATCCCTTCAGCCGCGATTCGAGTCGCTTTCTTCTGGGCCGATGCAAGGCCTTTTTTCCGCAGGACCACTACGGCCTGTTCCAAGTCACCGTTCGCTTCGGTGAGGGCATTTTTGCAATCCATCATTCCAGCGCCAGTCTTCTCGCGAAGTTCTTTAACCTGATTAGCGGTAATCGCCATTGCTCAAACTTCTCCTACGACAAAAAAGGATTTCGGACAGCGAACTCTGGACTTCGGATTTATGCAGAGCACTGCCTTATTTCTAAATCCGAATTCCGAACTCCGAAATCCGAAACCCTGTTGGTTCTTAAAGATTTATCTTACCGAAGCTTCATTGGGAGCTTCGACAGGTTCTTCACCAGTTCCCGGCTCTACGCGCTTCGCACGCGTTCGTTCGCGGGCGGGGCCTGCAGGGCCAGCGGCCATTTCCGGGAATTCCGCATCCTCGTCTTCACCTTTCACAGGCCGAGGTTCCTTCGCCATTCCCTGACCCTCGAGGACGGAGTCGGATATCTTGGCGGCAAACAACCGAATGGCTCGCAAAGCGTCATCGTTTCCAGGAATGACATAATCAACAACATCAGGATCGCAGTTCGTATCGACGATGGCGATCACCGGAATACCGAGCCGCCGCGCTTCGGCAACGGCAATTTCTTCGTTCTTGGAATCGATAACGAAGATTGCGTTGGGCAAACCAGGCATATTTTTGATGCCGGACAAATTCTTTTCCAAAGCTTTGCGCTCGCGTTCCAGGCGAGTGACTTCCTTCTTGGGAAGTAATTCGTATCGGCCGTCGGTAGCCATTCCGTCCAGCTCTTTCAGCCGCTTAATCGACTTTTGAATTGTCGAGAAGTTGGTGAGAAGCCCACCCAGCCAGCGCTGGTTGACGAAGTACATGCCGCATCTTTGAGCTTCTTCCTGAATCGCGTCCTGTGCCTGTCTCTTGGTACCGACGAACAGGACTGTCTTTCCTTGTGTTGCTAAATCTGCGACGAATTGAGTCGCTTCTTTGAAAAGGCGGAGAGTCTTTTGAAGATCGATGATGTAAATGCCGTTTCGCTCACCGAAGATGTACTGTTTCATCTTCGGGTTCCAACGTTTGGTCTGATGTCCAAAATGAACAC
>Ga0137427_10000276_pt1 | contig 28155 bp, 22 predicted proteins | sample EasRivERMZT700_2_FD_102309 | JGI IMG/M metagenome (GOLD analysis project Ga0137427, IMG submission 102309) | Soil microbial communities from meander-bound floodplain in the East River, Colorado, USA - East River MetaG ERMZT700_2 | ecosystem: Environmental > Terrestrial > Soil > Floodplain ...
AGGGACCGACGGGCTCGCTGTGCGGCTCGCGTCCCCAGCTCATGTAGTGGTTTTGCTCGAGGTCGCGGGGTTCGGGTGATTCGCTCGCTTTGGCGAAGGCGATTGCGGAGTCGAGCAGGCGCGCATCGATGCCGACGGTGGCCGGGGCGCGGTGCTCCCATTGCGGATGGGGACCGGGATAGTAGGACGCTGGGCGCTGGCGAGACTGCGCGGGCGCCGCGCTCGCCCAGAGGACGAGCAAGCCCGCCAGGACGCGCAGATTACGGCATGCGATCATTACTCGACCTGGATTGGGACGGTAGAGTACCCGAAGACCCCTCGGCCCAACTGGCCGTAGTAGTCACTGCCCCAGCAATACACCCTGCCATCGGCGGTAAGGCCGCAGCTGTGCACCGGACCCGCCTCGACGGCGACGAACCTCAGGCCTCCAGCGACGGCAGTGGGCATCCCGCTCGACATGGTCGTGCCGTTGCCGAGTTGGCCGAAGTCGTTGTTGCCCCAACAGTGGGCCGCCCCGTCGGTGGTTACGCCACAGGTGTGCCTCCAGCCGGCGTCGATCGTTGCGAAAGTCAGGCCTCCCATGACGGCTTCAGGGAAGGCGTGGCTCGGGTCGTATCCACAACCGAGCTCCCCGTTGACGTTGCTTCCCCAACAGTACGCCGCGTCGTTCGCCAGACCGCAGGCGTGACCCATGCCAACGGTGAGGGCGGTGAAGGCGAGACCACCGACCACCGGTTTCGGAAAGGAGCTGCTCTGGGTGGTGCTGTCGCCCAGCTGTCCCTGGCCGTTGGCGCCCCAGCAATAGGCGGCGCCGGAGCTGGTGAGCCCACAGCTCTCGTATCCACCAGCGGCGATTGTGGTGAACGACAACCCTCCCGTCACCGGCACTGGACTGTACCGCACAGTCTCGGAGCTGTCACCGACCGAGCCCGCGATATTGCCTCCCCAGCAATAGGCCGCTCCGGAGCTTGTGAGTCCGCAGCTATGCCACCCGCCCAACGCGAGTTGCGTGAAGCTCGAGACTCCGGTCACGGCGCGCGGGACCGAATCGTGCCCTGCAGTCTGACCGGTCCCCAATTGACCCAACCCGTTGGAGCCCCAACACCACGCGGCGCTGTTGCCCGACAACGCGCACGTGTGCAAAATGCCGGACGCAAGGCTGCTGTACGTCAGGCTGCCAAAAACCGAGTCGGGCAGTGAGCGGGGGCTCCTCGAGCCAATACCGAGCTGGCCTACCGTATTGATGCCCCAGCAAAAGGCGATGCCGGACGCCAGCGCGCACGTAGACGCGTCGCCGACGCTCAATGCAGTCACTCCCGTCAGACCGGTGACGGGCGTCGGCGTCAGGACGCGCGGAACCGCGCCGCCCAGCTGCCCGGACCCGTTTGCGCCCCAGCAAAAGGTCGTACCGGCGCTGGTCAATCCACAGGCATGGCCCAGACCGGCAGTGAGGTCGGCGAAGGTGAGGTCACCAGACACTGGTGTTGGACTCGATCGCCCGGTGAGAGAACCGTCGCCAAGCTGCCCGTTGTCATTCGATCCCCAGCAGTACGCGCCCCCTGAATTCGTGACCCCGCACGTGAAAAAGTGGCCCGCGCTGATGCGCGTGAAATGCCTGCCGCCGGCGACGATCTGGGGCGGCACATAGGTGTCCCAGCAGAGTGTTTCACCGGTGGTGGACACGGCGCAATTGTGTTGGGCGCCCACGGCTATCGCGTTGAATCGTGCATTGCTCGGAACCTCGACAGGGACTGGGCTGCCGCTCGAGCTGCCGCCGAGTTGTCCGAGTGCACCGCCTCCCCAACAGTAGGCCGCCCGCGACGTTGTGATGCCGCAGGCGTGTAATCCACCGGCGCCGAGCGCGCGGAACCGCAGTCCGCCGGCGACCGCCATTGGACTCGAGCTGTTAGTGCTGTCTCCGGTGCCGAGACGGCCGTCGCTGTTGTCGCCCCAGCAGTAGGCGGCGCCATCGGTGGTGAGCCCGCAGGTGTGGTACGCGCCCGTCGTCAGGTGCGCGAAACGCAGACCTCCAGCGACCGGCGCAGGAACTGAGCTCGCCGATGTCGAGCCGTCACCGAGCTGACCTGAGCCGTTCCATCCCCAGCAGTACGCGATTCCCGACAGATCGACCCCGCAGGTATGCTTCCCTCCCGCCGCAATCGCTTGGAACCGGACGCCTCCACTGACGGGGATGGGCGTCGTGCTGCTGATGGTCGAGCCATTGCCAAGCTGGCCGTCGACGTTGTCACCCCAACAAGAGACGACGCCGTCGCTGGCGATCCTGCAGGTGTGCGAGGTGCCGGCCGCAATGCCTGAGCGCGGAAAAACCGGTGCCGTCGAAGTCTCGCAGGCCGAGATCACGCTGGTTGAGAAAGCGATTGCCCAGACCGATGTGTGGAGGCGACTCAAGCTCACCGCGGCAGGTTGAGGGTTTTCAAGTAGTCGGCGGCGATATACGCGGGGACGGCAAAGATGATCTTGCCGTTCGATTCGCGCTCGCCGCCATACAGCACCGCAATCACTCGGCCCTCGCGATCGAAAATCGGGCTGCCCGACGACCCGGGCGCCCCATACGCGTCGATCTGCACGACCGACGTCAAAGCTTTGCTGATCGTGCCCACGGTCAGCGTGGGCTCGGCGATCGGCTGGCCGCCCTGGGCTTCCATCGGCAGATCAAAGCCGAGCGGGTAGCCGAGAATCGCGACAGGGTCGCCGCGTTCGATGCCCGCGCGCGTGCGCGCGAGTCCGCGGACTCGCGGCGTGCCACCCTTGATCAGCACCCGGAGGACGCCGATGTCGGCGTCGGGCGAGACGCCGATCATCTCGCCGCGCCACATCTGCGTGCTCCCCGAGAAGATGATCCCGAGACGCTTCGGTGTTTTGGTACCGTCCTCACCCGTCAGAATGTGCTTGTTGGTGACCATCGTGCCCATCGAATCGACGGAGAACGCCGTGCCGCTGAACCGCTCGCCGTCGGTGTACTCGACCAGCACAATCGCGACGGCGTCCTGGTTCTGGTGCGACAGCGCGCGATAGTCGACACCCGCCGCGCCCGCGAGTGCGCGCTGGCGCCGCTCGGCCGCTGCGAGCTCGTTGCGCAGCCGCGCCACCGACGAGGCATCGCCGCCGGACGCGGCGAGCTCGCGCCGCAGCCTGCTGGTCTCATCCTGCGCTGCCTTGAGGGCATCGCGCACGCCCTGAAGCTCCGTCTGGACTTGCTGGCGCATCGTATCCGATTCGCGCGCCCGCCGCCGGCCATCGATCTGAATCCACGTGAAGCCGCTGGCCACGATAATCAGCGAGACGAGCAAGATCTTGGTCGTGCGCCGGAGGTGCGCCGTCTGCCGCGCCACTTCGACCGCGATGCGCACTCCCGTGCTCCGGCGCGGCGGCGCCTGATAAACCTCGCGCGGCGACGACGCCCGCTCCGCGAGCCCCTCGGCCGCCGTCGTGGGCGGAAGATCGTGATCGGCCTCGATCACCGCGAACTCGAGCGCCGGGCCGTTCGCGCCAAAGCCGATGATGTCGCCGTCGTGGAGCAGCGTGTCGGCGGTGATGCGCTGGCCGTTGACGAACGTGCCGTTGCGGCTGCCCAGATCCTGCAGCACGAATCCTTCAGGCTTGCGCACGAGCGCGGCATGGCGCGACGAGACGTCCAGATCGCGCTCGGCGTCGAAGCGCACGTCCGACAGGGGATGGCGGCCGAGGCCGATGTAACCCTTGCGGAAGGCCTCGACCTGCCCCGCGCGGGCTCCGGAGAGAAACTTGAATTGCGCTTTCACTGCGAGCGCGTGAAGTACCAGACCAGCGCGGCGGCGATGGCGATCAGCGCGAGGACGAGCGTCCGCGTCTGCTGCCGTATCTCCTTGGTGGGCACCGGGGGGCGGCTGCCTTTGTACACCGGGACTGGTTCGGTGCTGGTCTCGGTGTCGATGAGCGGATAGACCTGATGGCCCACGTCTTCCTGGGTGCCGCTCCCCGAGAAGCGCAGCCCGTCGCCGTCGAAGCGCGCGATCACCACGGTGATGTTGTCGGGCCCGCCGCGCTCGTTCGCGAGCGCGATGAGCTTGTCGCACGCGGCGGTGAGATCCGTCGTCGCCGTGACGACCTTGGCGATCTCGTCTTTCTTGACCTGGCCCGTGAGCCCGTCGGAGCAGAGCACCAGCACGTCGCCGCGGCGGACCTCCTGATGCGTGAGGTCCACTTTGACCTTGGGATCGGGTCCGAGCGCCTGCAGAATGATGTTGCGCCGCTCCGACTGCGCTGCTTCTTCTTCGGTCAGCTCCCCCGCTTCCACCAGGCGCTGCATCAGCGACTGATCCTTGGTGATCTGATGCGCCTCTCCGCCGCGGATCAGGTAGGCCCGGCTGTCGCCGACCTGGGTCAGGTAGAGGTGGTCGTTCAAGATGCCCGCGGCGGTCGTCGTCGTGCCCATGCCGCGCACTTCGGGATGTGCCTTGGCGTGCGCGTGGATGCTCGCGTTGGCCGCTTCGACCGCTTCTTTGAGCCGGTACGCGAAGCGCTGGGGCGTGATTTCCTGCTCGGCGTTCCACGTCTTCACGAGATGGTCGTAGATCGTGCCGGTCGCCATCTCGCTCGCCACCTCGCCCGCGGCCGCGCCACCCATCCCGTCGGCCACCACCAGCAGTGTGCCGCGCGGCCCGATCGTGTGATGCCGCACATCGGGCTGCAGCGAGTTTGCCTTGCGCGTCAGATCGGCGACGAGGAACCGGTCCTCGTTGTGGTCGCGCGAGCGGCCGAGGTCGCTCTTGCCGAAGACCTCGACGCGGATCGTCTTATTGGAGCGGCCGAACATCAACTACACTGCTCCAGAAGCTTGGAGTAGGTGGCATCGCCAGGGTCGATCGCGCTGGCTGTGCGAACGTATCGACATCCCGTAGCTCGATCTCTCAGTTGGAAGTAGGCCTGCCCAACGACGAAAGCCGCGTAGCCCTGGTCCTTCTCGGAGATTCCTGTTGCCGTGTAGAACCTGAGCGCTGAGTCGCGCACCATCGTCGCCGTTGCCGGCGTCAGTTTCTCCAGAACAAGATCGTCGAGCGCGTCGCGAGCTTGGGCGACGTTGATCGCAGGCCGGCTCGGGGAAGCGACCGGCGGCGTGGTGTGACCACCCTGGCGATTGGCACCAGTCGTAGTATCGGATCGCCCGCCGAAGCGGGCCGTGTCGGGCGACACGTTGGCCTTCGCCGTGCCCCCTTTCAGCGCCATCCATGCACCGCCCGCGCCGACGACCGCCACGACCAACACGGCGGCTGGAACCAGGGAGCGCTTCTTGGCGGGGACGGGCGCCGCCTGCCGCGCCGAGATCCGCGTGGTCGGTGTCGCTGCGGATGCATCGAGCAGCTGCGTCTTGGCATCGGCGTCGCCGCGCGTCTGGGGAACCGAGCCGCTCCCGGGCCGCCCCCCGCCCGTGATCGCGCCGATGTCGGCCGCGAATTTCGCGACGCTCTGGTAGCGCTCGGCGGGCGTGCGCGCGAGCGCCGTGTCGAGCACCGGCTGCAATCCAGGAGGAAACGTGAGATCGGGCCGCGCGTCGGCGAGCGTCGTGGGCTCGTCGGTCAGGCGCTTGATCATCGTCTCCTGCACCGTGGTCGCCTCGAACGGCAGCTTGCCCGTCAGCATCCGGTACAGCACCAGCGCCAGCGAGTAGAGATCGCTGCGCCCGTCGAGCGTGTCGCCCGACAGCTGCTCGGGGCTCATGAACTCGGGCGTGCCGATCACGAGCCCGGTCTTCGTGACCTTTTGTCCGGACTCGTCACCCCCGACCGCCTTCGCGATCCCGAAGTCCACGACCTTGACCGAATCGCCGCCGCCTTTGCGCCGCATGAGCATGACGTTGTCGGGCTTCAAATCGCGATGGACGATGCCGAGATCGTGCGCCGCCTGCAGGGCATCGGCGGTCTGGCGGAAGATGTCGGCGGCGCGCGCCAGCGGCAGCGCGCCCTCGCGCTCGAGCAGATCGGTGAGCGGCTCGCCCTCGATGAACTCCATGGCGAGGTAGATCAACCCGTCAGGCGTTTCGCCGAAATCGTAGATGGCGCAGACGTTGGGGTGGGTGATGCGGCTGGCGTTCGACGCTTCGCGATTGAAGCGCGCGACCGCGTCGGGATCGTGCACCATCGACGGGTTCATCACTTTGATCGCGCTGCGCCGCCCCATCTTCACGTGCTCGGCGAGATACACCTGCCCCATTCCGCCTTCCCCGAGCTTCTTCACGACGTGATAGCGATCCGCAACCACCTGTCCCACGAGATCGTGGGCCGGCGCCGCGGCGCGCAGCGTCTGCCCGTCGTTGGGACAGAACTTCACATCGTCGGTGTACTCGGTGGAGCAGACGGGACAGATCTTCATGCCGCGGCTCCGCCCTCGGGAGCCGCGCCCGGGAGCTCCACCCGCAACAGCTTGTCGCCGACCATGATGCGCGAGCCGTCGTGCAGCGGCATCACGCCGCGCACGGCGATCGCGACGCCATTGCGACTGTGGTCGTCCACCAGCACGAAGTCGGCGTCCTCGGAGCGCACCGTCGCATGCTGCGCGCTCATCGAGGGATCGTAGGGGAAAATCCAGTCGCCCCGCTCGCGACCGATGTGCACGTTCCGCCCGGGAGACAGCTGAATGACATCGCGCGAGCTGCCGTCGTTGCGCAGCTGCGTGAGGCTGGCGATGTCGGCGCTCGGCACCATGCTGCCCATGCGCTTGGTCGCATCGGCCTCGGAGGTGTGCGGACCGGGATAGCCAAGCCGCCGGAACCGCAGCACCTGGTTGCCGATCAGGATCAGGTCGCCGTCGGTGAGCCGGTAGGGCGCCTCGAGAAACACCCACGTGCCGTTGCGGCTGCCGAGATCGCGGACCACGAGCCCCTCGTCCTCCCACGCGATCTTCGCATGGAGCGGCGAGAGGAACTGATCGTCGGGAAAGCGGATATCACCTTCCATCCGCCCGATGGTGGTCGAGGTCTGGTTGCGCTCGAATCGCGCCACCTCGGTAGCCATCTCGGAAACCAGGATCAATGTGAGGGAATGATCGGAGCGTCTGTCGGAAATCGACCGTCGGTCGTGGCTGTCGCGGGCCTCCGCCCCGCTGCCTCGTGCGGGTACCGTCCCGCACAGGGGGCATGGGGCGTCCGCCGCTGCCGCACCGGGACTGGGAGGTCCGCTGGTGCGCGATACCAGGCCTCCACCGCCACCCGCCGCGACCGCAGCACGGGCCTCCGCGGCCTTGGTCAGCGGCTTCCCGCAGTCGGAACAGAATTGCGCGCCGGCGTCGTTTTGCCGGCCGCAGTATTGGCAAGCGCTAGGGGTCATAAAGTCAGGTGGCCCAATCTATTGCTCACCGCTACCTTGCGCCACATGCGACGCATCTGGGCCGCGCTTTTTGTCGCAACAACGTTGGGTTGCGCCTCGCGCACCCCATCTCCCAACTCCAGTCTCCCATCTCCTTCGGTCGAGCCGCTCCACATCACCGTCGTCTATCCCGACACTGCCGAGCCGATTCAGACCCAGGACTCTTCCTTCTTATTTGGCAGCGTGGGAAGGGGCCGGGGGGACGTTGCGTTGGCGATCAACGGATTTCCGGTGCGCGTGTCCACGAATGGCACCTGGCTCGCATGGATTCCGTTGCCGCCCGATTCCGTGGCGCGCTTTCAGATCGTCGCCCGGGCGGGAGCTGGCGCAGAGCAGCAGGAGACGACATTCGTCGCGCGAGTCGCGCAGCCGTTTCGTCCGCCGGCCGGAGCACCGGTGTGGGTAGACACGACGAGTTTCACGCCTGCTGACAGTCTGGTGTTTCCCGCGGGCGAGGGCGTCCGGTTGGCAGTGCGTGCGACGCCTGGCGCGCGCGTGCGACTGCGCATGGAGGGCAAAAGAGACGAGGTCTGGTTCGTGCCCGACACGCTGCCGGACGAGCCTGCATGGGGCATTCGCGCGTTCGGGACAGATACCGCCACCTACCGCCTCCCGCCCGCGCGTGATCGCTACGTTGCCTGGCTAGCGGCCCGGCCACTGTGTGATGCAATCCTCGAAGTGATTCTGGGGACGGACACCGCGCGCGCCGTGTGGCCGCTGGTGCTGGACACGCTCGACCGAAGTCGCCCGCGGGTCGTCGTGCTCAACGACGACACCGCGCACACCGGCAAGAGCGATAGTCTCACCGTTGGCAAAGCCGTCCCTTACGGCACCTACCACTGGTTCTTCCCACTCGGCACGACCGCCGTCGCGAATGCGCGGTGGGGAAGTCAGACGCGGCTCCAGTTGTCGCGCGGCGCGGTCGCGTGGGTGAACAGCAGCGATGTCGTTCCGCTTGGCGCGGATACACCGCCGCCCGGCGGAATCGTGGGCTCGGTGCGGCTGTCGGCTACAGCCAAGTCCCTGGTGTTGCGCGTGCCGCTGCCGGGGCGGGTGCCCTTCCAGGTCGAAGAAGCCGATCACAGCCTGACGCTCCGGCTCTACGGCGTCGCGTCCGACGTGAACTGGATGCAACACGGCGGGACCGATCCATATGTCACGCGGATGAGTTATGCGCAGCCGGCCGCTGATGAGGTGACGCTGACCCTCACCCTCGCGGGCCCGGTGTGGGGATACCGCACGCGCTGGAGTGGCCGGGATCTCGTGCTGGAGATTCGCCGTCCACCCGCGATCGATTCCCGGCGCCCGCTCGGAGGCCGCACGATCGTGCTCGATCCGGGGCATCCGCCCGTCGGTGCGCACGGACCATCGGGGTTGTGGGAGCCGGTCGCTACGCTCGCCGTCGCGCAGCGGGCGAAAGCGTTGCTCGAGCAGGCTGGTGCGACGGTGCTGCTCACGCGCACCGACTCGAATCCCATCGACCTGTTCCCGCGCACGCGGTTCGCCGAGGAGCATGATGCCGATGTGCTCGTGTCGATCCACGCCAATGCGCTGCCGGACGGTGTGAATCCGTTCGTGAACAACGGCACGAGTGTCTACTACTTCCATCCGCGCAGTGCAGCCCTGGCGCGCGCGCTGGACCGGGCGTTGGTGGCGGAACTGGGCATGCGGGACTTGGGTATGGGGCGTGGTGACTACGCGCTCGTGCGCAACCCGTGGATGCCGTCGGCGCTGACCGAAGGCCTGTTCATGATGATTCCGGAGCAGGAGGCGATGCTCGGAAGCCCGGACGGACAGCTCCGCTATGCACGCGGCATAGTGCACGGAATTGAGAGCTTCTTGCGTGAGATGGCGCATTAACGTGCGGCGTGTGACGTGCGGCGCACTTCTTCTTGCCATTGCGCTCACCACCCGAGCCGCAGCCCAGGTCGACCCCTCAGGCACCTGGCGCACGCTCCATACCGAGCACTTTCGAATCCATTTCCGGCCGTCCTATCGGAACAAGGCGATCGAGGCGGCGGCGGAAGCGGAGCGCGCGTACGCGCTGCTCGCGACGGAGCTGCACCGGCCGCGCGGCGTGATCGATGTGACATTGTCGGACGACGTGGACGTGCCGAACGGCTTCACCACGACCTATCCCTCCAACCGCTTCACGATTCTGCTCGTCCCGCCCGTTACCGAACCCGGCCTCCAGACCTACGACAGTTGGGAGCGGCTCGTGATCGTGCACGAGCTCACGCACGTGTTTCACCTGGATCGCTCGCGCGGCATCTGGGGGTCGCTGCAATCCGTCTTTGGGCGCGCGCCGGGCCTGTTTCCCAATCAGTACCAGCCCAGCTGGGTCACCGAAGGGCTCGCGACGTACTATGAGTCCCGGTTTACCGCCGGAGGCCGGGCCGAGGGAAGCTTTCACCGCGAGATTGTCGCGGCGGACGTTGCGGCCGGGCGCGCGCGCCGCTCCTGGGACGCGCTGCTGTTCACGCGGTGGCCCAGCGGGCTGGCGCCGTACGCCTACGGCAGCCGCTTCTACGAGTATCTCTCTCGGACGGCGAGCGATTCGATCGCGCCACGCTTTGTGGAAGCCACGTCCGGGCAGCTGATTCCATTTCGTGTGGGGCGGCCGCTCGCGCGCACCGGTGTAAATCTCGAGACCAGCTGGAAGGCTGCCGTCGCGACGGCGAGCTCCCCCCCCCCACCGGAGCGCTCCACCACCAAGAGCCGCTTGATCGTCGGCCAGCTGCGCGCGGACCCGCTGGCGCGTGTGTCGCCCGATGGGGGTACCGTCGCGTACCTCCACGACGACGGCCGCGGGCCGCAGCGCGTGCGGCTCGTCGATCCCCAGAGCGGTACGGTGCGGCGATCGCACCGCGTCACGGGCCAGGCGAGCTTCGACTGGCTCGGCGACACGCTGGTTGTGGGGCAGCTCGAGTTCGCGGGACGCTGGAGTTTGCGGAGTGATCTCTGGCGCTGGGCTCCAGACGGAGCGTGGCGCCGGATGACGACGAACGCGCGTCTGACCGATCCCCGCGCGGGTGGCGGTGTGCTCTCGTCGCTGCGGCTCACGCCTGGCGGCAACACACCGACGCGGTCGGTTCCCCCCCCGTTGGTCGAATCTTCCGGCTCCGTCACCTGGGGGCCTGTCGTGCCATCCCCGCACGGCGGCTGGCTGGTCGCTCCGCGCCATCGCAACGGGCGCTGGGAGCTGGTGCGTTGGCGCGATGGAGCTCCTGATGCGCTCACCGTGCTGCTCGAAGCGCAGAACGGCGCTGTCGTGGCCGATCCGGTGTGGACGCGCGATGGTGCGGCGGTGTTGTTCGTGACCGACGTCGCCGGGTTTGCGCAGATACACCGCTGGCAGGAAGGGCAGGGCATCGTCCAGGTGACGGCCGAGCCCCGCGGCGCGCGCGCGCCCGCGCCGCTCGCCGACGGCCGCATCCTGTTCTCGACCCTTGGCGACGACGGGTGGGAGCTACGCGCGGTCGAGCCGCTGGCGATCGCTGCGCCGGCCGAGACGCGCGCTGAGTCCCAGGACTTCGTTGCCGCGCCGCGCGTCTCCGTGCGCGAGACCGGCTACGCGTCGTGGGGATCACTCCGGCCGCACTTTTGGATTCCCCTCTTCTCCAACTCCGGAGACGCCGGGCGGTTTTTCGGGGCCGCGACCGCCGGCGTGGATGCGGTCGGCCGGTATTCGTACCTGGTGCAGGGGTTGATCTCCGGCTCGCCGCTGCGCGCACAGGGGTCTCTCTTCCTTATTAGTGACGCGCTCGGCAATCCCACGCTCGACTTCTCCCTCGAGAACGACTGGTCGCTCGTCGGGACCGACAGTACGGGACATGTCGTCTCGTCGGAGCGCCGCACCGCGGCGGTGGGGGCGACCGTGCTCGACCGCCACTGGTGGAGTTTCGTATCGCTGCGGCTTGGCGCCGAGTATGAAGGCCGGCGCTACGTCTCGGCTCCTGACACGAACCTCGCCGACATCTGCACCGGATGTAACAACCGCGATCGCATCGGTCCCGTAGCGACGTTGTCGCTCGGCTCCGCGGTGTCCGGCCCGCTGTCGGTGTCGCTGCAGGACGGAGCGCTCGCGAGCTTCCTGTATCGCAACCGGCAGGAGCAGGGCACCGAGCGCTGGCTGAGCGAAGTCCGGGCGCGCAGCAGCGCCTATGTGCGCCTCGGTCCCCGCATCGGGTTCGCGTACCCCGTGCTCGCCGTGCGCGGCGCGGTCGGGTCGCTGGACGGGCCGATTCCCGACAGCCTCTCGGTGGGCGGTGTGTCCTCCGGAGCGATCGAGGTCGGCTTCGGACAGAGCATCGGAACGTTCCGCACGTTCCCGGTGCGCGGCTATCCCGCGGGCGCGCTGCGCGGCAGGCGCGCGGCGACATTCACCGCCGAATACCGGATGCCGCTCGCGCTCGTCAGCCGGCTCCTCGGCCATCTGCCGATCGGTGCGGACAAGTTCGCGTTCTCGCTCTTCGGCGACCTCGGCGACACCTGGAATCCGGGCCAGCCCGCGCGCCTGCATCGCCTGCGTTCGGTGGGGGTGGAGCTGGTGGGCGATCTCACGGTGAGCTACGACCTGCCGCTGCGCGTGCGGGTGGGCGTCGCGCAGCCGGCCACCGGTCAGACGGTGGTGTACGGCGCCTTTGGCGCCGACTTCTAACGCATTCCGCAAACTGCCCTCTGGTGGCGCGAGTATAATGAAGGGAGCATGGGCCCCCCCCCGACCGTGCTGCTCCTCGTAGCCACGCTGGCGCAATCGCCCGCCGACCGCGCTTCGCTCGAAGTGCTGCGCGACTCGCTGGCGGCGGTGAGCGACAGCCTCGCGCTGCATCAGCTCGAAGCCAAGACCATTCCGGTCGCGCGGCAACACCGCGACGACCCGATGATCCACCTGCGGCTGGGGTTCATTGCCTACCGGTTGGGCGAAATCACCACGACCAAATCGCACTACGACGACGCCGCGGGGGAATTCGAATGGGCGGCGGAGCTGCGCCCGGAGTGGCCGTACCCGTGGTACGGACTCGGCCTCGCCGAGCTGGCGATCGGCGAACACGCCTCGATGGCGATCGAGAACATCCGCCAGATGCTCGGCAAGGATTTCCTCTCGAAGGCCGCGCGCGCATTCGCGCGGGCGACCGAGGTCGATCCGTCATTCGCGTCGGCCGTGATCGATCTCGCGAACACCGCATTGACTCAGCGCATTCGCCCGCGCCTCGAGGTCGCGTTGAGTGCCGTACGGCTCGCGGCCGCGGGTCCGGCGGGACGGCACGCGGAGGTGCAGCTGGTGCGCGGGCGCGTGGAGCGTGAAGCCGGAGAGGCCGATTCGGCGCTGGCCGCGTTCACGACGTACCTGCGGATCGGCGGCGACTCAGGCGTCGGGCTTCTCGAGCTCGCCCGCACGGCGTACTTCGCGGGCCGGCCCGCGCACGGCTGGTCGAGCTACTTCGCGGGCGCACACGCGGCGACGTCGGCGCAGGCGCTCACCCTGTACCGGCTCGATCTCTCGTGGATCGCCGATTCGAGCGAGCTCGCCGCCTTCGACGGGCTGGCGACGCCCGATGCGCGCCAGCAGTGGCTCGAGCAGTTCTGGACCCGGCGCGACGTGGCCGAAGCGCGCGACGTGGGCGAGCGGCTCGCGGAGCATTACCGCCGCTGGTTCTACGCCCGCCGCAACTTCCGCCTCGTCAGCCGCCACCGCCATTACGACATCACCGAAGTGTACCGGGCCAAACAGGTCGAGTTCGACGACCGCGGCGTGATCTATCTGCGGCACGGAGAGCCCGACAAGCGCGCGCAGTTCATCTGTCAGAGCCTGCCCGACAGCGACGGCGATGGCTGCGCGGCGAACGAGAGCTGGCTGTACCGGCGCCGCGGTCGGCCGGACCTGATCTTCCATTTCGCCGCGCGCGACGACGTGCAGGATTTCAAGCTCATCGAGAGTCTCGCCGACGTGTTGGGGTTCTCGCGCGCGGTGCGCGCGGCCTCGTTCAGCGATCCCGAGATCGCCGCGCTCTATCAGACGCGCGATCAGTTCGGGCAGCTGTATTCGCGCGTGGCGCACAGCCAGCGCGCGGCCGGCACGGAGCTGGCGCGGGACCGCCAGCAGGGCCGGCGCAACATCAAGATCGGCACCACGAGCGACAGCTACCTGCAGCGCTTCGATCAATCGCTCGACGTCGTGGCGACTGCATTCGTCGTCGGCGCCGGGACGGAGAGCGGCCAGGTCCTGCACGTGGTGTTCGCGATTCCCGCCGACCGGCTCGACCCGCAGCCCGCCGGGGACGGCGTGCGCTACCCGCTCGAGTTCCGCGTCATCGTCGCCGATTCGGGCGATCGCGTCGTGGCGAACCTGGACACGGTGCGCGTGTTTGGCGCGAGCCGGGCGCTGCGCAAGCCGTCGTATCTCACCGGACGGCTCGCGATCCCGGTGCCGGCCGGCCGCTACCAGTACCGGCTGCTGGTGCGCAGCGTGGATGGCGGCGCGGGCGATCTGCTGATCGAGCCGCTCACGGTCGAGCGGCTCGAGCCGCAACGGTTCGCCGTCAGCGATCTGGTCGTGGGCCGGGAGGGATCCGGGCTCGTCTGGTTCTCGCCCGCGGGTGACACGGTGCGGCTCAATCCGCTGCAGCGATTCCCGGAAGGGAGCGCGGTGAATCTGTATTACGAGATCTACGGACTCGCGACCGGGACGCCGTATCACACGGTCGTGCGGCTCGAGCGCGAGGGAGGGAAGTCGGTGTTCAACTCCATCGGCCGGCTGTTCGGCGGCGGGCGCTCGCCCGTGCTGCTCGAGTTCGACGCGCCCTCCACCGGCACGGTGACGCGCGTGCAACGCGGTCTGGAATTACGTGACGTGTCGAAAGGCACCTACCGGCTGTCCGTCATCATCACCGATCCCGCCACCGGCACCAGCGTGACGCGCGTCCAGCGATTCCAAGTCGCGCAGCGCTAGTTGTTGCACGGCTTCCACACAAATCCTATGTTAGGCCCGGCTTCCTCGGAGACGGGATGTACTGCTCTCGTTGCGGCACCCAGAATAAGGACACGGCCAAGTTCTGCGATTCGTGCGGTCTCGATCTGACCGCAGCGACGCCCACGGGCGCACGGATCGACACGCCCGATATCTCCGAAATCGACATGGTGCGCCAGGAGCTGAACGAGGAATACGAGATCCTCGACGAGCTCGGCCGCGGCGGCATGGCGATCGTGTTCAAGGCAAAAGAGAAGCAACTCGAGCGCGAAGTCGCGATCAAGGTCCTGCCGTTCTCCCTCGCGTTCGATAAGGAATTTGTCGAGCGGTTCCAGCGCGAAGCCCGTACCTCCGCCAAGCTCGAGCATCCGAACATCATTCCGATTTATCGCGTCGGAAAATCGGGGCGGATCATTTACTTCGTCATGAAGTTCCTGCGCGGTAAGCCGCTCTCGAGCATTCTCGGGGCGCGCGGCAGCCTGCCGCCGGGGGAAATCAAGCGGACCCTCGTCGAGGTCGGCCGCGCCCTGTCGTACGCGCACAAGAAGGAAATCGTCCATCGCGACATCAAGCCCGACAACATCATGTTCGACGAGCACGGGCACGCGGTGGTCACGGACTTCGGCATCGCGAAAGCGGTGTCGGGCGGCAAGCTCACCGGCACAGGGATGTCGATCGGCACGCCCCACTACATGAGCCCGGAGCAGGCGAAGGCGCAGCCGCTCGATGGCCGCAGCGACATCTACTCGCTCGGAGTCGTCGCGTATCAGTGCCTGGTGGGAACGGTGCCGTTCGACGGCGAGGATTCGTTCTCGATCGGCTACAAACACATCATGGAGGAGCTGCCCACCCCGCCGCTCGAGAGCCTGGACAAGCGCCAGCTGTTCGAGATCATCCGCAAGATGATGGCGAAGACCCCGGCGCAGCGGTTCCAGAACGCCGAGGAGCTGGTCACGGTGCTCGAGGGTGGCCGCTCCGTGTCGTTCACCACCGACGCCACGCAGGCGATGCCCTCGATGGCGGGCGCGCGCATGGCGTCCGCGCCGACGACGCCGCTGCCCCGCGCGACCGGCACGCGCCCCGGATCGGGCGGGGGCGGGGGCGGGGCGGGTGCGGTCCCCCCCACACTCGTGAGCGAGCAGCCGCGCCGCGGCGTGCTCTCGGCGCTGCTGGTGTGGCTCGTGATCGTGGGGACGGTGATCGGCGGCGGGGGATTCTACGCCTACAAACAGGGGCTGATCTTCGCCAAAGCGGATTCGGCCGTGGCGGGACCGCTCACGCCGCCCGACACGGGCACCCGCCTGGCCGGAGACACCACGACATTGGCCGGTGATTCCGGCGGCAGCGCACAGCCGGCCCCGCCTCCCGCCGCAGCGCCAGGACGCCTCGTGCTCCAGAATGTGCCGCAGGGCGCGAACATCAGCGTCGAGGGACAGCCGGTGCGCGGCACGCAGATCGATCTTGCGCCGGGCGTGCACCAGCTGATCGTCCGGGCGGCGGGCTATCGCACCTACGCCCGCCAGGTGATCATCACGCCGGGGGAGACGTACAGCGTGCGGCTGAACATGCAGCAGAGTGACGAGGGCGCCGGGCCGTGCGATCAGTTTGGACCGGCGTACAATCAGGACAACATCTGCTTCGACTCGCGGCCCGTGCCGCTGTCGCCGACGCTGATTCCCGTCTCGCAGGACGCACCAATCTTCCCGCGCCAGGCGATCCTGCTGATCCGGGTGTCCCGCAACGGGACGACGATGGAAGCGCGCGTGTACGCGCCGTCCAACGTCGACACGTTCAACAACGAAGCGCTCGATATGGCCAGGAACCTGCGCTGGAACCCGGCTCAGAAGAACGGCGAGCCGACCGAGGCGTGGGTGCAGTGGCCGTTCCAGCCCGTACGCCAGTAATCCACAAGCCCAAGGTCCACCCAACCGCGTTCATCGCGCCCGGAGCGGTCGTGCTGGGCGACGTGACATTGGGCCCGCACTCGAGCGTGTGGTATCAGGCCGTGCTGCGCGGTGACATGGCGCCGATCGTGATCGGTGAGGCGACCAATCTCCAGGATGCCACCATCGTGCATGTGGATGAAGGGAAGCCGGCGCGGATCGGCGCGCGCGTCGGCGTGGGGCACCGCGTGATCCTGCACGCCTGCACCGTCGAGGACGAGTGCCTGATCGGGATGGGCTCGATTCTGCTGAACGACGTGCACGTGGGCACGGGCAGCGTGATTGCGGCGGGAGCGGTCGTGACGGAGGGGATGCGCATTCCGCCGGGCTCGCTCGTCATGGGCGTGCCGGCGCGTGTCGTGCGTCACGTCGACGATGGTCTGCGCGCGCGGATCAAAGGGACCTGGGAGCACTACGTCGAGCAGGCGGCGCGACATCGCTCCGGCGTATTTCCCGTGGAGAGAGCAACTTTGTGATGTTGATACTGGGAGTGCGAGTCGCGACAACACGCGTCTCCAGTCTTGCCCGGCTTCAATCACGCGCCTACCTTGGGCCTCCACGTTCGACTAACTTCCGAAATTCACCTCGATGAAGCAATGAGATTCGCATGACCGCATCTAGCCGTCATCTCGATTTGAGCGCCAACGCCCTCACGGTCCTGGAACGCCGCTACCTGGTCAAGGATGACCATGGGAAGCCGGTAGAGCGCCCTGAGGACCTGTTCTGGCGGGTGGCGCGCACCATCGCCGCCCCCGACCGGACCTACGGCTCCTCGGACCGCGCCGTGGAGAGCGTGGCGGAGACGTTCTTCGAGCTGATGGCGACGCGGGTCTGGATGCCGAATTCACCGACCCTGATGAACGCTGGCCGGCCCTTGGGCCAGCTCTCCGCCTGCTTCGTGCTCCCGGTGGAAGACGCCCTCTCCAATGGCCGCTCCGGCATCTACGACACGCTGCGCGCCATGGCCCTGGTGCATCAGTCGGGCGGCGGGACGGGGTTCTCCTTCTCGCGGCTCCGCCCCAAGAACGACGTGGTCCGCTCGACCATGGGTGTGGCCTCCGGGCCTGTTTCGTTCATGAAGCTGTACGACGCCTCGACCGACGTCGTGAAGCAGGGGGGCACGCGCCGTGGCGCCAACATGGGCATCCTGCGCGTGGATCATCCCGACATTTTGGACTTCATCCACTGCAAGGACGACCTCACGCAGGTGACGAATTTCAACATCTCCGTGGCGGTCACCGATGCGTTCATGGTGGCGCTCGAGGCAGGGAAGTCGTACGACCTGATCCACCCCCGCACGGGGAAAGTCGTGGGCCAGCTCGACGCCCAGGAAGTCTTCAAGCAGATCGTGCACGGCGCCTGGAAGACGGGAGAGCCGGGCGTGTTCTACATCGACCGCGCGAACCAATACAACCCGGTCCCGCACCTGGGCAGCTACGAGGCGACGAATCCCTGCGGCGAGCAGCCGCTGCTGCCCTACGACGTCTGCAACCTCGGCTCGATCAACGTCGGTCTGTTCGTGAAGAACGGCGACGTCGATTGGGATGGTTTGCGGACATCGGTGCACTTGTGCACGCACTTCCTCGACAACGTCATCGACGCGAACCGGTACCCGCTGTCCGAGATCGACGACCTCGCCAAGCGGATCCGCCGCATCGGACTCGGGATCATGGGCTGGGCTGACTTGCTGGTGCGCCTGGGCATCCCCTACGACTCCGATGAGGGCGTGGCCCTCGGCCGCAAGTTGATGCAGTTCGTCGACGAGGAGTCGAAGGTCGCGTCCGAGAAGCTCGCCAAGCAGCGCGGCACGTTCGCCGAGTGGGAGCGGTCGATCTGGGGTCCCGATGCCACGTGTGCCCGCAACGCGCGCGGCGAGCGGATCCGGCCGATGCGTCGCTTGCGCAACTGCAACCTGACGACGGTTGCTCCCACAGGCACCATTTCAATCATCGCGGGGTGCTCGTCCGGCATCGAGCCGCTGTTTGCCGTTGCGTTCATGCGCAACCAGGCCGGCGTGCTGATGCCCGACGTGAACGAGGCCTTCGTGGCGATCGCGAAGACCGAGGGCTGGTACTCCGACGACCTGATGCAACAGATCGCCGCAGCCGGCCACATCCACTTCGACGCCGTGCCCAAGAAGTGGCAGCGCGTGTTTGTGACCGCGCACGACGTGACGCCCGAGTGGCACATCCAGATGCAGGGGGCGTTCCAGGATTTCACCGATTCGGCGATTTCCAAGACCTGCAACTTCTCGCACGAAGCCACAGAGGAGTACGTCGAGCAGATCTACCGCTATGCCTACCAGCTGGGCTGCAAGGGCGTGACGGTGTACCGCGACGGCGCGCGCGAGAACCAGGTGCTCTCGACGGGGTCCACCGCGAAGAAGGTGGCGGAGAACGCCGCCGCGGCAGGGAAGGACGCCCTCACGGAGGCGTTGAGCCGCATCGCCGAGTTGGAGACCGAGGTCCACCTGACCAAGGAGCGGCTGCACGACGTGGAGGCGGAGAATCTGCAGCGCCGCGCCAAGCGCTCGCGTCCCGATCTCCTCAAGGGCTCCACGCGCCGGATCGAATCGCCGCTCGGCACGATGTACGTGACGATCACCGAGGACGACAGGGGCCAGCCGTTCGAGGTCTTCATGTCGCTCGGCAAGGCGGGCGGCGCGCTGATGGCCGACGTCGAAGCCGTGGGCCGGCTCATCTCACTCGCGCTGCGCTCGGGCGTGCCGCTGCCCGAGATCTACCGGCAGCTGCGCGGCATCTCGTCGGACCGCGCGGTGGGCCTGGGTCCCAACAAGGTGCTCTCGGTGCCCGACGCGATCGGCATCGCGATCGAGAAATGGATGCAGGAGAAGCAGGGCGTGCAGCAGGATCTGCTGGACAGCACCGCTGGGAAAGCGCCGGCGGCGGCGGAGGTGGTGCGGGGTGCAGCGGGTGATGCCGCCCTGCGTGCGGCGCGCGGACCCGAGCAGGATTTCATCGGCGCGTGCCCCGATTGCGGGTCGCAACTGGCATTTATCGAGGGATGTGCTAAATGTCACGTCTGCGGGTTTTCCGAGTGTGGGTGAACCCTGACGCGACCGCAACGCCTGTGACTCCAGTCACGACGATCCCTGGACCGCGAGGGTAGTCTAGAGACTATGGAAAGCGTCAACCGCATGCTCACGCCGACGCGCTTGCAGGTGAAAGGTTGGGCCCGTGTCGGACCGTCCGGCGCGCACACCCTGCGCCGCGGCGCCTGGTATCCCGTCGTTCGCATCTCCTCGAGCAACATCGTCGTCCTCGACGTGAACCGGCACAACGTGCCGGTCGACCGTCGCTTCCTCGAGATCCGCTATCATCCGCCGGAGCGGTGGACGATCGTCCGCTGCGAGCCGCGTGTGATCGAGCGGCTCGGCCGCATCTTCCCGTTGACGTACGCTGTGTGCCCGTCCTGCCGCCACCGGCAGGGGATCGAGGCGCGCACGAATGACATGACGTGCGATCGCTGCAAGAAGACGGCGGCGATGGCATGGGACGAATTGTCCTAGACGCCTAGACGCGCAGACGCCTAGCGGCATCTAGCGACAGGGGTCAGGAAGGCATGCTTTCCTGACCCCCGTTTTTTCCTAGAACCCGCTAGGCGTCTCGGCGTCTAGCTTTTGCCTGTCCTAAAGCACAGCGACTGAGTCTCCCAGTGAGACAGTGCCGGTCCCTTCACCTACGCAATAAAACCCGCGCATTCCGCTATCGAGAAACTGCAGATGCTTTTTCAGCTCCTCGGGCTCGACGTGTTTGCCGAGTGCCCACCCCGTGAATGGTCTGCACGGGTGCGCGACCTGGAGAACCTTGAGCCGCACGCGCTCCGTGCCCGCGGGGGATAGGATCGCGACTCCGCCGGCGAGCTCCTCGTAGGTGAGCCGGCGATCAACCTCGGCGATGATGTTCTCGCCCGCGCAGCCAACCGCGATCCGTGCTCCGAAGTGCTCCTGCATCGCCGCGTAGTGGGATGTGAAGCCGATCGAAATCCCGTGCAGCCCGTCTTCGTTCTTGGTCTGGGGGTGCGCGCGGTGATGCACGTCCACGATCCACATCTCGTCGTCGCTCGGACTCACGCCCAGCGCGCCGTCCGGCGACACGTTGAGCGCCGGCACCGACAGCAGCGGCGTGGGATCGTACACACGAGTGGGTTTCTCGCCTCGTTTCAGCGAGCCGCGCTGGATCTGCAGGCGGGTGACCGTTCCGATGGTGCGCATAACGAAATCTAGCAGGATGTGCTAGATTGGCCCCGCTCATGGCACGTTCCTCATCTCCGCCCTCAACTCCCCGTGGTTGGGCGCGCTGCCTCGATAACGTTGCCGACGTGCTGCGCCGGGGCGCCTGGTATCCCATTCTCGACGAAAGCGGCGACAAGGTTGTGCTCGAGGTCCGCAAGAGACAGGTGCGCATCAGCCGCATCGACGTCGACGTGCGCGACACGCCCCCCGATCAATGGAGCGTCGTCGTGCGGACCGGCGTGCTCCGACCCACCCTGGGCGGCAGGGAAGGGGAGGGGCCCACGATGACCTACGCCGTCTGCCCCAACTGTCACGAGCGGCAGGATCTCACCGGCAGACCGGCGACACTGACATGCACCCGGTGCAAGCGGGAGGCGAAGGTCGACTGGTCGGCCACCTGCTGAGCCGCGGTCTGCCGTCAGCCGTCTGCCGTCGGCACTCTGAAAACCTCAGTACTTGCGGGCGTGAATGTATTTAGTATGTTAACTATCAACATGTTAACAAATGCCCCACAGATGGCTGACGGCTGATGTCTGATCGCTCCGAACTCGCGCTCCAGCTGACGGACGCGGTCGCAGCCGCCCAACAGGCCATCGAGCGTGCCGGCAACAGGGCCTACAAGAGCTTCGGGCTGTCACAGCGGGCGCACGCGGCGATGTCGGCTGTCGATCTGGGGGGACCGGACGGCGCGCGGCCCAGCGACGTCGCGCGCGAGCTGGGGGTGTCCCGCGCGGCCGCCACGACGTTTATCCAGCGGCTGGAGGCCAAGGGCCTCGTCGAGACCAATACCGACCCGGACGACGATCGTGGGGTACGTGTGACGCTCACGCGACGCGGTCTCGAGGTGCTGCTCCGGGTGGGGCAGCTCGAGCGGCGCCTCGCTGCCCGCACCATCGAGGGGATGCCGGCCTCCGCCATGGCCCGCGCGATCCACGTGCTCCAGGAGCTCAAGGCCAGGCTCGAACAGAAGTCGCTCGAGGTCGTGCGCTGAGCGCCTATACAGATGTGCGAATCTTTATGCAGCCGTGCCCCCTCAGCGGTCTGCCTACTGTCACTTCACGTAGTGCTGCAGGCACTCTAGCTAGACGCATTTTTCCCAACGCATTATTGCGAAGTTTCGGAACGCCACTGTCATCACTCACCGGGGGCGCGGCTCTCGTTTCATTTTGTCTAGTTTTCCACATCTCAATGGGCACGTGCATTTGTGGATAACCGAACCGACAGCGCATCGATGATGCGCCGTACCAAAATCGTGGCGACCCTCGGTCCGGCGACCGGCAACGAGACGATGATCGGCGCCCTGCTCCAGGCTGGCATCGACGTCATCCGGATCAACGCCTCCCACGGTACCGCCGAGCAGCGTGGCGAGTGGATCGCCGCAGCCCGGCGCGTGGCGGAGAGCGCGGACCTGCCGGTCGCGATCGTGCTCGACCTCCAGGGTCCCAGGATCCGGGTGGGGGCCTTGTCGTCCCCGCGCGAGTTGACCGCTGGGCAGCAGGTCGTGTTCGCGCCCGAAGAGGTCGCGCGCGGCGACGAGCTTCCCACCACCTACGACCGCCTGGCCGCCGACGCGCGCATCGGCTCCCGGATTCTGCTGAACGACGGCCTGCTCTCGGTCGAAGTAACCGGCGTCGACGCACCGCGGGTCCGTGGGCGCGTGGTGGACGGCGGGATTCTCACGGCTCACAAAGGAATGAACCTTCCAGGCGTCCAGGTCTCGGCACCGGCGCTGACCGAGAAGGATCGCGAGGACGTGCAGGACGCGATCAAGGCGGGGGTAGACTACCTCGCGCTTTCATTTGTGCGTCGCGCCGAGGATATCGAGGAGCTGCGGAAGCTGGTCCCGAACACGATCAAGCTGGTCGCCAAAATCGAGAAGGCGACGGCCCTCGACACACTCGAGCGCATAGTCGCCGCGTCCGATGCCGTGATGGTCGCGCGGGGCGATCTGGGCGTGGAGCTCCCGTTCGAACAGGTTCCCCTCGTACAAAAACGGCTGATCAGCGAGGCCAACCACCAGGGCAAGCCGGTGATCACGGCGACGCAGATGCTCGAGTCGATGGTGCACCACCCACGCCCGACGCGCGCCGAGGCGTCCGACGTCGCCAACGCGATTCTCGACGGGACGGACGCCGTGATGCTCTCGGCTGAGACGGCGGTGGGGCAGTATCCGGTAGAAGCGGTGCGCGCGATGGACCGGATCATCAGCGAGATGGAGCGTCACCCGCTGCGCCTGCGCGAAGAGCGTCGCTCGGCAGTATCGGGCGTTACGACGGATGATGCGATCGCTTGGGGGACGGCCGCGGTGGCCCGCATGCTCAAGACGCCTCTCATCGTCACGCTGACCCAGGGTGGCTTCACGGCTCGCAAAGTCGCCGCGCTCCGTCCTCCCGTTACGATTCTTGCTGTGACGACCGTACAGACCACGTACCGTCAGCTGGCCCTGGTGTGGGGCGTGGAGCCGGTGCTGGTGGACCGTGTTCCGGGATACGACGCCATGCTCGAAGTCGTGCGCAGTCTCATTCTCAAACGGGGGCTGGCCAAAAAAGGCGATTGCATCGTGGTGACCGCGGGACTCCCGTGGGAGGTCTCGGGCAGCACCAACCTGATCAAGGTCGAGCGGGTGTGAAGTGCGGCTGACGTTGCTCGGCACCGGCACGTCGTTCGGGGTGCCGCAGATCGGCTGTCGCTGTCCCACCTGTACCTCCACCGACCCGCACGACCGGCGCACCCGCACCAGTGCCCTGATCGAAACCCAGGGCAAGCGCCTGCTGATCGACACGCCTCCCGAGCTGCGGCTGCAGCTCGTGGCTGCTGGCGTGGATCATGTCGATGCGGTGCTGTTCACCCACGGGCATGCGGATCACGTGCATGGCATCGACGACTTGCGGGCGCTCTCGGTGCGCCTGGGCGCAATGCTCCCCGCCTACGGCCCGCATGACACGATGGCCGAGCTCGCCACGAAATTCCCGTACATCTTCGACCCGTCGATCGTCGTGCCGCTGGGCACCAGCAAGCCGGAGCTCGCGGCGCACGTCCTCGCGTCGGGTACCACGGTGTCGATTGCCGGCGTGCCCGTCCTGCCGCTCGCGCTGCCGCATGGCGCGCACGACGTGTTTGGATATCGCGTCGGGCCGGTCGCGTACCTCACGGATGTAAAGGAGGTCCCCGACCGTGTGGCCCGCGTTCTGGAGGGTCTAGAGGTTCTGGTACTGAACGCGCTACTCACGCGCCCGCACCCGCTGCACCTCTCGATCCCGGAAGCGGTCGAAGCGGCGCAGCGGATCGGCGCGCGCCGCACCTACTTCACGCATCTGACGCACGAATTCACCCACCAGGCGCTGGCCGCGCTGCTTCCGGCCGGAATCGCGCCTGCGTACGACGGGCTGGTTATCGACGTAGCCGGGGCGTAAATTCCGCCGCGAGGAGGATTTCGGAAGCTCATGCTCAAAGAATTCGACAGTCCGGCGGTCCGCCAAAGCTCCCGGATGGACGAGCTGGTGCGCCAGGCGGTATTCGGGACGGAAGACGAGAAGGCCCAGGCGCGGTGGTTGATCTGGGAAATCGGGCAGCGCGCCGGCGTACGGCCCGCCTCGATTCACGACCTGTACCTGGCGCGGGGGCGGGGTGAAGTCCCGCCATTCACGACGCCGGCCATGAACGTCCGGATCATGTCGTACGACACGGGCCGCGCGATCTTCCGCGCGGCGAAGCAGCTCGACGCCGGCGCGATCATCTGCGAGATCGCCCGCAGCGAAATCGCCTACACCGACCAGCGGCCCGCCGAGTACGTGGCGGTGATGACAGCCGCGGCGCTGCGCGAGGGATTCGTGGGACCCCTGTTCATCCAGGGCGATCACGTTCAGGTCAACGCCAAGAAATACGCGGCCGATCCGGATGCGGAGCTGAAGGCGCTGCGGCAGCTGATCGAGGAAGAGCTGCACGCGGGGTTCTACAACATCGACGTCGACACGTCGACCCTGGTCGATCTCTCCAAGCCCAATCTCGACGAACAGCAGCGCACCAACTACGAGCGCGCGGCCGAGCTGACCCAATTCGTCCGCGACCTCGAGCCGGAGGATGTCACGGTCTCGGTGGGCGCGGAAATCGGCGAGGTCGGCGGCAAGAACAGCGACGTGCACGAGCTCGACGCGTTCATGCAGGGCTACAACCGGACCCTGCGGCAGCTCGGCAAAGACCCCGGGATTTCGAAGATCTCCGTGCAGACGGGGACGAGTCACGGCGGGGTCGTGCTGCCGGACGGCTCGATCGCCAAGGTCCAGCTGGATCTCGACGCGTTGAAAGCGCTGTCGCAGGCCGCGCGCAAGCAGTACGGCCTGGGCGGCGCAGTGCAGCACGGCGCGTCGACGCTGCCGCCCGAGGCGTTCTCCCAGTTCCCGCAGTGCGAGGCGATCGAGATTCACCTGGCGACCAACTTCCAGACGATCGTCATGGATCATCCGGCGCTGCCGAAAGACCTGCGCCGCGAAGTCAACGAGTGGGTCAAGACGGAAGCCAACGAAGAGTGGAAGAAGGGCGATAGCGAGGAGCAGTTCCTCTACAAGAGCCGCAAGAAGGCGATCGGCCCGTTCAAGCGCCGCTTCTGGGACCTCCCCGCCGTTGTCCGCGCGGCGATCGGGGCCGATCTCGAGAAAACGTTCGCGTTCCTGTTCGAGCAGCTGCGGGTCACAGGTACGCGCGCGGTCACCGACAAATACGTCAAACCGAAGCTCGTGTCCCATGCGGCGCCGCGCGCCGCCCTGGTCTCGGCTCCGGACGACGCGGAGGCAGGCGAATGAGCGACAGCGGGGGCGGGGGCGGGGGGGGGGGCTTCGGCGCGTTTCTGTTTGGCATCGCACTTGGTGCGGTAGCGGGTTTCGTATTCGCCCCGACCGAGCGCGGCGAGAAAGCGCGCAAGAAGGTGACCAAAGGGCTGCGCAATCTCAAGGAGCTGGCCCAAGACAAGGTGGAGGAGGTGCGCGGCCTGCTGCAGGAAGCCGAGGACGAGGCAGACGAAGCAGAGGCAGAGGGCGAGGACGAAGAGGCCGAAGAGGCCGAGCTCTCGACCCGCGATCAGCTGCGCCGCCGGCTCGATGCGGCGCGCCGTCGCCGCGCGCGGCCCGCGCGTCCGGTCCCGCCTGCGAGTGAGGAGGAGGACGAGCCGCTCGCGTGAACGGTGAGGGCGGCTGGCACCGAACGGCCACCGGCGTCGTCCGGCGGACTCTCGAGGCAGCCTACGAAGACAACATTCCGTTTCTCGCCGGTGCGCTGTCGTTCGACATTCTGCTGACGGCAATTCCCTTCGTCGGGCTCGTGCTCGCCGTCGTCAGTCACCTCGTCGACTACCAATTGGCGGTCCAACAGCTCAACGTGCACGAGCTGCTGCAGCGCTTCTTCCCCGACGACGCCAACTTCGGCTTCATCGAGCGCGCGCTCGGCGACCTGGTGGCGCGGCGCGGGCGCCTCACGATCCTGGCCGTGCCCCTGTTCCTGTGGTTCTCGACTCGTATGTTCGGGGGACTGCGCGCCGCGCTGAATGAGGTCTTCGACACGGAGGAGAACCGCCCCTGGCCCGTCGCCAAGCTCACCGATCTCGCCATGGTGTTCGTCGCGGGTGCGCTGTTCCTGGCGAATGCCTTCGCCTCGACGAGCGGGAGTTTTTTCTCCTATCCGCTTTCGCTTCTGTTCAGCACGCTGCTGTTTTTCGTGATCTTCAAATTCGCGCCCAGCCGCCGGATCTACTGGCGCACGAGTCTGGTGGCGTCGCTGTTTTGCGCCGTGGCGTTCGAAATCGCCAAGCGGCTCTACGCCCTGTACGTGTCGAGCTTCGTGACGTTCGACCAGGTGGCATCGGACGCGAATCTGATCGGCATCCTGCTGTTCTTCCTCTGGATCTACTACACCGCGTACATGTTCCTGCTGGGCGGCGAGGTGGCGGAGACGTACGACCTGATGCGCATGCGGCGCCAACAACGCGTGCGCCTCGGATGACGACATCCCAGCCGATCGATCTCCGCTCCGATACCGTCACGAAGCCGTCGCCCGGCATGCGCCGCGCGATGGCGGAGGCGGAGGTCGGGGATGACGTCCTAGACGGCGATCCCACGACGCGCAAGCTCGAAGAACGCATCGCGGAACTGCTGGGCACCGAGGACGCCTTGTTCTTTCCTTCCGGGAGCCAGGCGAACCAGACGGGCATCTGGCTGATCACTGAGCCGGGAACCGAGCTGCTGATCGAGGCGAACGCACACCTCATCCATTACGAGATGGCGGGAGTCGCCGCGCTGTCCGGGGTGCAGATCCGTCCCATCGCCACGCCGGACGGCGGCGGGGGGGGGCGCCTGACGCCTGAGCTCGTGCGCGGAGCACTCCGGGCGTCGTCCCCCCACGTTCCCCGTATCACCGCGCTCGCGATCGAGAACACGCACAACCTGGCGGGCGGGCGCGTGCTCGACGCCGCGGCGGTCGACGGCCTAATCCAGGCCGCCCGCGACGCCAGCCTCGCGGTGCATCTCGACGGGGCACGGCTCTGGAACGCCGCTGCGGCGGCCCAGGTGACGCCCGCGCGCCTGGCGCAGGGCGCCGACACCGTCATGGTGAGTATCTCCAAGGCCCTCGGGTGCCCCGTCGGATCGTGTTTGGGATTCCGCAAGGACAGGCGCGCCCGCGCGTGGGAGATTCGTAAACGCTTGGGGGGCGGGATGCGGCAATCGGGCATCCTCGCAGCGGCGGGACTGTACGCGCTCGATCACAATCTCGACCGCATTGGGGAAGACCACGCCAACGCAAAGCGTTTTGCCGAGATCCTGTCTGACAGTCAGACCGTCCGACCGTCCAATCCAGAGTCGAACATCGTGATGGTCGACCTACAGCGCGACGGCGCCAGCGCCGAAGCGGCCACGGCTCGGCTCGCGCACGCAGGCGTGCGAATGTCGGCATACGGACCGAAGCGACTGCGCGCGGTCATGCACCTCGACGTGAGCCGGAGCGACGTCGAGCGCGCCGCACACATCATCCTCGCAACACTCCGATGAGCCCGAGGCCCGAGCCCCGGTCCCAAGTCATGCCGCTGGATCGCTCGATCCTGTGGAATCCCTCGATGCCGGGCGTGGAGAAGACCGAGGGCACGACCCGCGCACCCTATCCGATCTTCTTCCAGCAGGAAGCGGTCATCGCGCTGCAGGATCACGTCAAGGGCTCGCCGACCCAGGCCATCTTCGGATTTCTGGTCGGTGACCTGTACCGCGATCCCGAGAACGGGGTGCTGTACTCCGTCATCGACAAGACGCTGAAGCTCAGCCAGACCATCTACGGCGATAAGACGGAAGTAGTTGTGGGGCGGCTCTGGGACCGGATGCAGGAGCAGCTCACGAAAGCCTCGGGCACGTTGTTGGGCTGGTATCACAGCCATCCGGGGCAGGGTGGGTTGCTCACCGCGCACGATATCGAGACGCACCAGAGGTTTTTCACCGATCCCTGGCACGTGACGATTCTGGTGGCCGCGGAAGCGGGCGGCGTCACGGGCAAGTTCTTCCGCCTCTCGCAGAATGACGATTGGCACAAGACCCCGCTGCCGTTCTACGAGCTGCTGCAGCCGGAGTCGATCAAGCCCGACGGGAAGAAGCG
>Ga0137427_10000277_pt1 | contig 27846 bp, 22 predicted proteins | sample EasRivERMZT700_2_FD_102309 | JGI IMG/M metagenome (GOLD analysis project Ga0137427, IMG submission 102309) | Soil microbial communities from meander-bound floodplain in the East River, Colorado, USA - East River MetaG ERMZT700_2 | ecosystem: Environmental > Terrestrial > Soil > Floodplain ...
ATACGTCTCGCCCCGGTGCCGCCGTTGCCATAACTCGGCCAGTTGCTCGTCGCTCATGCCGCATCGTCGCACACGCCACCACCCCTCTCTCGGTGACGTTGCATCGACCGCCTGAACTCACCTCAGGATGCCGTCGACTCCCAGGTACAGACACACAACGGCGATGAGAATCGTTACTCGATGTTGTCGCCACAGTGTGTTGAGCATTTACCCGCTGCTCGCGTCGATTCACAGTCTCGGTGCGATGGCCGCCGCGGCGTCGGCCGAGGTTCGCACTGGAATGACTTCGAAATCGACCAGGTCCTGCCAGTTCGCGATCCACTCGTGGATGAGCGCCTCGTCGTTCGCTTCCATCACCTGGAAGCAACGCGTGAACGGCAGGTCGACCCAGCTGGCGACATAACTCACGCCGTCTGGAGCCATGCGTCCGCGGTCGCGAAAGCGGCGATAGATGTCCGGCGCCCGGCCTTCGTGGAAACGCTCGATGACCAGGAACAACATCCGGTGCAGCCCCGGACGATGATACTCGCGGTGCTAGTTAGACGCCGCGGTTCCGAAGTTGCGGAAAGTGACGGCCGATCGCGATGTCCCACACGGTCTGCTGTTCCATGTGGTGCGCCCATTCCTTCCACTTTGTCCGGTTCACGCGCGATTCAATGAACAGGAACAGCGGGCCGAGCAGGGCGACACCAGCGAACAGCACCCATGCTTCCGGCGGCCATGTTGGGTAGGGACGGCCGATGACGGCGAGCGTGAGCAGGCACGTCGACAGGAGCGCGGCCGTGATCATCGCCGCGGTGGCGAACGGGAGGCCGGTGCGGCGCCAGCAGTTCACCGCGCCCCACGACAGCTGCGCGCTGATGAGCGCCCAGAGGACGATCGAGCCGAGCGGCTGTGGCATGAGCTTCGTGAACACGACGACTGCGATGCCGACGAGCACTCCGTACAGGCCTGGCGCCATGACCCATTCTCCTCGTAGCCAACGCCCGGCTTCAACCGCGGCGGCTCAGCATCGCATCAGGCGCCGTCCGCTGCAAGCCGCCGGTAGTCCGCCAGCGTGCGCAGGCCGCACCTCGCACTTCGCACGTCGCACGACTACGTTCCGTCGTGGTATAACGCGGCATGTCGCGAAAACTCATTTCCTTGTTGCCCGTGCTCGCGATCGCGCTGTTCCTGCAGCCAGTTTCGGATGCGCAATCGCAGGCGCCCGCTGCCGGTAGCGATCCCGCGCTCTTCAAAGGCCTGCGCTATCGCCTCGTCGGGCCCTCGCGCGGTGGCCGCGTGACGGCGGTCACGGGCGTGCCATCACAGCCGCGCACCTTCTACATGGGCGTGGCCAGCGGCGGACTGTTTCGAACGACGGACAGCGGCGCGACGTGGGTGCCCATCACCGACGGCAAGGTGCCGGTCGGCTCGAGCGGCGCCATCGCGGTCGCGGATACCGACCCGAACATCATCTACTTCGGTACCGGCTCCGACGGCGTGCGCAGCAACGTGTCGACCGGCCGCGGTGTGTACAAGACCGTCGATGGCGGCCAGACGTGGACGTTTGCGGGTCTCCCCGGCGTCGGCCAGATCGGCGCCGTTCGCATCCATCCCACCAACCCCGACATCGTCTGGGTCGCGGCCACCGGGGACATCTTCAAGTCGAACGCCGAGCGCGGTGTGTTCAAGACGACCGACGGCGGCAAGAACTGGCGCAAGCTGCTGTACCTCTCCGACACGGTCGGCGCCATGGACGTCGAGCTCCAGCCCGGCAATCCGAACGTCGTGTACGCGTGGATGTCCCGGCTCGAGCGCAAGCCGTGGACGATCATCAGCGGATCGCGCGACGGCGGCTTCTACAAGAGCACGGACGGCGGTGAGCGTTTCACCAAGATCGCCACGGGGCTGCCGTCGGAGCTCATCGGCAAAGGCAATCTCGCGACGACGAACGCGAATCCTAATCGGATCTACGCGCTCGTCGAAGCCAAGCCCGGCGGCGGCATGTATCGATCCGACGATGCGGGACAGACGTGGACGTCGCTGCCGTCGCCCGCGAACATGATCTACCGGCCGTTCTACTACACGACGCTCGGCGCCGATCAGATGAACGCGGACGTGTTCTACGCCGGCGCCGAGGGCTTCTGGAAATCGGCAGACGGCGGCAGGACGTACCAGACGCTGCGGACGCCGCATGGCGACAACCACGATATCTGGGTGAATCCAAGAGACAGCCAAATCATGATCCAGGCGAACGACGGCGGTGCGAACGTGTCCACCGACGGCGGCCGCACGTGGTCCACGCAGCAGAACCAAGTGACCTCGGAGCTCTACGGCGTGTGGATGGACAATCAGTTCCCGTACCGGATCTACGCCGCGCAGCAGGACAACTCGACGCTCATCATCTCGAGCCAGGCCGATCCGTACAACACCTCCGACTTTCGAGACGATGGTCCGGGCTGCGAGACGGGCCCGATCATGCCGCACCCGCGCGATCCGAACATCGTGTACGGATCGTGCAAGGGCCAGTACGGCGTGATGGACATGCGCACCGGCCAGGAAAAGCAGTATTGGATCGGCGCGCAGTCGCTCTACGGCAACCCCGGGAAGGACCTGATCCTGCGCTTCCAGCGCGTGTCGCCGATGGCGACGTCGCCGCACGATCCGGAGATCCTCTATTACGGGTCGCAGCACCTTCATCGGACGCGCGACCTGGGTGTGACGTGGGAGAAGATCTCGCCGGACCTCACCGCGTTCGACCCGTGTTGCCAGGGCCCGAGCGGCGAGCCCATCACGCGCGACGTGACGGGCGAGGAGTTCTACAGCACGCTGTACGCCATCTCGGAGTCGCCGCTCGAGAAAGGCGTGATCTGGACCGGCGCGAACGACGGCCCGTTTTATGTCACGCGAGACGACGGCAAGAAGTGGACGAAGATCACGCCGCCGGCGTTGCCGCCGGGCGGGCGGGTGCAGTGGATCGATGCGTCACCGCATCGCCGAGGGTCCGCGTACTACGCGGTCTACCGGTACCTGCTCGGCGACTACAAGCCGTATCTCTACCGCACCGACGACTACGGAGCGACGTGGACGCTCCTCACCGACGGCAAAAACGGCATCCCGGTGGACTGGCCGACGCGTGTTGTGCGCGAGGACCCGAAGCGTCCCGGCTTGCTCTACGCCGGCACCGAGTTCGGCATGTTCATCTCGTTCGACAACGGCGCGCGCTGGCAGCCGTTCCAACTCAACATGCCGAACGTGCCGATCACGGACATCAAGGTCCATCGTGGCGATCTTGTCGTCTCCACGCAGGGGCGGGCGATTTGGATTCTGGATGATTTGAGTGCTCTGCAACAGATGCCTGCGCCGGCGCCACCGGCGGCTCCCACCCTCTACAAGCCGCGCGATGGATATCGCACCCGAACGGGCGCGAATGTCGTCGGTCCTGCGGTGCAGTACTACTTGCCGTCGGCGCCGGACGGCGTGGTGACGATCGACATTCTCGATGCGAAGGGCGCGGTCGTGAATGCGTACAACAGCAGCGCGCCTGCACCGGGAGGTGGGGGAGGCCGCGGCGGTCGGGGCGGGCCGCCTTCGCCGCCAGCGGCTACGGTGGGCCAAGGCGGGCAGGGCGCTGCCGCCAACGCGCCGATGACCACCAGCATGGCGCCGCCGGATCCGGAGTCGTCCGGTGGTCGCGGCCGCGGCGGTGCCGTCGTGTCGCGCGTCACGAAAGACGCCGGCTTCAACCGCTTCGTGTGGAACGTGCAGCACTCGTCGGGCCTCAGCGCGCCGCCCGGTGCTTATCAGTTCCGCTTGAAAGTGGGCGAGACGACGTTGACACAGCCGATCAACGTGCTGATCGATCCACGCATTGCCGCCGGCGGCGTGACGGTCGCGGATCTTCAAGAGCAGTTCGACCACAACACGCGCGTACGCGAACTGTCCGCGGCGGTGGCCGCAACGCTGACCCGCGTGCGCGCGGCACGCGCGCAGCTGGCGAATGCGACAGGCGCAGACGCCGACAAGAAGAACCGCGTCGAGGCGATCTACGAGCAGATCGTGAACACGCCCGAGGGCGTCCGCTACAACAAGCCGGGTCTGCAGGCGCACGTGACGTATCTCGCCAACCTGACGTCAGGCGTGGACCAGAAGATTGGGCGCGACGCGATCGAACGCTATGCCGTGCTCAAGAAGCAGCACGACGAGATCAAAGCGGAGCTCGATCGAGTTCTGCGATAGGGGCTTGCAGTACGTAGGGCAAACCTAAAAGTGCGTTTCAAAACTCTTCAGGCGCGGGTCCTGTCGCCGGACAGCCCCACTTGGTGCTCGGCGCAAACCACGTGATCACAGGAGTTGCCTGCGCGCCAAGCGGGGCGGCCCCGTCCGGCGCCACCCGCGTGAATGAGTTTTGAAACACACTCTAGAGGTCTGCCCACGTACTGTCAGAACTGCCAGCCCGCGAGCGCTGTCACGGCGCGGTTTTTGACGGTGGCGCCGGTGCCGTCGTCCGCCAGATTGCGCAGTCCGTGGTCGTACCGGACCTCGAACAGCCAGCGTCGCATGGCGACGCGGCCGCCTGCGGCCCAGCCGTAGTCCATCCGCGGAAAGCCGTCGATGGCCATCGATTCCGACTGACCTTGAAAAGAGAAGCTGATGGCGGCGTCCACCTTCACGTCCACCGTCGGTCCGGTGAGGATGTAAAAGCGGCCGTTCGACCATCGCATTGCTTCGATCCGCGCGAGGAACGGCAGGTCGAGATAGGTTGCGCGAATGCGCCCGTTGGCCGTGCCGACGCCTGGCACCGTCACGTCCATCGAGCTGCCCTTGACGGTCAGCAGCGCTCCGGTCTCGAGGGTCACGCGACCCTGCGCCGGAAACGCCACGAAGAAGCCGCCGGCCCCACCGGTGGCGCTGCCGGCAGACGCCGTGATCGTCGGGTCTTCCAGTTCAGCGGGGAGCAGCTCGAGCGGCAGCGTCATGCTCGTGCGCGTCAGGCCACCGATCACACCAAACGAAACCGCCCGCGGTGACGCCGCAGACGTCCGTGCCGGCGTGGGCGCCGGCGTTTGCGCCGCGGCCGACGTTGCAACGACCACGATTCCGAGGACCGCGATCGACGAGCGTTCGAGCCAACGGCGCTTGCTCAGGGACATGTGGCCTCCATTCACGACTGCGTAAAGCATGACGGCGGGGTTGTTACGGTGCTCACTGCGCCTCGACGCAGGTTCGCGTCTGTGCCTTCATCGGGCGGCAGGTCACGCGATGTGTCTCACGGAGCTCGGCGGCGGCGGGTGTTCGATCCGAGGAGAACCTGACGACGAAGTGCAGCGTGTCGGTCGCCGGCACATAGTTCAGGGTCTTCGGATCGACCGACACGTCGAACAACTCCGGGTCCCAGCCATACGCGTTGGTGGGGTCCCCGATGGCAGCGGCGGCAAACACTGGACGCAGCCAGCTGATGAAGTTGCGGCGGACCGCGCTCTGATAGCCCGTCGGGTACAGGCTCACGGCGCGTCTGGTGCTCGCGTCGTAGGTATGCAGTTCCTCCGAATGCGCCGGCGCGAAGTGTCGCATGCTCTCGGTATAGACAACCAATCCGGTCGGCAGAACCATCTTGAGCCAGCCGTCGAGCGTCGTCTCGAGCGCCAGTGTGGAGCGGCGCACGACGAGCAGTGTGCCCCGTGACGGATTGATGTGCGTGTCGATGAGGAGCAGCGATGGGGAGACGTGGATGTCGATCGCGCTACCGAACGCCATCTCCGAATGCTTTGGATCGGTGAGCGCGCGTTGCTGCCACGGCCGGCCACGCTCTCGAAAGGCCAGATACAGCGGCGCGTCGAGGAGGTCGCCACGGTGGAGGTAGTACGCCACAGCATAGACACCGCCGTCCGCCCTCGTCGCGAAGCTCGTGATGCGCCGTTGCAGGAGATCCGCCGGCAGACCACGCGTGTCCGTCCCGAGCTCCGAGACCGTTCGTGCGAGTGTCGGCCAGTCTGTGCCCTGAGCCACCGGCGCCCCCGGCACTGTCACCCATATCGCGGCGAGCACGAGGCACAGCACCGTGCGCAGCATGTCGCATCTTAACGCGGGGCCGTCAGTCGACCCAGCGTCAACCACAGTTGCAACTGCAGTTGCGCTTGACTCCTCCTCGACGACGATGCAATCGTCGTCGTCACTAAAGGTCGAGAAGGGAAATGAGGCAATGGACGCTCAGGAGGTGCCGGTCGCGTTGCGTACGCGGCTGGGCGCAGAGGCCACCGGCGGTCTGGTGGAACTATTCGATGAAACTCGAAACGAGTGGATGGCAGAGGTGACATCGCTGGCGGTGGAGCGGTTCGAGCGGCGCTTGACCGAGGAGGTCTCGACACTGCGGGTCGAGATGGCCAGGGGCTTTGGCGACCTGCGGCGCGAGGCCGCGGAATCGCACGCCCTGCTGCGAAAGGACGTCACGGATGCACACGCCGCGCTTCGTCACGAGATGACCGATACGACGGCGTCGCTCCGCAAAGACATGAACGACATGTCTGGGAGTCTCCGCAGGGAAATCACAGACGGGAATGCCACGCTGCGCAACGAGCTCATGGATGCGCGGGTTGCCCTCCGCGAGCAGATCGCGCAGGACAACGCGACGTCGCGGGCCGAGCTGTTGAAGTGGTCGTTCCTGTTCTGGATCGGCCAGGTCGTGGCGATGACGGCGATCCTGGGCGTGCTGCTGCGGCGCTAAACGGCCGCCGCCATCGCGTCATCGATCGCCGCGTACTTGAACTTGAACCCCATCTCGAGCGCGCGCTTGGGCACGACGCGCTGGCCGTTGATGAAGCCGGCATCCGCCAGCTCGCCAAAGAGGATGCGAAGGGCGAATCCCGGCACCGGCAGCCAGCTCGGGCGGTGGAGCGCCCGCCCCAGCGCGCGCGAGAGCTCGGTGTTCGTCACGGGATTCGGCGCCGTGCCGTTGAACGTGCCGCTGAGGCCAGGCGTGTCGAGCAGCCACAGGACCAGCGCGATCCAGTCCTCGACGTGAATCCATGAGAAGTACTGATGGCCTGGCGCAATCGCGCCGCCGACGAAGAACAGGAACGGCCGGCGCATCTTCGCGAGGGCGCCGCCGTGGCCCAGCACGATGCCCGACCGCAGGTACGCGAGCCGGCAGCCGAGCTGTTCCACCGGACGCGCCTCCGCTTCCCACTCGACGCAGAGTCGTCCGAGGAAATCCGAGCCGGCTCGGCTGGACTCATCGAAGATCACGTCTGCGGCGGCCGTGCCGTAGTAGCCCATCGCCGAGCCTTGGATGAAGACGGACGGCCGGCGCGACGTCGCTCGAACGGCGGCGACGAGCGCGCGCGTTGATCCAACCCGGCTCTCGCGCAGCTCGGCCTTCCGTGCGGCGGACCATCGCGTGTCGGCAATCCCGGCGCCGGCCAGATTCACGACCGCGTCCGCGCCGTCGAGCTCGCGCGTCCACTCCTGGCCCGGCGGGCCCAATGCGTTGGTCGTGTCGGGCCGCCACTTCACGTAGCGCACGCCCGCCGATGCCGGTGCGGAGTGGCGGGAGATGATGACGACGTCGTGCCGTCGCGCGACGAGCGCGCGCGTGAGCGCGCTGCCGAGAAAGCCCGAGCCGCCCGCGATGATGACCTTCATCGGACCTCGCGATTCCACCGCTGCGAGGCGGCGTCGAGCAGGAATCCGGCGACGAGCGCGACCAGCCCCGTCGTGACGAGCGCCACACCCCAGTTCGGCTTGTCGTACCAATGCTGGCGCAGCCCGATGAGATAGATCGCGAAGCCGGTATTGATGATCCCCGCGTAGTAGAAGCTCTTGCGCTGCCGCTGGTGGCTCAGGATCGCGATCGCTACGGCGAGCCCGAGGTAGAGCCAGTTGAACCGCACCGAGTACTCCGCGGTGTTCGACAGATATGCGAGCGGCTCGAGCATCGAGAAGGGCGCGATGAGGAACAGCAGTTGCGCGGCCGGTGTCATGAGCGGCGTGCCGTAGCGCTCGATGGTCGAGGCCGCCAGATAGAACAGCACGCCGTTCAGCGTCAGCGCGGCCAGGGTATCGAGGAGCAACGGATCCTCCACGTCGGCCGGTTGCAGCGCGCGCATCGACAGGTGCAGGTACTCGAACGTCTTGCCGTTCGGCGCGAGCAGATCGAACGCGATGAGCAGCGACAGCCCGGCAGCCACATACAGCGGCGTCGAGAACCACGGCCGGCTGCGCCGTTCGAGTAGATACCCGGCCGCCGCGTAGAGCGGTACGAGCAGGCTCAACGGCAGGGCGATGCGGTCGAACTGCGATTCGTCGAGCCAGGATCGCAGTCCGAGATCGGCGAGCAGTGCGATCGCGAGCAGGAACACGAGCAGGGCCGACACGGTGCTCAGCGCGCCGGTTCGCGTGCGGAGCGCCAGCCAGCCGGACCACACGCAGGTCGCCGCGATCGCGATTTGCAGCTGCCGGTTCGACACAGTGCCGGGCTCGAACAATTGGTGGGGCGCGTTTGCCGCCGCGACGAACCAGCCAGCCTCGGCGCACACGATCAAGAGCAACAGCGGCAGCAGCGTGACGCCCGCGAGGTAGAACGCCACGGCCACCGCCTGGTGCTCGCGACGGTAGAGCCATCGCGCCGCGAGGTTCAGACCCGCGAACGGGACGCCGAGCACGACGAAGGGCTGGACGAGACCCGTGACCGCGCCGTACATCCGGTGAGCCGTGAAGTAGTACAGGCTGCCCGTGAACAGCACGAACGCGCCGAGATACAGCGCGATTTGCGAGTAGGTGAGCGCGCGGCTCGCCACGATCCAGTCGTCCTCGCGCGCCTCCAGTTGCCGGTACGCCGACTGCAGCCGCGCCGCCTCGTGCGGATAGATCAGCTTCAGCCGCAGCCACTCGGCGATCTGATCGAGGTGCGGCCGGACTCGCGTCTCGAGCGTCGAGGCGTATTGCGTCGGCCGCGCGAGGACCGGGCGGCCGTCGAGGTACCGATCGAGATCGAGCACCAGCTCGCGCGCAGACGGATACCGGTCTGCCGGCCGGCGCTCCATCGCCTTGAGCGCGATCGCCTGCAATCCCGTCGGGACGGCCGGTTGGATCTCGATCGGCAGCCGCGGCTGGCCGCGACGGACCTGATCGATCACCGCCGGGTCGTCGCCGCCACGAGACGAACGATACGGCGTCACGCCCGTCAGCAGCTCGTACAGGATGACGCCCAGCGCGTAGACGTCAGCACGCGCATCGATCGGCTGGCTTGCATCGAGCTGCTCGGGTGCGATGTAGGCGAGGGTCCCGCGGAAGTGCCCCGTGGCGGGATCGCCGCCGCTCAAGCCGAAATCGAGGATCTTCGGCGCGAGCCGGCCGTCGAGCATGATGTTCGACGGCTTCAGATCGCGGTGAGTGATGCCGAGCTGGTGGGCGCGTTCGATCGCGTCGGCGACATCTCGCAGCACCTTGGCCCGCTGACGGAACTCGAGCGACGGTCCGAGCTTGCCCAACTCGAAGCCGTCGACGAACTCCATGATGATGACGGGCGGCGTGGCATCCGCGCGGAACTCGAAGATCTGCACGATGCGGGGATCGGAGAACAACGCCAGCGACTTCGCTTCACGCAGGAAGTCCTTGAACGGCAGGCCGACAGATGCCTCCGCGTCGCGCCGCAGCACTTTCGCGGCCACCGTGCGCCCGAGGTTCACGTCCTGCAGCTTGAAGACCTCGCCCATGCCGCCGGCGCCGAGACGCTCGATCGTCCGGAAGCCGTCGATTGCGAGATCGGCCGATGCGTTCGTAGGGCGGACCGGTTCTTGGTCCGCCGTCTCCTCGGCGACCCTCGTCGTCTGTACGTTCGCGTCGCCATCGAGCGAGGTGGAGATGGCGACGTACTGCCGGGCCAGCGCGAGCAGCTGCCCGGCGAGATCCGGCCGGTCGGGGGCGATGGCCTCGACCGGTGGCAGCTCGCCGTGCGCGACGTGATGCTCGATGATCCGCGCGAGTCGTGCTTCGAGCTCCGAGTCACCGCTCATGGCCGCTCCGGCGCAGCGAGCTTCAGCGTGAGCGCGCTCATCGCGCGGGCAAATCCCATGCGGCACGCGTCCTCGCTCTTTCCGAGCCGCTGGGAGATGTCCGGGAACGTCATCTCTTCGAGCTTGCGCAGGACGATCAACTCGCGCTGGGCGTTCGGCATGGCCTCGAGCGCGCGTTCGATGCGCTCGGTCTCGTCGCTCACGATCGCCAGACTGAGTGCCTGCCGGACCGGCGACGGGACGTCGGCCGCGTCCTCGATCGGCACTCGCAGGGCAGCGTCCCGTCGCTGACGATGCGCGTGTTCGGCCCGATCGCGAATCTCGTTCTCGGCGATGCGCGCGAGCCAGCCCATCACGGCGCGAGGTTCCTGCACCTGGTTCAGCCGCTGGAACGACTTGAGGAGGACCGCCTGGAGGATGTCGCGGGACTCCAGTTCCGACCGGAGGGCGCGGCCCATCCGGAGCCGGATGAGCGGAAGCAGCTTTCGGGCGCAGCGCTCATAGAAGGCGGAGACCGCGCCGGGCGCCCCCTCCCGCGCGTGCACGAACAGCCTCGTCGTCTCGGTCCAAGCCGCCGACATGCTCGCGAAACGTTACCACCCGCACGGGGGTCAGACCGGGGTCAGACCGGGGTCAGACCACTGTCAATCCGCCGCCGTTCGCTTTTCGGGCCCAACGCCGTCCCCACTAGCAAGGACAAGACACATGCTCACCAAAACACTGAAACTGCTCGCAATCGGATTGCTGTCCGGCCTCTCGGCCGCCGGCTGCCTCCAAAAGGACGTCGCCCAGACCTGGTACCTCGAGACCGACGGACAGGTGCACTGGGTTCTACAGGAAATCGACGTCCGGTCGGACTCCCAGGCGGCCCTCGATCGCCAGCGTGAGGAGGACGACTACATCGCGGCGGTGAAGACCCAGAATCACGAAACGGCCAGGGGATTCCGAGAGCTCGGCCTGACCGACATCCGGACCCGGCTCCTCCGATCCTCGGCGCCGTTCGTCGTCATCACGGACGCCAAGGCCGGCCGGCTCGACGCGCTGGGCCGGCGTCTTCTCGACGGCTTGCGGCTCGAAGGCACCTCAGTGCTCGAGCGCCATGGAGAGGGCTGGCACTGGGTGATGACGGTTCGCGATCCGCACGCATCGACCACGCCCTCGCCAAGCGACGAGTTGATTGCGCTGATGAATGGCACGGACCGGCTGAGGGTCGTGCTGGCGACGGGCCGATTCGACGACGCGTCGGGCTTCGATCTCAGCTCAGACCAACGCGTCGCGACGCTCGGCGATCTCGAAAAGCAAACGAGCAACGGTCAGCGTGACGGGTCCACCGTGGTGCTGCGTTTGCGATGGCGATAGGCGCGGATGCGCGCCTACTTCACAATGCGCACGCTGCCGCTGAACGTCTGGAAGTCCAGCTCGCTGCCGCCACCACCACCGGAGAGCGTCCCGGAGACAGTGCTCCGTCCCCGGCCGCCGCTCGAGCGCAGCGCCACCGGCAGGTCGCTGTCGAATCGGCCGCTGAAGCTCTCAAAGTTCACGTCGCCCTTGGCGCTTTCCGCGAGTCGCGCGCGAATGCTGCCGCTGAACGTCTCGGCCCTCACGCGCGGCGTAGCGCCCGCGGCGGTCGCGTCCAGCACGATGTTGCCGGAGAACGTCTTGAGCCGCTGCTGGCCCGTGATGCCCCGGATGTCGAGCTCGCTCGAGAACACCTCGACATTTAGCCGTGCGGCCGCCGGCACCTGGATCTCGAAGTCCGTGTCGACGACGTCTCCATCGCGGGTCGTGGAGCCCGCCGGGCGCCGGTTGGCCTCGATCGTCACGCCGGTGCTCGACGGACGGACCTCGATCTTGATGCGATCGAGTGTGGCGCGGTCTGCGCGGCGGACCGCCTTGATCACGAGCTCGCTCCCGCTCGTGCCGGTGATCTGGACCAGCCCGGAGAAGTTATGCACGTCGAGCGTTCCGCCGGCTGGGAACGCCACGCTCTGGTTGAAGTTCTCGGTCTCCTGCTGGGCCCGCGCGCGCACGGGCATCGCCAGTGCGGCAGCGGCGGTGAGGACGACGGCAGTACGTTCGAAGGCGGTCAGGCGCATGGCACAACTCCTCGGCGTATAGACGGGAGGGCGGGGGCGCGGGGTTGCCCGCAACGTGCGATGTGCGGGGTGCGAGGTGCGAGTGCGACGTGCGGGGTGCGATATCGTTCCCTGCGTGACACGTCACACATTGCTCGATCACGCTGCGCGCTGCGCGAAGGAGTATCTGGAACACGTCGCCGACCGTCCGGTGCGGGCGGACGCGACGAGCGACGAGCTGCGGAGGTTGCTCGGCGGACCGCTGCCTCGATCCGGAGAGCCGGTGCACGCCGTGGTCGATCGGATCGCGGACGGCGGACGGCGCGGCACCATCGCCTCCCAAGGCCCGCGCTTCTTCGGCTTCGTCGTCGGCGGCAGCGTTCCGGCCGCCACCGCCGCCGACTGGCTCGTGTCGGCGTGGGATCAGAACAGCGCGGTGTTCGCGCTCTCGCCCGTGGTCAGCGTCGTCGAGAGCGTGACCGCGTCCTGGCTGCTCGAGCTCGTCGGTCTGCCGCCCACGTGGAGCACGGGGTTCGTGACCGGCTGTCAGATGGCCAACTTCACCGGCCTCGCCGCGGCACGGCACCATGTGCTCGCGCAGGCGGGCTGGGACGTGGGCGCGCAGGGACTCTTTGGCGCGCCGCCCATCGACGTCATCGTCAGCGAGGAATCGCACTACACGATCTTTGGCGCGCTGCGCCTTCTCGGTCTCGGGGCCGAGCGCCTGCGCCGCGTGCCGACCGACGCGCAGGGACGGATGCGCGCGGACGCGTTACGCGAAACACTTCGTGGTGGCACAGGCCCGTGCATCGTCTGCGCGCAGGCCGGCAACGTCAACACCGGTGCGTTCGATCCGCTGGTCGAGATCGCGGAGGCCACACGCGCGCGTGGCGCCTGGCTGCACGTTGATGGTGCGTTTGGACTCTGGGCCGGGGCGAGCCCGAGCCATCGACCTCTCCTCGACGGCATCACGCAGGCGGATTCCGTCGCCGCGGATGCCCACAAGTGGCTGAACGTGCCGTACGACTGCGGCGTCGTGTTCAGCGCCCATCCGGAGGCGCACCGCCGTGCGATGACGGTGTCGTCTGCCTACATTCTGGAGACCGACGCCGAGCGCGATCCGCGCGACTTCGCGCCCGAGGAATCACGCCGCGCACGCGCCGTACCCGTGTACGCCGCGCTGCGCTCTCTCGGGGCCGATGGCGTCGCCGAGATCGTCGATCGCTGCTGCCATCACGCGACGCGAATGGCGGAGCTCCTGAAGGTGCACCCGCCGCTGCGCGTCTTGAACGACGTCGTGCTGAATCAGGTGCTCGTGCGCGTCGAAGGACAGGACCCCGACGCGCTCACGCGCGCGATGATCGCGCGTGTGCAGCAGGACGGCACGTGCTGGTGCGGCGGCACGACCTGGCATGGCATGGCCGCGATGCGGATCTCGATCAGCAACTGGTCCACGACGGACGCGGACATCGACAGGGCGGCGGACGCGATCGTCAGGTGCAGTACGTAGGGCAGACCTTCAGGTCTGCCGCAACGGGCAAACCTAAAGGTTTGCCCTACGTACTCCCGACGTCTTACCGCACCGGCGCCCGGGTCGGCGCGATGACCTTCAGCCCCGGCCGCCGCACAGACACCTCGAGCTTCTGCGGTGATCCGCCGCTCTGCACGCGAGCGTAGGTCACCTCGAACTGCGCCAACAGCCCGCGAGCGATCGCCTGCACTGCCGTTTGCACCGTCCGCGTGGCAAGCACATCCTGTCGTCGCCCGCCGGATTGCTTCGGACCGTCCCCAATCACGCGGCCGAGGTTGAGGTTACCTTCGAGCAGATCCGCGGGCCGGGCGGCCATCAGGTTCGGTCGAACGGCCGGGCTCTCAGCGAACACGACATGCAACGACGCCCGGCTTGCGTGGAGCTGATCGAGCACCTGGCGGGCCTGCAACGTGCTTTGCTCTTCGCCGCCAACCGTGAGGGCAATGATGACCGGCCGAGGCGCTTCGCGCAGCTTGAGCTGCTTTGCGGCCTCGGACACGCCTTCGAGCAACTGACCACCCTCGGGCGTCGGCGGACGGACGCCGAGTTTGGAAATGCCTGCGATCCACGCGCGAGGATCGGTGGTGTAGTCCACGATCGTTTGAACCTGTCCGGTGACGGCGCGAAGACTGAGCTCCGCACGCTCCTGCAGGAGCTCCGCGAGACCGGCGAGCCCGTTGCGAAACATGCCGGTGCCATTGTCATCGACCAGCACCACGACCTGGAGCTGAGCGGTGGCCGGCCGCACCGACAAGACCTCTCGAGGTTTGCCATCCTCCTTCACGACAAAGTCTGCCGCGCCGAGGTCCGTGACGGGAACGTTGCGGTCGTCCATCGCCGTGACGTGCACGACGCAGCAAGACGAAGCTGCGGCCGGACTCCGCTGAGCCGGGGTCGCGTGCGGTGCGGCCGCGGAGAGCGACGCGGCGACGAACGAGAGCGCAACGGCGTGACGTGTCTTCATGATTAGGTCCTCGAGCCGCTACTTGACGAAGGCAGGGCCCAGGCAGACGGGTTCGAATCCAGTATCAACGCCGCTGTCCGTGTACTGAGGCGACCATCCTGACGGATCCTGGAACAACCGGATGGCGCGAATCTGGCGGTCGGCGCACAAGTCAAACCAGTGCCATGTGCCTCGAGGAACGCGGATCAAGTCGCCCGCTTCAACCTCGATGGCGACGACAGGCGAGCCTTTCGGATGCACGTGAAAGATTCCGCGCCCCTGAATGATGAACCGCACTTCGTCCTCACCGTGCCAGTGTTCGCGGTTGAATCTGGCGAGCATGGCATCCAGGCCCGGCGTTTGCGGAGTCACATTGAGGACGTCGGCGGTGACGTAGCCGCCGCGCGCTTTCAGCTTCTCGATCTCGACGGCGTAGGCGCTGAGGATGGCCTCGTTCGGCGCGTCCGGTCCTACTGGGTGTGATGGCTCCCAGACTTCGTAGTCGATGTTGATGCCGGCGAGGTACCGCGTGACCTCGGCCTTGTCCGTGATCGTCCGGTCTTCCTGCGGTATGCGTACGACCATAGAACCTCCGCCGCTGATTCTAGGGCATCATGTGCCATGTCCGTCGCGATGCTGAGGGTGGCGGTGTTATGCGGCATGACGTTCGCCGTCACGGCCGCCGCCGGCCCCGCCGTGGGGCCGCAGTCCGCCGCCGCTGAGACTGTCTTCGCCGACGAGTTTTCCGGGCCCCAGCTCGACCGATCCCGTTGGAACGTCGTCGTCACGGGCCGCACCGTGAACAACGAACAGCAGGCTTACGTGGATTCGCCGGAGACCATCCGCATTGTCACCGGCGAGACCGCTGCAGGCGCTGAGCGCGGGGCGCTGGCGATCCACGCCGTCTATTCGCCGGGGTTCAAGACGCCGGAGGGACGCTCGTTCGATTTCATCTCCGGTCGGATCGACACGCGCGGCAAGATGGAGTTCGCGTACGGCACGGCGGCCGCGCGCGTGAAACTCGCGGCCGGCCCTGGACTCTGGCCGGCGTTCTGGGCGCTCGGCAACGGCCGATGGCCGGACTCCGGCGAGATGGACATTCTCGAGAACGTCGGCGATCCCACGTGGACCAACTTCGCGCTCCATGGTCCCGGGTACTCGGGCGATACGCCGCTCGTCAGCCGCGCGCCGCTGCCGCCCGGCGCGGACACGACGGCCTGGCACGTCTACGCGATGGACTGGACGCCGGAGTCACTCGTGTTCAACGTCGACGGCGTCGAGAAGTACCGCGTGACGAAGGCGATGGTGACGAAGTACGGTCCGTGGGCGTACGACTCACCGAAGTACCTCATCGCGAATCTGGCCATTGGTGGTCAGTATCCGCAGAGCGTGAATCACGTCACCACGCCCTACGCCGGACTTCCGCAGTCAACGGTCGATCTGATCAAAGCCGGCCGGGCGACGATGCTCGTGGATTGGGTGCGGGTGACGAAGCCGGCGATGCGGTGAGTAGAGAGACCGGGGAAACACCGGATGTCCTGAGTCTCGCTGATCGGCTAAACTGCGCGCACCGGGAACATCATGCGACCGCACGGACGCGCGCGTCTCGTCGGCATGTCGATGGCGGTGTCGTGCGCCTGCTGGGTCTCGATCGCGGCAGCGCCGCAGGCGCCGCCGGATGTCGAGTCGCTGATGACGCGGATCGGCGAGCGCGTCGCCGGTTACCACCGCCAGTCTCAACGGGTGATCTTCATCGAAAGCTCCACCGTCCAGCCCATCGGGTCGAACTGGACGCCGGAGGGGTTTGCGCGAACCGTCGAATCGGAGTTGCGCATCGAATCCGACACGGCGGATGGGGACTTGCTGCCGGGCCCCAAGGTGGTCCGGGACATACGCCGGATCAACGGCCAGCCACCGCGCGAGCGGGACAAACGATCCCGCGCCGGCTGCACCGATCCCAACCTGCTGTCGCCCGAGCGGCTTGCATTCCTGCTGCCTGCGCACCGCGCTGAGCACCGGTTCACGTCGGTGCGCGACGGCAAGGACAATGGTCCCGCGGCGCTCGTGATCGACTTCATGTCCGCGAATCGGAAGAGCAGGCCCGAGCTCATCGAAGACGAGCGTGGGCACGACGGCTGCTTCGACTGGGCGGGTCCACTCGCGACGCGCGGACGTCTCTGGGTGGACGCGAACACGCACGACGTGCTGCGCGTCGAGCGGCGTCTGGACGGAGTCGTGGACGTCCGCGTGCCCCTGACGCTGCAGCGCCGGCACGGTTTCGGTCCATCGATCGTGCTCGAGCGGGACGATCTGACGATGCGCTACAAGGCGGTGACGTTCAGCAATCCCGACGAGGTCATTCGATTGCCGGAGTCCATCGAATCGATCACCGTGTTACGCAGCGGTCTGCAATCGATGCGCCGGACCGACACCTTCAGCGAGTACCGCCGGTTTCTCGGGACGGGCCGCATCGTCAAGTAATCACTTCACGCCGCGCACGCCTGTCAGCAGATGCAGCGTGTTCTTTGATACTCCGGCTTCGTAGTTGAACTGTTCGCCGTCCGCGGTGACGTTCCGCACGCGAACGGATTGAACGCCGCGGCCGACCGGATGCACTTCTCGCACGAACGAGCGCGCGCCGGTGCCGACGTCCACGCGCTCGAGGCGTGCGGGCGCGGCGTCGATCGCCGTGAATATAGCGCGTCCATCACGGCTCCATCCCACCGGACGCTCCTCGTCCCTGAGGCCGCGCAATTCGGTGAACGCCCCGCCGTTCAGCGGGTACAGCCGCCAGGGTTGGCCCGGCTCCTGGGCCACGACCTGCGCACCATTCGGCGTGACGAGTGCCGCGTGGGCCGATTCCGGAAGTACTGGCCGTGGCTCGCCGCCCAGCGATTGCACATACATGCGCGTTGGCCGGTTCGGTTCGGACGCGCGGAACACGAACGTGCGATTGTCGGGAAGCCAGATGGCGCCCGCGTTGTCGTAGGCTTCGATGCCTCCAGGACTGAGCGCCATTGGCGAACCCGCGCCCGTGGGATACGCGATCAACTTCGCGGGCGTGCTCGCCATCAGCAAGGCGAGCGCCCAGCGGCCGTCGGGCGAGATGCCCATCGTGTTGCCATCACCCAACGTCACCTTCGGCGAGCCGTCGGTGCGGCGCAGGGCGGCGACGTAGTTCGGTCCGCCGTGACCGTGCGTGAACAGCAGAAGCGAACCATCCACGGAAATGGACGAGCTCCACGCGCTGTCGAGATACGACAGATCGCGGAGCGCCGGTTCTCCGCGAAGCTTCACGCCGATTTCCGTGCGCCCCTGGTGCGACACCGCGAGCATGGCGCCGGTCGCCGAGGCATCGGCCACCCGCATCGATTCCGATGAACCGACCGCGATGGCCGGCGAGGCGCCGGAACCGAAAGCGTTCGCCGCCAGTCGACGGATCTTGAACGTCGGTTCGATGCCCTCGACTACTGAAAAGAAGATGGAGCGGCCGTCAGCGCTCCAGGTCAATCCTTCTTCGGCGGGAAATTCTCCGGCGAGCGTCGTGACCGTGCCGCCGGTATCGACTAACCGGATCCAACCGCGGTTGTCGTTTGCGGTTTGATGATCCATGAATGCGATCCGCTTCCCGTCCGGGGCGACGCGAACATCGCTGATGTAACCGGACGATTTGTACAACGCGCGGTCCATCGGGTACTCGAGCTGCGCCAGGCCGCCGACATATCTGACGATGGCGAGGTCCTTGCCATCCGGCGACCAATCCGCGGCCGATACGTCGGGCGCAATTGGGCGTGGCGCGCCGTCCAGCGTCATGCGCGACAGCGTGCCGGAAGTGATCCATGTGCCCGGCCGCCGATTGATGTCGGTCAGCACGGCAAGCTCGCTCGTCTTCGAGACGGCCAGCAACATCGTGCCCTCGCGACCGATACGTCGTGGGATGGCAGTGGACTCGCGCAACTCGTACAGCGCCGGGGTTCCGGCATCAAGCGACGAGCTGTAGACGATCGTTCGACCATCCGGCATAAACCGCGCATTCCCGATCAGTCCATCGTCGAATGTCTTCCTCGCGAATTCGATCGGCGGGGCCGGCGATTCGTACCACCGCATTCCGACCGCGCCCGCGGCCACGCTGAGGACGACGGCGGCCGCCAAACCGGTCACTTGCGCGACCGCACGGCCGCGCCCGCCGGCGGACGGAAGCGTGGCCGGCGCGGATCCCGATCCGGACATCGCGTCGAGCGCGAACGCGACGTCACGTGCGGTCTGGAAGCGCTCGACAGGACTCTTCTCGAGACAATGCCGGACGATGCGGTCGAGTCCCGGCGGAAGGTCCATCCGCGTCGTGCTCAATTCCGCCGGATCCTCTCGAAGAATCGCCGTCATGGTTTCGGCGGCAGTGGCGCGTTGGAACGCCCGTGTGGCCGAAAGCATCTCGTAGAGGACGGCGCCGAACGCGAACAGATCGGTCCGCGCGTCCACCGTCTCGCCGCGCACTTGCTCCGGCGACATGTACCCGGCCGTGCCCACGACCGCGCCGGGGTCGGTCATCGCGTCAGCCGTTCGAGTCGCCTGCATCTCGGACAACGCCGCCGGACGCGCGAGACCGAAGTCGAGGATTTTCACCTGCCCATCGCGGAGCAAGAAGATGTTCGCGGGCTTGAGGTCGCGATGCACCAGGCCCTTCTCGTGCGCGGCCGAGAGACCGCGCGCGATCTGCATGGCGACATCGAGCATCTTGCGAACGGGCTGGACGCCTTGAGCCAGCCGATCGCGCAGCGTCTGGCCCTCCAGCAATTCCATGACGACGAAGAGCTGGCCGTCGTGATTACCCGTATCGAAGAGGCTGACGATGTTCGGGTGCGAGAGCGTGGCGACGATGTGCGCCTCGCGCTCGAATCGCGCCCGACGCTCGGGATCGTCGGCCATGCCGGCCGGCAGGATCTTGATGGCGACGTCTCGTCCGAGACGCGTGTCTCTCGCGCGGTAAACCTCGCCCATCCCGCCGGCTCCGATGGCGGCAGACACTTCGTACGGACCGAGGCGAGCTCCTGGATTGACGGACATGTTGAGTCCGGCCGAGTCTATAGCAGTCGGCCCAGCGAACCCTCGATGGAGCCTGGTCTTTGCCGCATCGATCACGTCGCGACAGCGGCAAGGACTCCGCGCATGTAGGCCATCGACTCGATCATGCCGGGCAGCGGGTCCCTGGGATTGATCTCGTACTCGAGACCGACCTGCCCCTGGTAGCCGATTTCGATCAGGGTCTTGAAGAGGCCGGGAAAATCGATCACGCCGCGGCCGACCGCGACCTGGCTGTTCACGTCGGTCTTCACCGCCAGATCCTTCACGTGCATGTCGTAGAGGCGATCGCGGCATTCCCGGCACGCCGCGACGGGATCGGTGCCGGTGCGCAGCGTGTGGCCGATGTCGATGCACAGCCCGAGCCGTTTGTCGCGCGACTTCACGGCCGCGTAGGCGTCCTGCGGGCGCGGCCAGTTCTTGTTCTCGGGACCGTGGTTGTGAATCGCGACCTTGATGTCGTACGTCTTCGCCATCTGCTCGATCGTGTCGAGCGCGGCCGGGTCCGGGTCCGTGTAGATCAGCGGGAACCCCGCGTTCTTCGCGTACTCGAACTCCTTCTTGATCTGCACCGGGTCGTTGGGGATGGTGATCGTGCCGCCGCCCATGATGGTGATCCCGGCCGCTTCAATCTTGGTACGCAGCGCGCGCGTGGCCTCCGGCGGATCCGTGCGCGGGATGTGGACGTCCTTGAACGTCATGTACGTCACGCCCATGGTCTTCGCCCACGCCAGCGCCTGGTCCAGCGGAAACTGACGCATCGAGTAGGACGCAACACCGAGCTTGAGAGGAGGCCGCTTGCCATCCTGCGGCCCGGCCGCATCAGAGCCTGTCTCGCCGAAGCGCGAAGCGCGGAGGCGGACCGCCCAGGCTGAGGCTGCGACAGCGGCCGTCGTACCGAAGAATTCGCGGCGAGAGGGATGGATGGTCATGGTGCTAGGATGCTGCCGTAGTTTCCCTGCAAACACCAGCGGAGGTCACCTTGGCCACCAGACACGAAGACGACGGCATCACCCGGCGCGAATTCGGCACGCGTCTCGGGGCGGCGGCGGGTATCGCGATCGGCGGCGGCCTGCTTGGAACCCGGGTCAACGCGGCACCACAGGCCGGCGGCCGCATCCTCGGCGCGAACGATCGCGTCGTCACGGCGAGCATCGGCATCCGCGGACAGGGCAACGCGCTCAAGCGCGGGTTCGCGAGGCTCAAGAACGTCGAGATCAAGACGCTCTGCGACATCGACGCGAACCTGGCGCCGGAGCGCATCAAGGACACGCGCCTGGCCGACGTGGCGACGTTCAAGCCCGCCTTCGTCCAGGATCTGCGGCGCGTGATGGACGACAAGGACATCGACGCCGTCGTCATCGCCACGCCCAATCACTGGCACGCGCTCGCCACCGTCTGGGCCCTGCAAGCCGGGAAGCACGTGTACGTCGAGAAGCCCTCGTCGCACACCGTGTGGGAAGGTCGGCAGATGGTGGACGCGGCGGCGCGCTACAAGAAGATCGTGCAGGTCGGCACGATGAATCGCAGCCGGCCTGCTGTGCGCGACGCGATCAAGTTCATCCACGAGGGCGGCCTCGGCAAGATCTACATGGCCCGCGGCCTGTGCTTCAAGCCGAGGCCCGCGATCGGGAAATACCCGGACGGCCCGATGAAACCCGGCGAGCAGTACAAGCTGAATGTCACGACGACGTCGTACGAACCGATCTACGACGAGTCGTACCTGTCCAAGGTGGATTACAACCTGTGGCTCGGCCCGGCGCCGACGCGGCCGTTCAACCGCAACTACTTCCACTACAACTGGCACTGGCACTGGAATTACGGCAACGGCGACAGCGGCAACCAGGGGCCGCACCAGTTCGACATCGCGCGCTGGGGCCTGCAGAAACAGGAACACCCGGTGAAGATCCGATCGACGGGCGGCTACTTCGGTGAGCCGTCGTCACAGGAGACGCCGACCCTGCAGGACAGCACGTTCGAGTACGCCGACGGCACGATCCTCGAGTTCGGCACGCGTGGCGGCTTCACGAACGACGAAGGTGGCGTGAAGATCGGGAACCTGTTCTACGGCACGAAGGGATGGCTCTGGATCGAGGAAGCCGGGCGGACGTGGCAGTCGTACTTCGGGCCGAGGAACGAGAAGGGACCGGGCGCCGTCACGTCCGAGCCCAACGCCGCGCCGACGGGCCTGACGACGATTGAGTCTCCCCACTACCAGAACTTCATCGACGCGATCCGCGCCAACGATCCGAAGGTCCTGGCGTGCGACGTGTTCGAGGGCCATCTGTCTTCGTCGCTCCCGCACCTCGGCAACATTTCGTACCGCGTCGGCCGTCAATTGCAGTTCGACGGGAAGACGGAGACCTTCGTCAACGACAAGGCCGCCGATCGTCTGCTGACGCGCGAGTATCGGAAGGGGTTCGAGGTGCCGCGTGAGTAGGCCGGGCCACAACGCACTCGCGGTCGTTCTCGTGGCCCTCGCGCTGTCGTACGTAGGGCGGACCGGTCTATCGTCCGCCGCGTTGGCGCATCGAAGTGCGGCAGCGTTGGCGGACCAAAGTGCGGTCCGCCCTTCGTACTCCCAGGTGACCGTGACGCCGAACGAGGCGGCGCGCCGCGTCGACGTGTCGATCGGCGGCCGCCCCTTCACGTCGTACATCTGGCCCGAACGCCTGAAGAAACCGGTGCTGTATCCGCTGCACAGCGCGTCGGGCACGCTCGTCACGCGCGGCTGGCCGCTCGATCCACGCCCGGGCGAGCGCGTCGACCATCCGCACCAGGTCGGCCTGTGGTTTGTCTACGGCGACGTCAACGGCGTCGACTTCTGGAACAACTCCGAGGCGCGCACGCCGGATGAGCAGGCGAAGATGGGCACGATCGTCCACCGCAAGATCGTGGACGCGCGTGGCGGCGCCGACAGCGGCACGCTCGTCGTCGACATGGACTGGATCGGCCCCGGCAACGTCACCTTCCTGCACGAGCGCGCGACGTTCGTGTTCCGTGGCGATGCCACCGGCCGGACGGTTGAACGCACGGCGACGCTCACGGCGGCCGATCGACGCGCGGTGTTCAACGACAACAAGGAAGGCCTCTTCGGCATGCGCGTCGCGCGCCAGCTCGAACAGCCGACGACGACGCCGGACACGTTCACCGATGCAAGCGGCAGGGCGACGACGGTCAAGGTGCTCGACAACACAGGCGTCACCGGGTCCTACACCAGCAGCGAAGGCAAGACGGGCGATGCGGTGTGGGGCACGCGCAGTAAGTGGACGATGCTGACCGGACAGATCGGGACGGAAGCGTTGACGCTCGCGATTCTCGATCACCCGAAAAACTTCGGCTTCCCTACACATTGGCATGCGCGCGGCTACGGCCTCTTCGCGGCGAATCCCATCGGGCAAAAGGCGCTCAGCGAAGGCAAGCAGCCGCCACTCGACATCACGCTGGCGCCCGGCGCGTCGGTGACGTTGACGTATCGCCTCCTGATTCTCAATGGAAAGGCGACGCCCGATCGCCTCGAGCGCGAGTACACGACGTTTGCAACAGGGAAGGACCTGCCATGACATCGCGTCGTCATTTCCTCGTCGGCCTCGGGGCGACCGCACTCGGCGCCGCGCTGCCCGTGCGGCCGTTCGCCCGCGCGGCGACGTTCAACGTGTCCGTGCTGACGGACGAGATCTCGCAGGATTTCGGCCACGCCTGCGAGGTGGCGTCTGGCGAGTTCGGGCTGGGCTGGGTCGAGCTGCGCGCGATGCACAACAAGAACGTCATGAGCTGGGACGCCAACGACATTGCGGAGGTCCGCAAGATCCTGGAACGCTTCAAGCTTCGTGTCTCGGAGATCGCGTCGCCCGTGTTCAAGACAGACTGGCCCGGCGCGCCCAAGTCGTCCTTCAGCCCCAGGACCCCGCAGTTCGGCGCGAACTTCACGGTCGCGCAGCAGGACGAGCTCCTCGAGCGCGCGATGGACCTGGCGAAGACGTTCGACACGCCGTACATCCGCGTGTTCGACTTCTGGCGCCTCGACGATCAGGCACCATATCGCAAGGCGATCGATGATCGCCTGCGCCAGGCGGCCATCAAAGCCGCCGCGAAGGGTGTGACCCTCACGCTCGAAAACGAGCTCGCGTGCAACACGGCCACCGGGCGTGAATCCGCGCGCCTGCTCAACGCGGTGACCGAGCGCGGCCTGATGCTGAATTGGGATCCGGGCAACGCGACGGCCCGGGGCGAGAAGGCTTACCCCATCGGCTACGATGCGCTGCCGAAGAACCGCATCCGTCATGTGCACTGCAAGGACATCGTCGACCTCGGCGAAGGGAAGACCGAGTGGGCGCCGATGGGGAAGGGCGTCATCGACTGGCTCGGTCAGTTCCGCGCTCTGAAGAAGGACGGCTATGCGGGCGCGGTATCGCTCGAGACGCACTGGCGCCTCCAAGGCGGCACTCCAGAAGAATCGACGCGGCAGAGCCTGGCGGGCATGAAGGAGCTGCTGCGGAAGACCGACGCGTCGTGACGACAGAATCGAGTCGGTCTCCGACATCCCGCGGCGGGGCGTGTTCTATCGGTGCCCGTTGAAGTGCCGTGCGACTCCGCGCTAGAGTCACGGCGCCGTGCTGTCGGCCTTCTCCCAAGCCTGGGCGTCCTGGAAGACCGCGCCCGGCGTAGCCCTGCTCGCGGTGGTCGCGTTTGCCGTCGGGATCGGCGCGGCCACGGCGATCTTCACCATCGTCAACGGCGTGCTGCTGCGGCCGCTGCCGTACCCGGACGGCGAGCGGTTCGTGTCGCTGTACCGCGTGAACACCACCAACCCGGGCCCGATGATGACGATGTCGGTGCCCGAGCTGCAGGACTACCAGCAGCAGACCACGAGCTTCGACGCCTTCGGCTGGGTCCGTACCGGCCGATTTCGCATGACGGACGCTGACGGGCCGCAATTCGTCCCCGGCGCGGCGGTGACGCCGGCGCTCGCGCGCGAGCTCGGTCCACCGCGCCTCGGCCAGTGGTTCGTCGACGACACGAGCGCCGTCATCTCGACGTCCCTGTGGCGCCGTCTCGGCGGCGGGCGCGAGATCATCGGCCGCGCCATCACGCTCGACGATCGCCGATACACGATCAGCGGAGTCATGCCGCCAACGTTCCAGCTTCCGCTCGTAAGTCTGGGAATATCAGGCGGCGAGACCGAGGTGTGGATTCCGCTCGATCCGTCGCCGCCCAACGCGAGCCGTGGCAGCGGGATGTCCGGCGCGTACGCCCGGCGCAGACCCGGAGTGTCGTTGGAACAGGCGCAGGCTGACGTCAAGCGCGTCGCCGCGATCGTCGCCCCCAAGGATCCGGCACGCTATCAGTTCTACACGGCGGGTGTGGCCGACCTGCGCAAGGCGACGATCGGATTGGCCGGGTCCCTCGTCCGTGGTCCGCTGCTGATCCTGCTCGGCGGCGCCGGGCTCCTGCTCCTCATTGCCTGCGCCAACGTGGCCACACTGCTGCTGGCGCGATCGGTCGCGCGCGCCCGCGAGACGGCGATCCGCGTGGCGCTCGGCGCGTCGCGACGGCAGCTCGCGCTGCGCTACTTCGCCGAGGGCGCGCTCGTGTCGGTCGCCGGCGCCGCGGCCGGCGTCGGTCTGAGCGCAATCTTCGTCCGGAACCTCCTGGCCGCGGCGTCCGCGTTCATCCCTCGCGTCGATGACATCACGATCGACTGGACGGTGCTCGGCTTCAGCGTCGCGGTGGCGATCGCCACTGGCGTGCTCGCCAGCCTGGCGCCGCTCTGGCAGGCGATGCGCACGGCGCCGAACGCGGTGCTCTCCGAAGGCGTTCGCGCGTCGGCCGCCGCGCCGGCGCAACGCCTGTCGAAGGCGTTCGTCGTCGCCGAAATCGGGCTCGCCTTCACGCTCCTGACGACGTCGGTCATTCTCGTCGTGCACGTGCGCAATCTCGAACGTGTGTCGTTGGGCTTCGAGCCCGACGGCCTCGTCGCGTTCGACCTCACCCTGCCGAGACGGGTCGGCGAAAGCAACGACGCGCTTGCCGAGCGGCGTCGTGCCGAGCAGGCGCGATTGATGGACGCGCTGCGGCAGACGCCGGGCGTGACGGGTGCCGCGTTCGCCAGCCGGCTGCCCGCCGGTGTTTGCGGCGAGACCCCGATCTACTTCGAGGGCCGGCCGCCCGATGCTCCCGAGCAGCGCGTGTGCTACGTCAGGGCCACGCCGGACTTTTTTTCGACGCTTCGGATCCCGCTTCGTGCCGGCCGGTTGCTGAACGAGTCCGACAGCCAGTTACGGGATGGGCTGGCCGTCGTGATCAACGAAGCCGCCGCGCGCACGTACTGGTCCGGACGAAATCCGATCGGCGCCTCGGTGCGCCTCAGCGCACTCAACAACCCTCGCTTCGAGGTCGTCGGCGTCGTCGGCGACGTGCGCAACAGCGGCCTGAACAGGCCGGCAGCACCCGAGATCTATGTGCCGGTCGCCGCGCTGGGGCTGAACACGATGAACGTGGTCGTCCGCTCGGACCTGCCCGGCGATCGACTGATCGCCGCCGTGCGCAGCACCATCATCCAGGCCGATCCGACACTGGTCATGGAGAACGTGAGGACGATACACGAGATCGTCCTCAACAACCTGCAGCTCGAGCGTCTCAGCTCGCTGCTGATGACGTTCTTCGGCGCGGCGGCGCTGCTGATGGCGACGCTCGGCATCTACGGCGTGGTGTCGTATTTCGTCCGGCAGCGCACCGTGGAGCTCGGCACACGGATGGCGCTCGGCGCTGTCCACCGCGATCTCGTGGCGCTCGTCCTCGGCGGCGGGCTCAAGCTGGTGCTGGTGGGCGTGGCGGTGGGATCGATCGCACTCGTCGGCGCGATCTCGCTGCTCGTACGGTACCTCGCGGTCGCCGACTTCGGATGGCTGCCGTTTGCGGCGTCCACGGCGGTGGTCGCTTTCGTCGCCGCGGGGGCCGCATCGGTGCCGGCGTGGCGCACGACGCTGTTGTCGCCGATGGTCGCCATTCGCGAGCAGCCACCATCGGTCTGGGGATTGGCGCGTCAGCGGATGCAGATCGCCGCTCGCGACATTCGCCAAGCGGTCGGCGGTGACGACAGCGGATCGGACGTCTCGGCGGCAGACGTGCTGACGGCCTTCGTCGACGCCGCCCGCAGCGCCAACTCGTACAGCGACGCTCTGCGCGCCGTGCTCGCCAGCGTGTGCGAGGAGCTGCGCGTCGAGTCGGCCGCGCTGCTCGAGCGGCGTGACGGCTCGCCGGTGGACTACCGCTGCCTCGTCGCCGCGGGCGCGCTCGAAACGGCCGCACCGGTCGTGGCCGCCGACGGATTCCTGATCACGCGGCTGCGCGCCTATCCGCGGCCGCTGCCGTTTGCGCCGAATGAATTGAACGCCCTTGCCGACTGGGCCGCGGCGCATCGTCCGGAGCGGCTCGACGAGATTCGCGCGCTCGCCGCGGCGGGCGTCCGCCTGGCCGTGCCGCTGCGCACACGCCGCGAGATCCTCGGCGTGCTGCTGCTGGGTGAACCCTTCGGCTCGCATACGCTCGCTCAGGGCAAGCGGCAGCGCGCCGGCTTCAGCGCGCACGAGAAACAGGTGCTGCGTGCGTGCGCCGATCAGTTCGCGCTGATGATCGAAAACGCGCGGCTGACCGATCGGGTCGTCGAACAGGAAACGCTGCGACGCGACATCGCCCTGGCCTCGGACGTCCAGCGCCGCCTGCTGCCCGATGCGCCTCCGCAGGTCGATGGCGTCGATTTCGCCGCGGCCAGCGTGCCGGCCCGCCGCATCGGCGGCGATTACTACGATTTCGTCGAGCTGCGCGACGGCGAGATCGGCATCGCGCTGGCCGACGTGTCGGGAAAAGGCGTCGCCGCCGCCTTGATTATGTCGGTGGTTCAAGCGTCGCTGCGAATCATCTCGTCCGAGGGCGGCATCGCGCCGACACGACTGGTCGCGCGAATGAATGAGTTCGTCTACCGGTCAACGCCAGCGAGTAAGTACGCCACCTTTTTCTATGCGCAGCTCGACGAGCGGCGCCGGCAGCTGCGCTACGTCAACGCCGGCCACAACCCGCCGTTTCTCCTGCGAGCCGGCCGGCCATCGACAACTGACTCCGCGTCGCCCGAGATCGAGGAGCTGTCCACCGGAGGCACGATGGTCGGCATGTTCCCGGACATGGAGTACGAACAGGCCCCCCCAGCCTGAGCTCTATGTCTCG
>Ga0137427_10000281_pt1 | contig 27482 bp, 21 predicted proteins | sample EasRivERMZT700_2_FD_102309 | JGI IMG/M metagenome (GOLD analysis project Ga0137427, IMG submission 102309) | Soil microbial communities from meander-bound floodplain in the East River, Colorado, USA - East River MetaG ERMZT700_2 | ecosystem: Environmental > Terrestrial > Soil > Floodplain ...
ATGCGGACCTTCTCTTCGATCCGCATCGAAAACCCGGGGGCCTGTTCGCCGTCGCGCAGGGTGGTATCGAAGATGACGAGTCGTTCGGCCATAAGGACGCCCAGTGTATCGGCGTGAAATAGTGAAAACATATAGTTATCTTTCTTACAGTAAGATGCACATTACTTATGACTCTGGAAGACCTGCGCGTGTTTTCGACCGTTGCCGCGGAGCGGAGCTTCTCGCGGGCCGCCCGGAAGCTGCACCGGACCCAGCCGGCCGTCAGCCAGGCCATCAGGCGGCTCGAGCAGGCGGCGGGCGAGCGGCTGGTGGACCGCTCCTCCAGGGACGGCACCCTGACCGATGCCGGCCAGCTCCTGCTCGACTACGCCACGCGGCTCCTCCGCCTGGCTGGCGAGGCGACCGAGGCCGTGGCCGACCTGAAGGAGGTCCGCAAGGGTCGCGTCCTCATCGGGGCGAATGAAGGCGGCGTGCACGCCGTGCTGCCGGTCATCGAGGCCTTCCAGAAAACCCATCCCGACATCCTCGTGGACGTCCGGCGCGTCGCATCACGGCAGATGGCGCAGGAGGTGCTCCTCCGCACCCTGGACTTCGGCGTGCTGACGTTCAGCCCGAGCGACCGCGAGCTGGGCTCGGTCCAGCTGGGGCAGGACGAGCTCGTGCTGCTCGTGTCGCCGTCCCATCCACTGGCGGCGCGCGGTCAGATCGCGATGGAGGAGATGGGCCGCCAGGTGGTGATCGCGCACAACGATCCGTCGCCGGCGCGCGATCGCGTGCTGCGGCTGTACGAACGGCGTCGCGCGCCCCTGAACATCCGGATGTCGCTGCCGAGCCTCGACGGGATCAAGCGCGCGGTCGAGACCGGGCTCGGCGTCGCGCTGTTGCCGCGCCGCTGCGCGCAGGGCGAGATCGCCCGAGGCCAGCTCGTGCCGATCGTCGTGCCGGAGCTCCGCTCGCCTCGAACGCTGCGGTTGGTGTTCATCAAGGAAGGCGGACGATCGCGCGCGGCGGCGGCATTTCTGGAGACGGCAACTGGAGGGCGGGTCAGTAAGGCAGCGCGTTAGCGACTTTTTCCACCGCCGCGTAATCCTCGAGCAGCGCCGCGGTCGCGTCCCAGGTCCCGGACAGCAACGCGTCGCGCGCGGCGGGCGGCATGGCGGCCGTCACGCTGACCGAGCCCGCGGTCACGCGGTTGTTTCGAAGATCGACTTCGCACGTGAGCCCCGGCGAAGATTTCGCGGCGTCCATCAGCCGGCGCATGTCGTCGCGGCTTACGGTGAGGCAGGGCAGTCCGATCATCAGGGAATTGCCGGCGAAGATCTCCGCGAACGACTCGCCGACGACCGCGCGGATGCCGCGCCGCGCGATGGCCTGCGGCGCGTGCTCGCGCGACGATCCGCAGCCGAAGTTCGCGTTGACGAACAGCACGCTGGCGTGGCGGCCCGCCGGATCGTCGAAGGGATGCTGTCCGCCGGCGGCCGCCACCTGCGCGCGATCGTCCGCAAAGAGGTGCGCTTCGAGGCCCTCGAACGTGATCGCCTTGAGGTACCGGGCGGGCATGATGCGGTCCGTGTCGATGTCGTCGCCCGGCATCGCGAGCGCGCCGCCCTCGACTCGTTCGACCCGTGACGTCATGACAGCCAGTCCCGCACGTCCACCACTTCGCCGGCCACCGCCGCGGCGGCGACCATCGCCGGGCTCATCAGCAGCGTGCGGCCGGTCGGCGATCCCTGACGGCCCTTGAAGTTCCGGTTGGACGACGAGGCGCAGACCTCGCGGCCTTCGAGGCGGTCGGGGTTCATCGCCAGGCACATCGAGCAGCCGGCGCCGCGCCAATCGAAGCCCGCCGCACGGAACACGTCGTGCAACCCTTCGCGCTCGGCCGCGGCACGGACGGCCTGCGATCCCGGCACCACGAGCGCCCGCACGTGCCCCGACACTTTCTTGCCGGCCACCACACGCGCGGCTTCGCGCAGATCCGACAGCCGCCCGTTCGTGCACGAGCCGATGAACGCAACGTCGATGCGCGTGCCGGCCATCCGCTGCCCGGGCGCGAGTCCCATGAACTCAAACGCCTCGGCCAGCCCCTGTCGATCCGCGGCGGCGTTCGAGAGCTGCGGCAATGTGGCATCGACGGCCACGGACTGGCCGGGATTGATGCCCCAGGTGACGGTCGGCGCAATGCCGGCCGCCTCGATCCGCACCACGTCGTCCCACGGCGCGCCCGGATCGGAGGCGAGGCTGCGCCAGCCCGCCGCGGCCGTGTCGAACGCGTCGCCCGCCGGCGCAAACCGCCGGCCGCGGAGATACTCGACGGTCGTCTCGTCCGGGTTCACGTACCCCGCGCGCGCGCCGCCTTCGATCGACATGTTGCAGAGCGTCATGCGCTCGTCCATCGACATGCGATCGACGGCGTCGCCGGCGTACTCGTACGCGAACCCCGCGCCGGCCTTCACGCCGAGCCGCCCGATGATCGTGAGAATCACGTCCTTGGCGTAGACGCCCGGGCCGAGCCGGCCCGTCACCTCGATACGCCGTACCTTGAGCGGGGACATCGCGAGCGTCTGGGATGCCAGCACGTCGCGAACCTGCGAGGTGCCGATGCCGAACGCCAGCGCGCCGAAGGCGCCGTGGGTGGACGTGTGGCTGTCGCCGCAGCAAATCGTCATCCCGGGCCGGGTGAGGCCCAGCTCAGGCCCGATGACGTGGACGATCCCCTGCAATCCGCTCGCGAGATCGAACAGCGGGATCCCGTGCGCCCGGCAATTGCGTTCGAGGGCCGCCGTCATCGTCTCCGCCATCGCGTCGCCGAAGGGCCGTACCTGTACGCCGGTCGGGACGATGTGGTCCACGGTGGCAAACGTGCGTTGCGGCGCCCGGACACGCCATCCGCGGGCCGCGAGATCGGCAAATGCCTGCGGGCTCGTCACTTCGTGGACGAGATGCAGCCCGATGTAGAGCTGCGTCTGGCCGTTGGGGAGGGGCCGTACCGCGTGCTGGTCCCACACTTTCTGAAACAGCGTGCGTGCCATGAGACGAGGCGATCGTATCACCCGCCTTCGCGCGCCGGTCCCAAGCGGCTTCGGCGCGGCAAGGGTCTGTTATTCTGGCGGTCTGGATCTGCTCGCCTCACTCAATCCGTCTCAGCGTGAAGCCGTACTGCACGAGAACGGGCCGCTGCTCATCCTGGCCGGCGCCGGGTCCGGCAAGACGCGCGTCATCGCGCACCGGATGGCGCATCTCATCACCGAGAAGAAGGCCGCGCCGTACGAAATCCTCGCGGTCACGTTCACGAACAAGGCCTCGGACGAGATGCGCGATCGGGTGGCGCGGCTGGTGGGCGAGGATTGCCGGCAGATATGGTTGTCGACGTTCCACGCACTCTCGGCGCGGCTGTTGCGCCGCGAGGCGCCCGCGCTCGGCCTGGCGCGCGACTTCGTCATCTACGACTCGTCCGATCAGATTTCAGTGGTCCGGCAGGCGATCAAGGCGCTCGGGTACGACGAGAAGCAGATTCAGCCTCGCGCGGCGCTCAGCCGAATCAGCCAGGCCAAGAACAAGATGGAAACGCCGGCCGATCTGCGCGCGGCCGGGTGGAGCCTTCGCGATCAGCAGATTGGAAAGGTGTTCGAACGCTACGAGCGCGCGCTCGCCGACGCGGGCGCCCTCGATTTCGACGACCTGCTGCTCCGGACGGTCGAGCTCTTCGAGAAGAACCCGCACATCAAGGACCAGTACGCGCGCCGCTTCAAACACGTGCTCGTGGACGAATACCAGGACACCAACCGGGCGCAGTACCTGCTCATCCGGTTCGTGTCCGAAGTGCACCGCAATCTCTGCGTCGTTGGCGATCCGGATCAGTCCATCTACCGGTGGCGCGGCGCCGACCTCCGGAACATCCTCGATTTCGAGCGCGACTACCAGGACGTCAAAGTCGTCAAGCTCGAGCAGAATTACCGCTCGACGCAGGTGATCCTCGACGCGGCCTCGGCGGTGATCAGCCAGAACCGGCATCGCAAGGACAAGCGGCTCTGGACCGACCAGCGCGGCGGATCGCTCGTGCGCGTGATGCGCGCCGGCGACGAGATCGAAGAGGCCGACTTCATCACGCGGACGCTCCGCGAGACCCAGATCAGGAAGCCGGACGCGTTGAGCGCCGTCCTCTATCGCACCAACGCGCAGTCACGCGCGATTGAAGACGCGCTGATGCGCGAGGGCCTGCCCTATCGCATCATCGGCGGCGTCCGCTTCTACGAGCGGAAGGAAATCAAGGACACGCTGGCGTACCTCCGCCTGCTCATCAACCCGCACGACGACGTGAGCTTCCGGCGCGTGGTGAACGTGCCCGCCCGTGGCATCGGCAAGGCGGTCATCGAAGCGCTCGACGCCATCGTGCCGGACGACCACGAGGAGCCGCCCCTGCTGGCGGCCACTCAGCCGGCCGCGCCGCCGCCCCGGTCGCTGTGGTCGCGCGTCCACATCGCCCTCGAGGCGCGGCAGATGCCGGCCCGCGCCCTCCAGTCGGTCACGGCGTTCCGCGACCTGCTCACGGCCATGACGGCCGAGGCGGAGCGCACGGGCGTGACGGGCGCCATCGCGCTCGTGCTCGACCGGAGCGGATACTTGCAGGCCCTTCGCGACGAACGCAACGAAGAAGCCGAGGCGCGCATCGAGAACCTCGAGGAGCTCGTCTCCGCCGCGCGCGAGTACGAGTCGTCCGACGCCGAGCCGTCGCTCGAAAGCTTTGTCGATCGCCTCTCGCTCCTGTCCGAGGCGGACGAAGAAGACGGCGCGCGCGAGGCGCGCGTCTGGCTGATGACGATGCACGCGGCGAAAGGCCTGGAGTTTCCTCTGGTCGTCGTCGCGGGGCTCGAAGAGGGCCTCTTCCCGCACTCACGCGCCTCCGAAGACGAGCACGAGGTGGAAGAAGAGCGGCGCCTCTGCTATGTGTGCCTCACACGGGCACGCGAGCAGCTCGTGCTGACGAGCGCGGCCCGCCGCCGCGTCTTCGGCGAATACCAGCCCACCCAGCCCTCGCGATTCCTGGACGAAATTCCGCCGCACCTGGTGGATCGGCTCGAGCCGGTCTCGCCGCCGCGCTGGTCGCCGCGCTACGAGCGGCGCAACCCGTACGCGCATCGCGGCAGCTCAGGCCGTCCGGCCGCCAGCCAGACCAAGTCGTTCAAGTACGAGGACGAAGATCAGTCGGCGAGCGGCGTGCGCGCCGGCATGCGCGTCCGCCATCGCCAGTTCGGCGTCGGCACGATCGTGAACGTCGAGGACCAGGGCGACGACTTCAAGGTCACCGTGAAGTTCCTCAGCGTCGGAACGAAGAAGCTGATGGCGAAGTACGCGGGGCTGGAGAAGGACTAGAAAACCTCACCACGAAGCGCACGAAGCTCACGAAGGGGCAAGGCTCAACTGGGTTTCCAAAGGCCCGGCGTCATAGGAACTCAGGAATGAGCCGGAAACGAACGACGCACATCCGAAGCCGATAAGGCGTCGTTCGTTTCAGGCTCATTCCTGAGTTCCTGTGTGGCCTACGGCCAACGGCGGGCTTTGCCCGCCGTTGACGCCGGGCCCTTCGTGATCTTCGTGGCCTTCGTGGTGAGATCTACTCAATCTCTGTCAGCTTCGCCATTGACACCAAGCGGTCGCCTTCTGCGAGATCCATCAGCTTCACGCCCTGCGTATCGCGGCCCATGGGCCGGAGGTCGCCGGTCTTCATGCGGATGATCTGGCCCTGCTCGGTGACGAGCAGGAGCTCGTCGCGATCGGTGACGCAGGCGATGCCGACGACGAGCCCGTTCCGCTCGGACGTCTGGACGTTCTTCAGGCCGATGCCGCCGCGCGACTGCCGGCGGTAGTCCTCGACCGGCGTGCGCTTGCCGTAGCCGTTCTCACAAGCGGTCAGCAGCGTCGCGCCGTCGATCATGACTTCCATCGCGACCGCTTCGTCGCTTTCGCGGAGCTGGATGCCGCGGACGCCGTAGGCGGCGCGGCCCATCGGCCGCGCATCCGCCTCGGGGAAGCGGATCGCCATGCCGTTGCGCGATCCGATCACGAGATCGTGCGCGCCGTCGGTTTCCGCCACGGCGATCAACCGATCGTCGTCGTCAATCTGAATCGCGATGATGCCCGCCGATCGCGGATTCGAGAAGGCCGAGAGGTCGGTCTTCTTGATGGTGCCCTTGCGCGTGCCCATGACGATGAAGCGCTGGCCCTCGGCCTCGGGGAACGCCTGCACGCGCAGCAGCGCCGCGAGCTTCTCGCCCTCCGCCATGTGGACCAGGTTCGCGATCGACTTGCCCTTGCTGCTGCGCCCGACCTCGGGCACGTCGTAGACGCGCAGCCAGTAGCAGCGGCCGCGGTCCGTGAAGATCAGGATGTAGGCGTGCGTGTTGGCGATGAACAGATGCCGGACGGCATCCTCCTCGCGGGTCTGCATGCCGATCAGGCCCTTGCCGCCACGCCGCTGCTTGCGGTACGCGTCGAGCGCGGTCCGCTTGATGTAGCCCGTGTTCGTCGCCGTGATGACGACGTCTTCGTCGGCGATGAGGTCCTCGACCCGGAACTCGCCGCTTTGCTCGATGATGTCCGTGCGGCGGTCGTCGCCGTACTTCTCGCGCGCGGCCTTCAGCTCGTCGACGATCAGCCCCATGAGCAGGTCGTCGCTCGACAGGATCGCGCGCAGCCGCTCGATCGCCTTCATCAGCTCGGCCAGCTCGTCCAGAATCTTCTGGCGCTCGAGGCCCGTGAGCCGCTGCAGCTGCATGTCCAGGATGGCCTGCGCCTGGATGAGCGTCAGGCCGAAGTTCGTGACGAGGCCGATCCGCGCTTCCGGCGGCGTCTTCGATCCGCGGATGAGCTTGATGACGGCGTCGAGATGGTCGAGCGCGATCCGCAGCCCTTCGAGCACGTGCGCGCGCGCCTCGGCCTTGCGCAGCTCGAACTCCGTGCGCCGGCGGACGATCTCGCGCCGGAACTCGATGAAGTGCTCGACGAGATCGACGAGCCCCAGCACCTTCGGCTGCCCCCCGACGATCGCCAGCAGCGTGATGCCGTAGCCCATCTGCAGCTTCGTATGCTTGTAGAGGTTGTTCAGCACGACGTCGGGCAGCTCGCCGCGCCGCAGCTCGATCACGACCCGCATGCCGTCGCGGTCCGACTCGTCGCGCAGGTCCGAGATGCCTTCGATCTTCTTGTCCCGCACGAGCTCGGCGATCTCGGTGACGAGCGCCGCCTTGTTCACCATGTACGGGATTTCGGTGATGACGATCGAGATGCGGTCGCCCTTCTTCTCCTCGAACGTCGCCTTGCCGCGGACCGTGACGCCGCCACGGCCGTCCTTGTAGGCCCGGTAGATGCCCTCGCGGCCGACGATGGTCCCGCCGGACGGGAAATCCGGACCCGGGATCAGCTGCATGAGGGCGCGGAACTTCTCGTCCTTTGAGGCCGTCCGCTTGTCGATCACAGCCAGGACGCCGTCGATCACCTCGCGCATGTTGTGCGGCGGGATGCTCGTCGCCATGCCGACGGCGATGCCGGTCGATCCGTTGACGAGCAGATTCGGAAACGGCGCCGGCAGGACCGTCGGCTCCGTCGTCGTCTCGTCGTAGTTCGGAACGTAGTCGACGGTCTCCCTGTCGAGGTCGGCCATCATCAGCTCGGCCAGCGACTCCGGCCGGGCTTCCGTGTACCGCATCGCCGCGGGCGGATCGCCGTCGATCGATCCGAAGTTGCCCTGCCCGTCCACGAGCGGGTACCGCATGTTGAAGTCCTGCGCGAGGCGCACGAGCGTGTCGTACGCCGGCGCGTCGCCATGCGGATGGAACTTGCCGAGCACTTCGCCGACGATGGCCGCGCACTTGCGGTGGGCGCGATTCGACGCGAGCCCCATGTGCCGCATCGCGTAGAGCACGCGCCGGTTGGCGGGCTTCAGGCCGTCGCGGACGTCAGGCAGCGCTCGCCCGATGATTACGCTCATCGCGTAATCCATGTACGAGCGCTTCATCTCGTCTTCGATATTGACGGGAACGCGAGCGAGCGGATTCTGATCCATTTAGATGTCGAGATTCTTCACGTAGATCGCGTTGTCCTCGATGAACTTGCGCCGCGGCTCCACCTGGTCGCCCATGAGCGTGGTGAACATCAGGTCCGCTTCGGTGTGGTCCTCCGCCTTGACCTGCAGCAGCGTCCGCACGCTCGGGTCCATCGTCGTGGCCCAGAGCGTGTCGGGATTCATCTCGCCGAGGCCCTTGTAGCGCTGGATGGACAGCCCGCGGCGGCCCGCGGCGACGAAGTACTCGACCAGTTCATCGAGCGACTCGACGCGCTGATCGCCGTTGGCCTTCGCGGCCGCCGGCGCCGCGCTCTTCTCCGTGGCCCCCGTTTCCTCCGTGACCTCGGTGCCTTCGGTCTCCTCGGGCTCGACCTCGGTGACGGCGCCAGTACGGATCGTGACAGCGCCCGAGAGCAGCTCTCGAACCTCCTGATAGGAGGCGGCGAGCGTGCGGAATTCACCGGTCGTCACGTAATCCACATCAAGCCGATGCTTCCGGCTGTAACCGGCCGACTTGTCCTCGATCAGCACTGCGAGGGCCTGATGTTCCGAGTCCTCGACGATCGAAGTCTCGACGCCGGGCACGCGCAGGTGCGCGGCCAGCGCCTCGACGGCGGGCGTGTTGGACCAGAAGGCCTTATCGCGCGCCTCGCCTTCGAGGAGCGCGAAGATCACCCGGCGCGCGGGCCCGCGGCGCTCCACGACCTGAAGCAGCTTGCGGAAGCCCATCAGCTGCTCGAGGCGCTGCTCGAGGCCGTCGCCCGAGAGCTCCGCGCGGTTCGGCAGAATCAGCGTTCGCGACTCGGCCGCCCGTTTGATCAGGAACACCTCGAGCTGGCGCTCGTCCTTGATGAACGTCTCCTGCCGGCCGCGCTTGGCGCGGAACAGCGGCGGCTGCGCGATGTAGATGTGCCCGCGATCGACGAGCTCGCGCATCTGCCGGTAGAAGAACGTGAGCAGCAGCGTCCGGATGTGCGATCCGTCCACGTCCGCGTCCGTCATGATGATGATGCGGTGATAGCGGACCTTGCCGGCGTCGAATTCGTCCTCGCCGATGCCGCACCCGAGCGCCGCAATCAGCGTCCGGATTTCCTCGTGCGACAGCATCTTGTCGAAGCGCGCCTTCTCGACGTTCAGGATCTTGCCCTTGATCGGCAGCACCGCCTGGAAGCGGCGATCGCGGCCCTGTTTGGCCGAGCCGCCGGCCGACTCGCCCTCGACGATGTACAGCTCGCTCTGCGCCGGATCCGTTTCCTGGCAGTCGGCCAGTTTGCCGGGAAGCGACATGTTGTCGAGCGCGCCCTTGCGGCGGACGAGATCGCGCGCCTTGCGCGCCGCCTCGCGGGCGAGGGCGGCTTCAACAGCCTTCGCCAGGATCTTGCGTGAGACCGCGGGAGTTTCCTCGAGGAACGCGCCCAGCCGGTCGTTGACGATGCCCTCGACGATGCCTTTGACCTCGGTATTGCCGAGCTTCGTCTTGGTCTGTCCTTCGAACTGCGGCTGCGGAATCTTGACCGAGATGACGGCCGTCATCCCTTCGCGGATGTCGTCGCCGCTCACGCTCTCGGTGAGCTTGTCCGCCAGGTTGCTCTTGCTGGCGTAGTAGTTGATCGTGCGCGTCAGCGCGGCCCTGAACCCGGAGAGGTGCGTGCCGCCTTCCGCCGTGTTGATGTTGTTCGCGAAACTGTAGGTCGTCTCCGTATAGCCGTCGTTCCACTGCAGGGCGATTTCGACGGCGATGCCGTCGCGCTCGCCGTTCATGACAATCGGCTTCTCGTTGATCGGCGTCCGGTTCTTGTTCAGGAACTGGACGAACTCGCGAATCCCGCCTTCGTACAGGAACCGGTGGCTCTTGCCGTCGCGCTCGTCGTCAATTGTGATGGATACGCCGGCGTTGAGGAAGGCCAGCTCGCGCAGCCGCTGCGACAGCGTCTCGAAACTGAAGTCGATGGTTTCGAAGATCTGCGTATCCGGCTTGAACGTGACCTTGGTCCCGCGCTTTTCCGTGGTGCCGGTGATGTACAGCGTGCCGAGCGCCGCGCCGCGCTCGTACCGCTGCTGGTGCACCTGGCCGTTGCGCCAGATTTCGAGCTCGAGCCATTCCGACAGCGCGTTGACGACCGAGACGCCGACGCCGTGAAGACCGCCGGACACCTTGTAGGCCGTGTTCTCGAACTTGCCGCCGGCGTGCAGCACCGTGAGGACGACTTCCGCGGCCGACTTGCCGCTTTCGTGCAGGTCCACCGGAATACCGCGGCCGTCGTCCACGATCGTGATGGACCCGTCGATATGGATCGTGACGCCGACGTTCTTGCAGAATCCGGCGAGCGCTTCGTCGATGGAGTTGTCGACGACTTCGTACACGAGGTGGTGCAGCCCGGTCGGCCCGGTGGAGCCGATGTACATCGCGGGCCGCTTGCGGACGGCTTCCAGGCCCTCGAGGACCTTGATTTTGTCCGCGCGGTAGTCGTCGGCCCCGGTCGCGACGGCGGCGACTCCGGCGCCTGCGGCGCGATCCGGATTGCGAGTGTCAGTCTTGGCCATTCCGTTCGATCACACTCTCATCGGCATGATCACGTACGTGTACTCGTAGCCTTCAGGCGACAGCGGCTTCACCACGGCCTGGCTCATCTCGTCCTTGAACTCGAGCTGCACCGCTTCGGTCTCGACGACGCTCAGGAAGTTGTCCACGTAGTCGGCGTTGAAGCAGATTTGCAGCGACGCGCCGGAGTACTCGACCGGGATGACCTCATGGGCCTCGCCGACTTCAGGCGTATTCGACTGAATCTCGACCTGATCCTTGCCGAGCACGAACTTCACCGCCTTGGACCGCTCGTTGGAGAGGAGCCGGACGCGCCGAATCGCGGCGGCAAGCCGATCGCGATCGAACTCAATCTTCTTGTCGTTCGTCTTCGGAATCACGCGCTCGTACGCCGGGAAGTTCGCGTCGATCTTCCGGGAGATCAGCAGCCGCTGTCCGACCTTGAAAAACAAGTGGTTCTCGCCCTGGGAGAACTCCACGGTATCGCCGCCGTCGATCAGCCGCGCCACTTCGTTGAGCGTCTTTCGCGGGAGCAGGACGTCGGTTTTCACGCCTTTTCCCGGCGATTGCTGCACGCTGATGAACGCCAGCCGGTGCCCGTCAGTCGCCACCATGCTCATGGAGTCCGGGCGCAGCACGAGCTGCGCGCCGTTCAGAAAGTAGCGGGTGTCCTCGCTGGTGATGGCAAATCGCGTGTGCGAGATCATGCGCTTCAACGCGGCGCCTGGCAGCGAGGCCTCGACATCGCCGGCATCCTGCGGCGGCGTTGGAAACTCGCTGGCCGGCAGCGTCTGAATGCGCGACTCGAATCGATCCGCGGAAATCGTGACGCTCTTGCCGCCCTTGTCCTCGCTGATTTTGATGTCCGTGTCGGGCAGCGCCGCCACGATTTCAAACAGCTTCTTCGCCGGCAGCGTCAGCGTGCCGCCCTTTGTGACCGTCGCGTCGCACCGGCTCCGCAAGCCGACATCGAGGTCCGTCGCGAGGAGCGCGAGATGACTTTTCCCCGCGTCCAGCAGGACGTTCGCCAGGATCGGAATGGTGTTCTTCCGCTCCACGATACCCTGGAGGAGCGAGAGTTCCTTGAGCAGATCGTTCTTCTTCACCACTAGTTCCATGGCTGGGGCGACCTCAACCGCGACGTGCGAAAGCGGGCTTTTTTATTCTTTAAACGGGATCGGAACAAGAGAGTGAAATTATAACAAGAGAAAGGGGCTGTTGAGCCGGGAATCTTGGCCTATAAGTCCTTCTAAATCAGATATTTAGATTGTGCACGTTTCTGTGGATAACCGGCGCGGCCGGGACCCCGTTTCCTGTGCAAAAACGGCCCCCCGTGGACCCTTCCACAGCCGTGCACAGGCGGCAATGCGGACCGGTAGTCCGGGGATCGCCCGGATCGACCGGATTCACGGACGAATCGACTCAATCAGGGTGTTGACGAGGCTGTTGAAAGCCGTGTCTTTCTTGCGCAGGTCCTCGATCTTGCGGATCGAGTGAATGACCGTCGAGTGATGCTTGCCGCCGAAGCTCTTGCCGATCTCCGGCAACGACGCGTTCGTGAGTGACTTGCAGAGGTACATCGCGACCTGGCGCGGAATCGCGATCGACTTCGAGTTGTTCCGCGACTTCAACTCGACGAGCTTGAGCTGGTAGTAGTCGGCCACGAACTTCTGAATGGAGTCGATCGTGACCGCCCGGTCGTCGTGACGGAGCGCATCCCGCAGCACTTCGGTGGCCAGCCCCATCGACAAATCCTGGCCCTTGAGCGACGCATACGCGAGCAGCCGGATCAGCGATCCTTCCAGCTCACGGATGTTCGACTTGATCCGGCCGGCAATGAACAGCGCCACGTCGTCCGGCAGGTACACGCCTTCGGCATCGGCTTTTCGCTTCAAAATCGCGATTTTCGTCTCTAAATCAGGGGCCTGGATATCGGCGATCAAGCCCCATTCAAAGCGGCTTCTGAGGCGTTCTTCGAGCTCGCTGATCTGGTGCGGCGGGCAGTCGCTGCTGAGGATGATCTGCTTCTGCGCGTCGTGCAGGGCGTTGAACGTATGGAAGAACTCCGTCTGCGTCCGCTCCTTGCCGACAATGAACTGGATGTCGTCCACCAGAAGCACATCGACGCCGCGGTACCGCTCGCGGAATTCCAGGATGCGGTCGTACCGGATCGCGTTGATGACTTCGTTCATGAACCGCTCGGCCGAGATGTAGGTGAGCTTCAGCGTCGGACTGTGCGTGAGCACGTAGTGGCCGATGGCGTGCATGAGGTGCGTCTTGCCGAGCCCCACGCCGCCGTAGAGAAACAACGGGTTATACGAGCGGGACGGCGCTTCCGCGACCGCGCGGCAGGCCGCGTGCGCAAACTGATTCGACGCGCCGACGATAAACGTGTCGAACGAGTAGCGGGAGCTGAGTCCTGCGGCATCGGTGGAGTCGACGGAAGCAACCGACGTCGCCTGGGCCGGCGCCGAAGGGGGCAGTGCATCAAGCGTGCGATCGGATTCCGGCACAAGCTTGAAACCCGTGCCCTGCCGGCCGACCTCCAGCAGCGCTTCCTCGATGACCCCGGTGTAATGCCGGCTGATCCACTCGACGGCCATGGGGTCCGGGACCCGAACCGCGATGGAACCGCCGTCATCCCGCAGAAGCGAGGTGTGCTGGAACCAACTCAGGTAGCTGTGGCGGTTGACTTTCGTCTCGATGCGTCCAAGAACCGCGTCCCAGATAGTGCCGGCCATACGCGCGAGACTCGAGGATTAGTGGTCCTGGGGGCCGCCTGTAAACTACTCACAGGCAAGGACTTGCACGGTAGACCCCTCGAAAAGCCCGGATTTCCACAGGTTTTTCCACAGGTGTGGAAAACTCTGCCAGCGGGGGTCGCCCGTGGAAGGTTGGCGAATCTACCACAGTCGGATGGGTTTGACACCCTTTTCAACGCTCCGCTACGATCCGTGATTCTCCAGGGCGTCGCCGCCCGGGTCGGGAGTTCCCAAAGTGAAACGTACCTTTCAGCCGAATCGCCGCCGTCGCCGTCGCACGCACGGCTTTCTCGTTCGCATGCGCACCAAGAACGGGCGCATCGTGCTCAAGCGCCGGCGCGCCAAGGGGCGCAAACGACTTACCGTTGACTAGCGCCTCCGAGGTCACGCGTCTGAAGGCCCGCGCTTTCCGCCGGAGCGCTCGTCTGCGCGCGCGCGCGGAGTTCGTGGGCGTGCAGAGTGGCGGCCGCCGCGTGTCCGGCCGGTTCGTGACGCTCATTGGACTTCCCAACACACTTGGCACCGATCGCCTCGGCGTCGTGGCGTCGAAGCGCGTGGGCGGCGCGGTCGTGCGGAATCGCGCGAAGCGGCGCCTGCGGGAAATCTTTCGACGCGATCAGCCGTCTCGCCCCCACGCAGCGCGGTCGCTCGACGTGGTCGCGATCGCGCGCCGCGAACTGGTGGACGCGCCGTTTGCCGCGGCCGAAGCGGATTTTGTCGCCGCGCTCGGCAAGCTGCGTGGCGCGAGGTAATTCCAGGTGAAGCCGAGCGTCCGGATTGGCCTGGTGGTGGTGCGCGGCTATCAGCTGCTGCTGTCGCCGTTTGCCGGCGGCGCGTGCCGGTTCCAGCCGTCGTGCTCGCAGTACGCCATCGAAGCGATCGAGCGCCACGGCCTGGCGCGCGGCGCGTGGCTCGCGCTGCGGCGCGTCGCGCGCTGCCATCCTCTGGCGCAGCCCGGCATCGATCCCGTTCCGCCTGCCCCGCGGGCCTGAGTTCTAAAACAGCATGGAAAAACGCGTCATTCTCGCGATGCTGTTGTCGCTTGTCGTGCTGGTGACCTACCAGATCCTGATAGGTCCGCCGCCACAGCAGCCGCCAACCACCGCACAAGACACGGCGGCAAATCCCGCCACCCAGGGCGATACAGCGGGGCCATCGAAGCCGGCCACGCCGGCGCCAAGTGCGCCCGCCTCGCCCGCGCCGGCCGCGGCGCCGGTTGTGTCCGCCCCGCCGGTGGCGCTCGTCGTCGGCGACACCGCCGCGCGCGACATCGTCGTGGACGCGGATGCGTTTGTGGCGACGTTCACGTCCGCCGGGGCGACGCTGAAGAGCTGGCGGCTGAAGCACTATCTCCACGAGGGCGAGCCGCTCGAGCTCGTGGCGCCCGATGCGCCGCCCGGGCTGTATCCGGCGATGTTCACCATCCAGACGGATGATCCGGCGCAAACCAAGGTCCTCGCGTCCGCGTTGTACCGGCCGAGCACCGAGCGTCTGACGCTGGGGTCCTCGGCGGGGACGCTGCGGTTCCAGTACCAGGACGCGTCGGGGCTCGCGTCGCAAAAGACATTCCTCTTCCAGCCGAACGGGCACCCGTTTGAAGTCACCGTGGAGGCCTCGGTGGATGCCGGCGGTGCGCCGAAGCCCGTCGCCATTTCGGGCGGGGTCGGCATTGGCGTGTTCGACCCGGCCGGGGGAAGCTCGACCACGCCGCCGCGGGTCGTGCAGTTCCGCGATCAGTCCGTCGAGCGGATTGCGGCGACGTCGCTGCAGCCGCCGACGTACGAAGGGGCCATCCACTTTGCGGGCATCGAGGATCATTACTTCGTGATCGCGGCCGTCCCGCGCGGCGCGCCCTCGCGTGTGGACTACGCGGCGCTGCAGGGCACGGGGCGAACGCTGATCGGGTTCACGGTGCGGCCGAAGATGGAAGGCTCGCCGTCCAGCACCGTCACGGTGCCGTTCTACCTCGGTCCGAAGGAGATCGACCGGCTCGTCGAGGTCGACCCGCCCATGATGAACGCGATCGACTTCGGCATGTTCGGCTGGCTCGTGCGGCCGCTGCTGCGGTCGCTGAAGTGGATCAACCAATTCGTCCACAACTACGGCTGGTCGATCATCCTCCTCACGGTCGTCATCAACGTCCTGATCTTCCCGCTGCGGCACAAGTCGATGGTCTCGATGCGGAAGATGCAGACGCTGCAGCCGCAGGTCAAGGCCATCCAGGATCGCTACAAGAGCCTGAAGTTCACCGATCCCGATCGCCAGAAAATGAACTCGGAGATGATGGCGCTCTACAAGCAGCACGGCGTGAATCCCGCCAGCGGCTGCGTGCCGATGCTGCTGACGCTGCCGATCCTGTTTGCGTTCTACGCGATGCTGGCGGTGGCGATCGAGCTGCGCGGCGCGCCGTTCGGCGGCTGGATCCACGATCTGGCCGCGAAAGACCCGCTGTACATCACGCCCATCATCATGGGCGGCACCATGTTCTGGCAGCAGCGCATGATGCCGTCGACGGCGGACCCTGTGCAGCAACGCGTGTTTCTGTTCCTGCCGCTCATCTTCACGTTCATGTTTCTCACGATGCCGAGCGGCCTCGTGCTGTACTGGACGGCGAGCAATCTGCTGGCGATTGGCCAGCAGACCCTGACCAACCGGCTGATTGCCGCGCCCGCGAAGCCGGCCCGTCTGCCCCGAAAGGCCCAGCCATGAGCGACATGGATTCCCAGGTCATCGACTTCGTCACGCAGATCACCGGTGCGATGGGCCTCGACCTCGACGTGGCCGTGGAAGAAACGCCCGACCACCTTCGCCTGGATCTGTCCGGCGAGGGCGCCGACGCCCTGCTCCGGCGCAAGGGCGAGGTGCTCGACGCGCTGCAGGTGATCGTCAACACCGCGTTCCGGCGCGACACGCGCGGCGACCGGCACTACGTCGTCGATGCGCTCGGCTTCCGCAAAGGCAAGGACGCCGAGCTCCGGCAGATGGCGCAGGCCCTGATGGACAAGGTGCGCGAGTCCGGCGAGCTGCAGTTGATCGGGCCGCTCAATCCGTATGCGCGCCGCATCGTCCACCTCACGGTGGCCGAGGACACGGCGCTCACATCCGAAAGCAGCGGCGACGCGTTCCTGAAGACGGTGGTGATTTCCCGCAAAGCGTAAGGACCTGTGGAAAACAGGTACGACCCCCTCGACTCGATCGTCGCCATCGCGACTCCGCAGGGGCGCGGCGGCATCGGAGTCGTCCGGATCGCGGGGCCCAACGCCGTCGCCATCGCCGGCGCGCTGATCGATCGCACGGAACCCCTCCAACCCAGGCACGCGACGTTTGCGCGGATCCTCGATCGAGCCGCCGGCGACGCGCGCCCTGTTGATCAGGTTGTCGCGACCTGGTTCGCGGCCCCTCACTCGTACACCGGCGACGACGTCGTGGAGATCAGCGCGCACGGCAGCCCGCCGGTGCTCGAGCGGCTGGTGCGTCTGGCGATGGCGGCCGGCGCGCGGCTCGCCGAACCCGGCGAGTTCACGCTGCGCGCGTACCTGAACGGACGGCTCGATCTGATCCAGGCCGAAGCGGTCGCGGACCTGGTGGAGGCCGTCACGCCGCTCCAGGCGCGCGCCGCGATGGACCAGCTCGAGGGCACCCTGACCACGGCCATCGCGCGGCTCGATGCGGCCCTGTTCGATCTGGCCGCGCGCCTCGAAGCCTCACTCGACTTCCCCGACGAGGGATTTCACTTCATCACCCGCGACGAAGCCGCGCGTGAAGCCGGACGGATCGGCGCGGAGCTCGACGCGCTGCTCGAGAGCGGCCGCACCGGACGCGTCATCCGCGAGGGCCGCACCGTCACCATCCTCGGCCGGCCGAACGCGGGCAAGTCGAGTCTGTTCAACGCGCTCGTCGGCGCGGCGCGCGCCATCGTCACGGACGTGCCGGGCACCACCCGCGATCTGATCACCGAGCGCGTCGATGTCGCCGGGGTCCCCGTGACGTTCGTGGACACCGCCGGCATTCGCGAGTCCCAGGATCCGATTGAAGCGGAAGGCGTCGCCCGCGCGAAGCAGGCGCACCAGGTGGCCGCGCTCTCGCTCGTGGTCCTCGATGCGTCAGTGCCGCTCGCCGCCGAGGACCACGCGCTGCTTCAGCTGCCCTCGCCGAGCGTCGTCGTGGTGAGCAAGGTCGATCTGCCGCGCGCCTGGCTGGCCACCACGCTGGCGGAGTCGGCCGCCCAACCGGTCGAAGTGTCCGCGCTTGCGGGGACCGGCCTGACCGAGCTCCGGCATCAGATCGCCGCGCATCTCTGCGCGCGAGAGGACCTTCGCGATCCCCCGGTGATTTCCAACGTGCGTCATCTCGCGCTGGTTGAACACGCGCGCGATGCCGTCGCGCGCGCGCGGACCGCCATCGCCTCGGACGCGACGGAAGAACTGGTGTTGATCGATCTGAACGACGCGCGCCGTGCGCTGGAAGAGATCGCGGGCCGCCGCACGGCCGACGATCTGCTGCGACACGTGTTCGCGCGATTCTGTATAGGCAAGTAGGACTGCGTCGGTTCCGAAACGCCAGAACTTCGGAACCAATGCGGTAGAGTTCTTCTCACTTGTCTGATTTCGACGTCGTCGTCATCGGCGCGGGTCATGCCGGCTGCGAGGCGGCGTGGGCGGCGGCGCGGCTCGGGTGCCGGGTCGGTCTCTGCACGCTCTCGCCCGATACCGTCGCGCTGATGCCGTGCAATCCGGCGATCGGCGGTACCGCCAAGGGCCATCTGGTCCGCGAGATCGACGCGCTCGGCGGGCTCATGGGCCTCGCGGCGGACGCGACCGGCATCCAGTTCAAGCTGCTCAATCGCAGCCGCGGCCCTGCGGTCTGGTCGCCGCGCGCCCAGGCGGACAAGCGCCGGTACGGCGCGTGGATGCGGCAGAAACTCGCGGAAACACCGGGGATTTCGTGGCTTTTTCAGCGTGCGGGCGGCCTGCTCCATGACACGGGCGCCGTCACCGGCCTCGCGTTCGAGGACGCCGGCGCCGTCACGACCCGGGCGCTGGTGGTCACGACCGGCACCTTCCTCAACGGCCTGATCCACATCGGCGACGAGCAGCGGCCCGCGGGGCGCGCCGGCGAGCTGCCGACGATGAGGCTCGCCGAGTCGCTGGCGGGATTTGGATTCTCGATGGGTCGCCTGAAGACCGGGACGCCGCCGCGCCTCGACCGCAACAGCATCGACTTCACGCAGTTCCCCGAAGAACGCGGCGATCCGGTACCAGAACCCTTCTCGTTTCTGACCGATCGACGTGCACTCACCGATCGGCGCGTCCCGTGCTACGTGCTGCACACGACGGCCGGCGTGCATGACTTGATCCGCGCCAACATCGATCGATCGCCGCTCTACAACGGCCGAATCTCCGGGGTCGGACCGCGCTATTGCCCGTCGCTCGAAGACAAAGTTATGCGCTTTCCGGCGCGCGAGCGGCACCAGCTCTTCCTCGAGCCGGAAGGCGTGGATGTGGACGAGATCTACGTCAACGGGCTGTCGATGAGCCTGCCACGCGACGTGCAGGAGACGATCGTCCGCGCGTTGCCGGGACTCGAACGGGCCCGCCTCCTGCGACACGCGTACGCCGTCGAATACGACTTCATTCAGCCGACCGAGCTCGATCGATCGCTCGAGACGAAGCGGCTGCGCGGCTTGTTTCTCGCCGGCCAGATCAACGGCACGTCCGGCTACGAGGAGGCCGCGGCGCAAGGGTTGATGGCGGGCCTGAACGCGGCGAGGTACGTCCGCGGCGAATCGCCCGTGATTCTCGGCCGCGATCAGGCCTACATCGGGATTCTGGTGGATGACCTGGTCACGCAGGGTTGTCTCGAGCCGTACCGCATGTTCACGTCGCGGGCCGAGCATCGCCTCGCGCTGCGGATCGACAACGCGGATCTGCGGCTGACGCCGATTGGCCGCGCGGCCGGCCTGGTCGACGACGACCGGTGGACACGGTTTGAGGCGCGCCTGCGGAGGGTCGAAGCGGGTCGCCGCGACCTGGACCTCCCCACCGAGGACGCCTTCGACGCGGCCACGCTCACGGCGGAGACGAAGTACGAAGGCTACCTTCGGCGCGAAACTGCGCGGCTCGCGCGGCTGCGGACACAGGAGGGGCGCGCCATCCCCGTGGCCTTCGAGTACGCCGGCATCCCCGGCTTGTCGCGAGAGGTCGTGCAACGGCTGACCGAAGTTCGCCCCGCCACGATTGGTCAGGCGTCGCGCGTTCCCGGCGTGACGCCGGCGGCCGTGGCGATTGTCGCGGCGCGGGTCGCCCGTTCAATTTGACGCGGGGGGACTTCGTCCCCGCCGCACCCCGCTTACGCGCTCGCTCGCGGGGGCCCCTCGCCCCGCTCCGGCTCGCGCGGCTCACTCGCTCAAGCTCGTTCGCGTGCGAATCTGCCGTTTCTTGAGCCTTTTTCCCTTCCTGGGTTGAGAATAGGCAGCCGTGACGACGGTTGCCGAGCAAGTCGTGCGCCTCGCGGACCGCGCCGGTTTGGCGGTGGGCGAGGCTGTCGCCGAGAGGTTGGCGTCTTTCATAGGTCTTTTAGCCAAATGGGACGCGAGGCTCAACCTAACTGGCTTCGCGCTGGATCCACCGAGCGAGGAGGCTTTGAAGCGGCTGCTCATCGAGCCGATCGCAGCCGCTCCGCTGATTCCCGCTCAGGTCGGAGTCCTGATCGACGTTGGGTCCGGCGGAGGCTCGCCGGCGATTCCACTCAAGCTGGCCCGGCCGGACATTCACTTCGTCCTCCTCGAGTCGAAGGCTCGGAAAGCCGCCTTCTTGCGTGAGGCGGTCCGTCACCTGGAGCTCGAGGGCGTGGAGGTCGTGACTGGCAGGTTTGACGAAGTCGCGAGCCGGCCGGAGTTCAAGGGGAAGGCGGACCTCGTGACGGTAAGGGCCGTGAGGCTCGACAACGACTTCTGGACGTCGTCGGCCGCGGTTCTGAAGCCTGACGGGGGCTTGCTGCTCTTTGCGACGGCCACTTCGCCGCCTTCGTTGCCGCCGGGGTTCGAGGCCACTTCGTCAGTTCACGTTCCGGGTACGACAGCCGTCGTCACGCTCGCCAGGCGCACCTGAATCTAAGAGGTCGGGACTCGTTTTCTCTAAAACTAGTCCCGACCTCGTTGTTCGAGACCCGATGTTCCACGTGGAACATGTTCCCGAGCCTGATTTCAGTTGACGCGCACGCGTACCGCGCCCACAATATCGGCCAACTTCGGGTCCCATCAGCAAGTTTTGTGGTTGTATGACCAATCGTAGCAACATCATCACCATCGCCAACCAGAAAGGCGGCGTCGCCAAGACCACCACGGCCATCAACCTCGCCGCCTCCCTCGCCATCGCCAATCAGCGCGTCCTGCTCGTCGACCTCGACCCGCAGGGCAACCTCACCAGCGGCATCGGCCAGAAAGGGCAGGCGACCGAAGCCGGCACGATCTACGACGCGATCACCGCGCCCGCCGCCAACGCGAAAGCCTTCATCCTTCCGACCGGCATCGATCACCTCTCGCTGATTCCGGCCGATCGCCAGCTCACCGGCGCCGAGATCGAGCTGGTGCCGATGCTCGCGCGCGAGCACCAGCTCAAACGCCTCCTCGATCCGCTGCGCGCGGACTTCGACTTCATCTTCGTGGACTCGCCGCCGTCACTCGGCTTGCTCACGGTCAACGCGCTCGTCGCGGCCGACTCCGTGCTCATCCCGCTCAACTGCGAGTACTTCGCGCTCGAGGGCATCGCCGAGCTGATGTCCACCCTGCAGCGCATCCGCGCGAGCCTCAATCCGCCGCTCGCGATCGAAGGCGTGCTGCTCACGATGGCCGACGAGCGCACGAATCTCGGCCAGCAGGTGAGCGCGAACATCCGCGAGTTCTTCGGGGATCAGGTGTACAAGACGACAATCCCGCGCAACATCAAACTGGGGGAAGCGCCAAGCCACGGCGTTCCCGTCATCCTCTACGACGCCCGATCGCGCGGGGCCGAAGCCTACGTCACGTTCGCGCACGAATTCATGGGCCGCAGGCGCAGCGCCGCGACTAGTTCCGGAAACCACTTGACTTGACGGGAGGCCGCCAATGGCTGACAAACGCCCCGCGCTGGGCCGAGGCCTGAGCGCGTTGATTCCGATGACGCCACCGCCGCCGCTGATGCCGGAACCGGCGGCGCCGCCGCAGGCCACGCCCGATCGCCGGGCCGCCGAGCTCGACATCGATCTGCTGAAGCCGAACCCGCTGCAGCCGCGCCAGGTGATGGACGACGCCGCGCTCGACGCGCTCGCGCAGTCGATCCGCAGCCACGGCGTGATCCAGCCGATCCTCGTGCGCCGCGCCGGCGAGAGTTACGAAATCATCGCGGGCGAGCGGCGCTGGCGCGCCGCGCAGCGCGCCGGCCTCCTCAAGGTGCCCGTCGTCTATCGCGACGTCCCGGACGACAAGCTCCTGGAAGTCGCCCTGATCGAAAACATCCAGCGCGAGGATCTCAATCCGATCGAGGAAGCGCAGGCGTACAAGCGCCTGACGGACGAGTTCCACCTCTCGCAGGAAGACGTCGCGACGGCGGTCGGCAAGGATCGCGCGACGGTCGCCAACTACATGCGATTGCTGCGGCTTCCGCTCGAGATTCACCAGGATCTCGCCAGCCGCGCGCTGTCGATGGGCCACGCGCGCGCGCTCGCGGGACTGACCGACGATCGCGCGCAGCGCCGCGTGGCGCGCGAAATCGTCTCGCGCGGGCTGTCGGTGCGCGAAACCGAGGCGCTCGTGCGGCGCGAAGCCAACCCGCCGCTCCCGCCGCCGCCGCGCCGCGTCGAGCCGAACACCCGCGCCGCGGAAGAGCGCCTTCGGCTCGCCCTCGGCACGCGCGTGCGCATCGTCCGCAAGGGCCCGGGCGGCCGAATCGAAATCGACTTTGGCAGCGAAGAAGAGTTGCAGCGTTTGTACGAAGCGCTGACTGAATAGGACCAAGGACCGGGGACCCGGGACCAAGGACCTGAAAGGAGGTTCCATGAAGCGTCTGACCGAGTACGCCGCCTGCGCTGGTTGAGCGAGCAAACTCGCCGCCGGCGAGCTCGCCCACGTGCTGGGCGACATCCCGCTCATCGCTGACGACCGGGTTCTGGTGGACTTCAGGACCGGTGACGATGCGGGTGTGTACCGGTGGGATGGGGGACCGGCACTCGTGCAGACCGTCGATTTCTTCACGCCGATCGTGGATGACCCCTACGCGTACGGGCAGATTGCGGCCGCCAACGCGCTGAGCGACGTGTACGCGATGGGCGGCGTGCCGCGCACGGCGCTGGCGATTGCCGCGCTGCCGAAGGACGGCCCGGGCGCGGACGTCTACAAGCAGATCTTTCAGGGCGGCTTCGACAAACTGCGCGAAGCCGGCGTCGCGCTGCTCGGCGGCCACACGGTGTCGGATCAGGAGATCAAGTTCGGCTACGCGGTCACGGGCGCAATCGACGAAGCGCGCGTCCTGACGAACGCCGCCGCGCGTGTGGGCGATCGCCTGATCCTCACGAAGCCGCTGGGCACCGGCATCCTCGCGACGGCGGGCAAGTTCCAGCGCGCGAGCGAGACGCAGCTCGCGGGCGCGATCGCTTCGATGGTCCGGTTGAATCGCGACGCCGCGCGCGCGGCGGCCGCCTTACCGCGCGGCGCCGTCAGCGCGTGCACCGACGTCACCGGCTTCGGCCTCGTCGGGCACGGATCGAGCATGGCCGCCGCCAGCCGCGTCACACTCGTGTTCGACGCGTCGGCACTGCCGATCCTCGACGGCGCGCTGGACCTGGCGATGGGCAACCTGCCCGGAGGCGGACGGACCAACGAGGAGCACTTCGGCGCAGGGGTCATGGTCGCGCCAGGCGTGGCTGAGCCGCTGCGTCGCGTCGCGTTCGACCCTCAGACGTCGGGGGGCCTGCTGCTGGCGGTGTCGCCGGATGCCGAGCCGGCCCTGCTCGAGGGGCTTCGAGCGGCCGGGATCGAGGCCGCCCGGGTGGGTGTGGTGGAGGCTCAACAGCCTACCGTCCGGGTGCGCCTGGCCTGACCTCAGCCTTGCCGGGCTAAATTGCCGGATGGTATAAATTACCGTTTGTGCCGCACGGGAACTCTGCAACAGAACGCACCTTCTATCGACGGGCTGCCTGAGCGACCGTCTGGATTCAAGCCTTTGAGCACTTTCGCCCACACGCAGCAGGTGTCCTTGTGACGCTGAAGGCCCTCGCCCGGCGGTACGCGTCGGCGCTGTTCGACGTCGCGCGGACCCAGAAGATTGAGGACCGGGCCGACAAGGATGTGTCTGCGCTCGCGGCGCTGATCGCCGGACACGAAGAACTGCGCAAGGCGTTGTCGTCGCCGGGCGTGCCGCCGGCGCGCAAGCGCGCGCTGATGGATGCGATCCTCAAGGCCTCCGGTCCGGTGAGCGACGAAGTGGGCCGCCTGATCGGCATGCTCGGCGAGCGAGACCTGCTGACGCTCGTGCCGGACGTCGCCGAGGCTTTCCACTCCCAGTTGCTGACCGCGCGGCGCACGGTGCCGGCGGAGTTCGTCACCGCGACGCCGATCTCGGACGCGAGCCAGAAGGCGCTCGCCGCCGCGCTCGGCAAGGCGCTCGACGCGACCGTCAACGTGACGGCGCGGCAGGACCCGTCGATCCTCGGCGGAGTCGTCGCGACGGTGGGTGGTGTCGTGTACGACGGCAGCGTGGCCGGACAACTCGGCCGCCTGCGCCAACGGCTCGTTGCTGAAGTGTAGAAAACCCCATGACCATCAAGGCTGAAGACATCACCAAGATCATCCGCGAGCACATCGGCAACTACGCCGTCGATGTGGACGTCGCCGAAGTGGGCTCCGTCATCTCGGTCGGCGACGGCATCGCGCGGCTGCACGGCCTCGAGCGCGCGATGGCCAACGAGATGCTCGAGTTCCCGCACGGGGTGTTCGGCATCGCGCTGAACCTCGAGGAAGACAGCGTCGGCGCGGTGCTCCTGGGCCATTCGACGGCCATCAAGGAAGGCGACACCGTCAAGCGCACGGGCCGCATCATCTCGGTGCCTGTCGGCGACGCGATGGTCGGCCGGGTGGTCAACGCGCTCGGCCAGCCGATCGACGGCAAGGGTCCCATCGCCACGAAGGAGGTACAGCCGATCGAACGCATCGCACCGGGCGTCGTCGATCGGATGCCCGTCAAGGAGCCGCTGCAGACGGGCCTCAAGGCGATCGACGGCATGGTGCCCATCGGCCGCGGCCAGCGCGAGCTGATCATCGGCGACCGGCAGACGGGCAAGACCGCGGTCGCGATCGACGCCATCATCAATCAGAAGGGCCAGGGCGTCGTCTGCATCTACAGCGCGATCGGCCAGAAGCAGTCGACGGTCGCGCAGATCGTGCGGACGCTGGAAGAAGAAGGCGCGATGGAGTACTCCGTCGTCGTCGCGGCGTGCGCCTCGGATCCCGCGCCGCTCCTCTACATCTCGCCCTACTCGGCGTGCACGATCGGCGAGTACTTCCGCGACAAGGGCGGCCACGCGCTCTGCGTGTACGACGACCTCTCCAAGCACGCGCAGGCGTACCGCGAGATCTCGCTGCTCCTGCGGCGCCCGCCGGGACGCGAGGCGTACCCGGGCGACGTCTTCTATCTGCACTCGCGCCTGCTCGAGCGCGCGGCCAAGCTCAACACCGAGCTCGGCGGCGGGTCGCTCACGGCCCTGCCGATCATCGAGACGCAGGCGGGCGACCTCTCGGCCTACATTCCGACCAACGTCATCTCGATCACGGACGGCCAGATCTTCCTGGAGTCCGACCTGTTCAACCAGGGCATCCGGCCCGCGATCAACGTCGGCAACTCGGTGTCGCGCGTCGGCGGGTCGGCGCAGATCAAGGCGATGCGGCAGGTGGCGGGCAGTCTGCGCCTCGACCTGGCGCAGTTCCGCGAGCTGGCGGCGTTCGCGCAGTTCGGGAGCGACCTCGACCAGGCGACGCAGAAGCAGCTCAACCGCGGCCGCCGGCTCGTCGAGATCCTGAAGCAGCCGCAGTACCGGCCGCTCTCGGTCACCAAGCAGGTGGCGATCATCTTCGCGGCGACCAACGGCTACCTCGACGGCGTCGCGGTCGATCGGCTCCGCCAGTACGAGGAGGATCTCTACCGCTTCCTCGAAAACTCGCATCCGACGCTCCTGTCGTCCATCGCCGAGAAGAAGATCCTCGACGACGACATCAAGAAGGCGCTGGGCGACGCGCTGACCCAGTTCGGCAAGCAGTTTGGTGCGTAGATGCCGTCACTGATTGACATGCGCCGGCGCATCCGCGCCGTCAAGTCCACGCAGCAGATCACGAAGGCGATGAAGATGGTCGCCGCGTCGAAGCTGCGCCGCGCGCAGGAGCGTGTGATGTCGGCGCGCCCGTTCGCGGAGGAAGTCGAGCGCGTGCGGCTGAGCGTCGCCTCGCGCGTCGATCAGACGCAGCACCCGTTGCTGCAGCGGCGGCCGGGCGCCGACACGGGCGCCACCCTCGTCATCGCGATCACGTCCGACCGGGGCCTGTGCGGCGGCTTCAACCAGAACGTCGTGAAGGCCGTGGGCGCGTTCATCCGCGAGAACCCGAGCCGGCCGATCTCGCTGGGCCTCGTCGGGCGCAAGGGCCGCGACCTGCTCGCGCGCCGCGGGCTGCCCGTGCGGTTCCAGTACGTGAATCTGCCGAAGGTCGCCGGCATCTCGGACGCGGAAGCGATCGCCGAGCCGGCCATCGCCGACTTCACCGACGGCAAGGTGGACAGCGTCTACCTCATCTACAACGAGTTCAAGTCGGTGATGCAGCAGCAGCTGCGCGTGAAGTGCCTGCTGCCGCTCGCGCCGGTGGGCGAGCAGGAGGCGGCGGCCGCGGCCTCCAAAGGCGAGTACATCTACGAGCCGTCGCCGCAGGAGATCTTCGACGTGCTGCTGCAGCGCATCGTCGAGGTGCAGATCCTGCACGCGCTGCTCGAGTCGTCCGCGGGGTTCTACGCCGCGCAGATGACGGCCATGGACGCCGCCACGCGCAATTCAGCGGACATGATCGAGAGCCTGACGCTGACGATGAACAAGGTCCGTCAGGCCGCAATCACGCGTGAGATCATCGAAGTGGTCTCGGGCGCGGAAGCTCTGTAGGAAGCGAGAGAGAAATGGCCGTAGCCACAGCAACAAAGATCGGCAAGGTCGTGCAGGTCATCGGGCCCGTCGTCGACATCGAGTTCGCCGACGGCCACCTGCCGGAGATCTACAACGCGGTGCGCGTCACCGGCAAAGCCGGCAAGGACGACATCGACATCATCGTCGAGGTCGAGCAGCACCTCGGCGAAAACCGCGTGCGCACGGTCGCGATGAAGCCGACCGACGGCCTGCAGCGCGGCATGACCGCCGAGGATCAGGGCGGACCGATCTCGATGCCGGTCGGACCCAACACGCTCGGACGCGTGCTGAACGTGCTCGGCGAGCCGGTGGACTTTCCGGATCGGCCCGTCGAGTGCAAGGAACGCTGGCCCATCCACCGGCCCGCGCCCACGCTCGAGGACCAGTCCACCGAGCTCAAGATGTTCGAGACCGGCGTCAAGGTCATCGACCTGCTGGAGCCCTACCTGCAGGGCGGCAAGATCGGCCTGTTCGGCGGCGCCGGCGTCGGCAAGACCGTCATCATCATGGAGCTCATCCACAACATCGCCGTGAAGCACGGCGGCGTGTCCGTGTTCGGCGGAGTGGGCGAGCGCACGCGCGAGGGCAACGACCTCTGGCTCGAGTTCCAGGAGGGCGGCGTCATCGACCCGAACGACCCGTCGAAGTCGCGCGCGGCGCTCGTCTACGGCCAGATGACGGAACCGCCGGGCGCGCGCCTGCGGGTCGCGCTGTCCGCGCTCACGGTCGCCGAGTACTTCCGCGACGCCGAGGGCAAGGACGTGCTGCTCTTCATCGACAACATCTTCCGGTTCACGCAGGCCGGATCGGAAGTGTCGGCGCTGCTCGGCCGCATGCCGTCGGCCGTCGGCTACCAGCCGACGCTGCTCACGGAAATGGGCGAGCTGCAGGAGCGCATCACGTCCACGCGCAAGGGCTCGATCAC
>Ga0137427_10000283_pt1 | contig 27393 bp, 26 predicted proteins | sample EasRivERMZT700_2_FD_102309 | JGI IMG/M metagenome (GOLD analysis project Ga0137427, IMG submission 102309) | Soil microbial communities from meander-bound floodplain in the East River, Colorado, USA - East River MetaG ERMZT700_2 | ecosystem: Environmental > Terrestrial > Soil > Floodplain ...
CGTTGCCCCCGATCACGGTGACGCTTACGGGTGAAGATCAAAGCACAGCCGGAATAACCGGCACATGACGTTGATGGGTGGAGATATTAAACAGTGCTGGAGCACCGTAAGGGCATGATGGACGTGAATCGCAAGGGACTGCTGGATGCGAATGCCGGTTCGTCGGCCGCCGAGACGAGGGTATTGCTCGTCAGCGGCGAACAGGCGGAGAGCGTCGAAATCCAGGCGGCGCTGACCCGGCTGTCCGGTCTCGTGGTCGAGGCGGTGCCGACTCTGGCGCGGCTTTCGCTCAGCCTGCAGAAGGGCGGCACCCGCCCGGATCTGATCATCGTCGACGTCAATCCGGACAATCCCGACGACCTCACCATGCTCCGCGATCTCAAGAAGGTGGCGGGACTAGAGGACATCCCCGTCATTGCCCTGACCGACCGCAAAGCCGTGCACGGTCCGCTTCGCGCCATGCGCGCAGGCGCAAACGACGTGCTGTTCAAGCCCGTCGATCCCAACGAAGCGCGCGATGTGTTCTCGCGCGTGATCGAGCTCAAGAAACAGCATCGCCCTGGAACAGCGACCGTCGGCAAGGCGGTCACGTTCATGCATCTCTCCGGCGGCGCCGGGGCGACCACGCTTGCGGTCAACACCGCCAGCGCACTGGCGCGCTCGCCTCAGACCAAACAGAGCTGCCTGATGGATCTGGACATCCAGTTCGGCAATGCCGCCAGCCTGCTCGACCTGCCGTCCACGTCTCCGGTTCAGGATTTCATCGACGACCCCACCCGGCTGGACGAGGCGATGCTCGAGGGCATGATGCTGCGCCATCCGACGGGGCTTCAGGTTCTGACCGCGCCGCGAACGCTGATGCCGCTGACCGCTTACGGCTCGGACGGCATTCGCAACCTGATCGAGGTCGCCAAGCGGAATTTCGAGTATGTCGTCATCGATCTCCCGGTCGTGCTCGCGCCCTGGACGGACAGCGTGCTGAAAGCGTCGTCCGTGATCTACCTCGTCACCAGCATTTCGGTGCCCTCCGCCCACCGCGTGGCCAAGTTCCTCGAGCTGCTGCGCGACGAGGGGGTGAGGGACCTGCCGCTGAAACTCGTCGCCAATCGCCATCATCGGGCAGCGAACCGCGGCAACGACATCACCGTGCCGCAATTCGAAAAAGCGACAGGACGAAAAATCGACTTCATGATCCCCAACGACTATTCGCTCATCTCGCTCTCGCACGGGCAAGGTCGGCCGGCTGTCCGGCTGAAACCGAACAGTCCGTTCACGGTGGCCTTGACCGAAATGTTGGGGGCGGAATTCGGTAAAAAGGCGTCGACGCAGCCGAAGCGGGGTTTCCTAGGCTTCGGAAGGAAGTAGAGGGTCATGTTCCAGAAGTACACGCGTAACGGTGCCCAGGCCGAGGGGGCTGAAGCCCGGCCGTTGATTGCCGCCGACATACCCGTGCCCGCCGCGCCCGAAGCCGAGCGAGCGCCGGCGACATCGGCCCGTCATATCGCGCTCAAAGTGTATCTGCACGAAAAGCTGCTTTCGCTGCTCAATCTGAGCGTTCTCGACAAGATCACGCGCGAGGAGCTGCGCAAGGAACTTGCGCCGCTGGTGCGCACGATCCTGACCGCGGACGGCATCGCGCTGAACACGATCGAGTATCACCAGCTGGTCGATGAGGTGCTCGACGAAGTGCTGGGATTGGGCCCGCTCGAGCCCTTCCTCAAGGACCCGACCGTCTCGGACATCCTGATCAACACGCACAAACAGGTCTATGTCGAGCGTCTCGGCAGGCTCGAGCAGACCCCGGCGCGGTTCAAGGACGAACGGCATCTCATGCGCGTGATCCAGAAGATCGTCAGTGCGGTAGGCCGCCGCGTCGATGAATCCCAGCCCTGGGTGGACGCGCGTCTTCCCGATGGAAGCCGCGTCAACGTGCTGGTGCCGCCCTGCGCGGTCGATGGCCCGCTGGTCTCGATCCGCAAATTTTCCAAGATGCCGTTCAACGTGCCGCGGCTGATCGAGATCGGATCGATCGATGAACGGATGTCGGTTCTGTTCGAGATCATCGTTCGCTCCCGGCTCAACGTCCTGATCTCCGGCGGCACGGGTTCGGGCAAGACCACTCTGCTCAATGCGCTTTCCAGTTTCATCAGCAACCGGGAGCGCATCATCACCATCGAAGACACGGCCGAGCTTCAGCTTCAGCAGGCCCATGTCGGACGCATGGAGACGCGCCCTGCAAACATCGAGAACATGGGCGAGGTGACCCAGCGCGATCTGCTGCGGAACGCCCTGCGCATGCGTCCCGACCGCATCGTCGTGGGCGAAGTGCGCGGCGCCGAAGTGCTCGACATGCTTCAGGCGATGAACACAGGCCACGACGGATCGATGACGACCGTCCACGCCAATACGCCAAGGGACGCCCTTACGCGGCTCGAACACATGGTCGGCATGACCGGCATCGAGATCCCGCTGAAGGCGCTCCGGTCCCAAGTCGCTTCGGCGCTCAACGTCATCATTCAGGTGCAGCGCTTGAGCGATGGACGTCGCCGTGTCGTCAGCATCCAGGAGATCCTTGGGATGGAATCCGATACGGTGACCATGCAGGAGGTCTTCAAGTTCGACCGGACCGGGACGGATCCGGAAGGCAATGTGCTCGGCACCCATAAGGCGACCGGCATAAGGCCGAGGTTTTCCAAGCGGGCGGAAGAATACGGCTTCCAGGTTCCGGTCGATCTGTTCCGCACCGATTAGGGACACCCGATGCCGCCGATCCTCATATTAGCCATCTGTCTGTGCGTCGGGGCCGGCGTATTTCTCGTCGTGGACGCGGTCGCGGGCTTCGTTCGAGCTGCACGGGGTGCAGACGAGGACGCCGTCGAGCGCCGCCTTGCGAGTCCGGCACTACGAGCAGCACCCGCTGGTTCTTACAATATCTTGCTGCGTCGAACGGGTGCCGAACCCTGGCACGAGTACATTCCGTTCTATCCCCGCTTCCTGCGCCTGCTCGACACCTCGGGCACCGGACTCAGCGCCCAGCGGGTCTTCACCATTATGGGCGTCATTGGCTTGTTCGCCTTCTTGCTGTTGGCCCTCGTTTTGCCGCTTCGGTTTTTTCCTCTGGCCCTGCCCCTGGCCCCGGTCATAGGCATCGGCACGATGCTTCTCTATTTGGGGAAAGCGCGCTCCAGCCGGATCGCGAAGTTCGAAGAGCAGCTGCCGGATGCGATTGATCTCATTGTGCGGAGCCTCAAGATCGGCCATCCGCTGAGTGGTGCGATGGCGGTTGTGGGGCGTGAATTGCCGGCTCCCATCAGCACGGAGTTCGCGACCGCATTCGAGCAGGTGACGTACGGTCAGGATATCCCGACGGCGTTCGCGGTGATGGCCGAACGTGTGCCGCTCCAGGATCTCGGTTATCTTTCGATGGCCATCCAGATCCAACAGGAATCCGGCGGCAATCTCGTTGAATCGCTTGCCAAGTTGAGCGCCGTGATCCGCGGCCGATTCCGCATGTTCCGTAAGGTCAAGGCGCTGACCGCCGAAGGGCGGTTCTCCGCCTGGTTCCTTTCGGCCTTTCCGGTTGCGCTGATCCTTATCATCCAGCTGATCAAGCCGGACTATTATGTCCAGATCATGGATATACCGATTTTCCCCTATCTGGTCGGCGCGACGGTCATCCTCCTGACGATCAACGTCATCGCCATGCGCATCATCACCAACCTCAAGGTCTGAGCGGATGGAAGCGATCTTCACCGGCGTCAACCTGGTTCCGATCATAGGAGCCGTTCTGCTGTTCGTTGCCGTCGTGCTGATCGTCGTCGGCGTCGGCGCGATGCTGGCGGACTTCGATTTCATGCAGCGCAGGCTCGCGGGACCTCGCGCCACGATGGAGGCCGTCCCCACGTCGGGAACGTCGAGGAGCATCCTCATCGAGGACAGTCTCCTCAAACGCATCGACACGCTGGTCACACCCAAGAATCTCGACGAGCTTTCGCGCATTCGCAAGCGGCTCGTTCAAGCGGGCTATCGCATGCCCGCCGCCGTCCGGGTGTTCTATCTCGCCAAAGGGGTCCTGGCGCTGGGCCTGGCGGTGATCGCCGCGCTCATCCTTCCCTTTGTTGCCGGCACGCTTCCCCTGGCGATCATTGCACTCGTCATCGTTTCGGCGATGCTGCTCGGTTATATCATGCCGTCGTTCTGGGTGGAGCGGCGGGCCGAATATCGCCGTATCGATGCGGAGTTGGGATTTCCCGATCTCCTCGACATGCTGCTGATCTGCATCGAGGCCGGCAACGGCCTCGACCAGGCGGCGCGCCGCGTGACGCGAGAAATCAAGAGCGTAAACGCGGTGCTCGCCGATGAGCTCGGCGTCGTCAACGACGAGCTCTATGCCGGCAAGAGCCGTGCCGCCGTGTTCCGGGATTTTGCCGAACGCCTGCAGGTGCCCGACATCAGGGCTTTTGCCGCGGTGCTGCGGCAGTCGGACGAGTTCGGCGTGAGCATCGCCGAAACCTTGCGCATCTACGCCTCGGAGCTGCGCGACAAACGCGTCATGCGCGCCGAAGAAAAGGCGAATTTGATGCCGATCAAGCTCGCGCTCGGGAGCATTGCCTTCACCATTCCGCCTACGATGCTGATCATGGGGGGGCCTGCGCTCATTATGATCATGCGCGCCTTCGCTAGTGTGGGGAGCTGACAATGCGCCGTATCGGACCGCTTCTTATGACGACCATGCTGGTGACCGGGTGCGCGGGGTTGGCGACGAACAATGAGAGCCTGCGCGCGATCCTGGAGCGAAGCGGCCAGGCGCAACCCAAGCTCACCGCCTACGAGCAGGGCAAGCGCCACCTTCAATTGGGGAGTGCGGGTCTTGCCGTCGATGCTTTCCAGGCGGCGCTGAAGGACCATCCGGATTCGATTCCAGCGCTTAACGGTCTTGCGGTCGCCTATGACAGACTGGGCCGTGCCGATGTCGCCCAACGGTTCCTGGATCAGGCGCTGGCGCTCGAACCAAATTCCGCGGTCACCCTCAACAACCTGGCCTATTTGAATCTGGTGGGGGGCAATACGGCGGTGGCGCTCGCCTACGCGGAGCGCGCCAAGATCGCAGCCGCCCTTCCGATGGACATGATGCTCCCCGACACGATCGCCGACGCGGTCGACCGGACGGCCGAGATCGCCGGTCAGCTCGCCGCCAGCGAGAGCCAAGAGCGAGCGGTTGTGCAGGCGCCCGCACTTCCTCCGGAAAGCGACATCAAGCGTGTGGGATTGAACGAGTGGGACTTGCGCATCCGGCCGCCCAACCCGGCCGATGCGGTCAGGATCAATCTTCCTCTGCGCGAGGCCGCGCCGCGGGTGATCGAGCCGATGGCGCGCCCAGTTCCCCAGCAATTGGCCATGGAGCCGTTGACCGATGTCGTCGTGGCGGTCTCGGAGATTCCGGAATCGGTTATGGCCGATTTGCTCGTTCCCCCGTCTGAGGCGGCGCCAGGCCCGACAGTGGTCGCATCGCTTCCGGAAGCCACTCTTTCTCAGCCCGTCCTGCCGGAACCCGCGGTTGCCGCTCCCGCGTCGCAGGACCTCGTCGCAGACCCGGTGGTGCCCTTCATCCCGCTCCCCGAACCCGCTGCACCCCCTCTTGCGGCATTGGCTCTGCCGCCGCTTCAGAACGAACCGGCAGCCGCGGCGGCGGTTTCGATTTCGGAGCCGATGAGCGATCCGTTGCCTCTGCCCTCTGAACAATTGCCCGAGCCGGTGGCGGCACAGCCGATGGTTGCGTCACTGCCGGCGTCCCAGCCTCTGCTGGACCGCCCGGCTCCCGTCGCCGCGGCCATCGCCGCTCCACCGCCGTTCAGCCCGTTTGTTCCTCCGCAACCGATGCCCGAGCCGGTCCGCGAAGAGCCGGCGGTTGTGGCTTTGCTTGTGTCCGAACCTGTGCCGACGCTTCCGCCCTCAGCCGTGGAAGCCGTCGCCGCTGTGCCGCTGCCCGCGCCTGCACGCTCGGAGCCGATGGTCGCATCCGTGCCCGAGCAGCTGCCTCTCATGCTGTTTCCTGCGCCACGCGAGCAGCCTTCTGCGTCACGCAGCGAGGTGATCATTGCATCGGCACAGGCGCCGGAGCCCGTACCGCCGCAAGCCTCTATTCGCTCGCCAGAGGTTGCGCAGCCGGAATTGCCGCTTCCCGTCGTGACCTCCACGCCAAGGGTGCCCGAGCCGGTCATGGCCTCGCTGGCGCCGACGCCCGCTTCGTTGGCGCCTCCCGCTGTGGTGACTCCACGTGCAGCGGCGCCCGTTGCGCCGGGCATGAAGGCCGACTGGAAAGCCCACGTGCCGGCGGGGACGCTGGTTCGCGTTTCCAATGGAACGGGCCGCCGGCTGATGGCCAGCCGCTTTGCGCGCTATTTCGGCGAGCACGGGCTCTCGGTGCGGAAGATCGCCAATGCGAACAGCTTCGACTACAAGCGGACGACGATCTTCTACAATCCGGAGCAGCGGGATTACGCGTACGCGCTTGCGGATTTGCTGCCCTTCCCGGTGCGCCTGGTTGAAGCGAAGCAGGGGCGCGGGCAGGTCGAGTTGATCCTCGGATCCGATCTCCTCGGCTTCGACGACACCTTGCGCTCCGCATAACGTGCTGTCCGTCGTCTGGATCATCTTCACCGCCGTCATGATTGCGGCGGTTATCATCGACCTCAAGTCCTATCGCATACCCAACAGCTTGGTGGGCGCGCTTCTCGTGCTCTTCAGTATTGTTGCCGCCGCACACTTGAGCGAAGTGTCCTGGATGGAGCACATCGCCGCCGCGCTTGTTGTGTTCGGCGCCGGGATCTTCCTTTACGCCCTGAACCAGATGGGCGCGGGCGACGTGAAGTTACTGTCCGTCGTCGCTCTCTGGTCGGGCATCTATCCGCTTCCCGTTCTGCTCTTCTATGTCTCGTTGTGCGGGTTGGTCGGCATGCTCGTCATCCTCGGCTTGCGCATGATCGCGCCGCGACTTCAGTCTCATCCGCCGTCTGAAGGACGGAAGCTGCCGCGCTTGCTGACCAAGGGGCAGGGGATTCCCTACGCCATCGGCATAGGCCCCGGCGCGATTATCGCCTCGTTCAGCTTTTCACCATGGTTGTGGCAAGTGTAACGCGCACAGCGTCTACCGTGTGCTGATTAAGTAACGAGCGATCCTTGCCCCGACGGCACTGGCTGAGTTGACCTCCTTATGGTTGTATATTCCGGCGAGTATCTGCGTACGCGCGGATGACATGGGGGCCGGCTTCTGGTGACCGAAAGAGCAGCGAAGTCAGTACGGCCCGGACCAGGTTTCCTCGGTCTGCTTCTGGCGCTCGCGATCATTGCCGGAGAAGGAAACTTATCTTCCAGTGCTCAGAGCGCGCAGCCTGACCCTGTCATGCTGTTCCAGCAGCATCGGCTCGCGGCCGGGCAGGGCGATCCCGCTGCGCTGGACGGCCTGGGGAGCATGTTCGAAAGCGGCAGCGTCGTGCCTGTCGACTTTGCGAAAGCGTATGCCTTGTTTCATTTGGCCGCGTCGCGGCAAAGCTCGGATCCCGCACTGGTCGCGCGGGCAATCGCACACCGCGATACTCTGGGCGCACGGATGTCCTCTGCTCAGCTGGGCCGCGTCAATGAGTTGATCGCTCTCTGTAACGGTTCCGACGTCAATCGCTGCGGAGAGATCATTATTTCCGCCGGAGGGCTTACCGTCGCCGGCTCGGGTACGCAAACCACTCGTAACGGGCTGAGCGTTTCCCGTGACGGCAAGATGATTGTCCCCTTGGAGGAATCCAGCGGTGTCTACCTGGTCCCGGTCGTCGTAAATGGAGTCATGAATCTGAAATTCCTGATCGATACGGGCGCCACGGACGTCGCCATTCCGGCGGACATTGTTGCAAGCATGGTGATGTCCGGCTTCATCGAGCAAGCCGACTTTCTTGGAGAACGGACCTATCGTGTTGCCAACGGCTCAACCATGCTGTCGCAGACGTTCCGAATCCGGTCTTTGAAAGTCGGCAATATCGTCATCGAGAATGTCAGGGCGAGCGTTCTGCCCGAGAAAGGGCCGCTTTTGCTGGGTCAAAGTTTCCTGAGACGATTGAAATCCTGGTCGCTGGACAACGCGCTCCACGTTCTGATCATCGAGTAGGTACCGAAGACACTTTCTTTGAGGGGGCTCAGATGAAGCTGTTGGGATACGGTCTCGTTGTTGCGGCGGCTGTGATCGCAGCGGCTTCGGCGGTTGCCCAGGCGCCGAGTTGGACGCCGCCGGCCGACAGTGCGCGCTGTCCCTCCAAGTGGGGTGCCGGCGATGAACGCGGCGCGGCAAACCATATGAAGCCTGCGAGCGTGCTCAATGCCGTCAAGTTCATCAAGACCGGCGAGGTGATCGAGCTTGGCCGCGTACTCAACGCGTCCATGCCGCTGTTCACGGGCCGCAGCTACAAACTCACCAGCAAGCGGATCTATTTCGGAGCCTACATTCTGGGTTCCAATCGTCTCGGCGCAAACGAGGAAGTGGTGGATGCGGAGATCGGTCAAGTCGGCACGCAATTCGACGGCTTCACCCATATCTCGCACGAAAACTCGTTCTATAACTGCTTCAAGTTCGAGGACATTTCGACGCCCAGCGGCTTTACCAAGCTCGGCATTCAGAATGTCGGCACGCTGTTTGCGCGCGGCGTACTGATCGACGTCGCCGCGTACAAGGGCGTCGAAATGCTGGGCGACACTTACGAGATTTCGGTGGCCGATCTCGAAGGGGCGCTGCGGAGACAAAACCTGACGCTGCAGCCGGGCGATGCGGTCATCATCCACACGGGATGGGGGAAGCTATGGGGCGTCGACAATGCCCGCTCCGCGAAGAGCAACCCGGGGATTGGCATACAGGCGGCAGAGTGGCTGATCGCCAGGGATCCGATGCTGATCGGCTCCGACGATTGGGGAGTTGAAGTTGTCCCGAATCCCAACCCGCAACTCGTTTTCCCCGTCCACCAGTTGGCGATCACGACCAACGGCATCCACCTGCTGGAGAACATGAAGCTCGACGAGCTTGCGGCGAAGCGGGTCTACGAGTTCGCCTTCATCGTGCAGCCCCTGAAACTCGAAGGGGCGACGGGGTCCACGGTTGCCCCGGTTGCTGTGCGGTAGGCCTGCGCTTTCGTGCCGCGCGCCGCCTAGCCGACAAGATCGACGGCACGGCGCCGACCAAGCGCAGCTCGAGCGCAGCCATACTTAAGCTTGACAGTTGTCCAGGCGGACAAGGCTCGGCCCGAATTCCAAATGCCGAGCCTGCGGGCGTATCGTGTTGAACGGAAGCTTTGCCGTAGTACCGGCACACGGAGAATAAATTGATGAGGGGAATTGGCCTTGCAGCGTTATGCTTCCGGTGCGGGGCGGACAATCACCCAGAGTGAGGAATGCTTATGAGCGACCTCATCATTCGCAATCTGGACGAAAGTATCATTGTCGAATTGAAGCGCAGGGCCTGGCATCAGGGCGTTCCGCTTGAGGTGTCTTTGCGCCGGCTCCTGATCGCAAGCATAGAGGATGAGGGCGAGCCCGGTGGTGGCAGCTTTTTCTTGGCGAATGGTGCAGGCCGTTTTGGCACCGCGCCCTGCGACTGGCTCTACTCTTAAGCTGCCTGCACTGGCTGACGCGCCATTCAGGAAGCCCCGCGACGGTTCCGCTTTAACCATGCCGCGGTGGCAAGTGTGGCAAAGAGCCATCTGCCAAGGTGGAGCAGCACAAAATAGCATGCCGACTTCCGCGGGGGCCCAATGCCGCGGTTGAGCGGATCTCTGACCGGGGCTGGTGCCCATCTGACGGGCATCATCCCAGCCAGCGGTTCGGGAGGCGCGGCATGCCTAAAGATCTCGATTTCAACGCTGACGAGTTCCTGAAGCTTTCAACCGTAGAGCGCGTCGGTTTATGCCGGACTCTGGCTGACCGTGCTCGGGCCCTTTCCGATATGGCGCACGCAAATCACCGTGACGCCTACGCCGAAATCGCGAGGCAGTGGACCAGGCTCGCCGAGGAAATGGAGCAACCTGAGCGATGAACCGACTCTTCGGGCGCGGCCGGGGCGGTGCGCTCATCTCGCTCATCGCACGCTCGCGGGTCTGCTAGGGTCTGCGCGAATTGTATCGGTGAGATCGGAGCGACTCCATGGCAGCGAAACTTCCGTCCGGCGCGGCTAAAATCGCCAAGCGATATCCCGACGTGTGGGCGGCCTATGAGAAGCTCGGCGCGGCTTGTGCGCAATCGGGCCCGCTCGATGCGCGTACGCTCAGGCTGGTCAAGCTCGCGATCGCGGTCGGCGCGGAAAGCGAAGGCGCCGTGCATTCCCATGTTCGGCGAGCGCTCGCCGAGGGACTTACAAGAGAAGACCTCTTGCACGTATCGCTGCTGGCGATCCCTTCGCTCGGACTGGCCAAGGCTGTCGCTGCGATGACGTGGATCGAGGATATTGTGAACGGCGGCAAGGGAGCGATGAAGCATCGCGCATGAACCCATCGCAGACGCATGACGCGATGATCATTGCTTGAACGCGGGGTAGGGGTCCAACGCCTCACCCCTCCACCACTTCTTCTCCGGGCCGAGAAGGAAGATCGCGAAATGGAGATGCGGGCTTAACGGATTGGCGTTGCCGGTCGAACCGACATAGCCGAGGACCTGTCCGCGTTTGACCTCGTCACCTTCGGTAAGACCCTCCGCATAACGATCGAGGTGGGCGTAGTAGTAGGCGTATTTTTCCGTCGGATCGAATTGATAGACGGTGATCCCGCCGGGCTTGCTGAGGAACAGTTTCACAATGGTGCCGTCTTCGACCGCTACGACCGGCTCACCCCTGGGTGCGGCGATATCGAGCGCCTCGTGGCCGCGCTGACCGCGCGCGTCGAAGAACTGCGGTGCCAGCTCCTCAGCCTTGATCCCTGCAACGGGAATGGTGAGGTGCTTGGCGAGGAGATCCACGGGGACCTCGCCGATATGGGTCGTTGACGGGGGTTGCGGTAAATCGCCGTTCGGGTTGGGCTTGTTTGCGGCGTCTGCCACCGGTGCCGGATCACCGCCCCGCGCGCTGACGCTCGAAAACGACCAGACCACGCTGCCGGCTGCCGCTGTCGCGATCGCCGTGACCAGCAGGATTGCGCTCGCACGCACCGGCAGCGCCTATTCTTGCAGGATGGCCGGCGTGTCGGGGCGAACCATCTGTGCCAACTTCGCGGCATCCCAGTTGGTCAACCGAATGCAGCCATGCGACGCCGTACGGCCGATGGTTTCGGGTTCGGGCGTGCCATGAATTCCGTAGTGCTCTTTCGAAAGGTCGATCCAGGCCACCCCGACAGGTCCGTTCGGTCCAGGCGGTAGCTTTGCCTTTACGTCTTTTGCAGCCGCATCCCAGAAGAGGTCCGGGTCGTAATTGAACGGGGGCAGCTTGCTCACGCCGCGGATCTTCCACTCGCCCAGGGGAAGCGGATCGTGCTGGCTGCCCAGCGTCGCGGGGAACTGCGCCACCAATTTGCCGGCAGCATCAAACACGCGCACGTTCCGGTCCGATTTGTCGACCACCACTTTCGCGGCTGCGGGTTGAACTTTGTCCACGCTGAGATTGGCGAGCATCGCATCCCATTCGCTGGCTCCGTCGTTGGCTAGAGCAGCAGACCGTACCGCAGGGACGGCGATCTCTTCGCCCGCTTCGAAGTCGGCGCCGGGATTGAGCCGGCGCAATTTCGCAGGCGTCGTGTGATAGCGCTCGGCGAGGGCTTCCTCGATCGAAGTGTAATGCAGGCCGTCAAGTTTTGCCTTGTCCGCCATCGACTCCGGAATGTCGGCCACGAAGGGACCTGCCGCATCAGCAGCCGTCACTTTCACCATCTCGGTCGCCTGTGGGAGTTCACCCAGCGCGGCTTGGGTGTCGTCATCGATGCCTCCAGTGATCTTGAGCCCGTTCGCTTCCTGGAAGCCGCGGATCGCCTGACGCGTCAGCTGTCCCATGGTCCCGTCGATCACGCCCGGCGAAAAGCCCGCACGGTCGAGCGCGACTTGTAGCGCGAGCGTGTCAGTTGTCTGCTGCTCGGCTGCATGGACGCAAAGCGGGACGCCTGCGAGCGACACGGCGACGGCAGTTCTCATCATGAATTGGGGAAGCATAGGACGCTCCGGGTTCAGCCTAAGAAGTAACGCGCCGATCCCCCCGAGTTTCCCTTGCCGGTTTTCGAGTGCCCGCCCAACTGAAGAGAAAAACTAGGTAGATCAATAGAGTAAGTGCCCGGCGACGGGCTGCCGACCCTTGATCATCGGCTCTCCTTCAGTCGCGCCCGATAAAGGATAAAGAGTGCCCAACGGGATCACGACGTGGTTGCCTGTGGCGGGCCTGACGCGTAACCATGCCATCAAGGTAAGGGGGCCCTATGGGAATCGAGCGGACTGATTGGGGCAGGGAAGCCGCGCTGCTGCGGCCGGCTAAACTGACGCTGGCCGTATTTAAAGAAGCCTCGGCACCGGACGTCGAGCGCCCGTGGGTTCCCGACCGGCTCCTGCCGCTCTATGGCGGCGGTGGCTTGGAGAGCCTGAACCCGTCGCAACGGCTTCGTTACAACCACGCCTATGCTCGACAGCTGGTCGCCGAGTTCATCTGGGTGGAGCGGCTGATGATCGTCGCGCCGCTCGAACGGCTGTATCGGACGCGTCGGCTCGATCAGGATCAGACGGCCGTGCTGCGGTCGTTCATTTCCGACGAACACCACCATATCGAAAGCTTCTCTCGTCTCGAGGATCTGGCGACCTCAGCCGACCAGCCGGCCGCGAAGTCGCTGTACCAGCCTCCGCCCGCGGTCCGGGGCATGGTGGCCATGGCTGCACGCTTTCCGGTCGCCTTATCGTTCTGGGCCGACGCGATCGGAGCGTTCGAGCAATACGCGCTCGAGATCGGCAAGAGCTGCCACCAGGACGAGAGCGTGGACCCGTTGTTCCGCGAGGTCTTCGTCACCCATGCCCGCGACGAAGCGCGCCACTGCCGTCTCGATACGCTGATCGGAAGCTGGCTCCAGGGCGAAGCAGGTGCCCTGTGGAACGCGGTGAACGGCAGGCTCCTGCCGCTCTTCCTCGGAGCCTATCGATCGGTCCATTGGGGCCTTGAAGGGCCCTTGCGCGAACTGGCCCAGACCCATCCGGAGACTTCGGAAATGGTCCCTGCTTTGCTCGCCGAAGCGAGGGCCCTCCGGCGTTCCCCTCCCGTGTCTGCCCGGTCTGAATGATCCGCGAATTGGTGCTGGTTGCCGTCGATTTTACCGGGGTGCCCTGGTTCGCCCACGGGGAGCCGCCGGCGCCGCCCGTACCCGCCGGGTTTGCCATCGAAAGGGCGTCGCCCGACGCGTCCTCGACCCTGTTCGGCGACGGTCCCGTTTCCCCTTCCCAAGCTGCCCAGCGCCTCGCGGACGGCGACACGTGCCTCGTCGCGGTCACGGAGGGCACTGTCACGGCGGCGCAGATGTGGTGCTCCGAACGCGTCCGGTTCATCGACTGGATCGGCTGTGACGTTCGCCCCCCGGAAGGACATGTCCATGTCTACAATTCCTGGGTCAGGCCCGAATTCCGCGGCCTTGGCCTGCAGTGGAATCTGGCGGCCGCGGCTTGCCGGAACGTCGCCGCCCGGGGACGGTCAAAGATGTGCGCCGGCGTGGAACGCAAAGAGTATCCCCCCTTCGCGCGCAAATACGCAGCCATGGGTCTGGGACTCATGGTGCCCTACAAGAGCATCTGGTCATTGCAACTGTTGGGCGTGACGGCGGGAGCAATCCCTTTCCCTCCGCCGCGCGCGCTCGGTGAGGCGTGCAGGAACGCAGCCACCACCCTTGCGCGACGCACGTCCAGCGCCGATCAAGTGGAGGAAGACGAGACCGCGCAGCGGGAAGGGCGCGCCTGATGCGGGTAACGCTGGCGAAAGGCCGAATCGACCGGGAAGCCGAGTCCACGTTTGCGCGGGCGCTTTCCCGGAAGCCGCCCTACTATTTCTTTTCCTGGATCAGCCACGATCTGGAGCCTGCCTGCCGCGACAAAGGCTGGGAGGTCGACATTCTGTCGATCGGCAATCCGACGCCGCAGCGCGTCCGCGTTCCCGATGTGCTGGTGAACCTGATAACCGAGCCTTTGGTCTGCCGTCGTGCGCTCGACCGGCTTGAGAGCATCGTTCGCACGCACGCAATCCCGATTGTGAATGAGGTCGAGGCGGTTCGGCGTTCCGCGCGCACGGCTTTGCCGGGCGTCATTCGCAACGGCAACGCCGCCGGCGTCCAGGTGCCGCTGACCACACGCTTCACCGGTGGCCCAGGTGCTCTGGCGAGCCACATCGAGGCTTCGGGACATCGCTGGCCGGTCCTCCTTCGTCCCGCGGGGACGCACAGCAGCAAAGGCCTCACGAAGATCGACAGCGCGTCGCGCTTGGGGGAGATGCGAGCCATCCCGTCCGATCTACTGGTCAGCGACTTCGCCGATTTCCGCTCCGGCGACGGACTTTACAGGAAGTACCGGATGATCTGGGCGGACGGGGCCATCTTTCGCCGCCATGTCATCGCCGGCCTCGAGTGGAACGTTACGGGCAGCGCGCGCAGCCACATGGTGACGCAGCCGGAAACGGTCGACGCGGAGAAGGACTTTATGGCATCGGCGGACGATCCGCTTGACGCTCGCGTCGCCGAGCTTTTCCGGATCGTCGGGCTCGATTTCGGTGTGATCGATTTTGCCGTGTCGGATTCGGGTGAAATCACCGTGTTCGAGCTCAACGGCACATTCCAGATCAGCGGCAGCATACCGGAGAAGTACCGCGAGAGATGGGGCTATCTCGAAGCAAACAACAGGGCGATCGTTGACGCGTTGATCGGTTGCATCGCACGCCGGGTGGTTAACCGGGGCATGTGACACTTTTGATACTCACTGCACCGCGGTTGCCCCGCCGTGGCGGCGTCATTATTGTCCCCGTCCGCGCAAGCGGTCACGAGTTTGCGCCCACAGGAAAGCGGCCCAATGCATCTTCGTCGGCGTGTTCTGGTCACCGGGGGGGCGGGATTCATCGGCTCCTTCCTTTGCGAGACGTTGCTCGCGCGCGGCGATGAAGTCCTTTGTGCCGATAATTTTTTCACCGGCGCGAGGGGCAATATTGAAAACCTGATCGGTCATAAGCGCTTTGAGCTCGTCCGCCACGACGTGACGTTTCCGCTCTATGTGGAAGTCGACGAGATCTACAATCTCGCATGCCCGGCGTCGCCCATTCACTATCAACGCGATCCGGTGCAGACGACAAAGACCTCCGTGCACGGCGCGATCAATATGCTGGGTCTCGCCAAGCGGCTCAGGGCCAAGATATTGCAGGCTTCGACCAGCGAAGTGTACGGCGATCCGTCCGTGCACCCGCAGACCGAAGCCTACTGGGGAAACGTCAACCCGGTTGGCCCACGCGCCTGCTACGACGAAGGCAAGCGCTGCGCCGAAACGCTGTTCTTCGACTACTATCGCCAGCACCGCCTTCGCATAAAGGTGGCGCGCATCTTCAACACCTACGGTCCTCGCATGCATCCGAACGACGGCCGCGTGGTGTCGAATTTCATCGTGCAGGCGCTGAAGAACAGGCCGATCACGCTGTTCGGCGACGGCAATCAGACGCGGTCCTTCTGCTACGTGGAGGATCTCGCCGACGGCCTTATCCGCCTGATGGATAGCGGCGACGATTTGACGGGCCCGGTCAATCTCGGCAATCCCGCCGAGTTCACCATTCGCCAGCTCGCCGAAAAGATCATTGCGCTCACCGGCTCGCGCTCGAAGACCGAATTCAGGCCGTTGCCGACCGACGACCCCAGGCAGCGCCAGCCCGACATATCGCTTGCGCGCTCCGCGCTCAATTGGGCCCCTAAGATCCAGCTTGATGAGGGCCTCAAGAAGACAATCGCCTATTTCGATGCCACGCTGGCCGAAATCCCTGACGAACGCTGAGCCTCAGGTCGTTTCATTCGGGATGCGGCGGTAGCGGTCTTCCAGGCGGACGATGTCGTCCTCGCCGAGATAGGACCCCACCTGAACCTCGATGATCCTCAGCGAAGCGTCGGTCTTGTTCTCCAGGCGATGCGCCATGCCGATCGGGATGAACGTGGACTCGTTTTCCCTAAGAGCGAAGGATTTCTCACCGCGCGTGATCCACGCTTCGCCCGCCACGACCACCCAGTGCTCGGCGCGCTTGTGGTGATACTGCAATGACAAGGCGGCGCCGGGATTGACCTCGATAAGCTTCACTTGGCTGCCGGCGGCAAGGTGCAGCGTCTCGAAGCTTCCCCACGGACGATAGACCCGTGCCGGCTGCGAGGCCTCGGAGCGGCCCGACTTGAGCAGCTGGTCCACGATGCGTTTTACGTCCTGATCGCGGTCGCGCGCGGCGACCAGCACGGCGTCGTTGGTCGCGATGATCACCAGGTTCTCGACGCCAAGCGCCGCCACCAGGCGCGAATCGCTGCGGATGAAATTGCCCTTGCCGTCCTCGATGATGACGTCGCCCGTCTTGACGTTGCCATGCGCATCTTTCGCGCCGCGTTCCCACAATACCGACCACGATCCCACGTCGCTCCAGCCGATGTCGGCCGGAACGACAGCCGCGCGTGCGGTCCGCTCCATTACCGCGTAGTCGATGGAAATCGAGGGACAGTTGGCAAACGCGTCGCGGTCGAGACGAAGGAAATCGAGGTCTTGCCTGCCTTGCTTCAGGGCCGCTTCCGCTTGGGCGAGAACGTCCGGGGCATATTTCCGCAACTCCTCCAGATACGTGCCGGCCCGGAACAGAAAAATAGAGGCGTTCCACAGATAGGTTCCGCTCGATACGAAGCGTTCGGCCGTTGCCCGATCGGGCTTCTCGACAAAGCGTTTGACCGCGAATGCGCCTTGTGCCGCCGTCAGCTCGGCGCCGCGATCGATGTAGCCGTAGCCGGTTTCCGGTCGGGTCGGCATGACGCCGATCGAAACCAGGTATCCCTCGCGCGCCGCGTTCGCGGCAATACGGACGGCGGCACGGAACGCGCCGACGTCGTCGATGACGTGATCGGAGGCAGCGAGAAGCATCAACGCGCCCGGAGACTGCTCTTCGAGCTTCAGCGCCGCGACGGCAGCGGCCGGCGCTGTGTTGCGTCCTTGGGGTTCCAGCACGATCGATTGCGGCGTCAGGCCGACGGACTGAAGCTGCGCGGCTATGGTGAAGCGGTGCTCGTCATTGCAGACGATCATGGGGGCGGCGAACTCCGCGCCCGTCAGACGCAGCGCAGTCTCCTGCAGCATCGTGCGTTCGCCGCCGAGCGCCTGAAGCTGCTTGGGATGCAACGCGCGCGATACCGGCCACAAGCGTGTGCCGGAACCTCCGCTCAACAACACCGGCGTGATGCGCTCTGCCGTCCCTGGTTCCGCTGCCATTCCGCATATCCACTAAAGTGGCGGATTTGACGTTCCTCGTATCAACATGGCATCCCGGTTGAGGAACTTCAAATCCGGAGCCGCTCTAGAGTGCGAGGGCTCTCGCCGTGGCGGCGTGTTCGCGATACCACGAATAGGTGCCGAGCAACCCCTCTTCGAGGGGAATGCGCGCCGTCCAACCGAGGGCCCTGAGGCGCGACACGTCGACGAGTTTGCGCGGGCTGCCGTCGGGCCGCGAGCGGTCGAAGACGATCCGGCCGGGGAACTTCACGACGCGGGCGATCAGCGCAGCGAGTTCGGCGATCGTCAGATCCTCGCCCGTCCCGACATTCACCGGCCCTTCGCCGGAAAAATGATTCATCAAGTAGACGAGCGCATCCGCGCAATCGTCAACGTGCAGGAATTCACGACGCGGCATCCCGGTTCCCCACGCGACCACCTCGGCGGAACCTTCTTCCTTCGCCTTCGCCATCTTGGCAATCAGCGCCGGAATGACGTGGGACGATTCGAGATCGAAATTGTCGTTGGGTCCATAGAGATTTGTCGGCATGGCGGAGATGAAATCGCAACCGTATTGGCGGCGATAGGCGTCGCAGAGCTTTATCGCGGCGATTTTGGCGACCGCGTACCATTGATTGGTAGGCTCGAGCGGGCCCGACAACAGCTCGTCCTCGCCGATCGGCTGGGCCGCAAATTTCGGATAGATGCAGGTCGATCCCAAATTGACGAGTTTTTCGACGCCGAACGCACGCGCCGCTTCGATCACGTTGGTGGCGATGGCGAGATTGTCATAGATGAAGCTCGCGGGCCGGCTGTCGTTGGCGACGATGCCGCCGACACGCGCCGCGGCCAGGAAGATCGCTTCCGGCCGCGCCTTGCCGACGAACGATTCCACATCGCTTTGGCGGCGCAGATCGTAATCGCGATGCGCCGCCGTCTGGAGGACACAGCCCTCGCGGGCAAGCCGGCGCATCAGGGCCGAACCGACCATTCCGGTATGGCCGGCGACCCAGACCCGTTTTCCGTTGAGTGCGTAAAGCGGACGTGCCTCACTCATGGCGGAAACTTCTTCTGCCATCGACGGCTCGCAAATCTTCCTCGACCATCTCGCGTACCAGCTCCGCGAACGTGGTCGTGGGCCGCCAGCCGAGGCGCTGATGCGCCTTGCTGGCGTCGCCGCAGAGGGATTCGACCTCCGTTGGGCGGAAATAGCGAGGATCGATCTTGACCAGGATCGCGCCGGTCTTCGCATCGACGCCGACCTCGTCCACGCCGCGGCCGCGCCACTCTATGGTGCGTTCAACATGCGCGAACGCCCGTTCGACGAATTCACGCACCGTGTGGGCTTCACCCGTTGCGAGCACGTAGTCGTCGGGCTCGGGCTGCTGAACGATCATCCACATTCCGCGCGCATAGTCCTTGGCGTGGCCCCAGTCACGGCTGGCGTCGAGATTGCCGAGATAGAGGTGGGTCTGCCTGCCCTTGGCGATGGCTGCCACCGCGCGGGTGATCTTGCGCGTCACGAAGGTCTCGCCGCGCCTCGGCCCTTCATGGTTGAACAGGATGCCGTTCGAGGCATGAAAGCCATAGGCATCGCGATAATTCACGGTGATCCAATAGGCGTAAAGCTTGGCCGCCGCATAGGGGCTGCGCGGCTTGAAAGGCGTCGTCTCGCGCTGCGGCGTTTCTTCGACCGCGCCGTAAAGCTCGGAGGTGGACGCCTGATAAAACCGGGTGCGCTCGCCGAGATTGAGAATGCGCATCGCTTCGAGCAGCCTCAGCGTGCCCAAAGCGTCGGCATTGGCGGTGTATTCCGGCGTCTCGAAACTCACCTGGACATGGCTCTGGGCCGCGAGATTGTAGATCTCGCTGGGCTGGGTTTCCTGAACGATGCGGATGATGTTCGTCGCATCGGTCAAGTCGCCATAGTGCAGGACGAACGACGGCGTACCCTCGTGCGGATCGACATAGAGATGGTCGACGCGCTCGGTATTGAAGGAGGAGGCGCGCCGCTTCACGCCGTGTACGACATAACCTTGCGCCAGAAGGAACTCCGCAAGATAGCTGCCGTCCTGGCCGGTGACGCCGGTGATAAGTGCCGATTTTCCCGAAGAAACCCGTGCAGACCCGCCACTTGACGCCAAACTCATCCCCTGTTGCCGTGGACCGCCGCGAGCACGGTTCTAGACAAAATCGGGTTCCCCTGCCAGAGCGTCTCGGGCATCATGGTTCGATGTGGCGAAACCTGTTCGGATTGAGGCGCGGCGCTGCCGAAGCCGCGCGGCGCAAGTCGCGCGTGCCCGACGGCGTGGTGGTCTACGCCATCGGCGACATACACGGCCAAGACCATCTCCTGACGAGCCTGCTCGGCCATATCCGTGCGGATGTCGAACAGCACGGGCACGAGCGGCGCGTCCTCGTATTTGTCGGTGATTATGTCGACCGGGGATCCGCCTCCCGCGCCGTCGTGGATCGGGTCGTCGCCGGATTTCCGACGTTCGAAACAGTCGCGCTGAAGGGCAATCATGAGCAGATGCTGCTCAACTTCTTGTCCGATCCCGACTTATGGGCCGTCTACCGGCGTCTGGGTGGAGCCGAGACACTCATGAGCTACGGCGTGGACCGCGACCTCATCTCCGCTCCCGGTGTGGCGCCGGCGGCAATCCGCGATGCCTTGGTCGCCGTGCTGCCGCGGGAGCATCATGAGTTTCTGCGCTCGCTCTTACTGAGCTATGACTGCGGCGATTACCATTTCGTACACGCCGGCGTGCGCCCCGGCGTCCCACTGCACCTCCAGACCGACGAGGACCGGCTGTGGATCCGCGACCAATTCCTGACCGCCGGCGATGTTTTTGGGGGCCGGGTCATCGTCCACGGCCACTCCCCGACGCGCGATCCCGAGAATCTCGGGTTTCGGGTCGGCATCGATACCGGCGCCTACATGACCGGCCGCCTGACCGCGGCGAAATTTCATGGATATGACGTCCACTTTCTCCACTCTTGATGCTACCGCTGTCCGGGAACCTGTACCCTAGGCTTAGCGTTTTGGCCTTGGCCGCTTAGCCTGCGCTTGAAGGAATCCTCATGTCCGTTCTGATTACTGGTGGGGCCGGTTATATCGGCAGCCACATGGTGCTTGCCGCGCTCGAGCGCGGTTTCGATGTTGTCGTGCTCGACAATCTCTCGACGGGCGTGCGCGCCTCGGTCGCGGATGAAGCGCATTTCCATCAAGGCCAAGTGGGCGACCAGACGTTCGTTCGCCGTCTGCTCAACTATTATTCGATCACGGCGGTCATCCACTTTGCCGGGTCCATAGTGGCTCCCGACTCCGTGAAAGACCCGCTGGCGTATTACGCCAACAACACGGTCGCATCGCGGGCGCTGATCGAGGCCTGCGTCGCCGAAGGCGTCAAGAACTTCGTCTTCTCCTCCACCGCCCTGATCTATGGTCCGCCGCTTCTCGGCGCGATGCCCGAAACGACGCCCAAGCAACCCGAAAATCCTTACGGGCGCTCAAAGCTGATGACCGAATGGATGCTCGAGGACGTGGCGCGAGCGCACGATTTCCGCTTTGCGGCGCTGCGCTACTTCAACGTCGCCGGCGCCGATCCGGCGGGCCGCACCGGGCAGTCGACGCCACGTGCAACCCATCTCATCAAACGCGCCTGTCAGGTGGCGCTCGGACGCGTGCCCTACCTGGATATTTTCGGCACCGACTATCCGACGCCGGACGGCACAGGCGTGCGGGATTACATCCATGTCAGCGATCTCGTGGATGCGCATCTGCTCGCGCTTGATCATCTTTCCAACGGGGGCAGCTCGGTCGCCCTGAACTGTGGTTACGGTCGAGGGGTGAGCGTGCGCGAAGTCATCAAGGCCGTCTCAAGCGTGGTCGGCCGCGAGGTCCCGGCCGTCGAGTCGCCGCGCCGCCCCGGCGATCCACCGGCGCTCATTGCCGATGCGACCAGACTGGCGACGGATTTCGGCTGGCGTCCGAAACACGACGATCTGCACCAGATCATTTCGACGGCGTACCATTGGGAGCGGCGCCTGAATTCCGTCTAGTCTCAAAGGCGATCCCGCTGGTCTCGGCGGCGGCTGTCCATAGGTGCATCCGGAAGCCCTCAAATTAACTATCCGAGCCAAAACTCTTCCGCCGAAATGGAATCCTTTGCGCCATTGACTCGCGAAGTCCCCACATCTAGCGCTACAGTAAACCGCAGGCGCAGCGACTTGACTTGGCCGTTCGCCGCGTGGGATTAACTTTGTGTTAACCGCGACTTATGCCGTCTCCACGGTGGAAAGCGCGGTGCAGGTCGGGGGGCCTCAAGCGTCGTGCTGCCGCGCTCGATGTCATCGGGGCTTGGGTTAGAGGGGTGGCATGCTCGCGTATGAAGAGCTGAAGGGTGCGGGAGGCCGAGAGGTCTGGTTCCGCGCCCCGCGCTATGAAGCGCGCAAATTATTTCCCCATCTCCCGCCTCGCGTCGGGGTGAAGGCCTCGTTGCATAAACTCCACAACATCAGCCTTGGCGGTGTAGCGATCGTTTGCAACCAGGCGTCCGAGGACATTCCGGAGATCGGCGAGGTTGTCCCGATCACGATCCAGCAATCCGGTTACACGATCTTCGAGGTCAACGCGCGCGTCTGCCGGCGCGAGAACACCGTGTTCGGATCCAAAGTGGCCTTCACCTTCGTCAATGGTTTCGTCGAATTCGAGAAGCTGCTGTCGAGGAATGTTCACGCGCAGATTGCCCTCCAATCGGCGCTGTTTACCGGCGAGGCGAGCGAACTCGTTTCGAGAGACTACCGCGTGTTTTGCGCCGACGTCCTGAAGGTGCTCGGCTCATACCGTGCCTTGCTTGACGAAAACATGGTCCTTGCGCGGCAGTTCGAACGCGATTTCGACCTCGACGGCGCCTACGAAGCTTGCGAGGCAAGGCTCATACAGCATTGGCGCGCGCTTTGGCGGACCGGCAACGATCTCGTGAAAGACACTTTAGGCAACAAAGAGCTGCTCGAAGCGACCAAGGCGTTTACTGAAGTCGTGGTCACGCCGGAATTGCGCTTGGGTGCCATTTGGGATCGCAGCTACGCGAAACCCCTAGGTTATCCCGGCGACTTCGAAATCATGAATCAGGTTTATGATGGGCAACGCGTTGGGAGCGGCGTCTATCAGATGTTGCTGCACCGACTTGGACTGGAAGTCGGCGAGTTCGTCAAGACGCGCATGGATGCGGTCCGCGCGCATATCGGAACCGTCGTTCATGAAAAGGGTCTGAACCGACCGGCGCGAATTTTGAGCCTGGGCAGCGGTCCGGCCCGCGAGGTTGAACTGTTCCTCGCGGGCGCCGGGCTGAAGAGCCGGCGCGCGGAATTCACCCTGATCGACCAGGAACAATCGGCACTTCAATATGCCGTGGAAAAGACGTATCCGTATGTGCTGGAGGCGAAAGGTCAGGCTCGCGTCCAATGTCTGAACGTCTCTTTCACCGATATTTTGCGCGGCAACGGCAGCCTGGCCGCGTTGCCGCCGCAAGATCTGATCTACTCGGTCGGTTTGGTCGATTACTTGGCGGACAGACGCGCAAGCGCCTTGACGCGCAGGCTCTATGAAACGCTTGCGCCGGGAGGTCTGCTGATCATTGGCAATATGAACGACACCCCGTTGAGCAGTATTTGGCCATTGGAGTTTGTCGCCGACTGGACCCTCCATTATCGATCGGAGCAGCAGATGCTGCCGTGGGCTGAGGGGCTCAATGCAGCGGAGGTTTGGACCGAGACGGAGTGCACCGAACGCGTGCGGCTCTTGTTCGTCCGCAAGCCGTAACGATTACACGGCTTCCTTGAGGAGCGCGCGCTTTCTCACGTCGATAAGCCGGCAGGCCGGCAGCGAGACCGAGACGCTCGTCCCTTTTCCGAGCTCGCTTTCGATCGTCAACTCTCCGCCGTGCAGCTCGGTAAGACGCTTGGCGTAGGGCAGGCCCAGGCCGGAGCCGCCGTGCTTGCGGGCATACGATGTCTCCACTTGCTCGAATGGCCGGAGCACGCGGTCGATGTTCTCCGGCGCGATACCGATGCCGGTATCGGTCACCTTGATCACGATGCCTTTTTGCGTGTTGGCGGAGATGTAGAGACGGACGGTGCCGCCTTCGGGCGTGAACTTGATCGCGTTGGTGATGAGGTTGGCGACGATCTGCAAAATCAGGCGCTCGTCTGCCATCGCCCGGATTTCGCTCTGTCCGCCGAAGAAGATCATCTCGATCTTCCCGGCATCCGCGCGCCCGCTGCACATGCGCACGCAAGCCTCCAGCGTCTCAGCGAGGTCGAATTCATGCTCGTTCAACTGCAGCTTGCCCGATTCGGCCTTCGCGAGGTCCAGGATGTCATTGATGATCGACAGGAGATGCGCGCCGCTCTCATGGATGTCCTTGGCGTAGTCCGCATATCGCTCGTTTTCAAGGGAACCGAACAGCTCCCGCTTGATGATGTCGGAGAAGCCGATGATGGCGTTCAACGGCGTGCGCAGCTCATGGCTCATGGTCGCCAGGAATTCGCTCTTGGACTTGTTGGCGCGCACGGCTTCGGCCAGTGCCTGCGACACCAGCCTGTTCTTCTCTTCGACGATCCGTTGCCCGACATAGGCCCTGCGGATGTAGAGCTCCTGAATGTAGGCCGAGAACAATCCCACGCCCATCGCCACGGTCAGGAAGAAATTGTTGCTTATATAGCTTTCGAACGGAATTGGATTAATCAGTAGGCAGACAAGTTGGTAGGAAAGAATCAAAAACACCGAAATGAGAATCGAGTAGTGAAACTTCAGCCTGATCAGGCTGCCGCAGTAGATCACCACGAGTATGATGCCTGCATAGTACTGACTATTGAAGGGTGGCCCCATAATGGCCGTCATGGCCACGACACCCAATCCCGAAGCAAGCATCGCCAGCGCCAACGCCGCCTGCGCAACCCGGAAGAAAAACGGAAAGAACGTCAATGCGAAGATCGCAATCAGCGTGGGAGACACCACGAGGTACCGGATCGCGAGGACCGCACCCATTTCGGCATCCCCGACGACAAAATCGAGCAGACTGAACAGCAGGTAGATGCAGCAACCGGCGATCAAATAGGCACGGATGAAGTTTATCGAAGAGCGCAACGTATCGCTGAGGAACACGGCTTCGACTGCCGGGTCGCGGAATCGCAACCACACCCGGTCGAGTTCGAACGGAAGTTCTTCGCTCTTAAGTCGAGTTGCGTCTTGCGAATTCATTGCACACGCACATGTTTTCGTAACGTGAAGTTCTATTCGAGCAAGGTAAAGAATCGCTCAATTTGCAGCTGTTTAAGCCTTTCTTGGGGAGTCATGGTTAACAGTGACGGCCGAAACCCGCGGTCCCGAGGTCGTCTTGTCCAAAACTCAGCCCTACTCAGCAGGCCGCTTAGGCTTGCCCCTGACCATGGCCGCATCGCTTCTGGTCGCGGTTCCCGCGCTTGCGTCCGGCTATGGCGTGCGCGAGTGGAGCGCGGTCGCGATGGGTTCGGCCTATGCAGGTGCAAGCGCCACCGGTTCGGACGCGAGCTTCCTTGCCTACAACCCCGCGTCGCTGGCTTCGGTCGGCAGCTATGATTCCTCCGCGAGTCTCGTTGGCCTCTTTCCCTCCTCGTCGGCCACGTACACGACCGCCACGACGTCAGCCATGACGCCCACCGGCGGTCTGACGACGCCCGACGGCATCATCAAGAATGCGTTCGTACCCAATCTTGCCGCGCGTATGAGACTGTCGCGCGATTGGGCCCTGGGCCTCGTGATCTATGCGCCCTGGGGCTTGTCGACCGATTATGAGGACGGCTGGGCAGGCCGCTATCATGCGCTCAAGTCCGAACTGCTCACTGTCGACATCACACCGACCATCTCGTACCAGATTTCAGACAGCTTCGCGGTCGCTGCCGGCGTCCAGATCCAGTACGCGAAGGGAAGTCTTGGGAACGCCATCGACATCGGAACACTCGGCGCGCTCTTCAGCGTCCCCGGCGCGGTGCCGGGCGCTCAGGACGGAAGCGCGCTGTTCGACGCCGATGGCTGGGGCGTCGGATTCACATTGGGCGCGATGGCCGAGCCTGTCGAAGGGGTCACCATCGGTCTGTCCTATCGCTCCGCCGTCTCGCATACGCTGGATGGCCCACTCGACTTCACGCTGGACACGGCAGGCGTCGGCGCCGCGATCTCAGGCGCAACCGGCCTGTTCCTCGATACAGATGCCGAGACCGCAATAACGACGCCCGACCGCATCAGTGTCGGTGCCCGCGTCCGGCTTTCCGAGCAATGGACCGCGCTCGGCGAACTCGACTGGACGAATTGGAGCCGTTTCCGCGAGCTCCGCATCGTACCGGACAACCCGCTTCAGCCGGATGATGTCACCGTCGCGGAGTGGGAAGATTCCTGGTTCGGCTCGGTCGGCCTCGAATACCAGCCCGACGATCGTTGGACCTTGCGCGCCGGCGCGGGCATCGATCAGAGCCCGATACCGGACGCGACGCGCAATCCGCGCATTCCCGATGCCGACCGCACCTGGGTGTCGATCGGCTTCACCGTGCAGGCGACCGAATCGCTCAGCCTGTCGGCGAGCTATGCCCATCTCTTCCTCCCCGATGAGCCGATCGCTCTCAACGTGACGCAGCCCGGGAACGCGCTGCGCGGCAATCTCGAGGGATCGGGCGAAGCCGGCGCGAACTTCTTCGGCCTGCAGCTGAGCTACCGCACCAACTAATATTTCAGCGCCTTGAGGATCTGCTTGAGCGCCGGGGCGATGTCCGGGCGCTCAAGCGCGACCGCGAGATTGGCGTGGAGGAAGCCGACCTTGTCGCCGCAATCGTAGCGCGCGCAGGTCGTGGTCACGGCGTGAAACGGTACGCGTCCCAGCAGACGGTCCATGGCGTCGGTGAGCTGGATTTCGTTTCCCGCGCCTCTCTCGCGCCGCTCGAGCTCCGGGAAAATCTCGGGCGTCAGGATATAGCGGCCGATGATGCAGAGCGTCGAAGGCGCATCCGCTGGCTTGGGCTTCTCGACCACGCCTTTCACTTCGGTGATCGCGCCCTGAACGCGTCCGGGCTTGATCACGCCGTAGCGCTGGGTCTCTTCGCGTGGTTTCTCCTCGGCCGCAATGACGATGCCGCCGCCGACGGTCTCATAGGCATCGGCCATCTGCTTCAGCGCGCCGGGCGTGCCGACCATCAGATCGTCGGGAAGCAACACCGCGAACGCTTCGTCGCCGACGAGGTGCCGCGCGCACCAGACGGCGTGCCCGAGCCCCAAGGGTTTCTGCTGGCGCGTGAAGGCGACCGATCCCGTGTCGGGCAGACTCTCGAGCAGGCTGTTAAGCTCCTTCGTCTTTTCCCGGGCTGAGAGCAGGGCTTCGAGCTCGTAGGCATGATCGAAATGATCCTCGATCACGTGCTTGCCGCGCCCGGTCACGAAAATGAACTTCTCGATGCCGGCCTCGCGTGCCTCCTCGACCGCGTATTGGATCACCGGCTTGTCGACGACGGGAAGCATCTCCTTCGGCACGGCCTTGGTGGCCGGAAGGAAACGCGTACCCATGCCGGCAACCGGGAATACGGCTTTACGGACGCGCGGCGGTGCGGGCATGTGGAATCCGGTGAATCATCGGTAACAACGTCAATCCCCGCGGCGGAGTTCCAGTCAGCTTTACACGCGTCATGCTGCCCGGTCCACTTGGGGTATCGGGGTCAGTTCGGACCGATTTCGGGCCGGCCGACGCTGATATAGTTGAAGCCGGCGCTGGCCATTTCCTCGGGCCGGTAGATGTTGCGCAGATCGACCATCAGGGGCCGCTTCAAGAGCTGGCCGGCGCGTTTCAAGTCGAGCGCGCGAAATTCGTTCCACTCCGTCAGGATGACCACGCCATCGGCCCCGTCGAGCGCCGC
>Ga0137427_10000284_pt1 | contig 27326 bp, 20 predicted proteins | sample EasRivERMZT700_2_FD_102309 | JGI IMG/M metagenome (GOLD analysis project Ga0137427, IMG submission 102309) | Soil microbial communities from meander-bound floodplain in the East River, Colorado, USA - East River MetaG ERMZT700_2 | ecosystem: Environmental > Terrestrial > Soil > Floodplain ...
GACCGGGACGTTCGTGGTCCAGGTTACCGATGCCGGCGCTAATGAACTGGTCAGCTACAACCTGTCGCTGGAGCGGCTCGCGCCCGCCTCACCGACTGCGACGGCCATGCAATTCGGCGACAATCTCACCGGAGAGATCAATCCCATCGGAGACACTGACGTATTCCGTTTTGCTGGAACCAGCGGCGATTCGATCTACATTAATGTCTCTCGCACCGGTACCACGGGGTTGGCGTGTATCCGCCTGATCGACCCGGATGGAGTTATAAGCGCGTATACGTGTCCGCCATCGGGCCAGATCGCGGTGCCGATAGACACGAAACTCACCAAGACCGGGACGTTCGTGGTCCAGGTTACCGATGCCGGCGCTAATGAACTGGTCAGCTATAACCTGTCGTTGGAGCGGCTCGCGCCTGCCTCGCCGACGGCCACGACCATGCAATTCGGAGACGACCTTAGCGGAGAGATCAATCCAATCGGAGACACCGACGTATTCCATTTTGCAGGAACCAGCGGCGAAACGATCTATGTCGTTGTTTCCCGCACCGGCACCACGGGTCTGGCGTGCATCCGTTTAATAGACCCGGACGGAGTGATCAGCGCGTATACGTGTCCGGGAACGGGCCAGACCGCCGTGTCGCTGGAACCGAAGCTAACCAAGACCGGCACTTTCGTGGTCCAGGTTACCGATGCCGGCGCTAACGAACTGGTCAGCTACAACCTGTCGCTGGAACGGCTCGCGCCGACATCACCTGCCGCCAGATACATCGAGTACGGGCCGGATCTTGACGACGAAATTAACCCCCTTGGAGATACCGATCTGTTGTTCGTGATCGGCAACACCACCGACACGCTGGCCATCACGCTGGCTCGACGAACCGGCACAGGTCTGGCTTGTTTGCGTTTAATTGATCCGGACGGCATCGCCGGTGCATTTGTCTGCCCCGCAGCGAACCAGACTTCCCTGAGCACCAACCAGGTTCTCAGCAAATCCGGCCCTTACTCGATCCAAATCATAGATTCCGGTTCCAATGCGATTGTGGGATATCGATTGAACGTTCGGTGCACTGGAACGTGTCCAACGCCGCCGCTTGAAATCAATACGACCTCACCATTGATAAACGGCACGGCGGGTACCGCGTATTCTTACGCCCTCTTCGCATTTGGCGGTAAGCCCCCTTACGTCTGGTCGGTCAATTCGGGCAATCTTCCTCCCGGTCTTTCACTGCAACAATCGACCGGAGTCATTAGCGGCACCCCCTCGACTTCGGGCTCTTATACATTCACGATGCAGGTGACCGACAGCGTTCAAACGACCGTGACGAAAGCGCTGGTGTTAACGGTCAATGTGCCTGCGACTCTGACCATCACCACTGCGTTACCGTCCCAGAATGGCGTCTTCGGCGCTGGCTACTCGGAACTGCTTAGGGCGGAAGGCGGGCCCACTCCATTCCAGTGGTCGATTTCAGCCGGAGCGCTGCCGACCGGCCTGACGCTGAATCCGGCCAGCGGTTCGATCAGCGGAACTTTTGCGGGAGCGGGAGCGTTCCAGTTCACGATACGTGTAACTGATGCCTCTCAGGCTACCGCTACTCGAAACTACAGCCTGATCGTTCTTCCTCCACCTATTCCGGCGCTGACCATCACCGGTCTCACAAGTACTGCCGGTCCGGCGGAGCAGCCGGCTATGAATCTGAATCTCGCCGGCAGTTATCCGTTCGAAATTCGCGGTCAGGTGTTGCTTTCATTTGCGCCTGATGCTGTCAACACTATGGATGACGCCATGATCCAGTTTCTGACGCCCGCGGGCGGCAGAGTGGTGGCCTTTACGATCCCCGCAAATGCCACGAGCGCTGTGTTTCCATCGTCTCCCCTTCGTTTTCAGACTGGAACAGTGGCAGGCACGATCACCCTTCGAGTCCAGGGCATTCAGGTAAGCGGATTTGATCTGACACCCGCGTCTCCACCGACTCAGTCGGTTCGACTGAATCGATCGGCTCCCACCCTGACTCGAGGCAGGGTTACTGTGCGCAATAAAACGACAACAAGCTTCGAAGTCGTTGTTGAAGGTTTTTCGACGCCGCGTGAAATCACCGAGGCTGTCTTTCGCTTCACTCCTGCATCCGGTAGCAACCTCACCACCACGGAGCTCCGAATTTCTCTGTCCACACTTTCCGGTAATTGGTATCGAAACGCGACCTCGGCCCAGTCCGGAAGCCTGTTCATGTACGTTCAGGTGTTCGTGGTTCAAGGCAACATCAATGCAATTGGGTCGATCTCGGTGTCGCTCAGAAACAGTCAGGGAGAATCGGCAGCGGAAAGCACGAACTTTAATTGATTTTTACCTAGTGGTTCAGCCGGCGACGGATTCGATGAAGTCGACTTCATCCTGGGTCAGTTGGATGCTGTAAACCCCAAGGTCTTCCTTCATGTGTTGCACATCCGCCCTCCCCCCCACCGCCACCACCCCCCCCTCCATCGCGAACCGAAAGATGACCTGTTGCGGCTGGACGCGCAGCCTTTGCGCGATCGAAACGACTGGTGGATGTGCCAAAACCGCAGGGTTCGCCGTGAGAAGAGAGAATCCCTCATACATGATTCCATTCGCGAGACAGATCTGCCGGACCTGACGATCCCATCCGCGGCTCGCATAGCAGCGGTTCTGCACAACCATCGGTTTGACCGCAGCGTTCTCCACCAGGCTCGAAAGTTGTCCGGCGTTGATGTTGCTGACACCGATCATTGCGGCTCGTCCGGATTTGTGAATCTCTTCGATGGCTTCCCAAACCTCCCAGTCCGATTTTCCAAGGCCCGGATAAGTGTAAGGACCATGCAGAAGAAAGGAATCCAATCGGTCGGTATTCAGGTGTCGCAGTGATGACTCGAATGACTGGTGCACTTGAGTCTTGAGATCATTTTGTGGATCGTAAGGCACTCGGTGATCGTGCCCGTCCAGCGGCGTGAACTTGGTCTGCAGGAAAAGAGAATTTCGCGAAATGCCTTCGCTCTCCAGTGCCTTCAGCGCATCACCAGTCAGCGCTTCCGAATAGTGCTTGGGTTGATTTGCCGTATCGATAGCCTTGAAGCCTGCCCTTACCGCTGTCGTGACCAGTTCCGTCGTGGCATCCTTTTTCCATGCCGTTCCATAAATGAATGAGGGCGAGTCTTTCATGGGCTTCATTCTAGCAGTATTCAAAAATTCCCCTCCTGCCTCCTCGAGTACGCCAGATCACAAAATTCAAAAGACTCCCATTACCTTCTCGGGACCTGAGTTGTCCAGGGACTGGTTACTCTACAAACTGGAGGATTAGTCCGACAACGATGACGTTAACGAAACACGAAATGGAAGGGCTTAGGAACACACCTGTCTACGAAACCGGCCGAGTTCAACAGTACCGAATTTCCGGGTTGCCGCCAGGCGAGAATGCTTTGATTGCAGAATTCCCCCAACATGGCTGGCGTATTCTTCGTTGGAATGATGAGTGGCATGGGAATTGGACCGGAAGGTATGCCACCGTCGATGCCGCCGTCAAGGCTTTGCGCGAGGAATTGCTCGCGGCCGCTTAACGGAGCCGGACCCACTCCATCGCTATGCCCAGGCGCCGCGAGTCCTGGCTGATCTTCAATTCCTGCGGCGCCCGCGCATCCGGTACTTCGAGTTGTAAGACATTCCTTTGCCTCAGGACGCCAGTGGGAAGGTCGACCATGTAAATGCTTGAGTTCGTGTCGGTCAGAACCAGGTTTGCGATCGATCGGCCATTCAGACTGATAAGCAGACGTTGAGTTTCCAGCCTTCCCGGAAAAACAAAAGGATGCATTCTCAACTCCAGTTTTCGGAAGTCCGGGTTGCTGACAGCAAACAAGATCTCGGACTTGACACTGTCCGTCCATCGAAACCGCCCTTCCGGCCAACTCCACCCTTCTCCCAAAAATGCCATTACCCCAGGGCTTCCAAAGTCGATCCCGCCTGGCTCGGCATAGACCGGGAACTCTTCCGCTTGCTGCGCGTCGACCGGCATTCGCACCTCAGTCGTGCGGTTCCCCAGGCTCAAAAGGTCGCCTCGAGTGATTTCCCGGAATGCGTTATTTGCAATGATGGCGTAGCCGAACCGATTGGGATGCCAGTCATCGTGGGTGACGTAGCGGCTGATCGTGCCTTTGCGGCTAAGGTCGTCGAACGGAATGTCGTTGCGAACCAGCGGAATCTTCTCCTCCGCCGCCAGCGTCACAAATTCGTCGCTGCTCAGATATGTGGGGTTGATGTGGTATGTCATCAACATCATGCTCGTGTTTTGTGCTTTGGCCTCACGAACGACACGTCTCACGTCGTATTTCCACATTTCGACAAAGGCCGGTTTGTTGGATCGAGCGAACGAATAAACCCAATCCGCCGGAGGATATCGAACCAGTTCCGGATGTCCCCAAATAGCGAGCCGCTCGCGAGGCAGCGAAACCTCCGCGTTGGACAGCGCGTGGTAGCCGTATCGCAAGACCTTGAAGAGCCTCAAACCATCGAGCGTGATCAACGCTTTTACTTTCCAGCCGCTGGTTTCAGAAACTGGCAGGAACTGTCCGATATGGCTTTCCGCCAGAGACCATTCGTTGTTGTAACCGATCATTGCCAGAATCAGTTTGGGCCGATAAAGATCGATGTAATCGCTGATCCGGTTTGAAACCTGCGACGAGTTCTGACCCACGTGAATCGGAACGATCACTCGGATCTGTTGCGTCTCATAGAACTGACGAAGCATGGATTCCAACTGTTTTGGATAGGAATCGTTCCAATCGACCCAGAGACCCGCAGTTGACGATTCACCCAGACAAAGGATGTTGATGTTCTCGCCTTCGTTGGGCGCCAATCTATTCGATATCTGCCGCTTGTAGAAACTCGACAGATAGAAATATCCCACTACTCGCAAAGTGGCCTCAGCGACACCAGCAAGCATCAACGTGAACAAGAACGTGAGAACAAGTTTTCTACGGGAAAGACGAAAAGAGCGGATCACGGTCGAGATTCCTGTTTGCCGACGCCCAACAGTCTTTCGACGATGACGACGTCGCGCCATGCACCATCCAGTTGTGCGTGTTTCTCGTAGACGCCGACGATCCTGAATCCAAGCGTCTGGTGCAGTTTGATGCTCGCCTGGTTTTCGGGGAAAATCCTCGATAACAATTTCCAGAATCCGCGCTGCTCATAGGCTTCGATGAGGCCCGATAATGCCAGACGACCTGCACCACGTCCTCTGGCCTCGCGATGAACATATACCGAATGTTCCGCGACACCTGAGTAACAAGGACGGTCACGGTATGGGCCTGCGCTCGACCATGCAATCACCTGACGCTCGTCGACAACCACGATGGTTGGAAAGCGATCTCCTTTTTCCTCGATCCGGCGACGAATATCGCCGGCCGTACGATGCGCGGTTTCAAAGGTAGCAACCCGATCATCGATCCCCTGGGTGTATATCTCGGCGATGGCCCCGGCATCTTCGGGTGTGGCGAGTCGGATATTGAAGTCGGGATTCATGTCCGCATCTTATCGCACCAGGTGTTGCGTTCGGCTGGCGGGTGTAGAATCAAAATATGACCTACATGCGCCCACGTTTTTACGCGGCGTGGGTAATGCTTACGTACTTCCTGCTGCCACTGCCTTCTTTCGGAAGCGAACTCTGTGTCGATCCGGCTGACAGCGAGTTCAGGATTCATGTGGAATCGGGCGGTCTGTTCGGCGTCAGATCTCTTGCAGGTCTTTCGCGACGATGATCGTTCCCCGGAAGTGGACGCGCGCGGCGTCCATCCAGGTCTTCTCGGTCACGGCCGGATCGTCCGCCGGGACGAGGTGGGAAAGCACCAGGGTTTTGACGCCGGCGGCCTGAGCGATGCGGCCACAGTCTTCGACCGGTGTATGACTGCCGATAATGTGTTGTTTCAGCGTCTGCTGATTCGCAATGCCGGCAACGATCCGATCGACGGCTGGGACGTACAGTGCTTCATGAACCAGGACATCGGCGCCCTCAGCCAGTTTAGTTACGGCGTCGGAACGGGTCGTGTCGCCGGAGATGACGATGGAGCGATCGGACATGTCGAAGCGATACGCGAAGGCGGGCGAAACCGGCGGGTGATTCGCGAGGGTCGCCGTGACCTTGACGTTTTCGTCCTGCATGACGACACCCGCCTTCGTAATTTCGTTCGTCCGGATGAGTGGCACCAGAGGTATTCGGCTCTCATCGGCAATGCGCGTCTCGATGTCGTAGGCGTTCATCTCGAAAAACAATCGTGTCATCCTCGCGAGCGGCGGCGGTCCCCAGGTGTCGACGCGGGTTTTCAGACCACTGGCCCACGCCAGTAACAGAAGGTTGCCATAATCGGCATTGTGATCGGAATGGTGGTGCGTGATGAAAACGTGTCGCAGCCTTGCCAACTGCACTCCTGCGATTACGAGTTGCCGCGCGACGCCGTCTCCGCAGTCCACGACATACGGCACGCCGTTGGCGATGATGACTTGAGCCGGTCCGGAGTTTTCCTTTTTCGGCCTTGGCCCTCCAGCAACGCCCAGCATGATGAGCCTTGACTTCGACGTCTGTCCCACCAATCCCGTCGGAAGGCACAGTTCCGCAATCACACCTGCAGCCGCGGTCAGAAATGCTCTACGTTGTATTTGCGTCGACATGTAATTCCTATCTGCCAAAGCTTCGTGGGATCAATTCTCAATCCTCAAAGTGTTTCACCATGGCGCGTGCTGTGACGATGGCGTTTCTGCCGAAAACCATCGTGTAATGGTTTCCAGGAACGGTGGCTACGGCGGGCGGAACGCCGATGCTTTCCCACCCGAGTAGTGGTTTCTCGTAGCAAGCGTGGCGCACTCGCCTGGGATGCATCAGGGGGGACGGGTAACCGGTCTCCGCTTTGAGCAGCGTCCATCGCAATCCGCGTGCGGCTTGCGGTCGATAGTCCCGCATGGCGGCGCTGTGGGCGCGGTAGACCGGCAGCCAGCGACTCAATGTCATCTCGCCTGCGAATGGTCGGGAACCGGCGATCGCGGCAAGGACTTCATCTCGCATCGTGTTTGCAGGAAGCCTGACGATCGACGCCACATCCGGAAGGATATCCGGTCGTTGTTGCACTCGGATGGCGACCAGCAGTTCCGCGAGCGCGATGTCTTCATCGGGATCTGCGGGTTCACCGTCGTCGAACAGCAGGGTGTCAAGCAGCACCAATTGGACCGATTCACCGCGCTCGCGCAAACGGCACGCCATGTCGAACGCGACGAGTCCACCGAACGAATGCCCCGCCAGACGATACGGCCCACGAGGCCGAGCGGCACGAATGGCCGCGAGATACGCGTCGGCCGCGGCAGCGACCGTTCCGAACGGCGGTTCCTTGCCGTCGAGCCCTGCGGCCTGAAGCGCAAAGACCGACTGATGTGCGGGGAAGGATTCGGCCAATTCACGAAGGTAGAGCGCAGCGCCCATCAATCCGCCGACAAGGAAAATCGGCGGTGCCGTTTCGGGCGAATTCAACGCGATCAACCGTGTCGCATTCGGCGCCGCTGCTTTTACAGTAGAAGGTTGAGCGCCGGCAACGAGCGTCGCTATGGATGAGATCGTCGGTTGATCAAAGATCATATATGGCGGGACAGCCCAGCCGAGCCATTGCGAAAGGTTGCCGAGAATCGCGGCAGCAGTCACCGAATCGATCTGATACGACGATAAATTCGCATCGCGAGGTAGAGGTTCCTTCAGGTCCAGCTCCGCGGCAATCTCGCCCGTGAGCCAGGCTTCGACCGCCGAGACGTTGTGCCGGCCGTCATTGGGCGCAGCGGAAGTCGCTGTCGGCTGCGCTGGCTGATGTACCGGCTGTGTACTATCACCGAAATGACTCCGCACCAGCGCATGAGCATGAGACGTGACGCACTCCACCAGCTCAAAGCCGAGCACGCTTCCCGTGTAATAGGTATGGCGCTTGCCTTGACGGCCCTCCATCCGCGTGAAGAAACCGTGCCGGATCTGTTCCGCGGTCGGATGCGGCATGTAGCTGAAGCGACGCCGGAACATGACGTTCTTCAGCGTGCCGCCCATTGCCGCGATGTCTTCCTTAAGCGCGCGATGGAGGTCTTCGTCACTCTTGCCGTTACCGTACGCATAAAACAGATGGATGTCCGAACCGGCGTGGCGGTGGTGGTACGCCACGCTGTGGCCAATCCGCGCCAGCGACTCACAGTTCTCCTTTAGAAGGTAGAGTCCCAACTGGGGCAGACCCTCGGCGCGGAGGACAGTGGTGACGTAATCGAAAGTCCGGGTCGATTCGAGGAGTTCTCGTTCTTCCGTGTCGACATCGAGTACGTTGAGAGCATCGCGAGGCGGAATGGCGACGACAAGATCGTCGAAACTCCACCGCTCCGAGCCGCGTTGGACGATGACTTCTCCTTGTTCCGTACGTTGAACGGAGTCCACGGACACTCCACAGCGTACGTTTTGTAAGTCCGCCTGAACGCGTTTCCACAGTGTTTGAAACCCGTTGCGGATCGTGAAAGTCCAGGATTCCGACAGTCGTCGCCGAGGCGAAAGCGCGCCGATCATTTCGGAAAACTTGAGCAGGTAAACGGCGCTTAGATCGGGATCGTCAAGGTAGCCGTAGCCTGCAGCGGTGTAATTCGGGCCCATCGACGTTGCAAGAGCGCCCAATCGATTCTCGTCAAGCCACTGTCCAACCGGCGCGCCGAGTATGGTGGACGAATGCGAAAGGCCGGGTGTATCGATCTGCGAAAATGCGGCGCGGGTCGATTGATAATGCTCGTAGGCCTCGCGCTCGAAAATGGAGTGAGCTTGTGGAATCACCGAACGGCTCTTCAGTTCGTACAGGAAATAGCCGGTCGTCGGTTCGGTTTCGACCGAAAGCTCGCGCGCGAGATTCGCGACGGTCTCATAAGAGCCGGTGCACAGGTGCGCACCGAGATCGTAGGGTTGGCCATCCAGAACGACGCTGGACGCCATGCCGCCCACTTCAGCGGCGCGTTCGAACACCGTGACGTCGTGGCCGAGTTTCTCCAGCGTGTGTGCCGCGGTCAATCCGGAAGGCCCCGCGCCCAGCACGCAAACCCGGCGTGCACGGCCGGCGCCGGTTTTTTCGGTCGGCTTCCACAGCAATGCGGCATAGGCGGGCGGCAGCGGCTCGCAGCGTCGCAGTCTTCCGGACAAATCGTAGACGACCGCGCGCAGATGCGAGATCGACGCGGGATCGTGTGCGTTTCGGGCCGGCACGACGGCAAGATCGCGAGGAGCATTGCCCACGTTGAACACGATAGGCGACGCGATTTCCGGCCCGACGATCGTGTCGAGCGTGATTTCGGCAACATCGATCCACGGCGAATCCCATTCCATCGTCGTATCGAGAAGATCGTCGCGCTCGTTTTCCTTGTCCGGTTCCGCCTTTAACTGAATCGCCACCAAATAGCGAACAGGTCCAACGGCAATGCGTCGAGCGAACTCCTGTCGCAGGTAGTCCGCTGCCCGCGTGTCGTCCGGGCTGCGCTCGATGTGGCCGGCAAGGTAAGGCGTCGTCGTTTCGATCGGTACGCGGCCGGTGTCCAGGCCCAGTGCGGCTTCGGCAACGCGATAGCGCGCAAAGTGACGGCTTCCATCTGCGGCGATGAAATGAAAGGCTGACTGTGAGTGGTAATGCATCGCAGTGAAGGATTCAGGGTTGCGCCAGAAATCGACGAAGTATTCCTTCACTGACGGGTGGGCGCGGCTCAGTTGCGCGCGCGCATCATGGTCGCCGACGAACCAGCGCACGTACGCTGCTGCATCGCGGACGAGACCGCGGCGGCCGGTCATCGTGACGATATCGAGCAGCGTGCGATGGACGTCATCGGGTTTCTCGGGATCCAGAACGCGTATGGCAGCTCCGCGGCCCGTAACGATTGCGTCATCGGGCTCACGATTGGTGTTGGTGTGACGCAGGAGCACAGGGTAGGTGGCGGCGCGCGAAAAAAATCGATGCCGCGAGATTGACGTGTTTGCGCCACTGTCCCCGAGGATGCGCATGGTTCCACGCGCTGTGATGGCGGGCAGCGGACCATCGTTCCGATGATCGATGGCGCCAAAAACGTTGACGAAGCGAGCAAACAACCGCCGCATCGAATCATCGAAGGTATCGGGTCCTGGAATTGCCAGGGGCACGGCCGGGGCCGTCGACGTCATCCGGACAAATGCGGGAGGGCGCGTCAAATCTCCATCAAGAAACGCCTTCCGGCTATCGCGGCGGCGGAGTTTGCCACTTGCAGTCCGGGGAATGGTTTGCGGTCTGACCAGCACGACCGCGGCGCAGGGTTGTCCATGCCGGCGCATGACCGCCTTTCCGATTGCGGCAATCACTTCCTCGGAGTCTGTGAGACTGGCCGGATCACCAAGCTCGGCCACGACGACCAGAGCTTCGTCGCCCGTCTCGTCGGGGACTGCGAACGCCACGACGCCCCTCGGACGAATGGCGGGGTGCGAGGCTTCGGCAGTAAGTTCAACATCCGACGGATACACGTTGCGGCCGCGAAAGATCATCAGGTCTTTCAATCGGCCGGTGACGAACAGTTCACCGTTTTGCAGGAAGCCGAGGTCGCCAGTGCGCAGATATTCGTGCGAGTCCGAGCTGTCGTGCGGGCGGGCGTGGAACATCTCCGCCGTTACTTCTGGCATGCCGAAATAGCCATCCGCTTTGCTGGGTGAATCGACCCAGATCTCACCGACCCTGTCCTCACAGAGCGGGAGGAAGCTGTCGGGATCGACGATGCGCACGTGCACGCCGCTCGAAGGACGTCCGCAACTGTGGATCGCAATACCTTGATCGCCGCCTGCCGGCGTCACGACCCGCCGCGCGAAGGCTTCGTCGTCGATAACAACCGCGCGCCGACCGAAAACGCTGACGCCGACCGTATGTTCCGCGAGTCCATAGGCCCCGCAAAAGGCCTCGCGCCGCAGCCCAGTGGATGCGAAGGCATCGAAGAACGCGCGCATCAATCGGGGATTGATTGGCTCGGCTGCGCTCATCACCGCATGTAATGAGTCGAGCGAGAGCCGGGCGATTTCCTCAGGCGTCGTCCGTCGCAGCAGCAGTCCGTAGGCAAAGTTCGGCGCAGCGATATGTGTGGCACGTACGCGCGAAGCAACCTCGAGCCACACGGCGGGCCGCCGTACGAAAGCCATTGGCGACATCTGGTACAACCGGCCGTTGCCGATGAGCGCGCTTACCAGGCCGCTGATCAGCCCGAGATCATGGTATTGCGGTACCCAAAGGACCGCCCGCGCCTGCGGCCCAAGTCCAAGTTCCTGCCGATTGCATTCGAGTTGGTGAGCCAGGTTGCCGTGAGTGATTCGCACGCCCTTCGGTTCCGACGTCGAGCCGGATGTGTATTGAAGGAAGGCGAGATCTGAGGCATGCGGTGCTTGCCAGGCCGGCGGAGTTCCGTGTTCGGCCGTAAGCGCGGCGGCATCGTACCAGTCGCCTGCCGTCCATTCACCGGCCGCGGGGCTGTCATTACTGGCTCGCAGCAGCATGGCATCGGTCAGGACGGCACGCACTCCGGCATTGACGGCAATGCGGTGCAGGCGAGCGAGTTCCGGACCGGCGTGAGGATAGGCTGGAACGGGAATCAAACGGCCCAGCAGGCAGCCACAAAACGCGCGCACGAAATCGAGTCCGGGTTGCATGATGATCAGGACGCGATCCCCAGCGTCGAGCCCTATGCGTCCGCGCAGCGCGGCCGCAATCGATCCGGCCTCGGTTTTCAGCCGGTCATATGTCAGTGTTTCAGCGTCGCGGCCATCGTCGTCGATCCAGGTACAGACGGGAGCGTCGGGTGTGGCGCGGGCGAGAGAAAGGAAGCGAGAAACCGGATCGAGGAACTCCTCAGCGTGCATTGGGGTCTCCTTGGCAACACGTGTTGACCCCCTGGGCTGAGAATTGAAAATTCATTATTGAATATTGTCTATTGCCAATGGTCACTGGTCATTTGCCATTGGCAATAGACAATATTCAATAGTGAATTTTCAATTCTCAGCCGAGGGGGTTGCATCAAAATGGAAATTCCGGCAGGTTGCGGTAATCCCGAAGAACAGTGCGGACTTCTTTAAGAGCTTCAGGACTCTTCAAGCGCTGCAGAGACCGCTCCATGTCGGCGATCGTCCGATCCATCGATTGCGCGCGAGCAGGACCATCTGTTTGGGCACCTCCAAAAACATCCATCGGATCCATCAGGGGCTCGTAGCGTGGATGGTATCGGAGGTCATGAATCTGAAATTCAAGGTCACGAATCTGTTCCTTGAGGACCTGATTGTAAATGGCGAGCTTTTCTTGCGTCAGGCGTTCAAGGTCGCGTTGCTCTCCGTGGATCCACTCCAGTTCCATGCGAAGCAAGGTGTGTAGATCATTCTTCTTATATGCGGCCGTTAACTGCTGCATTAAAGCAACCTTTTCATCACGTCGTTGCGGATCCATCTCGAGATCGGGATGCAAAACTCTTGCGAGTTGCTTGTAGATCGTGGCGATGCTCTTTTTACGAACCTGTTCGGCTTGTTCCAACCGGGCATCCTGTTCCTTTTGTCGTTTACTTCGCCGGCGCTTTGAACGCGGCTGGTTCTCCCGTTCGGCGCTTTGTTGGATCGCTGCGGCCATCTCTGCAGCCTTTCTGGCAAATTGTTCCGGAGTCATTCCCGGCTGCAGGTCCGAGAGGTCCATGTCGATTCCGAATTCATCGAACATCTCGTTCATCATTGAGCGCGTTTCCTGTATTTCTTCGCGCTCTGCCTGCTCAAGGTCGACGCCGTAGACTCGCTCGAAAATTGCGCGCAGATCGCTATCCTGCAAGGAACCTTCCTCCATACCGATCTCTCGCAGCAGATCACCAATCAAGGATTTCAGGAATTTGTGATCGATCTTTCGCAGTTGTTTGTTGTCGAGAAATGGCGACAGTGCACGAATCATTTCCTTCCGCAGAATATTGAGATGCTGCTCTCGTGGATGAAGATGTTCTCCGTAATAAGCCAGCGCTTCATCGAGCATGCGGATTTCGCTCTGCATGAGGGACTGCAGTTGTTCGACTCTGGCAATGAGCCGATTGAATGCGCGCTGTGCACTCGTCAAGGGACGAGCGGCACTAGCCTTCAACACCAGTCCTCGCGTTTCTTGTCTGTCGGCCTCCCCTTCAAACAAAGGCATCTGGTATTCGGCCATGGTGCCCCCCCAGCGGACTTCTTTCGTATCGCAGTAATGTATCAGAAAGATGGACGGGGTTGGTCCCAACCGAACGACATCATTAGCTTTTTAGGATTTCAAGCGACTGCCAATGGGCGGAATTCTCCTCGACCAAAGCGGCGATACTCGTGTCGAACGTCGCCAGCACGCCTTTCTTGTGGATCGCCAGACCGAAGAGATAAGCGTCGGTGGTCTGCTGATGCCCGGTGAAACGGCCCGCAAAAGGTGTGACAGCGCGGGCTACCGGTAGTTCATCCTTCCAGAAGTGGTGCCCCGGATGGTTCAGATTCGCTTTCAATATCTCGAGTGCCTTGGCAGGTGATGGTGCGTCGGGAAAGATGCGCGGGTTACTGCTGACTCGAACGAAACCGGCTTGAGTCAGCGGGCAGGTCGCCCACCCAGCGCGTTGATGCGATTGGCGCCATTCTATCGCCGCTTGATGCTGCTCGTGATTGGTCCACAGAAGAGCCACGAGGACGTTGATATCGAGTAAGTATATGCTCACGGGAAGTCGCTCAGGACTTCTTTCACCTTGCGTGCCGTAATCTTCGGAGATCCCTTTGGCGGATCGAAGACGACCAGGCCATCCACTTCACGCACGGGTGGCGATGCCTGTAAGCCGCGCCGGGCAAGATCGGACACGGCTTTACCGAGGGAAATCCGGAGGATTTCTGCCCTTTTGGCGGCCTCCGCCAGGACGTCATCGTCCAGGGTCAATGTCGTTCGCATACCATAATGATGCTATTCTGCCATTGTGATGTCAATACCGCCAGTTTGCATCGATGATGTTTAATGACGAAAGCGGTTACTCGTCCGCTTGACCGTAGCCACAACAATCTCTATTAAGTCGGCGGTGCGCTTCAAACCGTTTGGTTGGATGGTTCCCGAGCACAAAAGTCAGAACAGCCTCCGAATGTTACCTTTGGTTACACGTCCAGCCAAATCTCGGCTCTCGGGAAACCGAGAGTCACACGTTCCCGCCCCTTTCCGGCTCCCGGAAACCGTTAGTCACGCGATGGGGGCGACCGGGACTCGTATAGAATCCCATGCCGGGGGGAGAACTCATGATTGTGAATCGGAGGCAGTTCATTACAGGAACGACGGGATTGGCGGCGGCCGCTGCGGCGTCGCTGAGACCGGTGACCGCGCAAACGGTAGCGGTGCCGCCGGTGAAGACGGTTCGAACCAACGTGCTCGAGATCGGTTATCACGAGAGCGGCAGCGCGTCGGGATTTCCCGTGATTCTGCTGCATGGTTTCCCTGACGACGCACATGCCTATGACGGTGTTGCGCCTCCGCTGGCCCAGGCCGGCTTCCGTGTATTCGCGGTTTACTTGCGCGGCTACGGTCCGACGCGTTTCCTGGATCCGTCGGGTCCCCGCACCGCGGAGCAGGCCGCCATCGGACAGGATGTCATCGATCTTGCCGACTCGCGTGTGCGCGCGGCCGTGCTTGTCTGGGCCATCGGTCAGACTTTGGACTAAACGTTCACCAAGTTCTCCCATCAAGGAGGACCATCCATGGAAACGAAGGTCGTGTTCCGGACTGCAGCTCGATCGGAGAATCCTCGTCGCGGGCTATGCGGCGATAAGATCCGCGTCTTTAGACTGAGGAAGCTCCCGGCGAACGATAGTCTTGCGAGAATCCGCGTATATCAGCGTCCCAACCGACGCCAAATCACCGGACACGATCTTCGTTCCTCGATGGAGCCGTCCATGAACTGATAGTCGTTAGCGAAACGAGACACATTTTTTCACCGAAGGGGGAAATGGAGGGAGGTCCCTATTGACAAGGGTCACTCCATATCAGTCCGCGGCGCAATTTTGTTAAACACTACAGAATCCACCGATGAAGTGCCGATATACAGAGCGATGTCGTCTCAACGCCTGAAGGTAATCTTAGTGACACCAAATAGCGCAACCGTGAGGTTCGTTACCAACGGTTTGAAGGATCCGGATGCGACGTCGGAGATCATCCACGTTCAATGGTTTCCTGCCGCCATCGAACGTATAGCGCGACTTCCTTTCGACGTCGCTATCCTTTCGCGTTTGTCCTGTCACTACGGAACCAAAGATGTACCCAGCCTGCACTTCAGACCTCGTCCGCAAAAACGCGCAGACAGCGTACTGAATCGATTTGAAGTCGCGGTGGGCCATCCCGGAATTGTACACCGCGAGGCGTATTGCCCTAAGGAACCCGGCCCCTCGCTACCGCTCGGGTACTGTTCCACTCGTTCAAAGGAATTTGCCAACCGCCTTGATGAATTTTGCAAAGTCGCCGAGGTCTTCTGTGATGATGGAGTAGACGAGTCTCCGATCGACTTTCAGGTATTCGTGAACCAGGACGTTGCGCAGACCGATCATCAGCCCGATTCTCCTGGCAAGTGGGATGGACAGCAGCTTCTGCGACGCGAGGATTTCCGGCACCTGACGATATTCTGTGGGCGCTTCCAACCCGAGATCGGCCACGATGTGGTTACAAATATCGAGAACGGCCTGGATTGCGACCTGAAGATAGCGTTCAGCACTGCCGGCAAGAATTGGATCTTTGAAAAAGGATTCTTCGGTCGTGACCTCTCCGATCCTCTTCAGATAACCAACACATTCACGGATTCTTTGAATCCTTGTGGCAACTATATTGGCGTCAACCAAAGACCCTGCCCTCGCGGATTCTCTTCTTCAAATAGTGCCGGTAGAGCTTCCGCAAAGGTTCCGTATCAATATAAAGATTGACGGTACGGACCTGAAACTCCACTCGCGCGCGAGCTGATCGTTCAAATACAAGTTTGCCCTTGGACAGGACCTGGTGCGCCAAGAGCGGCGGCGCTTCATTGAGCACGATGACTTCAATGTCAGAGCGGCCGAGTGCGGAGGCGAGTTCGGCCATAAGTTTTAGTCTGTAATGAAGAAAGCCGGAGGAATTCTTTGCCGGCTTCAGCAATACAGCGATATCGATATCGCTGGTTCGCCTGGCTCTGCCCGATGCGACTGATCCGAAAATGTACGCAGCGGCAATCTCACGACGCCTGGAAACGCATCCCACCACTCGTTCTCGGATCGCCAAAAATTCGTGCCCGGACATGGCTGAATTCTAACAAGATGATCGGGAGATGACACGAATTCACATTTCCGCCACTGCTGGAATAGGCCGCATACCTGACTCAACAGGTGGGGATTCGTCCAATCTCAGATTTCCCACCTCGAAGTATAGCCGTTGACAGTATATCCACTGTGGCTATACTTCCGAGAGGATGCGAATCTACGACCTTCTCCTTTATATATATACCCGGCCTCGTTCCGCTCGGAGTACGGCAGAGAAATGCGACACATCTTTGCCGAGCGAAGGCTGATGGTTTCGCATCCCGTTGGTGTGATCGGGCTGTGGATCTCGACGTTCTTCGAGATTGTCCTCAACGCCGCGCAGGTTCACTGGGACATCCTGAGACAGGATTTGCACTACACCACGCGCGGGCTGTTACGCGCACCGGGATTTGCGCTGACGGCGATTGTGGTGACGGCCCTCGGTATCGGCGCAAATCGTTCGCATGGTCATGCGGGAAGGTCTGCTCCTCGCTGCGGCCGGCTCTGTCCTGGGAGTGACGCTTGGCTCGGCCGCAGGGTGGTGGATGCATGCGCTGCTCGCAGGCGTCAGTCCTGTCGATTTGCCGACTATCGTGGCCTCAGCCATTCTGGCTTTCGTGATGACCGTTGCCGGCAGCCTTGTCCCTGCGATTCGCGCTATCCGGGTTGATCCAACAACGGTCATTCGAATGGAATGATTCAATGTCGCGCCTCCCCAGGAAGCAATGGACAAAGGAAGCCATTCGTCTTGCGGAGTCGGGAGACAAGCGGAAGCTTCGTCAAGACGAACTAATCATTCCTAACGGCGATCATCGGATCGACACGACTCGCGCGGTTCGCAGGAATGTAAGAGGCGAGGATGCCGACGGTAATCATCACGATCGATACCGCAGCGAAGGTAATCGGATCGCGCGCACCGACGCCATAAAGCAGGTCCGTCATCAGGCGTGCCAGAGCCAGCGCCAGTGCAATTCCCAGCGCCAGGCCCGCCGCAACCAGCCCCATGCCTCGCCCGATAAGCAGGCGATAAACGTCAGTACGACCCGCACCCAGCGCGATGCGAATCCCGATTTCGTGCCGCCGCTGCTCGACGGAGTACGACATCACGCCATAGACGCCGATGACTGCAAGAACCAGCGCGACTGCGCTGAAGATCGTCAGCAGGAGCGTGGTGAAATTGGAATTTGCAATCTGATTTTGTGTCATGTCTTGCATTGTGGCAATGCTGAAAGCCGGAAGGTTGGGATCAATCTGCGTGATCGCGCGCCGAAGCGACGCCGTTATGGCCGCCGGATCGACTTTAGTGCGGACCGCCAGCATGAGGTTCCGATCGGGATACTGTTCCAGCGAGAAGTACACGTCCGGATGATTGTCGGGATTGATCGGAAAGCCACGGTACTTCACATCGGCAGCGACGCCCACGATCGTCATCCAGCCTTCCTCGGAGCCTTCGGGCTCAATGCGTTTGCCAACCGCATCCTCGCCGGGCCAGAACCGCCTGGCTGTCGTCTCGCTCACGATGACGACCTTCGGCGAGGTCTCAGTGTCGTTCCACGAAAACGCTCGACCGTTGATCAGGCGGATGCCTAACGTCTTGAAGAAATCCGGCGTCACACGATGGCGGAAGAACCGTGGTTCGAGGCCAGGCTCAGGCCTCGGCTGCCCTTCGATCACGATGCCGGCTGCGCTGGTACTTCCCGAGAGCGGCAGGTCGGATGCGAGCGTCGCGGATTCCACTCCAGGCAGTGCGGTAATTGTTTCAATCGCACGGCGCGAGAAATCGATTGCTTGTTGACGGCTGTGGCTTGGCGGCAGACTGAGCCGCATGGTCAGCATATTATCGGCTTCAAAACCGGGATCGACCCGATGCAGTTGGCTCGCGGTGCGAATCATCAGCGTCGCGCCGACAAGCAGTACGACGGACAACGTTACTTCACTAATAACCAGCGCGCTGAGCCAACGGGTTCGCTTGACTCCGCCGTGGAGGCCCCGTCCTTCCTTCAAGGCCGGTACAAGGTTGGGGCGGGCGGCGGACAGGGCGGGCAGAATCCCGAACACGACGCCGGTAACTACGGATAACAGCAAGCTGAAGCCAAGAACTCGGGCATCGAGTTCCACATTGACGAATGATGGAAACGAGATCAAATTCCGGGAAAGCAACAGATCGATTCCCCACACCGCAGACAGGATGCCGAACCCGCCCGCCACCAGCGCCAATATCACGCTTTCGGTCAAAAGCTGCCGGATGATTCGTCCTCGTCCGGCCCCGAGCGCGGTCCGGACGGCGATTTCTTTTTGACGCGCCGAAGCACGGGCGAGCAGCAGATTCGCGACATTGCCACAGGCGATCAGCAACACAAAACCGACCGCAACTAATAAAACGATCAGTGCGGACCGGAACGGTCCAACCAGTTCCTCAAAGGGTGACGCGACCTCCGCGCTACGCTGCTGGTTCGAATCCGGATAGGTGGCAGCGAGATCCGCGGAAATGCTATTGATCTCGGCCTGCGCATCCGTGATGGTCAAACCGGGCTTCAGCCGTGCAACGGCCGACATCCAGCGCTGGTGTCGCTCGCCAAGTACAGCGGAGTTGCGCACCGAGGAAACCATTGCCATCGGCAACCACACTTCACTGCGATCGTTGGTAATGCCGCGAAAGGCGCCGGGCAGGACGCCAACGACAGTGTAAGCCGTCCCGTTGAGTTGAAGAGTTCGACCGACGGCGTTTGGATTTCGGCCGAAATAGTTTTGCCAGAAACCCTCGCTGATCATGGCAACCGGATGAACGTCAGGTGTGCGGTCTTCCTCCTCGAGGAACGTTCGGCCGAGAATCGGCCGCACGCCCAATGTCGCGAAATAACTCGCGGACACCAGTTCTCCTTCCACACGTTCCGGTATATCGATTCCAGTCAGGCTGAATGACGGGCCTGCTACTGCAGAGATTTTTTCGAACACGCGATTGCGGTCTCGCCAGTCTGTGAAGTCGGGATATGAAACGGATCGCCGCTCGGTTTGGCCGTCGCGTGTCATGCGTCCATATATAAGGACCAGGCCTTCCGCGTCCTGATAAGGCAGAGGACGAAGCAGAACGGCATTGAAGACGCTAAAGATGGCACTGTTGGCGCCGATTCCCAGTGCCAGAGCCAGAATGGCAAAGAGCGTCGTCGAACGGTTCCGCCGAAGCACTCGCAATGCGTATTGAATGTCCTGCCGTAGCGTATCCATCGGTCCTCCGATCCCCTCGGACGAGTATTCCTTGAACCGTGCCTAACTCATTGATCGAATTCGATGACTCATTAAACCGGATGTTCGATTGTGGGACGCGATTAGCGAAATTTGCAACATCCCCTTCTGGGGAATAGCCAGGAAATCACGGGCTAGTTTCGCCGTGGAATGTTGGCGTAGCTGTTTCTTGTCATGATGACGGAGTGGACGCGACCATCCACGACGGTGACGCTCGTCCGCCAATACTTGTCCAGTACAGAGTATTCAATGAATCCGGGTCCGCTCGTAGCCATCCGCTCGTTGAGATCAATTCGCTGCTGGGGCGTCAGTTCCTGGCCGAGTGCGATGTCGTTGATGCTTCCCCGAAGCGGTGCGTAGGCAGTGATGCTGATTAAGTAATTGAGGCTCTCCGCGCGTTTGGTGGCCCCGTCGAACGTCGCGCTCAAAGTTCCATTCAGCCATGTGACGTCGGTTTGGTTGGTTTCGGGTTTTGGCACGATGACTGCTTTTCCCGCCAAACTGGAAAGCCTCGTCACCGTCAGACCATTGGAGACGTGAATCTGAATTGGCTTTGCATTCGGTGCTGATGGCGGTTCCGCCGTGGGCGCTTGCTTTGCGGGTTCCTCTGCCTTGGCTCTGGCCATCGCCGCTTCCGAAGGCTGCCGAGTGCCACCCCCGCACCCGACAAGCAAAGCCACGCTTGTGATGAGAACAACGCCAGTAACCCTGTGTTGCGTAATCATCTGTCAACCTATGTAAAGATGTTGGCATTGGCATGTCAAGCTTGATCAAATCTCATGTAAAGTTCATCAAGCTTAAGAGTTGGAGTTGAGTATGAGACGAGTCGGCACAATCCTATTGGCACTGACTGGAACACTAGCGTGTCAGGCTTTCGCTCAAGACTGGACACAGTGGCGCGGGCCGAACCGGGACGGGGCCGTTGCCTCGTTCACTGCTCCGGGAAGCTGGCCCGAAAGTCTGACTCAGCGATGGAAGGTCGACGTCGGGCTTGGTTATGCAACGCCATTGGTCGCGGGCAATCGGATTTATTTGTTTTCCCGGAAAGGCGAAAACGAAGTGATGAGCGCGCTCGATGCCGAATCGGGCAAACAACTGTGGCAGACCGGCTATCCGGTCGCGTTCACGATGCAGAGCGCCGCCGTACGTCACGGCCAGGGACCGAAGTCGACCCCGGTGCTGGCTAACGGCACGTTGTACTCGATCGGGATGATCGGCACGGTCACGGCCTGGGATGCGGCTTCCGGCAAACAACTCTGGCAAAAGCCGGGAACGGGAGTTGTGCCGATGTATACATCGCACTCCTTCTCTCCTCTGGTGGACCGCGGACTGGTGATCTTTCATGTCGGCGGACACATGAAAGGGGCCCTGACCGCGTTCGACGCGAAAACCGGCGACGTCAAGTGGAGTTGGGACGGCGACGGTCCCGGTTACGGATCCCCGGTCGTGGCCGAGTTCGGGGGAACACGGCAGATAGTCACGATCACGCAAGGAAAACTTATCGGTGTCGACGCTGCTACCGGTGCGTTGCTTTGGGAGCGACCTTTTGTCAGTTCCAACTTCACGAACTCGGGGACTCCGGTCCTTTACGGTCAAACGGTCATCGTTTCGGGCAACGCCGGACCGACCACCGCGATAAGTGTCGCGAAGAAGGACGGTCAGTGGGTCACCGAAGCCGTCTGGGAGAACGCGGAGACTCCAGTTCGCTTCAGCAACGGCGTCATCGTCGGCGACACGTTCTTCAACCTTTCATCCCGCAACGCTGGTCAATACTTTGCGGTGGATGCCAAAACAGGAAAGACCGTTTGGCAATCCCCACCACGCCAGGCCGGCAACGCCGCTATCGTCAGGGCCGGTAACCTGGTCTTCAGCCTTGAGGATGACGGCGAGTTGCTTGTCCTGCCAAACATTCAAACCGCGTTTGAGCCATTGCGCCGTTACAAACTCTCCGAGGCCGAGACTTGGACACAGCCGGTAATCTCCGGCAATCGTGTATTTGTGAAGGATGTCTCGTCGTTGGCGTTGTGGACTCTCAACTGAACGATCTACTAAACATCCCCGGACTTAACGGCCATAGAGATCTTTGATCTGCATGATTCGTTGAAACCGAACAGGTATTCCGCTCTCTGCAGCCTTGGTCATGAGCAAATGCGGCCGCAATGACGATTCAGTTGACTAATTGCATTACGAATGAAATGTTGATTGGCAGAGGCTTTGGCGTTGGTGGCTCCAGGAAGAGACTCACCTCTTCGAGTTTCGCGCGATGCTTATGTCCGGGATAAACATAATCTCGCCTGACGAACGGTTGATTCAGGAATGCCTGGCGGGCAATGATCAAGCGTGGGCCGCTTTGATCGACAAGTACCGCAAGCTCATCTATTCCATTCCCATCAAGTATGGTTTTTCCCGCGATGAGGCAGACGAGATCTTCCAGGAAGTCTGTCTTACGCTGCTATCACAGTTGCCGCAATTGCGCGAGCCCCGCAGCCTGGTTGCGTGGCTGATTAAAGTCACATCCCACCAGTGTTTCCACTGGCACAAGAAAATGCGGCCTCAGAACATGCTTCAACCGGCGGAGTACTTCGACAGCCTGCCGGCTGAATCTCCGGTGCCCGGCGATATCGCTGTGGAAGCCCAACGGGAACAAGCACTGAGGAACGCTGTTGCAGATCAGAACGGCAGGTGCCGCGAACTCATCGAAATGCTCTTCTTTAGCACACCCTCCGTTCCCTACGAGCAGGTCGCCCAAACTCTCGGACTGGCAACAGGCTCTATCGGTTTCATCCGAATGCGTTGTCTGAAGCGACTGCGGCGTCGTCTCGAAGAGTTGGGTTTCCGATGAGTACGGTCCTTCAACGGTCGCCGGACATTGATGCGAGATTGAAGGAACTCTGTTCCCTCGACGGCGAAGCGCCGCGAGCCGCCTACCTCGACCGTGAGCCTGACTTGATCAGTCCTGAAGCCGTCGAACGTTTATCGGAGATTGTTCGCAAACGCGTACAGGTTGATATTCAAGAGGGATGGAGAGCGGCGGAAAGCGCGGTGATGATTGCCATAGCGCTCGATGATGCCACCTCCAAGGGCATTGCCCTTCGCGCCAAAGCAAATGTACTCCGACTGAAGGGACAGTGCAGAACTGCCGTCGACCTTCTCAAGAATGCGGTCGAATTTTTCGAGACCGCCCGGCGCGATGACGAGGTAGGCCGGACACTAAGCACTTCAATTCAACCACTGATTCTGCTGGGCCAATACGATCAGGCGCTGGCGAGCGCCGCTCGAGCCAGGCGGATCTTCAAGCAGCAGAACGACGGGTTGCGGCTGGCTCGACTCGAACTCAACGTGGCAAACATCTTTCATCGCCAGGAGCGTTTTGCGGGCGCATTGGTCCGTTATGAGTACGCGTATGAAGCACTGCTGCCGTACGGCGATACTGAGGGCATCGCCGTCGCACTGCACAACCTGGCGGTGTGCCTCATCAGCCTGAATGACTTTGAAAGAGCTCTTCAGTTCTATGATCGCGCGCTTGAATTCTTTCGTACTCACGATCTTCCACAGCTTGCGGTTCAGGCCGACTACAACATTGCGTATCTCTACTATCTCCGCGGTGAGTACGAAGTGGCCATCGATCGACTCCGGCTGGCGCGCGAAAGAGCGCGCAAGCAGGGTGACGCTTATCACGGCGCCCTGTGCGACCTCGATCTATCGGAAATTTATGTCGAACTCAATCTGTCTCACGACGCCGTACACATTGCTCTTCTAGCATCACAACAGTTTGAGCAGCTCGGGATGGGTTATGAGAATGCCCGGTCGTTGATCAACCTGACCGCCGCATACAGTCAAATGAATCAACGCAACCGAGCCATGGAGCCCGCGCTCAGAGCGCAACGGATATTCACTGACGAGAAACATCGGGCGGGCTTGTCTACCGTTGAGTTGTACCTGGCAATCCTTCGTTTCGAGGATGGCGACACGGCCGGAGCGATGGCATTGTGCCAGGGTGCCCGTCAGTTCTTCGAATGCGCAGGTTTGCTGCGAAAAACCATCATTTGCGATCTGTTGTTGGCACGGGCCGAAATCTCGCGTGGTGATAGTGAAGTGGCGCGTGGTTATCTCGACCGTGCGCTGAACAACTTGAAATCCTTACGTTTGCCGATGCTCACATTTCAGGCGCAATTTCTGTTCGGCCGGGTTCATGAATTGTCGGGCGAACGCAATAAGAGTTTCCGCCGGTACGAACGCGCGCGGAAAGAGCTGGAAAAAATCAGCAGCAGTTTACAGGGCGAAGAATTGAAGATCGCCCTCATGAGAAACAAGCTCGACGTTTACGAACGGCTCATAGCCTGGTGCTTACAGCAAGGCACGACCGGATCCGCCGCTGAAAAAACGTTTCAGTACATGGAACAAGCGAAATGTCGAGGCTTGATGGAATCCATCCTTGGACGAGCACAACCACTGGCCGCGCGGATCGCTCAGGATAGTGGAGCGGGCGATGAGATTCGCGCCCTTCGCGGACGTCTCAACTGGCTATACCACCGAATCGATCAGGAAGAACTGCAACCTGAGGACGTGTCTCCTAATCGCATTCGACAGCTCTGGAAGGAAGCGCGAGAGTGCGAGAAGGGGCTCGTTCGGCTGCTTCAGGAAATCCCGGGAGTCGCAACGCCGCATTCGACTCTTCCGGGCGTGTCGGCTCTGTCGCTGCGAGATATCCGGTCCGCGCTGCCGTCGGAAAGCGCGCTGGTCGAATATTGCGAAGTGGATGGACATTTCATTGCGGCAGTTCTGACGCGTGAGAGTCTGGAAGTCGTTAGGCTTACATCCGCCGACAGGTTGATACAAGAGTGCCGCATGCTGCGGTTTCAACTTTCCAAGTTCATTCCGAGTACATCGTTCTCCGGCAAAGTCTCCGGTAGATTGGTTGAATCGACGGAACGGCACCTGCGGAACCTTTATCGATTGTTGGTTGAGCCTATCCGCCACTTGTTAAACGCTCAGCATCTCGTGTTTGTTCCCCACGGTTTGCTGCATTCCCTGCCGTTGCATGCGCTATTCGATGGAAACGAGTACCTGATTGATCGCTACACCATCTCATACGCGCCCAGCGCGAGCATTTATGCGTTGTGTCATTCGAGGACTGCAGTTCAAGCCGGACCCTCCCTGGTTTTGGGCGTTCACGACGCGAAGGCGCCGTGGATTCTGCATGAGGCGCAGAATGTCGCGCGGGTCGCCTCAGAATCGAAACTGTTCGTTGGCGAAGAGGCCACTCGCGAGGTGTTGCAGCACTGGGGACCGGCCAGCCGGCGGATTCATTTGGCCACTCATGGCTTATTTCGCGGCGACAATCCGTTGTTCTCTTCCGTACGCCTTGCGGACTCCTATCTGAGTCTTTATGACCTCTATGGTCTGCGAGTGCCGGTCGATCTGTTCACCATGAGCGGCTGCGGCACTGCGCTGAATGTGGTGGACGGCGGCGACGAGCTGATGGGGCTTGCGCGCGGACTGCTATATGCGGGCGCAAACACTCTCCTGCTTACTCTTTGGAATGTGCACGACCAGAGCACGGCGGAGTTCATGGTTACGTTCTATTCGGAGCTGGACCGGGGGAAGGCAACGAAAGCATCGGCGCTTCGATCGGCTGCTCTAAAGTTAAGAGAACAATACCCTCACCCTTACCATTGGGCTCCGTTTGTTCTTATCGGTCGGGCGCCAAAATAAAAAAATGTTCACCGGGGTATATTTTTTTCCAAAAATCAGTCTCCTTTCTAAATAGGTGGTGTGAATGGACGAAGCTAAGGTTCATTTCTCCGAAGAGGAGTGGTGTGACTACGTCCGTCACACGGCCGGGCCGGAATTGACAACACGCATGGACCAGCATTTGAGCAAAGGTTGTGACATGTGTTCTGCGGCGAACGAATTGTGGCGAATGGTGTCCACCATGGCTGGACGGGAAGCCGAATATGAAGTCGGGGAATCGGCTGTGCGTTCGGTCAGAGCCGCATTTGCACTGCGCAATCAAAAGCCATGGCTCTCGCGTACCGTTGAAATGGCAAAGCGCGTTTTCGACAGCTTCATGGAACCCTTACCGGCCGGCGTTCGCGGTGGAACAGAACCTACAAGGCATCTTTTGCACGAGGCCGGACCCTTTCTGATTGATGTTTGGTTGGAACGGGAGAATGACGATCGCCTATGGGTCGCTGGACAGGTTCTCCATCGAGAGGGCCGTGAGCGATTCACGATGGGCACAGCGATTGTGTTCGTCGGAGGCGGGGAACAGGTGCTCGCCCAGACGATTGCGAACGCGGACGGTGAGTTTTATACGGAACTTGAATCCGCGAGTGATGTGAAGGTCTTCCTGCAGGTACCGAGCGGGGCGCAGATCGGCATCGCTTTGCCCGAAGCCTGACGACCTTCCCCTCAATTAGAAGGGAGTTGATCGAATGCGTAGTCGGATGCTCGTTTTCTTCCTTGCGGTTGTCCTGATCACTTCCAATCCAACCTCACTGATGGCCGAGAATCTGATCGTCCGCTGTACCGGCGGCCTGAACGTTGTTCAGGCCGTTTGCAGGATTATCGGCTGCAGTGTTGTTCGCGGGTTGGATGATCCCTTATCGCAGCTCTTTCTCGTGAGTTTGCCGAATGCTCTTAGTCGACTTCCGATACTCCAAAGCTTTGGACGAGCAATCGGAATCACCAACATCGAGCTTGACCAGCCGCTCAACGTTCTTCGTGACCACTCCTCACCCATTCAATCCACCGCGAGTGCCTACGGAAATCAGCCGGCATCGACGGTTGTTCGCGCTGCGGAGGCACGCAGGAGTTTTGGCGCCGGAGGCAGGGCTGTCGTGGCGGTGATTGACACCGGAGTTGATGGAGACCACCCGGCGCTTCAGGGATCGATCGTCCCCGGATACGATTACACTCGCAACGAAGGTGGATGGGCGTCCGAAACAGCGGACGTCAGCCAATCCACGGCTGCCGTCCTCGATGGTCCACCGTTTGCCGCGTTCGGGCATGGAACCATGGTGGCTGGAATCGTTCACATGGTCGCGCCCCAGGCCATGATCATGTCCCTGAAAACATTTCGATCGGACGGCTCGGGATACTTGTCCGATATCGTGCGTGCCATTTATCGAGCGGCAGACAGCGCCCGGATCATCAACATGAGTTTCAGTACTCCGGACTATTCTGCCGAACTCGATAGAGCTCTGCAATTCGCAGCGAGCAAAGACGTGATCTCCGTTTCTTCTGCGGGCAACGATGGCCGCAGCATGCTCGTGTATCCTGCGGCGTTGTCCACCACTTTGGGCATTGCTTCAACCGACTACGCCGATCGGCGTTCCAGTTTCTCCAATTATGGACAGGACCTCGTGTCGCTCGCGGCTCCTGGGGAAACTATAACGTCGACGTTTCCGTACAGAGCGTATGCCGCCGGATCCGGGACGTCATTCAGCGCGCCGTTCGTATCCGGAGCCGCAGCGCTTCTCGTGGATGTGCGCGTCGGTTTGAGTCTGCAGGAAGCCGGGAAGGCCTTATCCAAGGCCAAGCCTATCAACTCCGACCTTGGTGCCGGCCGCCTGGACATTTACCGCGCTCTTCAGTCGTTGCAATAAGGAGCGCTTCGCGGAGCCTCTTATAGATGCCCGCGAAGCGCTCCTTTTTCTTCGTGCCCCTATATTTTTCCCACCGCTAGGTTCTCTTGTGTAGAGAAAGGAGAAAACAATCGTGAAAACTAAAACTGATGTGAAGGCCGGCGGCGGC
>Ga0137427_10000285_pt1 | contig 27190 bp, 15 predicted proteins | sample EasRivERMZT700_2_FD_102309 | JGI IMG/M metagenome (GOLD analysis project Ga0137427, IMG submission 102309) | Soil microbial communities from meander-bound floodplain in the East River, Colorado, USA - East River MetaG ERMZT700_2 | ecosystem: Environmental > Terrestrial > Soil > Floodplain ...
GGTCTGTGATTCTTTCCACCTACAACAATCTTCGCAGGTACAACGCGGGCACGAATTCATTCCCAACGTTCGCCGGTACGGGATCTTCGTCGTTTAACGGCGACGGCGGTTCGGCGCTCACCGCCGCGATCATGGCAAATGACGTCACGACGGATGCGTTCGGCAATATCTATGCTGTCGATTCCGAAACCAACGTCGTGCGCAAACTCACGCAGGCTCCCCAGGGAATGGGAGTGCTGAGCAGCTCGCCTATAGGAACGCGATACATCACTCAGGCGCCGCCGACAACAAGCACAACGACAAGCTTTACGGTGGTCACCGAAGGCGGGTCGTACCCTTGGAATGCGACGGTGAACATCGTCTCGCCGCCAGGCGGGACGTGGCTCACGATTGGAACGAATAGCGGAACCGGAAACGGAAGCATCAGCTACACCGCCACTCGAGGCACGCTTGCGGCCGGTTCGTATCTCGCAACCATCAACATTACATCACCACAAACGGTGAATAGCCTCGTGGTTCCCGTGGTGCTCGTCGTCCCCGCAGCAACACTGTCGGTCAGTCCCACGGCGATTACGCAAACCGCCGGCGTCGGCGTCGCCAATCCGCCGCCGCAGTCGCTCAGCGTCATCAATAACGGTCTCGGATCGTTCAACTTCATCGCCACTCCGTCGATCTTGACTCCCCCGGGTGGCCAGTGGTTCTCCTTAAGTGCCGCTTCCGGAGTCGGCGGAGACACCTTGAGCGTGTCGTTCAACACCGCCGCCTTGGCCGCGGGCACATACGCCGGTCAAATCCTGTTCGCTTCCAACGACTCCACCAATTCATCACTGGCGGTCCCCGTAACCCTGAACATGGTCAACGCCGCTCCGGTGATCAGCGTGAGCCCGCAACGCCTTTACCTCAACGCCACGGGCAGCGGCAATGTTTCGCAATTGATCACGCTCAACAACGCCGGCGGTGGAACGTTGAACTGGACGGCCACACCTGCGCCGCAACAAGGATTCCTCGGCGCCTCACCGGTCAGTGGCGTCGGCAGCGGAGCGATTACGGTCGTTGGCAACCCGACCGGACTCAGTAATGGAACGTACCCAAGCTACATCACGATCGATGCGCCGGGCGCGGTGAACACTCCGGTGATCGTGCCGGTTCTCTTCCGAGTTGGCCCATCGACTACTTCAGATCCGTACAAGATCACGACGGTCGGCGGACCGATCCACATCACGGACGGCGGCGCAGCGACAGCGCAGCCGTTGGGAAGGCTCACTGGGGTGGCAACGGATCCGGCAGGCAATACCTACTTTGCCAGCGACACCCGAGGCCAGATCTATAAGGTCGGGGCCGGAACGCTCACGCTCTATGGAGGAACCGGTGTGCCGGGCCGTGGCGGCGATGGCGGACCGGCAACCCTGGCGCAATTCAACACGCCGTCGGGACTGACGTTCGCGAACGGCAGTTTGTATGTGTCGGATGCGGGAGCCTCGGCGACCAGCCGTATTCGCAGGATCGACGGCAACGGAATTGTCACGACTGTTGCCGGATCGGACGGGGCGGGTTTCAGTGGCGATGGCGGCCAGGCCACCCAGGCGCGGCTGAGCGGTCCTCGCGGCTCCGCTTTCGATGCCGCGGGCAACATGTACATCGCCGATACCAACAATCATCGCGTGCGTAAAGTCGACACCAACGGCGTCATCACCACGTTTGCCGGAACCGGAGTGGCCGGATTCTCCGGCGACGGCGGTCCGGCAACGGCTGCGCAGTTGTCATTGCCGTGGTCGATTGCGGTCGATGCCGCCGGAAACGTTTACCTCAGCGATCGTGGCAATTTCAGGGTCCGCAAGATCGACACCAACGGCATCATTTCGACATTCGCCGGAACCGGCATCTCGAGCAACTCGGGCGACAGCGGGCCGGCTCTTCAAGCGACATTCTCCACACTGAGCGCAGTCGCGTTCGACGCGACCGGCGCACTGTACATCACCGACCTTGGCAATTCGCGGGTGCGGGCGGTGTTTACCAACGGAATCATTACAACGGTTGCCGGCACTTCGGCGGGCTTCTCCGGCGACGGTGGGCCGGCAGTCCAGGCACAGTTGCGAGGCCCGTGGGCTGTGGCATTCCACTCGAACGGCGACATGGTGATCGGCGAAGGCACGAACAATCGGGTCCGCCTGGTCACGGCTGCCAATGGCTTAATCCAGACCATCGCCGGGAGCGGCCCGCCGGGTTACTCCGGCGACGGCGGTCCGGCGATGCAGGCGCAAATGCAATTCCCGCTGAGCGCTGTCTCATTCGGCAGCGATGTGTACGTAGCGGATCAGTTAAATCATCGCGTGCGCCGCATCGATGGCAACGGCAACATCACGACGTTTGCCGGAACCGGAACAGCCGGTTTCAGCGGCGACGGCGGTCCGGCCACTTCCGCAATGATCAATACGCCGCTGGCCCTCGCGGTCGATCAGCGAGGTCGCATCTATATCGGTGGAAATTCCCGGATTCGGAGAGTAGAGAACGGAACCATCACGACCATCGCCGGCACCGGTGTGAGCGGCTCCAGCGGAGATGGCGGGCCGGCAACATCCGCAACGCTTGCGACGTTACGCGCCCTGGCGGTAGACGGGATCGGTAACATCTATGTCGTCGATAGCAGCGCGCGCGTTCGCCGTATCGACCCCAACGGCATCATCAGCACCTTCGCCGGAAACGGTGTCTCCGGCACGAGCGGCAACGGCGGTCCGGCAACTTCCGCACAGGTCACAACCTCGGTCACCAGTATCGCCGTCGATTTCGCGGGCAACGTCTATTTCAATGACAGTGGCAACCTCCGCAAGGTCGACACCAACGGTATCATTTCGTTGGTCCGCAATATCACGACGGCCGGCGAAGTCACCGTCGATGCAACCGGCACCGTGATCGTCTGGGATGGCTTCCAGGTTCACAAGCTCAACACGTCCAATAACAGCCTCACCGCCATCGCGGGCGGTCTGTTCAACGGCTTCCGCGTGAACAAGCTATACGGTGAAAACCTTCCGGGATTGTCATCAGCGCTGATGTTGGATTCGCTGAGCGGCGACAACGAAGGAAACATCTTTTTCCCGGACTCCGTCCAGCATCTGGTACGCAAGATTTCACAGATGCCGCCGGGCCAGACCGCGCTCACCACATCGCTGACCAGCGTCGATTTCGGAATTTGCTCGGCCGCGCCGACGCTCGCCAAGTCTTTGACCATCATGCTGGCCGGCACGGGCCCACTTGATTGGACCGCCGTATACACACCACGAACCGGCGGCAACTTCCTGGGTCTCAGCGCAACGTCGGGTTCCGGCACCAGCAGCACGATTACGCTAACCGCGGATGGAGCAGGCCAGCCTGTCGGCATCTATTCGGGAACGCTCACGATCAACGCCCCGTTCGCCTTGAATGAATTCATCGACATTCCAATTTCCATGCAGGTTTTTGCGAACTGCAACCCGCTGCCGGCGCTGACTAGCATCAGTCCGAATAACGCCGCCGTTGGGACCGGCAACACGACCATAACGCTGGACGGTTCAAACTTAGCCACCGGTTCCATTGCGCGAATCAATCCCGCTGCAGGTGGCGTCACCACGTTCCTTGCAACAACGTACAACTCGGCTAATCAACTCACCGCTATCGTTCCTGCGAGCTTTTTCACGACCGCTTCCACATGGGCGGTCACCGTCAACACTCCCGAACCCGGTGGCGGTCTCTCCAATTCGCAGACTTTGACCGTCGGGAGCGGTTCCGGCCCAGGCTTGCCCGACATCACCGGCATCACTCCGGCGTCCGGAAGTCAGAATCAAACATTGGGCGCGGTCATAACGGGTACGGATCTCGCCAGCGCGACGCGGATTGACTTCAGTGGGACTGGTGTCACTGGTTACGTCGGCAGTGGCGGTACCGCAACAAGTCTGCCCATCACCGTCTCGATTGCATCGAATGCTGCGCCGGGCTTAAGAACGTTTACGGTGACAACAACGGTCGGCACTTCAAACGCATTCTCCGGTTTTACCGTTAACCAGGGCGGGCCGCAGATTACCGGCATCAACCCAACTGCCGCGGGTGTAGGCACGGTTTCCGGAAGCATTTCCGGTTTCAATTTGCAGGGCGCCTCGTCCGTTGTCTTCTCCGGCAGCGGAGTATCGGCGACCATTGGAACGGGAGGTACAGCGAACACCCTTCCGGTCGAGATCACGGTCGCTCCAGGTGCGCCTGCCGGCCTGCGAACCTTCTTTGTGGTCAGCACACTCGGAACCTCCAACGTGTTTTCCGGCTTCACCGTAACGTCGTCGGTGCCGCCGACGCTCAATTCCCTAACCATTAATCCACCCGGAATCAGTCAGAACGTCGCGCCCTTGTTTGGCGGACCTTTCACGCTCGTTCTGCGCGGCACGAACTTCGACCCGAATGCCAATGTCAATTTGGGTTCATGCAATATCGCGCCGACATTTATTAACTCAGGAGAACTGCGCGTTAATGTCGGAACGCAATGTCTGATGTCGCCAGGCAGCTTCAACGTGATGGTGTCGAACCCGGGCAATCTCAACTCGAACACCCTGGCTTTGCGTGTCCTCGAGCGGGGTGACTTGAACGGCAACCGGACCGTCACGATCGGCGATGCGCTGGTATGCGCGCTCACCGTCGGTCTCATCAACAAGCCGCCACTGCCCATTTCGGCCGGCGACGTTAACTTGAACGGCACGGTGAACATCGGCGATTGTTTGCGGCTTGCGCTGTTCACCGGACGTCTGGTCACCAACCTCGATGCCCCGACAGTGTCATCGGTTTCACCGTACCCGGTCGCGCCCGGTTCGCCTCTGACCATCAATGGAACCGGCTATTCCGGCGCGCCTTCGGATCTGCGCGTGATGTTCAAGACGAACACCGGCGTGGAACGCGTGATGCCGGCGACGACCAATCCTCTGACGGTGAACGTCCCGGGTGGCGCCGTGAGCGGGCCTCTCCAGGTCTACCGCACGGACTCACCGACAGGCGGAGCCGAATACCCGCTGGCGGTGAACGGATCCACTGCGCCTTTGACCCTCACCAGCGTTGCACCGTTCTTCAACGTCGCGCGCGGAAGCAACATCGTGCTGTACGGGATGGGCTTTGATCCGACACCTGCGTCGAACCAGACTTCGTTCAAAACGGCGACGGGAACGGTTGGCGCCACGGTCGTTTCGTCCACCACAACGGCACTCACAGTGACCGTACCGCAAACCGCCGTCTGCGGCCCTGTCAATGTCAGCGTCGCCGGCGGGCCCGTCAGCGATGACCGCATCGTTACCGTTCAAGGAACGGGTTGCGGCCTGCAGTTGGTGGACATCCTGGGCAATGCGTTGCCCGGCGAAGTCATGACCTTGGAAGGCGCCGGCTTTGACGTCGTGACTCCCGCAAATAACGTCGTGAAATTTACAGCGACGGGTGGCGGTACGGTGAACGGCCTGACGCTCGCGGCCGGAGGGACCCATTTGCAGGTCGTCGTTCCTGTCAATGCTATCGGCGGACCGGTGACGGTTTCCGTCGGCGCTGCCACATCCAACGCGATCCAATACAGTCCCAACGGTGGGATGACGCCAGCATCGATTGATGTGATCGTCAACAGTGCGGATGCCGTCGGGTCGTACCAGGTAACCATCACTTACGACCCGAACATCGTGCAATTGAGTTCGGCAAATGTGAGAGGTGGTAACGGTGCAGGGTTCACGAATCCGCCGCTGACGATCAATATCGACAATGCGACGGGGCAGTTGATCATCAATTCATTCCAGACCGGCAATTCTCCAACCGGACAGTTCACCGTGGCAAATCTGGTTTTCACACCAGTCTCGGCGGGCACCAGTCCACTGACGTTGTCGGGGGTTACTCTGAATGATGTATCGGGGAATAATCTGCCGAGCAACCGGATATCGCTGAGCAGCAATTCCATAACTGTAATAGGCGGCCAAAGCTTAGGTTCGGTAACAGGGCAAGTCCTTTGGGGAAGTACGCCGGTCCCTAACGCAGGCGTCGAGATCAAACAGCCTGGAAGCTACAACTCGACTCCTGTCCTGGCGCAAACCACCACCGGAAGCAACGGCACGTTCACGATCCTCAATGCCCCGACGGGCAATCTCTACATCTATGCCCTCGCGCCGGACAGTACTTATTGGGCCTGGTCTGGCCAGCCTATTACGATTGCACCCAACCAACAGGTGAACGCCGGAACGATGCGATTGTATAAAATCATGCAACTCGTCTCGCCGCCGCCCGGTTCGTCATTGAGTACAACGACACCGACGCTTCAGTGGAATGTATTTCAGGGTGCTGCAACTTACACGGTTTCTGTCCACAACAATACGACTGGGCAACTGGTGCACAACCAGTCGACTTCGGGTACCAGCATTACGACTCCAGCACTTCCTCCAGGTTCGTATCAATGGTCGGTAAATGCCTACGACGCCGGAGGACTGAACATCGCGTACTACAGCGCGTGGTCGTTTACCGTGAATTGATCAGCGAAGATTGGTTTCACGACGCAATGCGTTCAGTTGACGCCAAAGTACCGACGACGATTCCACGTACGGCGCCAGTTGATACGCAATCGTTGCTTCCTTCAATGCGAGTTCCATTTGTCCTTTGGATAAATGCAGTCGCGCAGACATCTCATGCGGACGAAACCAATGGGGATCGATCTCCTTCAGCCGTTGTTGCCATTCCTCCAGTCTCGCATCGCCGGTCCGATCTCCCAACCACACCAGATTCAGCAGGGCGAGCATCGGTTTGTCGGACCGTTCAACCGCCCAGAGCGATGAACGGATTGCCTTTTGAGCGAGCGGCAGCCTGTCTGAACCTGGATCATTCAATTGCAAAAGCCCGATAAATCGGTCGGCAAATTCGAGGTGGTAAATCCCCACGAAGGACATCGACTGTTCGCCGCTTTCCGCCTTATCGATCAGCATGCCGACGCTGCCGGTGTTCGCCGCTCGGTCGGCGTCTCGCAGCGCCACCTCAGCGCTCCAGTTACTTGCGGCATACCAGGCGAGACCGATGGACAAGACAACAACGAGTGCTACTGTCGCCGATCGCACTGCAACGCTCTCCAACCACCGACGATCCGACAAGCAGCGGCCGGCAGCAGCAAACGAGATCGCCACCCAGATATAGAAGTAATACGCGGTCGGAATGATCTCGCCGTTGAAGCAATTGCTGATCAATGCCGCTGTCATTCCAGCGGCAATCGCCACGTAAACACCGGCCTTCTTCCAATCGGAGCTTGCAGAACGAACGGCATAATGGATGTTGGCAACAAAGGCAGCAATCAGCGCCACGAATGCGAGCAGACCGAGCACACCTTGTTCGCTGAACCGATCGAGAAACACATTGTGCGCAGACTCCCAGTGCACATCCGGGCCAACTATTCCGTAGCTCGGCGTCCGATAACGAGCGTAGGCGGCACGGAACATACCGGGTCCCGTTCCCGTCATCCAGAAGTTCGGCAACACCTGCCCGACGACGTCGCTCCACAGAAGGATTCTTCCAATAGAAGCCGTATCCGTTCCAAACGTCGCAAATCGACCGCTTTGAAGGATCGCGCTCGACAAGGCATACGCAACGATGAGACCGCAGAGAACGGCTATCACTAAGACCCAGCTGCGACTTCCGTGAGGTTGCCACTTCGAGCGAAGCCACCAGGCGGTCAGCCAACCCGCAAACACCAGAATTCCTGCGGCGCATCCCAGGATGCTCCCGCGTGCTGCCGTCGCGAACACAAGAGCTGACGCAGTTGTGACCAGACCGGTCACACCGAAGAGGCGATACCATCCTCTTTCCGCAATCAACAAGGCGATCGACGCAAAAAACGGGTATAGCAGGAAGTTCGCGAAGTAAGTCGACTGTCCGATTGTCCCGGGCGCACGGTATTGACCGCCGAATTGAGCCATCAGTTTGTCGCGAGTGAATTGAGGGAGAAAGGGGTCCCAGCCAACCCACTGCAACAGACCATAGGCCCCACTGGCGATGCCTCCCGCCACAACCACACTCAGCAGGACCTTCAGCCGGTGGAAATCTTTCGCGCACGAAACGCCGACGGCGATGGCGGCTGTAATCATCGCGAAGTGGGTGATCCAGCCCATTCGACGCCAATCGCCTCCCCAAAAACTGACGAATGGATTCATGGAGTTCACAGTCGCCAAGGCGACTGCAATCAAAAGAAGAACGAATACTCCGACAAAGCTGTACGCAAGGGAGAACGACTTGTCACGAAACCACAAGAGGCTGAGTTGAGGAAGCAGAACAGCGGCGCCGAGCAGAACGGCGACGACCTTCGGCGCCATGTAAGCGTTCGGAAGATCACTCCGGAAAAACAGGGTTTCAAAAGTGAGCGCGAGACATACCGTAACGAACAGCGTTCGAGTCGACAGCCCAACCGGATTGAGTTTTTTGTCCCCTTTGTCTCTCCGCTTTTTCTTCACGGATCACGAAGCAGGCTTTTATTGCTGCCCGTTATTTGAACAGTTCATCAATGGTCAGCGTCTTTACCGGCGCCAGATTCAGTGCGCGTATGGGTTTCTCGATCGTCGCCAGATCACCGACAATCACGACGGCGAACTTATCCGGTTGAATGTATTGCTGTGCGGCACGCTGCAAATCGGCCGAGGTGACGTCCTGAACACGAGAGACGTAGCCATTGAAGAATGTTTCAGGAAGACGGAATACGACCATCTCCTGAATGTGTCCCGACATCATGCCGGTTGTTTCGAAGCTCCCTGGAAAACCCAGCGCGACGTTGTTCCGCGCTTTGTTCAATTCGTCAGCGGGCACGGGTTTACGAATGCCGTCAAACTCCTTGAAGAACTCCTGAACCGATTCCACCGTCTTGTCCGTTTGCACTGCGGCCGTTGCCTGAAACGGACCTGGTGTAGACGGCATCGAAAATCCTGAGCTGGCGCCGTAGGCATAGCCGTGTTCTTCCCTCAGGTTCATATTCAGCCGCGAGGTGAAGGATCCGCCGAGAATCGTATTCAATACTTCGAGAACAAAGTAGTCGGGAGTGCTTCGGGCGACACCGATCCAGCCGATCCGTACCTGGGATTGAGCCGCGCCAGGCTTGTCGACAAGGTAGATCTGGCGGGCGCCGTGTTGAGGCGCTGCAGGCAAATTCACTTTCGGAATGGCGGTGGCGCTGTTCTTCCAGGCTCCGAATACTTTTTCCAGCTTCGGCAGAATGTTGCTGGGAGTAACGTCGCCTATCACCAGAAGGTGAGCGTTCGACGGTTGATAGAACGTGGAGTGAAAACTCTTGAGATCCGCAACGCTCATTGAGGCTATGGAAGTCTCCGTTCCGCCCGATCCGGTCCCATAGCGATGTGCCAAGCCGTACAGTACTCTTGGAAACGCAGCGGCGACAATGGCTCCCGGGTTGTCGCGCGCTTGTACAAACCCGGCGAGGCGTAATTTCTTCACGCGGTCCAATTCCGTTTGAGCAAATGACGGACGTAGTGCGATGTCGGCCATTAATGGAAGGCTGGCGTCGAGTTTCGCGACTGTCGAATGCAGACGCACGGATGACGAATCGGTCGAACTTCCGGTACTCATCGATGCACCGAGAAAATCGATCGCATCGGCAAGGTCGAGCGCGGACCGTGAACCCGCACCTTCATCGAGCATGTCCGCTGTGAGGTTTGCCAATCCGAACTTGGATTGCGGATCCGCAGCCGAACCGGAGTGGATGATGAGACCGACATCGACGACTGGCACCTTGTGCATTTCGACGATCCACACCGGCAGACCATTCGTCAACGCGCGCTTCTGAATTGGCGGCAGCTTCAATGCGGGTGCGGCATCGACCGCCGGAGCCTTGCTGCGGTCCGGCGCCTGCTGCGCAGCGACTGATGCCGCCAGGCTCAAGACAACAGCGAGTGGTACGATCCAAAGTGTCTTTCGATTAAAACGTTTCGTGGTTTGCATGGTCTTCCTCTAGTTCTTCGTCGTGGCGGCGGGCAGGACGGAAAACTCCAGCCGGCGGTCCGCCGGCAGCCAGCGCCGGACCGCTGCCTGAATGTCGCTCGGCTGCAATGCCCGATACCGTGCCAGATCCTCGTTGAAGTAATCCGGATTCCCCGTTGCGAAGTAGTACGCATTCAGCAGGTCCGCCTTGCCGCCCACTCGCTCCATTCGGTTATAAAAGGACGCTTCCAGTTGGTTGAGGGTACGTTGAACTTCGCGCTCATCCGGAGGCGCCTGGCGCAACTTGTCGAGCTCTTCATCAACGATGCCTTTGATTCGCTGGAGAACGGCATCCGGAGCATCTGTTGAAGGCCGCGCCGTAATCACAATATCGAATTGTGAACCGAGTTTGCGGGAACCCTGGCTGGCCGTGACGCTTTGAGCAATCTGCAGATCGTAAACGAGCCGCTTGTACAGTCGCGAGTTCTTGCCTCCCGAAAGAACATCGGCAACGACATCGAGTTCAGCATCGCCAGGTTGATAGCCTGGCGGTGTGAGCCAGCTTAAGTAAAGTCGTGGGAGCTGTACCCGGTCGGTTATCGTTTCTTTCAGCACACCCGTCAATTGCGCGGGAGGAGCTTCGATCGGGTCTGCCGGCTTGCCCGGCTTCACATCGGCAAACCAATACTCGGCTTTCTTCTTTGCATCCTCGGCCTTCACATCGCCGGCTATCACGAGAGTGGCATTTTGCGGTGTGTAATATTTCCGGAAAAACTCCTTCACGTCTTCGGCGTTCGCCGCCGTCAGATCATCCATATAACCAATGACCGGCCAATGATAAGGATGATTCTTCGGATACAGCAGTTCCGGAATGCGGACACGCGCCATTCCATAAGGTGCGTTCTCGACGCTCTGCCGCCGCTCGTTCTTCACGACGTCGCGTTGACCGTCGACCATGGCGGGTGTCACGACATCCAACATGTATCCGAGCCGGTCCGACTCGAGAAACAGTGCCAGGTCCAGAGCGCTTGAAGGGATATCGATATAGTAATTGGTTCGGTCGTTTGCGGTCGACGCGTTGTTGCTACCTCCGGCGGCCTCGAGGAAATTGTCGAAGTCACCTTCCCGGACATGGCCTGACCCCTCAAACATTAAGTGTTCGAACAAATGCGCAAATCCCGTCCTGCCAGGTTTCTCGTTTGCCGATCCGACGTGGTACCAGACATTCACCGTCACCACAGGCACACTGTGGTCTTCGTGAACGATGAGAGTCAGACCGTTGGCCAACGTGAACATCTTGTACGGTACGGATATCGCGTCGCTCTTCGTCGCCGAAGAAACCGGAGGATTCGTCGCCGGACGTGGCGCCGGGGTTGCGGGCCGTACCTGTTCGGCCGATTCGGAAGCGGTAGCGAGTGCAGTCATCGCGACAAGGAAACCCAGAATAGTTCGCCGTAGCATGATCATTGCTCCTGATGACGAATTGGAAAGAACCTGAACTGGAGAATAAGCGGGTTCGTGGCTGTCCTGCAATTGCTAAACCGTTTGCGCCTTTTGTGCTTCTTGTGGTTACTTCCGAATTCTCGTTTCCGGGACGGCCGTTGCATTCCCGGACACTTCGCGTCTAACGTTGCCGTCACAAGTTGCTCATATTTTTAGGCATGATCCAGGTCAGTATCGTGCGTAAATGAGGTCCATGAACATTCTCCACGATATCCGAGTCGGTGCCCGTTCGCTGTTGAAGCAACGCAGTTTCACGATTGTTGCACTAATAACACTGGCTCTGGGCTCGGGAACCACAACCGCCATTTTCAGCGTGGTGAATGGCGTTCTCCTCAAACCACTTCCTTATCAGGATTCCGATGCGATCGTTTCGATCTGGGGAACGGCGCGCGATAACCCCGGACCTAACATCGTGGGCACGGTATCCCACATGAACTATCTGGACTGGAAACGAACCGCGAAGAGTTTCGAATCGATGGCTTTGTATGGTGGCGGCAACTACGTGCTGAACGGACTCGGCGATGCCGAACTGGTGCGTGGTGGACGCGTGACGCTGGATTTCTTCAAAGTATTCAAAGCCTCACCGATCCTCGGGAGAGAGTTCACTCCCGAAGAAGATGTCTTGAACGGACCGAAGGTCGCGATTATCAGTCATTCGTTTTGGAAGGACCGCCTCGGTGGACGCAGCGACGTTCTCGGTTCCACGATCAATCTCAGTACAGGACCAACCCAGATCGTCGGCGTAGCTCCACCGGGATTTGACTTCCCTGTTCGGGCGAGACTGTGGACTCCCATGCAAAGCGACGATCAGAACTGCGGCCGAGGCTGCGTCTTTAATGACGTGATCGCGCGGCTGGCTCCCAATGTCACGGTGGAGCAGGGCCGATCCGAAATGCAGGCGATCACCGCGCAACTGGAGAAAGCTTTTCCAGCCGCCAATACCAATGTGACCGCCGGCGTCATGCGGTTGCAGGACGAAACCGTCCGCGATATCCGAACCGCTTTGCTCTTCATTTTTGGATCTGTGGCCATGGTCCTCCTGATCGCGTGCGCCAACGTCGCCAATCTAGTTCTTGTCCGCGGCACCGCGCGACACAATGAGATGGCTGTTCGCGCGGCGCTTGGCGGCGGACGCGCACGACTTCTCTTTCACCTGCTGACAGAGAATCTACTCCTGGCCCTTGCGGGTGGCTTCGCCGGCCTTGCGCTGGCCTGGTGGGGGATCGATGCGCTTAAACAAGTGGCGCCCGGCAATATTCCCCGTCTGGACGAAGTCGCGTTTGACGGCACGACCTTTGCATTCGCGATCGGGGTCTCTGCGATCACAATGGTCATCTTCGGGCTCGGTCCTGCTGTCCGCTTATCTCGAACTTCTCTCGCAGGTCTCTTGAACAGTCGTAGCGACCTCGCGCCGGCACGCACCAATCGCAGCCGCTCGACGCTAGTCGCGGCTGAGGTGGCACTGTCGTTGATGCTGCTGGTAGGCGCCGGACTGTTGTTCAGGAGTTTGAGCGAACTCCGATCCGTGAATCCGGGTTTTAATCCGTCGAACAAAACGATCCTTACCATCAATCTGCCCGCTATCCGTTATCCCGCCGCCAGTGATGTGCTCCGAACGTTCGACCAACTCGACGAACAGTTGGAAACGCTTCCCGGAGTCGAAAAAGTAACGCGTATTTCCGGTCTGCCATTAAGCGGTTCCGAAAACGTTCTGACATTCACTCGCACGGACCAGCCCGCGCCTTCACCTGGACTTGTGCCCATCGCGTTAATTCGAATCGTCGATTCGGATTACTTTCGAACATTGGCGATCCCGCTGAAGGCAGGACGTGACTTCACGCCGGCCGACAGCAAGGAAGCGCCACCGGTGGCGATCATCAGCGAGGAGCAGGCAAGGCAGTTTTGGAAGGACGAGAACCCGATTGGGAAGACCATCCGCGTTTCGGGAGGCGCAGACCGCGTAATCATCGGCGTCGTTTCGAATGTGAGATCGCAGCAGCTTGTTTCAGAATCACAGCCGGAGATGTACCTGCCGCAAACACAGACGCGGACCATGACCTTCGTTCTCCACAGTGCGATTCCTTCCGCGCAGATTATTTCGGAGGCCCGCCGGATCATCAGGGCAACGGACGCGAACTTGCCGATCATTCGTCCAGGTACGCTGCAAGCATTGGTCGATCTGCAGATGGCGAGAACCGAATTCTGCCTCCTGCTTGCCGGACTCTTTTCGCTTCTGGCGGCTGTGCTGGCAAGCGTCGGAACCTACGGTGTGGTGGCTTATGCTGTGGTTCAGCGAACTCGCGAAATCGGTTTGCGGCTGGCTCTTGGATCAACTCCACGCAAGCTCGTGTTCAGGATCATGTGGGAAGGTTTTCGTCCCGCATTAATCGGAATGACGCTTGGAGTGGCCGGCTCGTTCCTTGCAACACGAACAATTCAAACTCTCTTGTTTCAAGTACGGCCAAACGATCCCGCCACTTTCATAGCGGTTGTGCTGTTTTTAGCTGCCCTCGTTTTGGCGGCTACGGCGATCCCCGCCAGTCGCGCCACTCGTGTCTCGCCCGCATCGAGCTTACGGAGTGAATAATTCGCGTAATGCGTCAGTTTGAATTGTTTGGCCTCTCAGCCGCGTTAGCGGCGACACTTCTCTCTAGAGAAATGTCGCCGCTATCGAGGCTGGGATTGGCCTTATTCAAACGGACCAACTACCATATGAGGATGGACAAGGTCGATAGAAGAAGCTCCGCTGAATGATCATGAAGGTTTTCCTACTTGCGGCTCTGCTCACTTTCCAGCAACCGGCAACAGTGATCGATCGTGCCCAGGCCGGACGAACGCTTCTGGACCAGGGCGTCGAGGGCTTGAAACAACTTTTGGAAAAGGCCGGCGCACCGCCGTTGACCTTCGATCAGGAAACGCAGATGCGGAATCTGCACGACGTTTTCAAACGTGAACTCGCGCGGTTGGTGAGCGAGCGTGAAGCCGATGAAGCCAGGTTCAGGGTCACGCTTTCAGACCAACTGTTCCTAGGCGCCATGAAGTTCCTGAATCCCGTTCAGCGGGTGGCGATGGGTGGCGTGGCCGAGGGAGTGAATTCCGATTTACCCGTCGATGAGAACGAGCTGCGGGAATACCTGCGCGATCTGACGAGTCCGGTTTCGGGCGGCGGCGATGACGACGATGATGTGGTCATCGACGGCTTCTCGGGAGGCCGCATGCCGAACCGCGACGAAATCCTCGAGATCCGTATCAATGACAACGCATTCACTTCCGAACAGAGCAATCAGGGTCGTGGCCGGACCGAGATTCGAACCCGCGGAGGCAGTGGCCGATTCAATGGTGACGCGGAAATCAGGTTTCAGGATGAATCGCTGGACGCTCGAAACGCTTTCGCCTCTTTCCGTCCGCCGTATCAGACTCGCGACTTTACCGCCAACGTTAGCGGGCCGCTGATTCGCAACCGACTGACCGCGACGCTGGGTGTATCCAGCGACTCCTCCGAAGAGGGCGACACGCTTCAGGCCATCACGCCAAACGGTTTGATCAATGCCGCTATTGCCCGTCCCAACGTCGAGCGCGGTTTCACGGTTCGCGCCACCAACCAGATCAACGAAAACCACGCTTTTAATTTCAGCTACAGCTACGGACGAGAGCGCAGCGAGCTCAATGGTGTCGGAGGATTCGGACTGCTCGAGCAGGCGTCGACGGAAAAAGCGCGCAACAGCAACTTCCAGATTCAGGAAGTAGCGATTCTTTCACCCAGAATCAGCCATGAGGCCCGCTTTCGAATTAATACGGAGACCGACAGTTCGGTGCCGGTCAGTTCAGGAGTACACATCGTCGTACCGGACGCTTTCGAAGGCGGTGGATCGACGGACCTCGAATCGAGTACGGATCGCGAAATCGAGTTCGGCAATCTCATGATGTTCACGGGCCGAAACGTTTCGATCAAGACGGGGTTCGACGGCACGTACAGACACGAGAAATCCGACTCGCGAGAGAACTTTAACGGCACATTCACGTTCGGCGATCTCGCGGACTTCGTTGCAGGCCGGCCAATACAGTACAGCGTGAACCAGGGCGATCCACTGCTCGACGTCAACCAGTTTGAAGCCGCGGCTTTCGTCCAGACGGATTTTCGAGTTTCGTCGCGCATGACTATGGGTCTTGGCGTCCGCTATGAAGCGCAGACCAATATCTCGGATCGAAACAACCTGGATCCCCGGTTTGGCTTCGCCTATCACTTCGGCGGGTCGACGGTTCTTCGCGGCGGCAGCGGCATTTTTCATGAACGGTTCGGCATATTCGAACTGCAGGATCTTCTTCGCTTCGATGGCCAAAGGCAGCGCTCGCTGATCATCCGGAATCCGTCATACCCGGATCCGTTTCTGGCGGGTCAAAGCTCGATTCGCGTACCGTCTTCCATTCGCGTCGCCAGCCCGGAATTGACGACGCCTTATACATGGCACACCGAAACATCGCTTGAAACGAAAACGCCGTTCGGATTGGTACTGACCGGATCCTATCGCTTCATTCGAGGCATTCACCTTTATCGAGGCCGAAATCTGAACGCTCCGCGCGACATCACTTCTTCGATTGCCAGATCATGTCGCCCAGGTCAAAGCGAAGCCGAATGCGTGCGGCCGGATCCGTCGCGCGGCAATATCGTGCAAATCGAATCGTCGGGGCTCGCTTCGAACCACCAGTTCGAGGTTGGCTTTCAGCAGCGATTGCGCTTCGTTAATATTCGCGGAAACTACAGCAGCCAAAGGTCGTATTCGAATGTTTCCGGCGACAGCTTCGGCCTGCCGGCGGACAACTACGATATGTCTTCGGAATGGGGGCCGACCGATCCCCGCCACGACCTCAACGCCAACGTCAATCTTCGTCTGCCCTGGAAGATCGACGCAGACATGAACTTCAACTGGAATTCAGGCGAACCTTACGGCGTCATCACCGGCCGCGACGACAACAAGGACACGAACACGTCCGATCGGCCCGTGGGCACACCACGTAACAGTCGTTTCGGGCCATCATTCTTTGAAGTCGATTTGAACTTCTCCAAGACATTTACGCTGATTCCCGAGGTCTCCGGCGACTCCAACAGTCCACTGGCCGGTGGCGGTTACTTCGGACGACGTTCCGGCGTTCGCATGACGATCACCGCTGAAGCGGAGAACGTGCTGAACAAGGTGAACTACGATCGCATCAGCGGCGTGCTCACTTCGCCGTTCTTCGGACTTCCTACCCGCGCCCGCGACGGTCGCCAGATCTCACTCTCCGCGCGCTTCAATTTCTGAAGGCTCGGCGGGCTGAAGCCCGCGGACTACAAAGTCCCGATTCGGAATAGATGGGTTCTGCTTCTCAGATAGATGTCGCCATCGACGATCACGGGTGAGGCTATGAACGATTGGTCGCGCAAGGTATTCGTGGCCAGAACCTCGAACTTGTCTCCCATCCTCACAACGACGACGTCACCCTCCTCCGTTGCCAGGTACAACTTGCCGTTTGCTCCAACCGGTGAAGCTTTGAAGTTGTAAGGCTTTGGCAGTCGAACCTGCTGGTACAGCGGCTGACCGTTCGTCGCGTTGAAGCAGCTCAATTGACCACTGTCCGTAACAACGTAAAGACGATTCTCAAAAAGCAACGGCGACGGCGTGTATGCTGCGCCTCTCGCCGTGGACCAGACGATCGCGTCCGTACCGGTGAGCGTTCCGGTTCTGCCCAGTCGTATCGCCATCAGCATGCGCACGGTATGACCGCTCATCGCGAAGACAAGATCGTTGTGCTGGACCGGCTGAGGGATGGTGTTTTCACCCAGGCCCGCAGCCTCCCAAATCAACTTGCCGGTATCGAAATCGTAGCTACGTACCGTTAGTCCGTTGACGACGATCTGTCGCTTTCCTGCATGCTCAACAACGAAAGGCGCGGCCCAGTTATAGCGCTCGGTGCGGGGAGTTCTCCAGAGCTCACGGCCCGTTTCCGGATCCAACATGACAAGGAAACCGCCGCCCAGGTGGTCGTAATGCAGAAGCAGACGATTGTCGTGCAACGTTACTCCGGTGCCCTCGCCGAACTGCATGTCCATCCGCATGCGGACTCCGAAATCTTTTTCCCACAGAAGCTTCCCATCGAGGTCGTAGGTGTAGAGTCCACGCGAACCGAAGAACGCGAACAAGCGTTTGCCGTCCGTTACCGGAGAGTTCGAAGCGAAGCTCCCATATAGGTGGTGATATCCCTCGTGCGGAGTCGCGGTAGTTGCCGTTCTTTGCCAGATCGTCTTTCCACTCGTCCGGTCGATCGCCATAACCTCAAACCGATGCTCGAGGCCAGAGTCTGCTCCGCCACCTGCACGGCCGGCGCGAGTTGGAGCGGCGCCTCTTCCGGTGGGAACAGCGGTGGTCAGGAACAAGCGATTACCGGCGATGACCGGAGTCGAATGGCCGCGTCCGGGAACGGCGACCTTCCATCGGATATTGGTGGTGTCGTTCCATCGAAGCGGGGCGTCGCCATTCGCCATGCCGTTGTTGAATGGTCCTCGCCAGCGCAGCCAATCGGCGGCAGCGAGAGTCAATGTTGTGAGCAAGACCGCAATGGTCAATCGTAGAACTGACATCGAGAACAGTGTTTATCATAGAATGCGCACTGATTCCCAAATGGGAAAGTGTCGCAATTGGAGCGAGGCATGAGCTTGCGGAGCGTACTTCTGGGTGTGGCCGTTCTCGCGTTGGCGGGTTCACGATCCACCGGTGAAGCAATTACAGCCGACCGCATTCTCCACAATGGACGGATCGTGACGGTGGATTCGAACTTCCGGATCGCCGAAGCGCTGGCGATCCGATTCAGCCCGGCCGGTTCGGAGATCATGGCCGTAGGTTCGAATAGCGAAGTCATGGCGCTGCGCGGCCCGGATACTCGGCTGACCGATCTGCAAGGCCGGGTGGTGATCCCCGGCTTGATCGATTCGCATCTTCATTTCTCGCTGCTTGGAATCGAGGCCGCTTTCGAAGCGGACCTCCGGCGCTCGATGACCGTTTCCGATGTCGTTCAAGATATCAAACGGCTGGCCGAGCGGCGCAAGCCCGCATCCGGCCAATGGCTGGTCGCCCGCGGTTGGGACGAGCACAAATATGAGCGTCCGTTCACGCGCTGGGATATCGATGCCGTAGTTCCGGACAATCCCGTTCAACTGGAGCGTGTCTATCGCGGCCTGGCGGTAAACACCGCTGTCTTCAAATTGATGGGAATCCGCGATGACGATCCCTCTTCGTGGCCAGACTGGTGGCTCAAGGATCCCGCTTCATTCACTCTCGACGATCGGATCGTCCGGGAAACACGCAACGTCACCGTCAATGGCCAACCTCGCCAACTGCCGGTTCCGACGGGAATGTTTCTCGGTAATGCCGTTCAGCTCATCAAGGTTCGGGCGCCTGCTCCCAGCCTCGAAGATCAGGTCCTCGCTGTTCGATACGGCAGCGAAGAGATGACGCGACTCGGTGTAACGGGCATCGTCGATCCAGGCGGCGGGCGTCGCGTGATGAGGTCTTACCAGGAAGCGTACCGCCGCGGCTGGCTTAAATTCCGCATCCTTCAGGTCTATGAAGGAATGTGGAACACGCAAAAGCCGGAAGAGATCGCTGCCCACTTCGACTCCATTCCTTTTCAGAATCTGGGCGACCGCTTTCTGCGCTGGCGCGGCACCAAGTGGCAGATCGACGGAGGCGCCGGCACGCGCAGTTCGTGGGTCAGTGAGCCCTTTGTCGATTGGGAAAAGATCGAAGGCAAACCGAACCACGGATATCACTGGGCCGAGGATCCGGAGCGCGAGGCGCAGCTTCGACGGGTGGTCGATCGAGGATGGGAAGTCCATACTCATGCCACGGGCGACGAAGGCCAGCGTCAGACTGTGGATTTGTACGCCAAGTTGATGTCTGAAATCCGGACAAAGAATCCCAGCGCCGATCTTCGATGGAGCGTCATTCATGCCTACCTCCCCATGGAGAAAGGCAGCCAAATGCTCGAAAAGATGGCTAAGAACGGAATCATCGCAGCCGTGAATCCTTCGTTCATCTGGCATCAGGGCCGGTCGTTTGCGAAGAATCTCGGCCGCGAACGAATGGCGCGGCTTCAGCCGTTTCGCAGCTACCTCAAAGCAGGAGTGAAGATCGCGGTCGGCTCTGACTATGGGACGTCGCCATACAGTCCCTGGATCGGGATGTACGCGCTTCTGACACGCAAGGATCTTTGGGGAGACGTTCACAACGCAAACGAAACCATCGGACTGCAGGATGCTCTTCGCGCGATGACGATCAACAACGCGTTCCTGACCTACTCCAACGAATGGACCGGAAGTCTTGAACCTGGAAAAGTGGCGGACCTTGTCGTTCTCGACCTGCGCGACATCAATGAACTGGAACGGAATCCCGAACGAATCTGGGATATGGAAAAGTCGGTGTTGCTGACGCTGGTCGATGGCCGTCCCGCCTTCCAGCGCGACGGATTTCGTTTTTAGTCATTCGGTGGACGGGTTTCCGCTATCCTAGTCGGCGCACAGAACGAAAACTGACCGCAGCGGCAACGCGCGCGGTAAACGGGGGGATGGAGAATATGCGTCGATTGATTCTTCTCTTGGTACTGTTGTTTTCCCTACAAACGTCGGCATTCGCAACGTGGTCCGTGATTGCGGTGGATCGCGCCACGGGCCGGGTTGTGATCTCGTCGTCCACCTGCACGGGAAGCACCGATGACTTCCTGAAAGACGTCCAGGCGGTGGTTGTACCCGGCAAGGGTGTCGCCGCTTGTCAGGCAGGTGTGGATGGTGCCACTCACCAAAATCAGACCTTGGTCTTCGAGGAGTTGAAGCGAGGCACCGATCCCAAAAAGATCATCGAACTTCTCAGCCTCGACCCTGGATTCCAGGGCCGTCAATTCGCGATTCTAGACTTGCAGGGACGGATGGCGGGGCACTCCGGATTGGGTAACGGATTCGTCACACAAGATATTCAGGGCCAGGTACCCGGAACTGAAATCTTCTACTCGATCCAGGGCAACATTCTGCGTTCCGCAAAGGTCGTGCCCGCCGGCGTCAAAGCGTTTCTCGAGACGAAGGGTGGAATCACGGACCGTGTGATGGCGGCAATGGAAGCAGCCGACCTGGCCGGAGGCGACAGCCGCTGCACGTGCACAACCGGTGGAGGTGGTCAGCGTGGACAACCGGCGCCACCTCTGGATCCTAAGATTGCATGCACAATCCGAACGTCGACTGTCGCATACATTCTCGCGGCAGATCCGAAAGACACGGACGGACCGATGAACCAACCGAATCTGCACAACAACGGCAAATACGCGATGTACGTCACCGTGTCTCAGCCGAATCACGGCCCGACCTACAACATCAAACCGGGCGAGAACCTGAATCCCGTGAAGACGCTGCGTATGCGTTATGATGCGTGGCTGAAGGCTCACCCCGAATTCAAACGTTAAGAGGAGGCGAATATGCGAATCGTAAAATGGACCATCGTCTTCGTGATACTGATAGTTGTCACGGGAGTTTTCAGTAGCGAGACAGCGCAAACGCCTCCAACCGGTCAGCGTGGCACTGCGGCAGAACCGCAACGAGGCGCCCCGGCGGCAGCCACGCCTGCGGATCCGGCACGCGGCGGTCGCGGAGGTGGCGGACAACGTGGCGGTTTCCAGACCATGACGCTCGTCACTACCGCATGGCCGGACGGCGGAATGATTCCGCTCAGATACACCCAGGCCGGAGCAGAACTGTCGCCCGCAATCCAATGGAGCGGAGTTCCTACTCAAAACGTCGCCAGCTTCGTCGTGACTTTTACCGACACCGATACGGTCGTGAATAACGCCACCGATGGCCTGCTGCATTGGATGCTGTGGAACATTCCGCCAACGGCAACCGGTGTCACCCAGGGCAGACCGGACGGCTTCGAATTGGAAGATGGAACGCGTCAGATCAGCGTCAGCGGTGCTCGATATCGCGGCCCCGGCGCGTCGTCTACCGGCCCGATGCATCACTATCTGTTGGAAGTGTACGCGCTGGATACGATGCTGGACGTCAAGATCGTGGACGCCACCGGCAAGCCGATCGCGAACCCGCAGGGACCACAGGATCCCAATCCCAACGTCCAGGCAACTCGTAAATTAGTGTTCGATGCAATGGTCGGCCATATTCGAGGTAAAGCCTCGTACATGGGACTGTTCCGCAGACCTCAATAAATACGAGTCGCTGTAGCGGCGGTCATAGACCGCCGCTACAGGAAATTGCTCCTCAGAAAAACTCCGGATAGCTTCCTCAGGTTATCTCTCCTTTTCGCACCAAAAACTTACTGGCGACTCGGTATTTGGATCTTAGGGAAGACGGCCTGCTGAAATTCTACGCAATGTTTGGCGAGTAACGTAAGCAGTGGAGGCGTTATGCGAAGGAGAATTTTTCTGGCGCAGTCAATGGTCCGAATACTATTCCTGCTGATTCGCCATCCCCTCTGGCCTTAGGAACATCGCTGGCCTGCACATCAAATACGTACTACGCAGAAGTAGTAACTACCATATACCATCTATAAGTAGTTTATTTACACTACCATCAGTACCCAAAACGGTACCCAAACTTCGACCGAAAATCGGACAGCCCCAAACCGCACTCACAGGCTTTTCGACAGTAGCGTCCCGCTGTCATTGTATCTACATTGTTGACACAATAACACCATCTGACATATGAGTGGAAACGAGGTGCATAAGCCGTGAAGAGTGTTGTGAAGAAATGGGGGAACAGTGCTGCCGTGCGCATTCCGGCTGCAGTAATGGAAGCGGTCCCGCTTCAACTTGATGAACCGGTCGACGTGCGTGAGGAAGCTGGTCGGATCGTCATCGAACCAGTCCGGCACAAAGCGTACGACATCAACACGCTGATCAAAGGGATCACCCGCGAGAATCTTCATGAAGCTGTGGATTTCGGTGCCGCCGTGGGTAAAGAGGTCTGGTAGTGGCGCGTCAATATGTGCCTAACGCCGGGGACATCGTCTGGCTGAACTTCACCCCGCACGCTGGACGAGAGCAGGCCGGCCACCGGCCAGCTCTCGTCTTAAGTCCAGCCACTTACAACAACAAAACGAGCCTGATGCTCTGCTGTCCCATGACGACACAGATCAAGAGCTATCCTTTTGAAGTTCCCATCGCCGGGGCGGTTCCCAGCGTCGTACTGTCCGATCAGATCAAAAGCGTGGATTGGCGCGTGCGAAAGGCGAAACGTAAGGGTAAGGTGTCACCTGAGGAGTTGGCGGATGTCCGCGCGAAGATCCGGGCGTTGATCGGTTGATCTGACTGCTCCCTATCGGCTACATAAGGTTATGAGTGTCAGAATCGTTATCGAGATTCCGAAAGATAACGGTCGAAGGTCGAACGGCCCGCGTGGCGTCGTCACAGATACAGTTCCGCGTCATGATCTCGTTGCACGGATGATGTTGAACCTCGACCGTTCACGCCCTGCCAAAGACTGCAGTATGGAATCCAGAACGCCGTCCAAATCCTTGCCAACATCCTCTGCAAGAAACCGCAGAACGAGATAGCCGTTCTGCTGCAACAGCCGGTCTTTTCGGCGATCGCGGCGGTATGCTTCTGGATCGGAGAGATGCTGGGAGCCATCGAGTTCTACGACGATGCGGAGAGGTTCGTTGAGGAAATCAACCTCCATTTGACTCTGCCCATCGAACGCGATTGGCAGGCCAACGTTCAACTGGAAAAGGCTTTTAGTCTCAGGAAGGGTTTCAAGACGCCGATACAAAAAAGCTTCGCTCGCGCTGCGCGCTCTTTCCACGCCCCTCGCTTCTGGCAGTGAAGGTTTGACTGCGCGGACAAACAGATTCGCCAGAGGTGTGTCCACACCGTCCCGAATGAGCCGCCGCACCGTGGCAGCATAATCACGCTTCCATTCTGGGTCCGACGGCAGAACTACGTCTGCGGGCCAGCCAGGAACAGCACTCGCCGGCAGAGAAATCGAATATCCTACTGCCTCGTATCCACGGCAACGCCGATCGAACATGCGAGCGAGCATGGGCACGTTCAAGTCGGCGTAGTCGTAGATGCGGACTTCGCGCTTTCCGTCATATAGACGGTGAAGTCGTCCCGCATACTGCGCGATCGTTCCATGCCAGGACACCGGCAGTGTCAGAAACAACGTGTCCAGCCGCGCATCATCGAATCCCTCGCCGATGTAACGGCCAGTCGCGAGAATAACCCGCCCTTTTTCCGTGGAAACTGCAGCGAGCTCGGCGGCCATGGCTTCGCGCTGTTTCTTTCCCATGCCGCCTCGGAGCACGATCACGTGATCAACTCTGCCCGCCAATTGATTGGCGAGGCTTTCGAGATGTTCTTTTCTTTCTGTGAGCACGAGCGGCGAGCGGCCTGCCTCGACGGCTTCGACCACATCTTCGCAGATCCGGCGATTCCGCGATTCGTCGCCTATCAGATCGCCGTAGAGCGAATGAAACTCGACGCGCTTGTCCGAAGGCGGCGGCATTGCCGGCTGAAAGGCTGTCGGACGCACCAGAACGCTGTGGGTAAAAGGCCGCCGCATGGCCTCGGCCTTCGCATTGACGCGATGCCGCACCGGACCGCACAGCATGAAGATGATCGGATGATGGCCATCCTTCCGCGTGATTGTTGCCGACAATCCTGTGACGAACCTTGCCTTGGCCCGTCGGATGACCTGCTCAAAGCTATGCGCCGACAGATGGTGGCACTCATCGACGATCACCTGACCATAATCACCGATGCAATCGTCATCTTCGGCGCACGCGATGATACGCGGCTTGTCGTATGTTGGTAGTCGCATGGCTTGCGCTTTGTAGAACTCGGGATTCTGAAAGGCCGCCAACCGGAGCAAGCGGTTCCGCAGTCCCGGTGGCAGGCCGTCCCTCGCGATATAGATCTCGTTCGCGACTACGAGCTCCAACGCGTCGGGAACGTCACCAGCAATCGGCGGTTCTTTCCGGCGGCGGGAGGGTGGCGCCGTCCACGGTTCTGTATCGTCTTCCTCCATTAGTGGCAACCGTACACCGACGACACGTCCTCTCCGTTCGGCGTCCCGCACGAGGTCTTCAATTGTGGTTCTGCCAATCCTCGTCACCGACGACAGAAACGCCCACTGATCTCCGTAGGGAACCATCTGATCATCCAGGAAAACGCTGTTACTCAGGTCTCGTGGCTCTTTTTGGAGCGGCAGTGCGATCAGATTGCCGAAGCCTCCGTGAGGCAAGGTGTCTTGATTCGGAAAGAATCGATCATAGGAACCAAATCCAAGGTCGGGACGGCGTTCCATCGATTCAGTCAAAACGAATGAACCCAACCTTCGCGCAGATGCGGCGGTGATGGCCTCCTCGAAGAAGAACCACGCGTGCCCGCCATGACCGGACCGGGACCGTTCCAGCACAGCCGGCATGCCCATAGCACGGCTGGTCTTCAGAAATGCACCTGCGTCCTCGAGCCAGCCTTCCTTATCGAAATCGACTGCTAGGAAAAAGCACGTCTCATCCTGAAGCATCGGGTAAATACCGGCGACAAACGGTTGACCCGCTGGATCAAATCCCGACAAATGCCAACGAATTACTTCATCAGTGATTGGAAGAAAACGTTGATGCTGGCAGTCCGCGCACTTGATACGCGGCTTCTCGCAGATGCCTCGAATCCACTCATTGCCGCAGGCGGGTGCGTAACCCGATTTCCCGGTTTTTCGGCTCTCGAATCGCCGCGGATAAACATCATCTCGTCCGCGGAAGAGCGAACGGAACAGCCGAATCTTGGCGTCCGCCGTCGAGTTTTGATTGACGAGAGTCGCTTCGAGAAGCATAGGTTGGACTATACACGCCGTTGGTTCGCAACGTGTTCATTGGGGCAGCTTATGAAAGTATTCAACGGCTTCTTCGTACTCGCAGAGAGCCATATGACAGAGAAAGCCTAATCGAGCCAGGTTCTGAAGGAACTCGCGTCTTTGATATTCAATGGAACGGTCCTCGTTTGAATAAGCGCAGAACTGTAAACCGCCACTGTGACCGCTCGCGCTTGGGAACCACAGAATTGGGAATGCAATAGTAATCGTTGTAAGCATTGCTTACGAATCGTTCCGTTTCAGACGCCAGGGCTCCGATGTCGGGCACCACTTCACTTTTTCTGTTGTTCCGCTTAGAAGCGGGACTGCAAATCATGTCGTCTATGCCATGGTCCTCTTTCACACGCTTCGGCATGGCTTTGTACATCTCGACCAGCAACCTTCTGAGTTGTTCGGTTTGATAGCCACCGATTGTCTTCTTCAGTTCCGCAACTTTCATGTTCGTCCTAAAAGGGTATATCGTCGTCCGACGTAGAGGGCGTTGCGTCGGAATACGAAAGATCCGCATTGGTGAGGGATTTTGCTTCCTCGATGGTGATACCGTACGCACCTCCGTCGGTATACCCTGCAATGAACGCGAATCCGTAAAAGGTTTCTTCGCTGATTAGGAATTTTTCTTGGCGTTTGGGCTTTTTGTTCCGCGCACGCGAAGCCGCCAAGACCGCTCTTTCGTATGCCGGATCGATCGCAAAGCCTAACAGCCGTAATTCTCGAATCGCGCAAAGAGAATCGACTCCAAAATGCTTTCGATATCCCCGAGCGATGTTTTTACCTGGATAGGATCGCAGCCATGTTTTAGCCGCTTGCAACCGGCCTTGGCGAGTGAGTCGTTTGTGCCGCGGCGGAAGTGGCTTGCGTTTACGAGACATCCCAATCTCTCCAGGTTGATTCCTTGTATCTGAAGAACGGGACAGTGAAGGTCCGAGAGAATGAACTCGAACGAACCAACCGCGTTTGTAGCCCGATAACCTCACCCAATTTGAACCAATCAATACCCAAAACACTACCCCACGAAAACAAGCCAGGCGTCCGAGCGGTGCAGTCGCCACGCAGGCAAGCCGAACGCGTCGCACGGGCTGGAGCGACAGTTACTTGCATCGAGATTGGGCATACGAAGCAGACTTTTTATACGTAGAGCCTGCTGCGTATCAGTGCAGGCGGGTCGGAGTGCCGATGCGGTTGACGCATTGATCTGTAAGATGTTACGTTGAGTACTCGTTCGCGCCGGAGTGGCGAAATTGGCATACGCAGCAGACTCAAAATGGGAATTTTGTAGCTTCTGTCCGCTTCGAAACTCTTCGCAACCGCTTGATCCTGCAAAAGAAAACGACCTCGACGCCCTCAAACCATTTGCTGGGCTTTTGGGTAATTTTTGAGGCTTTTTGAAGGAATCATTACCCAAATTGTTACCCAAAATTTCGACGACCAGTCGGTCCGGTTTCAGAGCGCATTCAACGAGCGTCAAGCGACAGATTATTCTGAGATAGCTGCCAGGATATGCCCGATCGGGAATATTTAGTCGGCAAGCAACTGCCAAACCCCGAAATATTACCGAACGGGAATATTCAGCTTGACCGGACGTGTTATTCTGCCTATTATTCCTGATCGGGAATATTCGACGCCATGCGATATACAGCAAAGCACATAGGCGAAACAGTCCAAAGAACGCGTAAAGCTATAGGAGTCACACAAAAGGACTTAGCGCTTACCTCCGGGACCGGCCTTCGATTCATTATCGAGCTAGAAAAAGGCAAGCCCACCTGCCAACTCGAAAAGACGCTAGCCGTCCTTAATACTCTCGGCATTAAGATCGATTTGATCCCGCCACGCACAAGAACGGAGCGA
>Ga0137427_10000286_pt1 | contig 27137 bp, 21 predicted proteins | sample EasRivERMZT700_2_FD_102309 | JGI IMG/M metagenome (GOLD analysis project Ga0137427, IMG submission 102309) | Soil microbial communities from meander-bound floodplain in the East River, Colorado, USA - East River MetaG ERMZT700_2 | ecosystem: Environmental > Terrestrial > Soil > Floodplain ...
ACAAGTGCCAGACCCCGAATTCCAATATACGCCGGCCCCCGAATTTATTGTGTGGCGCCGAGTTTTCGGAGAAGAGCTTCTGCCGCCTTTGCGCGGGCTTGAGCTTCGGGATTGGCGTTTCCTCCTCCCCCTCGCTGGCCTCCCCTTGGAATCGTCATCGCAAGAGGGGTTTGCCCGTTCTTATTCTTTAGTTCGAGTTTGGCGCCCCGCTCCGCTAACAACTGAATGACGGTTAAGTTTCCCGTGCCGGCTGCGGCGTGAAGCGCACTGTCGCCAGCCTCATTAATCTGGTTCACATCGGTGCCCGCATCGAGAAGGATTTTGGTCGCTTCCAGGACGTCCGCTTCCGCGCGCGGAATCGCAGGACTGTCGGAGTCCACAACATTCCATTTCACGAGATCCGACGGCCGAGCCTCTTTCTCAATCGAAATCCCAGCCGCAACGAGCAGAGGAGAAGTGCCGTTGGCCACTCCAAGCGAGTGATTGGCGCCCGAGGCTGTGAGCGCGCGAATAATCTCGACCTCGAGATATGCTGACGCGACGAACAGCGGCGTTGCTCCGATCATCGACCTCGACAACGCCCACTGAGAGCCAAATCGTCGGACCGGACTGCCCTTTGTGATCAGGGCATTCGGATTCACACCTTTGGACAGCAGAGCTTTCACGGTGAGTAGATCGCCTCTCAATGTTGCGGCGTGCAACGCGGTGAATCCGGCCCCGGCTGCGTTAAGATCCGCTCCCGATTCAATCAGCAGTCGCGCCACCGATCCGTTATCAGTGAAGGCCGCGAGCGCGAGTGCCGAGTTCCCATCGGCCGTAGTGTCATTGACGTTTGCGCGGGCTGCGAGCAGCAGTCTGGCGGACTCGACATCGCCGCTCTGCGCCGCAAACAACAACGCCGTACTTCCCCCGACGTCGATTGTCGCGGCTCCGTCCTTTGCGTTCTTGATTCGCGGAGCGCCGGAATCCACGATCGTCAGATTGCGCACGCCGGACCGGGAATTGACGTCCGCGCCACGGTCGAGAAGTGCTTTTACGACTTCGGGATGCTTTTGTGAGGCGGCCCACATCAATGCAGTCTGCTGTCGCTCTGTTTCCTTCGCGTTGACTTTGGCTTCATGAGCCAACAGAGCACGAACCGCTCCGACGCTACCGGTGCGAGCCGCTTCCATCAGAGGAGTGACTCCGGACTCCGACGCAGCGTCCGGGTCTGCGCCCGCCTTGAGCAGCTTTTCCACGATCGCGGCGTTGCCGTTCACGCTCGCCAGATATAGCGGAGTGATCTTGAGATCATTCGCGGCGTTGACCTTCGCTCCTGCCGCTATCAGCATCTCCGTCATTTCAAGGTCGTCTCGGTAGGTCGCCCAATGCAATGCGGTGGCCCCGTCTCCCTCAGGCGCATTGACGTCCACCCGCTTCTGCAACAGTGCGCGAACCGCGGCCTTGTCCTTCTGTTTGACGGCATCGATGAGCGGAACCTCAGACATCAAACCGGCGGCCAACAGTAGAGATAAGATCCAGGTGATCAATGCTGCGTCCTCAGGCTAGGGTTTCAATCAATACTGAAGCTGCCCGTGCTGTTCCCATGTTGCTCGACGGGCACGCCGAGTTTGTTCATCAGACTGACGTGAAAATTAGCGAGCGGCGTTCCAGCCGGCGCTTTGACGTGACGTCCGCCTTTGATCTGTCCCGATCCACCACCGACCACAAGTATGGGCAGATTCAACGGCACGTGACCGTTGCCCTCGCTCATGCCTGCGCCGTAAATGATCGCCGAGTGATCCAGCAACGATCCGTCGCCATCGGGCGTGTTCTTCATCTTTTCGACAAACGAGGAGAACAGCGAGACGTGATAGTGATTGATCTTCGACAGTTTCTCCATTCGGATCGGGTCTCTTTGGTGATGAGATATCGGATGATGCGCGTCCGGCACGCCGATTTCGGGATACGTGCGACCGCTGAATTCACGGCCAATCATGAAAGTCACGACGCGCGTGACGTCTCCCTGATACGCGAGCAATTGGATGTCGAACATCAGCTTTGCATGCTGCTCGAAGGTTTCAGGGATTCCGGCAGGACGGCTCACCAAAGGCATTTCCGCCCGGTTTTCGAGCGCTCGCTGTATCCGGCGCTCGACGTCTCGAACGCTCTCGAGGTATCCGGAAATCCGGGTGCGATCAGCGGGTCCCACTTTTTTCTGCAGCTTCGCAACTTCTCCCAGCAGCGAATCGAGAATGCTGCCCTTTTGCTCCATACGCGCCCGACGCACCGCCGAATCGGTGTTTGCGCTGTCACCAAAAAGACGTTCGAAAGCGGCGCTTGGCGATTGTTCCATCGGATTGGGCGACGTGGGACCGGCCCACGAAATCGTCCCGGTATAAACGCAGCTTCGGCCAAAGTCGCAGCTCGTTCCCGAATCGACGGACTCCAGTGCCAGTTCGAGCGAAGGAAGCGCCGTCTCCTCACTCCAAGCTTTCGCGATGATTTGATCGACCGATTGGCCAGCTCGCAGTATGTGGCTCGGCGTCGTATCCGTGAGGAATCTGGTGCTGGCGTCAGCGTGATTGTTGTATTGACGCTCGCCGGGCGGCGGCGGAGGAACGCTGTCCAGGCCGCTCAGCACGAGAATTTGTTCGCGAAATCGTTCGAGCGGCTGCAACGACGGCGTGTATTCGAAGCCCGATCCTTCGGTTGAAGGGAACCACTTTCCCGGAATTACACCGTTCGGCACGTAGATGGCGCCGAAACGGGTGACAGGCTTGGCCGCCGTCCTGCCGAGTGCTGTGGATGCAGGGACCATCGCATCCAGCAACGGCAGCGCCATTGTCGCTCCAATCCCTTTCAGCATCGCACGGCGGGAAATGGCCTTCTTCGTAATGATCATGACGCTGTTCTCCTATATTGAAATGGCGTGCTCTTAACGATTCCTAAAATGATCGACGACCATCGGTGATTCGCTGCGGCGGCTTCTCGCGTGACCTTCCGTATGGCTGGATTGTCGTGATAGTCCAAAAGCCGTCCCAGCGCATATGTCATAAGTCTCGAGGTGAACGTATTGACGTAATCCTCGCGATGGCTTAGCAGATATTGCCGCAGTCCGTGGACTCCGTTAATCGGCGTACCGTCCGCGAAAACAGCCGACGCATCGACGGGAATGCCATCACTCGCAGTGCGCCAGCGTCCGATCGCATCGAAGTTTTCAAGCGCAAAGCCTAATGGATCCATCCGCACGTGGCATGTCGCGCACGCCGGGTTTGCGCGGTGCACTTCCATCTGTTCCCGCAACGTACGCTTGCGGCCGTCCGCATTGACGACGGCCAGATCCGGAACATCCGCAGGCGGAGGCGGAGGAGGCATTCCCAGCAGATTTTCGAGAACCCAAAAACCACGGACCACCGGAGCCGTGCGGTCGGGATACGACGTCACCATCAGCAGACCGCCCTGGCCGAGTAGTCCGCCGCGCACTCCATCCGTAAATATGACGCGTCGAAAGCGTTCGCCGTAAATGTCGGGAATCCCGTAATGCTGGGCCAGACGCTCATTGACAAATGAGTAATCCGCTGTAATCAGATCCACCACGCTTCGATCTTCTCGAAGCTGATCCTCGAGGAACAGTTGCGTTTCCTGAATGAAACCGTCGCGAAGATTCTCGTCCCAATCGGTGAACAAAATCAGGTCCGGCAGCCAGGTTTGTACTTTTCGAACTGTCAGCCATTGGCTCGCGAAGCTATCCACCAAAGCTTTTGAGCGCGGATCGCGGAGCATGCGCCGGACTTGCTGTTCCAGGACGGCAGGATCCTTAAGCCTGCCGCGAATGGCGAGACTGAGGAGTTGTTCGTCGGGAATGCTGTTCCAAATAAAGAAGGAGAGACGGGAAGCAAGGTCAACGTCGCTCAATCTGTAGACTGTGCCGGGGGCCGCATTCAGCGGCTCGCTGTCGATTCTGAACAGGAAATTGAAGCTGACCAAAAGCCGCTCGAGCGCGGACTGGATTCCCGCTTCAAATCCGCCGGAGGTCTTTCGTCCGGATTTATAGAACGTAAGCAACGTCTGGATTTCGTCTTCAGTCACCGGTCGTCGATAGGCGCGCTGTGCAAGAGAGCTGAGAATCTTGCGCGCACACGTCGCTTCATCGGCGGTTCCCTTAGGTCTGCACGAGAAGATGATGCGGCGGCTTTCGGTGTTGCCGGAACCTCCCGGCTTATAAGGCCCGCCGATCAACAGCTTATCCACGGCCGCATAACCGTCGTACTGTTCGTCGGAGCCGCGTCCGAAATCAGCCTGTCGAGGTTGGCGGATGCCTTCATTTTCCCAGGGACTGTCTACGAACGCTACGGTGACTTTTCGCGTTCCCGCCTGTACCGGAACGCGAACCTCAAGACCTGCATCCGCGGCGTGCATGTACAACTCATAATCGGTGTCGCCGACAATTTCTCCGTTCCATGTTAATGGTCCGCGAATGCCTTTGGCTTCGCCACCAACGGTGAAGCGTTTGATCAGCTTTCCATCGATGCGAACATCAAGTTTCTGCGGCGACCCCATGCCGATGATGTAGTCGTAGACCTGCCGGCGCAGTCGAACTGTGAAGATGTACTCGCCGTCGAGGAGGAAGTTATGTCGAACGACGAGACCGCCTCTCGATCCGAAAGGCAATTCTTCACTGGTCCGGATGTCCTGCTCCAGCAGCTTGCGAACCGGGTACAGCACCGAAGTCGGAGCGGCACCGGAGGCTGGATCACCGATGGCGAGTCTGCTGATTTCTCTGGCGGCCGACAGGTATCGCTCCAGATGCGACGGGGAAAGAGCAAGGCTCGCGGCGATGTTATCGAAACCTTCATCGGCTTCGTCCGGTAGAAGCAGCGCTTTGACGTCGATCTCGAGGCCCAGCAGGTCGCGAATGGCGTTGCTGTATTCGGTGCGATTCAAACGATGCGCGCCGACTCTGCCGGGATTGGGTTTGGCGGCAGCGCCGCGGTCGAGGGCTGTTTCCAAAGACGAAACGATCGTTTTGGTGACGGCTTCGTCGGGACGCGGTCTGCCCATCGGTGGCATTTGCCCGGTGCGAACCTTATGGAGAACCTTCTCCCACAGTTCGCTGTGTTCTGCGATTTTGTCGATGGCCGTATCCGCCAGGCTCAACCCACCGGTCATTGCACGCTCGTTGTGGCAGGCGACGCAGTTTTTGTTGAGGTATTCCCGGTGCGAGGATGCCGGCGTCACCGGTTGGCGCGACGACTGTCCAAAAAAAGCGACGGCTGGAGCCATGAGCAGGAAGACAATAACTGCTCTTCTCAATGACAAACGAACCCCCCAGTCGGAATTTGGGGCCAATGATATAACGCGTAAGTAAGCTAGTCGAGCGTTTAGAGGGGGTTAGGGAAGAAGACGAAGGGCAGGATGAGATTCTGAAAGGCACCTGCGCACGATTTCTCTGAATTGATCCATCGTCAAGCCGGTTTCCGAGGCCTCTACGGCAATTAGCGAGGCGATATCATCGAGGGTGTTGCGTCCATCGATGGCGGACACAACCATTTGCACGGCAGGATCTTCCGACCAAAACAGCGATTGGTCTGAAAAGGTTGGAATCGGAATATGTCGGAAGACCAGCCAGGCTGGTGGACCTGGGACGGGTTTGCGCTCAAGTGAATTGAGCTTCGTTGCGGCGAACGCCAGGATGCGCTCCACCTTGCCGCGACCATTCAGTTTTGACACAAGATACGGCATCGATTCCGTACAACTCTTGTCCAGGCGGAAACCAGCGCGTTCAGCCAACTCGAACACTTCTTCTCTCGCAAATCGACGACTGGCGGATACATCCGGTCTGTAAGACAAAGGCCCGATATTCAGCCACCGGCCTCCGGGCTTCAATAGCGTGTAAGCCTTGCTGACGAAATCCCTCAGATCGGACGGCACGACGTCGATGAACCACGGTGTCAACAATGTGTCGAAAGTCTCCTCAGCGAATGGAGGATTGAGGCCATCAGCCAAAATGAAGTGGAATCGGTTTTCGTTTAGGGAGCCGTGCGGAGCACTTAGCATCCACTCCTTGATGACATTCCTGGTTTCATCGATTTCCGCATTGGCTTCTCGAAGCTTTAACGAACCGCCCCGAATCACGGTATGCGCCGCTGCGAAAAGAAATGGATCGATGTCGAGAACTGTCGTATCCGCATTTGGATCACGGCGACTGAGATCGTAGGCAAGGCGGCACGCTCCGGCACCGACAACCAGGAAGCGACCCAATGATTCTGAATCCACGACTTTGTCGATCGAGGCCAGAATTCGCTCGTTCTCGCCGTCCGGGTCCGCGGGCCAGCCCCAGTCGCGATAAAGATAATGAATGTACTGAAGAGGCGCTGGAAGACTGCCCGTTGCCGCTTCCACTTCGACGTCGCCGAGGACAGGCTTAAGGATTGAAAGGATGTCCGCCGCCTGATCGCGGATCGCGTTGATCATCGCGTGGCACCGGCTTTTCGTGACTGGAAGCACATCGGGCATTTGCAACTGTGCCTCGATTGTTTGTACCGTTCGCTCAATCTGCTGTTCAAGAAGCGCAACTTGAGCACGGCAGGAGTGAAGGTACTTTTCGGGATTGCGGAAGATCACCGGTATGCCTTTGGTGCCTCCCAGTCGCGGAAAGCGCCGTTCGCAGCCGAAGCACTCGATTTGCTTTTGGCTCAGATCGAGAGCCGTCGCACAGTTGGGACAAAGGACCATGACTCAGGCAGGATATCGCCAGTTCGCTTGTTCCGGGTACTGCAGTGCTCAAAGACTGTCGACCGCGTGCTAGATTGATGGCGCGGTGAACATTTTTCTGTCTCACTCAAGTGCTCAATCCGCGATGTCGGAACGATTGGCCCTGTCGTTGCGATCTGACGGTCACACCGTGTTTTTCGATCGCTCGGATATCGAAGCCGGAGAGGAATACGACTCGAAAATCCGCAGGGCCATTGACGCATGCGATCTATTTGTGTTTCTGATCAGCCCGGAATCCGTGGCTCCGGATAGTTATGCGCTGGCGGAACTTGGAATCGCGGCGAAGCGTTGGTCTCATCCGAAAGGCTACGTACTTCCGCTGGTTGTTAAACCCGTCGAAATCGGAAGCATCCCTCCATATCTTCGTGCTGTGTCTGTGTTTGACCCTCAAGGCGACTTCGTGGCGGAATCATCGGCGGCGATCGCTCGGATTGCGAATAAAACCCGTCGACGGCGACACCCCGCGGTAGCCGTCGCTTTGGTGTTGGCAGCGGTGGCGGCGTGGTTAGGTTATCAACGATTCGAGCAAAACCGGAAGACGCGTGAAGAGGTCGCACGAGTTATCGCGGCCGCGAATACAAGTCTTGAGGCCGGCGGTTATTCGGACGCTTTTCAGGCATTGACGGAGGCTGCCGCTCGATTTCCAGACGTCGCTGACCTCAAGAAAACACAAGAACACGCCGCGATGCTTTGGCTGCGCAATATCCGTGTTCGCGTCGGCGAGCAGACATTCACCGACGTTGTGGGAAAAGTCCGTCCGATTCTGAGTTCTGCCGCATCGGCTGCAACCGGCCAGGAGGCAGGAGATCTGACGGCTCATCTGGGCTGGGGCGAATACTTGAGGGTACGCGACGGTCGGGCTGATGCGGATCCAGTGATCTACTTCAAGAAAGCTACAGAGGCAGATCCTCCGAATCCTTACGCCCATGTGATGTGGGGGTTCTGGATCCTGTTTCGAAATGGCGCATTGACTGAGGCGCAACCGCATTTCGAAGTCGCTGCGACTTCCGGTCGCGATCGAGCGTGGGTGCGCAACCTGCAGCTCGCCGCACTCCTGTTAAGGAATGTTCCGGCGAACGAAAGGGAAGCCATTCGAGCTGCAAATGCTATGCGATTGGAACAGGTCCCGGTTCAGCAACCGGATCGTTTGTGGTCTCTTTATGAGTACGCACTACTCCGACGTGTGAACACTGAGGATTTTCTCCAAATCATCCCTGCCGCCGATCACCTCACAACCTTCCGATGGCTCTTTCCAAAGTCTCCTGAATCGGAAAGCAAGAATGCTCTTTATCGCTTTCTGACCGGCCGTCTCGAGGAGGCGGCAGGTAATCGCGATTCGGCGGTGTCTTCGTACCAATGGGTCGCCAATCATTTTCGCGCCAACGGCGACACGGGGCCGCTACTGGATCGTGCGTTGGAAGGACTCCGGCGGCTCGAACGCTGATCGAAACCCATCCCGTTGACGAAACACCATCAAGTTGATGGTCAGAGTCGTTGCGTAACAATATGTGAAACGCATTCCACAATCGCGTTACAAAACTTACAACTGATAGAAGGTACAAGAGTTTTTTCCGGAGTAACATCCTGGATTGGTGCTTGACTTCGCGCTGTCCGCGAAACGGCCAGCCATGTGCTTTATGAGTCAGCGAAAGGAGACACACACATGAAACCGAAAACATCGAAAGTCGAGAAAAAGGTCGTCAAGATTGAAACTGAACTTTCCACGAAGGATCTGGAGAAGATTGTCGGCGCCGGCGGAGGTGTTCCCGGACGTCCAATCCTTAACAAGTAGAAGTGTCCGCTGCGCATAGCACGAGGCAGAACACATAAAGCACGGAGTGCCACCGTTGTTCGATTCATGGGTGCTTTTGGGTTTTGCCTCAACGAACTCCTGCCCGTCACCTGCCCTTTAACCCCTCGCGGACTATTATTCGCAGCCATGAAGTTGGTATCATAGCCACGATTTCAATTTACTCACCGGGATGGGGGAAAAAACGCTCAATGATGTATTGGCGCGAAATATCGGTCGCTTGGGGGGAGTCGGACCCGTTTGGCCTGGTCTACTATCCTCGAATGCTTGCTTGGTTTAACGACACGGAACACGAACTCTTTCGAACGCTCGGTTATCCGATCGACAGGATGATCCAGGACGACCGCACGACCTTCGTGATGGGAGAGATCCATTTTCGTTTCATCGGGCCCGCGGCTTACGGCGATCGCGTCACACTCAAAATCATGCTGACGGAACTTCGTGAGCGCACACTGCATTGGGACTGCAGTGCGAAGCTGACGTTGAATGGCGCCCCCGTGACGGAGGGTAAGGCGACGCGAGTGTACGCACGAATCAATGAAGACGGAACGCTCACATCAGCTCCCATTCCCGAGGCTATGCGCCAGACCCTGACTTCGGCAGGTGTCGTCACATCGTTTGGTCCAAAGAACGCCAAGTGAACCTTTTGTTCCGAGTCAGAAGAAAAAATGACTGTAGGCGCTCGTCACAGACAGCGCGCGCTCTGGGGGTTTAAAAGAGACAATGCGCGGTCACGCCTACAGTCCAAGGGTAAGCATTTACAGCGAAAGCCGAAAGAGATTGGAACCGAAATTACACCCCGAATGCTCCGTTTCATAGAGACCGCGAAACCTATTCTCTCAAGATGAATTGAGAGCCTCGTTGCTTCAATCCGTTGATCTTCGGTAAACGTATCGCGAAGTTTCTAGCAAATAACGAATTGGGATTTTTCCGGGACGGCAACTTGAGTTCCCACGATCTTAATGACGCCCGATGCCTGTCCCACGCAATAGAACGATCGAATGTGCGGCAACAGAGAATGTCGATTCGTTCAACGGATGTTCAACCGTCGACAAACGCGGCTGCACTGTGTTGAGCAGCACAGTCCAGCGGTGCCGCAATTCAGCGGGAATTCGAAATTGAAGCGGTTCAAAGTGGGCGTTGAACGTCACATAAAAAGCGAAGCCGGCGTTGTCGGTTATTCCACCCACAAATAGTGCGATGGCTTTGGCGTAGCTCGTACTCCAATCGTTGGCTCCCATGATTTGCCCGTCATTCCTGTACCAGCGGGTTCCGGGATGAAGGAACCGCTGGCGGTGAAGGATCATGTGTTCGCGTCGCAATTTCAAAAGGTCCTTAACAAAACCGAGAAAGTCGTGATCGACGTGTTCCCAATCGAGCCAGGATATTTCGCTGTCATGGCAATAAGCGTTGTTGTTACCGCCCTGCGACCTCCCGAGTTCGTCTCCGGCAAGCAGCATGGGAACTCCCCGTGAGAGTAAAAGAGTCGAAATGAGATTGCGTCTCTGACGATTTCTGAGTTCGTTGACTGCGACGTCTGACGTCGGGCCTTCGACGCCGCAGTTCCATGAACGATTCAGGTTTTCACCATCGGCATTCCATTCGCCGTTGGCATCGTTACGCTTTTGACCGTATGAAACCAGGTCTATCAGCGTGAAACCGTCATGGGCTGTGATGAAGTTGACGCTGGCGGATGGACTGCGCCGGCCAAGTCGATAAAGATCCGGACTGCCCGAGACGCGGCAAGCGAATTCTTTCAGTGTGTGATCGGTTCCGCGCCAGAAGTCGCGCACGCCATCGCGAAACTTTCCATTCCACTCCGACCAAAGCGGCGGAAAATTTCCCAGTTGGTATCCTCCCTCACATACATCCCACGGTTCGGCGATGAGTTTCACCTGACTGACTATCGGGTCTTGTTGAACAACATCAAAGAACGCGCAAAGCCGATCGACGTCGTGGACCCCTCTGGCGAGAGCTGGCGCCAGGTCAAAGCGAAACCCATCGACATGCATCTCCGTTACCCAGTACCGGAGAGAGTCCATCACCAGTTGCAGTACGAATGGTTGGCGCGTGTTCAGGCTGTTACCGGTGCCCGTGTAATCCATGTAGTAGAAGTTGTTTCCTTCAACGAGGCGGTAATACGCGGCATTGTCGATTCCCTTGAAACAAAGAACCGGCCCGAGGTGATTGCCCTCTGCGGTGTGGCCGTAAACGACATCCAAAATCACCTCGAGGCCGGCTTCATGTAGTGCCTTTACCATTTGTTTGAATTCGAGGACCTGATTTCCGGGGTTGTTGCTTGTGCAGTACTCGTTGTGAGGAGCAGAGAATCCGATCGTGTTGTATCCCCAGTAATTGCGCAGACCTCGCTCGAGCAGGTGAAACTCATGAACGAACTGGTGGACAGGCATCAATTCAATCGCGGTGACACCCAGTGTTTTCAGGTGGTCGATTGTTTTGGGATGCGCTATCCCCAGATAGGTGCCCTGGAGTTCTTTCGGAATCCCTGGATGCCGCATCGTGAAACCCTTGACGTGCGCTTCGTAGATGATCGTTGCGTTCCACGGCGTTCGCAGCGGTTTGTCGCCTTGCCAGTCGAACTGTTCATCGATGACAACGGATCGTGGAGCAAACCTCGCGGAATCCAATTTGTTTGGTTGAGTGAAGGGCGCTCGAAAACTTTGTGCGAACAACGCTTCATTCAGTTGAGTATTTCCTTCAACGCTTCGTGCGTACGGATCGAGCAGTAGTTTTGCGGGGCAGCAACGATGTCCGGCCTCAGGGTCCCAGGGACCATGGACTCGGAAGCCATATCGCTGTCCTGGCTGCAGGCCTGGAACATATCCGTACCAGCAGAACGCGGACATCTCCGGAAGTTCATGACGAGTCTCCTCACCGTCCTCGTTGAACAGACACAACTCGACGCGGGTTGCGACCGACGAAAACAATGAAAAGTTCACTCCCGCGCCATCAAAAGTAGCTCCCAACGGGTAGGGTGCGCCGCGCCGGATTCGCATGAAATATCGCCTGCAGATATGGAACCGCGTTTCCCACGAAAACCGGGAAGATTCTGCGTTCGGATGCGGACTTGTTCGGATGCAGGGGTCCTTAAGTTACTGCATATACTTCTATTTATGGCTCCAGACATCGATCTGGCTGCGCGTCGTACTCTCCTGGCGAATGACCGAACGTTGATGGCGTGGATCCGGACGTCCACTTCGCTGATCAGCTTTGGCTTCACGGTTTATAAGTTCTTTGAGTTTGTGAACGAGAAACCGACCTTCCCCAGAAGAGACACCTTTATAGGACCGCGTGAATTTGCGATCGGAATGATCGGCCTTGGTGTCGCTTCGCTTGCAATAGCGGCTGTCCACTACCGGCAAACGCGAGTGATTCTGGAAAAGATTGATGGTGGCGAATTTCGATCGTTGGCTGGCCATCTGGCCGTCGTCGTATCCGTTTTCGGGTTGCTGCTTCTGATTGTTGTGCTGTTTCGCAAATGAGGTGGGCCGTGAAGTTTGGACCGTCTGTGGGAAATCGTCTTCTCGTCCTCGTTGGCTGTCAAACAGCAATGGCGATTTTGATGGTTGTGACCGCGGTCCGTGCATTCTCCAGCGCCGCCGCCGACTACCGCCACATGTACGGTTTCCAGGTCAGCTCGATCGTCGCCATCGGTCTAGCAATGGAAGAGGCGGCAAGCCTGAAAGCCGGGATCAGATCGACGGAATTGGAAGACTTCTACCATCGCTATCGCATGGAATGGGAAACGGCGTCCGGCACAACGCCCGAAGCCATCCGTTTTAGGAAGGACTTATTGAAAATCGGAGAAACGGGTCTCCCGCAGATGGAAACCAAGGTGGTCATGGATCTGGGGCGAGCACTCAGAAAAGGAGATATACCCGGTACGCAGGAAAACCTTGCTACGTTGCAGGACATCAACAGACGCTATGCAGAACTGGAAAACCGTGCTGCAACGGAGCGATTAAAGAATGCCCGTTTCTGGCTGCTGGTCATCGGGGTTGCGGGCACCGTTCTAACCTGGCTTCTGGGCCTGCATGTGATCCGCGCGATTGCTCCAAGAATCCGCAATCTGGTTTCGAACGTGAGGCGCTTTCAGGAGACCGGTACTCACGAAAGGATTGGTGACATGGGGAAAGATGACATCGCGGTGCTCTCCAATGCCATCGATGCCGGGTTTTCCGCAATTGCGTCGCGCGAACGCGAGCGCGAGCAATTCCTTTCGGTCGCCGCGCACGAGCTCAAAACCCCCGTCACAACTATTCGGGGGTACGCTTCGCTCCTTGCGACGGCTCCCCGGGATTCATTCGACACCTCTCGCGCGCTGGAGGTCATCAACCGGCAGTCGTGGAGGTTAAGCCGATTGATTGAGGCATTGTTTCTTGCGGGACGAGCGCGGTCTGGAAATCTGCAATTTAAGCCCAAGCCTCTTGATATGTCTGAGCTGGTCGGACGCGTCTTGATGGAGATGGAACCATTTCTGTCGAAGAAGACCTTTGCCCCTCGCATCGCGCGAAATATTTCAATTCTGGGAGATGAGGCTCTTCTCGAACATGCCCTCTGGTGCCTGTTGACGTGTGCGGTAACTCTGTCACCCCAAAACTCAAAGGTTGAGGTTGCGCTTGAGGGAAATCAGTGCGCGAGTTTGAGTGTGGATATCCACGGCTCCGACATTCCGATGCCGGAAGTGCATGAACTATTCCTGCCCTTTCGATCTCTGCAATACGAAACCGGTGATGGCATGCGCTCGCCAATCGGTCTGTATCTGTGTCGGGAAATCGTGCGCGTCCACAACGGTCAGTTGTACGTGCACTCTGTTTCTGAACTCAATCCGGAGTTTCTGATGGAGTTGCCGATATGACCACAAGAGTGTCGCGCGATAGCGTCCTTGTCATCGACGATGATCCCTATCTTTGTGAACTTGTCGAAACGATCGGTCAGACGTGTGGTGTTCCAGTGTTGCGGGCGAACGACTGCAGCAGTGGATTGAAGATTCTCGAAAGTGAGTCCCGCAGGATCAAGATGATCCTTCTCGACTACTTCATGCCCGGGATGCAGCCACTGGATTGCGCCGGCGCCATCATCGAAAGGGCAGGATCAACGATTCCGGTGGTCCTGCTCACCGCGGCCGTCGATCCGTCCGCCCGGGCCGCGGAACTTAAGATCAGCCGGTGGGTCTCCAAGCCCTTCGACGCTTCCACACTGATCAACCTGCTGACCGAAAGCAGCGCTCTTTCAAAGAAAAGCCGGAGATAAGGCATCCGCTTAAGTAGCGGAGGATTCCGACGGTTAGATAAGGAGGGTGTTCTTATGAAAAACCGGATACCGACCTCATTGTCGTCTGAAGAAGCGATGAGTATGGCAGTAGACGCGTACATTTATGGGTATCCGCTGGTGTTGATGGATCTCACGCGTGAGGTCATGACTGCCGCTGTTAAACCCGACGGTCGCGCAGCGCCGATCAACCAGTTCAACCACAAGCGCGAGTTTCCCGATCCGACTTTCACGAGTGTGGTAACTCCCAACGTCGATACGTTGTACTCGACGGCATGGCTGGACTTGTCGAAAGAGCCGATGGTTCTGAGCGTTCCCGCAATGAAACGGTACTACCTTATGCAAATGTTGGACGCATGGACGAACGTCTTTGCGTCTCCCGGAACTCGAACCACGGGTAACGACAAGCGGGATTTTGCCATTCTCGGACCGGGATGGAAGGGAAGGCTACCTTCGGGATTGCAGGTGATCCAGTCTCCTACCAGGCTCGCTTGTTTGGGTGGTCGCACGCAAACAAACGGCAAAGATGACTTTGAGACAGTTCGCGCAATTCAGGACGAGTACCAGTTGACTCCATTGAGCGCCTGGGACAGGACATACGTACCGTTGAGTGGATCGCCCCAGCCGGGAATCGATACCAAGACGCCGCCGGTCGAACGGATCGCGAGTCTGGACGCCAATGCTTTTTTCAGCAGGCTCAATACTCTGATGAAGGACAATCCACCGGCTCGCGCGGATTACGCGCTGCTGTCGCGTTGCTTCGCCGTCGGTATAGCACCGGGTATGCCGTTCGACATGCATTCCTTCGGGCCCGCGGTTGCCGAAGGGCTCGAAAAGAGTGTCCGTGCGGCTCAGGGCAAGATCAAGTCGGAAGCCCAAAGGCCTCGGGGAAGGAACAGCAATGGATGGACAATACTTCCGAATAACATAGCCAACTTCGGAACGGATTATAACTTCCGCTCGGTTGTTGCCATGATCGGTCTGGGAGCGAACCTTCCTGAAGACGCCATCTATCCGCATGCTTTGGTCGACTCTCAAGAACGTCCCCTCAACGGTAAGAACCAATACGTGATTCGGTTTGCGAAAGGTCAGTTGCCACCCGTAAATGCTTTCTGGTCGATTACGGCATACAACCAGAAACAGTTCCTCGTTCCGAACCCCATCGGACGCCATGCGATCGGTGACCGGGACAAGCTGAAATACGATCCGGATGGTTCGCTCACCATTCATGTTGGGCACACATCGCCCGGGGCGGACAGGGAATCCAATTGGCTACCCGCTCCAACCGACTCCTTCAATTTGTTCATGCGCTTGTATTGGCCCAAGGATGAGGCTCTGAACGGAATCTGGAAGATTCCGGGGCTCGAAAGAGTTGGAGGTTGAGCGATGACCGTGGACCAGTGGTTTGCTCAAGTCTGGGAGGAGATCGCGGCGCGGCCCGACGGTCCGCTCGCGGGACGGTTTTATCTTCAGCCGGCGATGGCCACTTTTTTCGCCATACGTGACGGATTGAAGGATGCACGGAACGGGCGTCCACCGTATTTCTGGGCGTTATTCACCGATCCGGCACACCGCAGGGAAATGTTAAGAGATGGATGGAAGTCCATCGGCAAGATCTTCGTCATTGCCGTGGTTCTCGATCTCGTCTACCAGTTGATCGTTTTGCACGGGCTCCGCCCGTTCGAGACGCTCCTGGTGGCGACGGCGTTAGCCATCGTTCCGTACTTGGTTTTTCGCGGACCGATCAACCGAATTGCGCGGCGATGATTATCTTCGTTTGCTTTTCATTTGGGAAAGATCGTCCGCCAATCGTTTTTCATATCCACGACCGTCCAGCCTTTGGCCCTGGCTTCGTCAAGCGCCGTGCTGAGGGTTCCGATCTGTGAGTTGCGGTCGTACGCCCATTCACGCTTTTCGTCGGTGTGGTGGACGAGTAGCGCGAGTCGTAAGCCTGTTCCTGCCATGGTCCACTCCAACATTTGTCGATCGCCGTCGGAGTTTCCAAAGGCTGCAATGGGCCGGCGGCCGATGTGTCTCTGAATACCGATCGGTTTTCCTTCCTTGTCGTCGATGAAGTCCACGCCCGGAAGTTTCACCAGCACGGGTTGCGCACCTCGGATTTCATACTTCAATTGCCCCATGCTGCCGATGACTTCTTCGGGCGGAATGCCGTAGATCTCTTCAACCCAGGCCCGCATGAATTCGACGCCACCGCCGGATACGATGTACGTTTTAAAGCCGTTCGTCCGCAGGTAGGACAGAAGCTCGAGCATCGGCTGATAAATACATTCGGTATATGGCCGGTTGAAACGAGGATGACGAGCGGTGCGAACCCAACGCTGGACGATCGCTTGAAACTCATCGGTCGTCATCCCTGCGTGCGTGACCGCCAGGATCTCCGTCAGCGCACGTTCGCCGCCGGCGAGCGCGGCCTTCAAGTCGCCTTTAATCAGTGACGCAAATGGCTCTTTGGTTTTCCATTCGGGATGCTGCGTTGCGAGTGCCTTTACCCGGTCAAGAGCAAAGGCGAACTGGAAGTACAGGGGCTGCTCGGCCCAGAGCGTCCCATCGTTGTCAAAGGCGGCGATACGTTCGGCCGGAGGAACAAAGTCCGGCGCGCCTTCCTGTGTGACTTTGTCGACGAAAGTAATGATCGCCTGCTTGGCGGCACCATCGTTCCATGATGGTAACGGATCGGCTTCACCGGGCGGACCGGGCTCACCGAAGGACCGGAGCATCAGTCCGGCAAGCATGAGGCTGGCGACCCACAGCGACATTGAATCTGTTTGCATGATTCTCTCCGGGGAACACCGAGGCGACGGTGAGGGTTCCAGGAGTTGAAAACGCCTCACTCGTCAGCGCTCGGTACGCCTCCCCATCCTGAGGAGTAGCGTTCTGATTCGTTATGCCGCTTTCGGCGTACTCATCTTCCGCATCACCTCATCGAGGCTGAAGCTGGCCGGTTTCTGGCGCGGTGCAGCATTGAAGAACGTTATAGTCGCGCAGGATTTCTCTGAATCGGGATTAGTGCGCGGCACTCGGCGGATTTTTTCGGGTGCTGACTTTTTCGTCGTCTGGCCAAAAATGATGGCCGGGCGCGAGGAGGTTTGTCGCTGCCCGACCATCCGGCCCTCGCGAGGTTCGTCCCTTAACTCGCGAAGTGCATCTTGAAGTGCTCTTAAGGACAACAGATTTGAGGTTTCTGTCTGGCGGTTTGATTCGGAGAATAGCGGTTCAGAGCGTCTTCAAATGGTTCAACGACGTCGTTCGATTTCGCTCTTCCACGTAACAGGATGTCTTCGCCATCCAAATCGTCGCCGTAGACTTTCCTGTTGCCGCTGTCGTCAATGGTGACTACGGAGCCATCCAGGGAGACTCCGGCGAAAAGCCCCTTCGAACGCGAATAGGCTAGCACTCCGGACCTGAGAAGGATGTCGGTTCCGGCCGAGGCATTTCGTCCGAGCGGTCCGGCAGCGGCTTCGGCCTCGCCGCTCAGTTTCAGCTTTCCACGCAAGAGGCCTTTGAAGCCGTCATGGTCGGTAAACACAAGTACCAGGTCTGTTGCATTAATGCCGATTTGAGGCCCAAAACTTCCGCCGCTGATATCGATGAAGGAAGGGGTACTCCATGAGCCATCATCCATTCTGTGGGACACGAGTCCCTTTCCCCAACGGCCCCCGAAACCCAGAGCTGCCTTCATGACATGGGGAATCACGGCAATTGCATCCGCACGATCCATCAGTTCTTTGGGAATGCCGTTCTCCGGAACTCTCATAATTTCCCCTAAAACCTTTGCCGCCTCTCTTGCGCGGTCGCTTTGGCTCTCAGTGTTGATTTCGTCTGAGCAACGATTCTTGTCAGAGCCAAATGAATCTTCAACGTTCAATAGAGGCGATATTGTCAACATTGCGAATAATACAAAAAACCTGAACAAAAACGGATTAACCCTAAGCATCGATTTCTCTCCGCTCACTACGACTCTGAACAGTAATCCGGCATATGGTCTGCCAATTTCGTCTGTTCTACTAGTTGGTTAGGGTTACGAGCAGCACGCCCCTTTAACTCGAATAGAGCGAGCCAAAATCGAGGACGTTTAACTCAGGAAAAGTTCGGTCCGGCCGGGGAAGAACGCAGGACTCGTCGTTTGTTCAAACCTCGGTCTTCCTGCGAATGCAGCGAAAGCCGAGGTGGCAGGTTGATGTGTCGACCGGTTGCGCCATTCGGGCCGCGGGTCTGTAGCGTTGACAATAGTTCTGGGCGCACAAGTAGGATCCGCCCTTCATCACTTTTCTCCCGATTTGAATTCCGTTCAGCCGGAGATCATAACTGTTCGCGAGTTCGCCGCCTTTGGGGTTCACATAACCGCAGCAGGGCCGGACAGTTTCGCCGTGTTCCTGGTACCAGTCGGCGGTCCACTCCCAAACGTTCCCGGTCATGTCGAACAATCCGTAGCCATTCGCCGGAAAGGCGCCGACAGGCGACGTGCCTTCGAATCCGTCCTTGGCCAGATTCTGGACCGGGAATTCTCCCTGCCAGGTGTTCGCCATGATTCTGCCCTCGGGATAGAGTTCATTGCCCCATGAATAGTCGGCGCCGTCGAGTCCTCCGCGCGCGGCGAATTCCCATTCTGCTTCCGTTGGCAGTTCCTTACCCGCCCAATTGCAATACGCCTCGGCGTCGGAATAAGCAATATGTACAACCGGATGAAGCTCCAGGCCACGGATTGAACTTCGTGGTCCAAAAGGATGGCGCCAATCTGCGCCTCGTATGTACTGCCACCAGTTATAGGGATTGCGCATATCGACTCGACGCTGAGGCGGGACGAATACAACCGATGCGGGTAACAGCATTTCCGCCCTGGCGCCAAGATAGAGAGCCGGATTGGCCGGGCGTTCGGCCAACGTCACGTAGTGAGTTGCTTCTGTAAAGCGTTCAAAAGCAGCGTTAGTTACCGGCGATGGATCCAGCCAAAAACCGCTGACCGTGACCTTGTGGGATGGCGCTTCTTCACGATAATGCCGATCCGAGCCCATCATGAAGGATCCGCCTCGGATCCAAACCATTCGATCCGTCTGTTTAAGAGCTAGTCCCGCCTTCATGTCCATGTCGTCGCTCCGGCAGTATTCTGGCGGCGGGCATGCTGGTTTGCGATCCGGATTATTCCCTAGTAGCGATGTGTTTTTTACCGACTCACTTTTTCGTGTATCAGTAACCAATTCGACTCACTCTATTGAATACCGAGCTGAAAGTGACGTTAGGACCGGTATCGACCTGAACTATAACTTTCCATACAAAAAATACCGGAACATATAGAGCTCGTTTAAGAAGTAGATTCACATAGTCTGGGCGTAGTTCGCATTTGATGCATTGCGATATGGACGTGTATCAAATCGACTATGGGACTTTAGTAAGCGGGACGACAAAATTGGGAGGCTTTATCTCAGCAGTGACAGGTTCCGTTCCGGTCTTCAAAAAGGGACTATGTCGAGGAAAAGCCATGTCGAAGAGGAAGATCCTTCTGGCCGACAAAGAAGCGATATTCGCCGAAGGTGTGAAAGCTTCGCTGGAAGGCCTATTCGAGGTCGTAGGAATCGCAGCTGACGGCAAGGCGTTGATGGAGGCGAACGACGCCTTGAAACCGGACGTCGTCATAGTCGACCTCGCTATTCCGCGTTTGAACGGTAGTGAGACTCTGTTCGAGCTCAGTAAGCGTGCCAACCATCCAAAAATAATAGTCCTCACCATGGCGGCGGACCTTGCCAGCGTCACCGAAGTGTTGCGCGCGGGCGCCGTCGGGTATGTATTAAAAACCTCTCCACCGTGGGAATTACTGGTTGTCGTCGAGAAGGTTCTTAGCGGACAGACCTACGTAACACCGCTTCTGCCGTTCAGCCCCGGCAAGGTTGCTCGCGAGTCACAATTTGACGAACGTCGATCGCTCACTCAACGTGAAAGGGAAGTACTGCAGCTCATAGCCAAAGGCCGGACTTCGAAGGAGATTGCGGTTAAACTGAACATCTCCACTAAGACGGTCGAGTCTCATCGAACCAACATTTCCCGTCACCTGGACATACACTCGATCGCAGAGCTCACGCGCTATGCGATCGAGCATGGAATGCTCTGAATTGAACTTGAAAGACCCTTGAAAGTCCAAACCCTCTCCTTGCTGGAGAGGGTTTGGTGGTTGTTAGCTACGCTACGTTAGCGGGATCGTTCGGCAGCGGATCGCCGCAATACAAAGGCAGCGCACAGAGAGAGCGCGCCGATCAGGCCCAGGAGTGGAGACTCACTGGCGGTTCGCGGCAATTCTTCTGGAATGGGTTCAGGCTCCGGCGTAGGAGTGGGTTCATAAACGGGCTCTGGTAGCGGTGGAGGTTCCGGCGCAGGCTCTGAAACGACCGCCGGCTTCTCTCTTTCAATCTCTATCACCGCAGCGGTTTGTGTCCTGCCGACGATCAAAACGGGATTCTTCGTAAAGGAATGTCCCTCGCGAGATTCAACATTGAGCGGGCCATGTTCGCATTCCAGCTTGCCACGGTCGTAGGGCACAACCAATCCGGTAATGCGAAGGTCCTTCCCGGGTTCAAACTCATCGTTGCAAGCTTCAATATCGGCGCAATTCGCACCTTGGTTGATGACTAGAACATCCTTGTCTTTGAAAAAACCATCGTCTTCAATGGTGAACACTTTGTCATTGAATATTCGATGGAGCTCTCCCACGACAGTTACGGTTTGTCCGTAATAGCTTTCGGGATCCTTCTCGAGATCCGACATTTTAACTTCAATCGGACCAGTAGTCTCTGCAGCTACAGCCGCTGTTTGCTGGCAGATACTGGGCTTTTCCATCTCAACCTCTTCTGCTTCGTAGTCATCTAAATCGCAGTCGTCATCGACATCCTGATCTAGATCGCAGTCGTCATTATCAACATCCTTGTCTAGATCGCAGTCGTCATCGTCCTGATCTAGAACGCAGCCACTATTCCGATCGTGGTCTGCATCGAAATCGTCATCGTCGTCGGTGTCGAAAACGTCCTCAACCTTGTCCGCGGGTTCATCGATAATCACGTCCTTTGTGTCATCGAGGAAGTCCTGCTGCGCCATACCGATAGTCGACAGGCTAAAAATCGCAACAAGCATGACAATCCATCGGACCGCCGAGGGCGGTTGAACAAATTTCGTCATAAAAGTAATCCCCCTGTTTTTCTGACCTGACATGAATTCACTACAATTTTTGACGGCCGCGCGGCTGATCGGTTTTTCAACACTGCCCGTTCAGAAAACCTTTAATAAGGCAATGCGGAGAATTACGTGGCTGGCCCGTGAAACTGCGTGCCGCGAAGAACAACACGTCAGGTTCTATCGTCAGAGAGAATTGTCGCATTCGCTCATCCAGGAACAGGAACGGCTGCCGGGTGACGGATGGGAAAGCATCGGCCTCTGTGCAAGATGACTCACGGTATGCAGCCTGCAATACGAGTTAAAGGAGGGCTTTATGAATCAGGTTCAAACGATCGGAAACACGTTTATGTATTCGCTTCAAACGTTTTTCCAATTCCTTCCGACCCTGCTGGGCGCAATCTTACTTTTGGCGATTGGTTGGTTTGTCGCCAGGATGGTAGCGAAGCTTGTCGAAAGAGGACTGCACAGTCTTGGGTTCGAACGCGCCGCAGAGCGCTCCGGAATCGGTCAGTTCGTGAGACGCTCGGGGTCGACTCGAACGACGTCTCAGATCGTTGCCCAACTTGCCAAGTGGTTTACATTCCTGATTTTCGTCCAGGGCGCGGCAAATATACTGGCAATGCCGCAACTCACAGGCATTATCAACAGCATCGTTCTATTCATTCCCAGGCTCCTGGTGGGCATTGCGATCATTATCGTGGCCTCTCTTGTAGCCAACTTCGTGTCGGGTGTGGTCCGCGCTTCGATGCTCGAAACGGGCGTCGAAAACCCGGAACTTCTGGCGAACCTTGCCAGATACGCCGTAATTGCATTTGGTTTAATCGCAGCTCTCGACCATATTGGGATCGCGAGAACCGTAGTGAATACACTTTTCATCGGTCTGGTAGGATCGATCTCGCTCGCGGTCGGACTGGCTTTTGGTTTAGGCGGTCGAGAGGTGGCGGCCAGCATTACGTCGTCGTTGTACGACAAAGGTAAACGTACCGCCAGTCAGCTGGGTCCGAGACCATTAGAGCAACAAAAGCGCGATGTCGCGTGAAGTTTAGCGGCGGCTTTTCTACCGATAGCCGCCGTTCCACCCGTACAACTTCGTATAATCGATAGATCTATTTCGGAGATCCACGTCAGATCTTTCTGACGCCACCGCCTACATCATTAATATAAGGATGACAACCCGAGGGGTAGGGGCTATGAGCAGGCGAGCTTTCTTTGAGATGAGTGCCGGCGACGAACAGTATTTGAGTGATCGCTTCGGCCGGCACGACCTTTTTTCAAATGAAGTATTTGAAGCGCACAGACTGCCGGATTCGAAGCAATGCGAGATTCTTTCGGTCTTTATTAATTCACGGCTGGATGAAGGCACATTAAGGGACTTACCGAATCTCAAGCTGATTGCGACACGTTCTACCGGCTATGACCACATTGACCTCAATTATTGTCGTGCGCACGGCATCAGCGTATCCAATGTTCCCGTCTACGGCGATAACACCGTTGCGGAGCATACATTCGCGCTGATCCTTGCACTGTCGCGAAAAGTCATTCAGTCGCATAGTCGAGCCCGCTCCGGCGATTTCTCGCCGGCCGGTCTTCAGGGTTTCGATCTCCGAGCCAGGACACTGGGGGTTGTTGGAACCGGCCACATCGGCGTGCACGTTATCCGGATCGCCCGTGGCTTCATGATGAAGGTGATTGCCTTGGACACGCATCCGGATAAGAGGCTGGCCGATGCGCTCGATTTCGACTATGTGGACTCGCTTGATGAGCTCCTCGCCGCATCAGACATAGTGACTCTGCATGCTCCATTGCTTCCATCAACTCAACATATGATCAACAGCCACACTATTTCGCGTATGAAAAGGGGTGCGCTGTTGATCAACACCGCCCGTGGCGGTCTCGTAGACACCGAGTGTCTTCTTGCGGCTTTGGAATCCGGTCATTGTGCGGGGGCCGGCCTCGACGTTTTCGAAAACGAGGCTCTCATCAAGGAGGAGAGGCAGCTCCTTTCGGAGGACTACAATCTCGAAGAATTACGAACCGCAGTCAAGAACCTGGTTCTCTTGAGACACGAGAACGTTGTTGTCACACCTCACATCGGGTTCAATAGCGCGGAGGCCTTGGAACGGATCCTGTCGACGACCGTGCAGAATATTCAGTCTTTCGAAGCAGGTAAACCAAGAAACGTCGTCATGTGAGACACGCCCCAAATCCCGCTAATAACCAAACCAAGACTGATTGGAACGTTGAAATCCAGTTTGATTTTGGAGAGTCCGGGCCGAAAACCTTCCAGTGCGACGATGAAGTCGCTTGCGGTCAGGCGTGTCATGTAGCGGCCTTCCGAATCCGTAACGGCCGCAGTCAGAGTTAGGGAAGACCCAGTGGGGCTGCTCTGACCATGCGAGCCGTGTTGGGCCGGCCACGTCGTAGCGACAACAAGGACAACCGTCGCTGTCAAAAGAAACGATAGGGAATCTATGATCGTCGAACGCCCTGTCGATATACATCTATTTACCTGCTGTTGCTTTGTGCGTCCGTATGGGCAAATGGATAGTGAAGGTTGCTCCGTGGTCCGGTCCAAGACTGTGTGCTTTGACCTTGCCGCCGTGGAGCTCGGCTATTTGCTTCACAATCGTGAGTCCCAGCCCCAGCCCGGTATCCTTTGAGTTGTCCGAACGACTCTCCTGCCGGAACCGGTCGAAGACGAACGGGAGAAATTTCGGGTCGATACCTCTTCCTGAGTCGGACACACTACACTGGACCGTTCGTCCCCGCTTGAGGACTCTTAACGCGACGGATCCACCGTTTGGCGTGAATTTGACCGCATTGTTCAAAAGGTTGATCAAGACTTGACGCACTCTGCGGGGGTCCGCCAGGAACGGCGGTATTGCTTCCGATATATCAGTGGAAATCCGCAGCTTCTTGTTCTCGGCGGCAGGCTGTATAGCTGTCAGCGCTTCACGCACGACTTCCTGCAACCGCATTATCGAAACATCGAGCCTCAACTTTCCTGAGGAAATGCTGGCGGCGTCAAATAGATCCTCGATCAGATAATTCATGGCTCTGGCATTCCGAATGATTCCTTCGATGGCCATGCTCTGCTTTTCAGACGAAATGGCCCCGCTGCTCAGCGCAACCGCCCATCCGAGTATGGGCGCGAGGGGACTTTTGAGTTCATGAGAAAGAACGGAAAGAAACTCTTCTTTGCGCCGGTTGGCGTATTGGGCTTCCAGACGCGCAGCGAGTGCCTCATCGTAAGCGCGGGCGCGCGTGATACATCCTGAAACGAGTTCTGCCAGGCGGCGGAGATAATGACGGAACTCGGAATTCAGAGTGTCTTGATGCAGAAGAGCCATGGTCACGACGCCGACAGGCGGTTCTCCGGGCACACCGATGGGAAAAACCATCAAACCTGCATTTTTCGAACTCAGAAAGGCACGCTGCAGGTAGAACGAGATGTCTGAGTGTGATTTGTTCGATCGGGTTACAAGCACAGGATTGCCGCTGCGAAAGGCCTGTATGACGACTGCCTTTGTCAGGACCTCGGTCATGTGCGCCTTCGCGTCCTGGTTCGTTTGCCACTGCCAAACCAAATGTGGTTTGCCTTCATGCTCAACGAAAATCATTCCTTCAGGACTCGCCAGGGCTACACTGCAGAACTCTCCGACCAATTGCACTACCGAACTGAGTGTATAGGCGCGATTCAGGCTGGTCGATAAATCTTCGAATGACATCGGGGACTGCTCTCCAGGACGGCGTGGCGCCAGGGCCCCGGAGTCGGCGGCACTATTCAATAAAACTGCCAGATAGCCGATGTCCTTACCAATCAGCTGACGACGAATCCGTAACTCGACAGGTGAACCCCTGCCTTTAATTAGAACTCCGATAACGGTGGCTTTGTCGGTGTGGCTGCAACTGATGAGTTGTTCACGCAGGCGATCCACATCGGAGTCGGCAACAAAGTTAAATAAAGAGTTGCCAAGGATCGGCCTTTCCGATCCGTTCATCGCGATGTCGCACTCCTTATTGGTCCGCAGAATATTGGCCTTTGAGTCGAGTTCCATATAAGGAACGGGAAGCCGCTGATGAAAGCTGACGAGGTAGTGGAGCGAACGGAGAAAGGATCCGGCCTGATCCCGCATCGTATAACTTCCACCATTCATGTTCCGTTTTCGATGAGCCCCGTTGGTCTTGCCATGGCCATTCTGGTCGTCTATCAGAGTGCGGAGGTCCGTCATCAGCCGATCGACGTCTTCGAAGAGTTTGCCGAAGTCCGTGGCAAATCGTTCGACTGGATAATCCGGGGGGCGTACATCTAGTTCCGTCAAGGGTGTTCGTGTCACTATGTCCTCTCTGTTGCAAGCCGCATGACGGCTGGCGGACGCCAACTGCCTTGCAGAACCTCGGGTTTCGGCCAGTAAAGCTGAAATACAAGTTCAAAGGCGTCGCACGGTGCGGGAAGCCAGTTGCAGTCTTTGGGGATTCCCGGCCACTCATGCTGAACATAGATTGAAAAAGAACCGTCGTGATTGATCCTGAGCTTGTCGAGATTGCCGATGAAATGACGCCGAATGACGTTGGCGGCAGGTAGATGTTTGGAGTTATATAAGGTGATCGTCCAGAACGCATGAACAGGCGGGCTGTGTTCGCGATCGAATTGAATTACATATTGGTTCAAACCCCTTAATGGGTTTCCGGCGACATCCACGTTTGTATAAAGGCAGACAACGTCGTCCGCCAGAGTGGACGCAAGCCCTAATCGCACATCGGCCGCGCGCTGCAGATAGTTCGTTCCGTATTGTCCAGGATGTGTATGCAGAGACCAGTTGTTCGACCACCTGAGGACCGACTGTTTCTCTGCCGCAGCGATCCTTGATTGCGCGGCAGGTACGGCATCCTGCATGACTTGAATAGATCTGGCCGGCAGCGACTCGATTGCGAGGTCCGATCCAGCAAACATGCCCAATTGTGTCAGTTGCTCCAGCATCGGTGCGTCACAAACTCGAGGAGCGGTTTTTCGAATCAACTGTGATAGCCGCGTATAGAACTTCGCGCCATCCAGTCTTGCTACCTGTTCATGTGGAGTCGTGTTGGTGTCGACGTTCACGACAAACGGCACAGGATGAGGCGAAGCCGACCTTCCCCAGTCGCTGAGGTGAGTGAGCCGGAGTTGATCCTGCAGATGGTGGACGGTTTCAATGTCTTCAACGCCGGCTGCCTGAAGACGTCCATTAATCCACACCCTTTCGGTGGGGACCGCTATTCTTTCCAAAGGATCCGGCAATCGTCCATGCCAGCGCGGACCAACAATCGCAAAGTGTCGGTTTCCGATTCCAACCGTTCTCGAGCTGATTACCGCAACGAGGTCGTACCAGGCGGTCCAGATCGGCAGGACGAAATGTCGATTGATGGTAGGAACACTGAGTACGATCGGCTCCTTTGAAAGATCCAACCAGGCGACAGAGCCGAGACTATCGGCATGTGGTCGAACTCCGGCCTTCTCGCGAGCGCTGGCCAGAAGCCGGTTGTGTGCGAACTGGTTTGTAGGCGCAGCGTGCTCGTTAGCGAAAGACACCGACGTATGCATCCGTCGAGCGAAATCCATCACGAGAATCGGATAGCCAAACACGTATCCGTCCTCCGCAATGACTCGCGCGTCCTGGTGCCCGCCGAGATGTGTTTTGATGTGTCTTCTCATCGTGATCAATATATGAATACCGTTTGCCTTTCCTGAATCGGAACAAGTGCGTTACGCACCTTGTATTTTTTCGGGACGCATCCGAAATATGACGGATTGCACCATGCTCAACGCGATGCAACGGTATTCATAGGATCGCAGCGAACCGATTTTGCGGGAGGACACCATGACGGCGTCTCGACTGTTATTGGCGGATGATCATGCTCTCTTCATGGAAGCATTGGTAAACCTATTAAACCCAAAATACGACATCGTTGATGTCGTCGACAACGGCAGAGCCCTTCAGGAGTCGTTCCGAAAGCATAGGCCGGATGCAATCGTGACCGATATCACGATGCCGCTGATGAACGGACTGGAAGCAATCCGTCAGTTGCAGAAGGAAGGCAATTCGCCGAGAGTCGTTTTTCC
>Ga0137427_10000288_pt1 | contig 27123 bp, 17 predicted proteins | sample EasRivERMZT700_2_FD_102309 | JGI IMG/M metagenome (GOLD analysis project Ga0137427, IMG submission 102309) | Soil microbial communities from meander-bound floodplain in the East River, Colorado, USA - East River MetaG ERMZT700_2 | ecosystem: Environmental > Terrestrial > Soil > Floodplain ...
GGAACCGAACCTGGCACGCTCGGTGAGACGACGGCCAAGAAGCATGGTCTTATCCGCAGGAATCAAGGGTTCGATTTAAGCCGGGTGGTTCACGATTATGGTCTCGTCTGCGAGGCGACGACTGAAGCTGCTATTCGTTACGGGAAACACATCGAACCGAGAGAATTTCAAATACTCAGCCGTTGCATCGATGAGGGCATCTCTCTCGCCATTGAATCGTTTTCCTCGTACAAAAAAACCGAAGCCGAACATGCGGGCTTTTTAGCGCATGAAATCCGAAACGCCGTCGGCAATGCTTCATTGGGGTTTGAACTGATCACACGAGGGAAGGCCACCACAGACAGCCGAACCGCCGATGTTGTGCACCGCGCCTTGTCCCGTATCTCAACGTTGGTCGCGAATGCGCTGGTCGAGGTCCGATTGGAAGCAAGCAGCATCGCCGAGCGGGCGCAATTTGCATTGCGCGACATTCTGAAGGTCATCGTCGCCGACACTCCCACCGAAAGGGAGATTGAAGTAACGCTCGATGCCGGAGAAGACCTGATGATCGAAGCCGATCCGGTCTTGCTTACTTCCGCGATCACGAACCTGCTTCAGAACGCGATAAAGTTTACTCATGATCGGACGACCATCACAGTCCGGGCCCGTGAGGCCGATGCTGCTGCCGTCGTTATTGAGGTCGAAGATCGATGTGGCGGTTTGCCTGCCGGCGCTTTGGATGAAATGTTCCGGCCCTTCGTGCAAAAGGCAACCGATCAGCGTGGAGCGGGACTGGGGTTAGCGATTGCCCGTCGAGCGATCGAGGCTCACGGCGGTACCCTGGCCTGTCGGGATATCGCAGGTGTCGGTTGCGTTTTCGAAGCGCTCCTGCCGCGAACGACTCGAATCCTCGACGCACCGGATTTGGGTTTTCATAATTAGTTTGTTTGTAGCGGCGGAGGACCGCCGCTACAACGTGTATGTCAGCAGGAAATGCACTTATGACTGTTCTTTGCGCCGAGCAGTTCGAGAAGCGCGACCGTCTCCGGATAAGGTTGAATCCGCTGGCGAGGACCATTCGCCATATCGACGACAGTCACTCCATTCTTACTCACCGCATCGACCTTCGCACCTCTTGAAACCAGGTAAAGAATCATTTCGTTGTCGCCTCTTGCCGCTGCGCTATGCAACGCCGTGAAGCCACCGCTGTTCCGGCCGGGTGCCTGTTGCTGTTGCTGCGGTTGAGGCTGACCTGCGGCTGGAGCGAGAGTGCCAGGCTGTTGAGGTTGTGGGGTTGCCGCGGCCTGTTGGACGTTGCCGTTGATCCGGGCATTGCCGCCGGTATCCGCTGCGTTCACATCGAGGTGAAGCTCTTCGACAAGGTATTTCACGGCAGCGAGTCGCCCCACCGGTGCGCTGACGTCGTCATTCCCGTGTACTCCTGCGCCGGCGGCCATGAGTAGAGGCGTGACGCCTTCGGTGCTGCCGATCTTCGGATCGGCGCCACGAGAAACAAGGAGGCGCATTCCATCGATATCGCCGACTTCGGCGCACTTCCAGAAAGCGGTCGTGCCCGCGGCGGTGGCGGATTCGAGAGAAAAGTTGTATTCGCTGTACCACAGTTCTTTAGTCAGCCGGACGTTGGGATCTGCGCCCTTGTCGAGCAGGACATTGAAGAGTTCAAGATAGGATGTCTTCTCGTACTTTGTGGACGGTTGGGGATGGAATGATTTGCGCGCCCACTGCGTATTTGCGACAACGTACAGCGGCGTGGCTCCATCCATGCTGGCTAGATTCACATTGGCGCCGCGTTCCACCAGATACTTGGCGATATCGAAATTGCCGTTGATGATGGCCAGCAGTAACGCGGTGCTCTTGTCACCATTTAATGCATTCAGATTGGCGCCGCCTTCCACGAGTGCGAGAGTTGCCTCCATGCTGCCTTGACGCGCTGCATACATCAGAGCCGTGAGTGCACCCTTTGGATTGCCGCCGCCGCGTGAACCGGCATCCATTCCGTTATTGTTGTTTTGCTGCTGCTGTTGTGCTGCTTGCCCGGCAGCAGCCGGTTCTTGTCCCGCGCCACGTCCGCCGCGTCCCTGAGCCTGTGCCGGGGGCTGACCGGCAGCGGGCACGGCAGGTATCTGGCCATTACCGCCACCTTCGCCTCGTTGTGCCGGCATCGGAGCGACAACTTTGCTTGCGAGGTTCACGTTGGCCCCAAATTGCAACAGGACCTTAATGGCTTCGGGGCGGTTGAATGATGCCGCATAAGCCAGGGGCGTCTGGCCGCGCTCGGTTTCGAGCGCATTGACGTCGGCTCCCTTTTCAGCGAGCAATCGGACGGATTGCGCGTCGCCGGAAGTGGCGGCCATGTGCAGTGGCGTCAGTCCGCTTGACGAAGCAGCCTTCGGGTTGGCGCCAGCTTTCAGCAGTACGTCGATGACCGGCGCGCTGCCTGTTTTCGCCGCCATATAAAGCGGAGTGAATGCGCCGAGACGCGTGGCGGCCTTCAGATTCCCGCCGGCGTAAACAAGCAATTGCGCCATTTCGGCGTCACCATTTAATGCCGCCCAGTGAAGTGCGGTCATGCCGTCACCATGCGCCGAATTCACGTCAGCAGCCTGCTTGATCAATGAACGAACGGTTTCTTTTTCTCCGTTCATGGCAGCGTCTGCCACGCGAGTATCGGCGCCGGACGCAACAATCAATCCGGTCACGCACAGAAGACACATCAGTGTCAGGCACAGGCCGCTGATTACTCTTCTACGCAACATAAGCTAAACCTCCGCGGTGCATCGTCGTCATTAAATGGAAATCTCTCCGGTGCTGTCGCCAAAACTCGTAACGTCGGTCAATCCGAGCTTGTGCAGCAGCGTCAAGTACATGTTGGCTGATGGCAATCCATCCGGGGCTTTATAGTGCAGACGTCCTTTGAGCGCTCCACCGGCATGACCCAGGAGGATCAGAGGGACACGCTTATGGTTGTGAACATTGGGATTTCCCATCGGCGATCCGTAAAGCACCATTGTGTTGTCCAGCAGCGTTGCGTCTCCATCCGGCGTCTTCTTTAACTTGTCGAGGAAGTATGGAAGCAGTCCGATGTGGTACTTGTTGATCGCGGCGAACTGTGTGATCCGCTGTTCATTTTCGCCATGGTGTGAGGCTCCATGGAAACCGGAGGACACGCCGCTCTCGGGGAACGTGCGGCCATTGGCGTCTCGACTGAGCTTGAAGGAAGAGACGCGCGTGATGTCACCGGCGAAAGCGATCGCCTGGAGATCGAACATCAGCTTCACGTGTTCGTCCCAGGCATCGGGCACGCCGATGGGAGCCGTCGGCATGTGATGGGCATCGCCTTTGGCGTTGCGTTCTTCGATTCGCTGGATTCTCCGCTCGATCTCGCGAACGTTTTCAAGGTACTCGTCAAGCCTGCTCTTGTCCGTCGGCCCCAGCTTCGGCTTCAGACCGGCAACGGTGTGGGTTACGAAATCAAGAAGACTGCGATCCTTTTGCCTGCGCTCTGCTCGCTGTTCCTGGGTTCCGCCGGCGCCGAACAACTGATCAAACACCATGCGAGGGTCGCGCACCATCGGAAGGGGCTTGGTTGGCGCTGCCCAACTGATCGTGTCGGTGTAAACGCAGGAGTAACCGTATTCACATCCGCCGGCCTGATCGACGCTTTCGATCGATAGCTGAATGGCAGGGATCGGGGTGTCCTGGCCGAATCTATCTGCGAACATCATGTCGAAAGATTCACCGGCGAATACATCGGAACTCTGCGTTTGCTTCGGATGGGCTTGAGTGAGGAAGACGGCGCTCGAGCGGAAATGATCGCCGCCGACTTCATGAAGTTCATAAGCCTCGGCCGGTCTCATGTCCGTATTGCTGACGATCGTGAGGTAGTCTTTCCAGGGCTCGAGCGGAAGCAGGCTGGTAGGCGCGAGATCGAAGTCTCGTCCCTCGGCAGCCGGAGAACACATGTTATTCAGTGCGCCAAACGTAGTACTCCCGGCGGCGCCATGAACTATCTCCAGGCAAGCCATCCGAACCACTGGCTTTTTCGCCTGGGGCGTCATCGCGGGTAACATCGATTCCAGGAAGGGAAGCGCGATTGTAGCGCCCAAACCCTGGAGCACCGTACGACGGGGAATGTGCTTCTTCGTGACGAACATCCTTATCCTCCGATCGGTATAACGTCAGTGATTCTTCTTATCCGCCGAATCTGTCGGCGCGGCCTCCGCCTGGCTCATCTGGAATGCTGAACTCTTCACGATGCCCAATACCAGCGATGAGAAGCGGTTGTTATTCTTTGCCGAGTCCCTCGTGACCGAGCGGATGGCCGGCATATCGTAGTATTCGACTCTTCGTCCGAGGGCGTACGCCATCAGCTTTTCGGTCAATGTTTCGATGAAGGCGTCCGAGTGCGCGACCATCGCGTCGCGAAGTGAAGCGGGGCCGGTCAAAACCGTTCCATCGTAAAGTTTGGTGCTTGGGTCGATCGGCGTTCCCTGCGAATGAATTCGCAACCCCGTTGAACTGATGGAATACGTTTTGTCCAACGTGCGCCACTCGCCTGTTACGTCGAAGTTTTCCAACGCAAGACCGATCGGATCGATCATCTGATGGCACGAGTAACATGTCGGATTTGACCGATGGATTTCCATGCGCTCGCGTACCGTTAAAACCTTTCCGTCCGCCGCCGCATTTGCGGAAGTATCTTCGAGCTTCGGTACGGCGGGCGGCGGTGGCGGTGGCGGTGTTCCAAGCAGAACACCCATCACCCACTTGCCGCGTAATACTGGAGAGGTTCTGTCGGCTACCGAAGTGATCGCGAGAACGGCGCCTTTACCGAGCAGGCCGCGGCGGTAGTCATCTGTCAGTTCTACCCGACGGAAGCGGGTCCCCATGACATTCGAGATTCCGTAGTGTTTCGCTAAACGCTCATCGACGAATGTGTGATTCGCAGTCAGCAAATCGACGACGTTACGGTCTTCGCGAACAATGCTATCGAAGAACAATTCGGCCTCGCGTTGCATCGATTCGCCGAGAGAGTGATCGTAGTTGGGATAGTAAAACGGATCGGGATGCAGGTTTTCGAGGTCCTGCAGGTGAAGCCATTGTCCGCCGAACTTCGTTGCCAGCGATAGCGATCGCGGATCCGCCAACATCCGCCGCACTTGTTTTTCGAGGACGAGCGGATCTCTCAATCTTCCTTGAGCCGCGATATTCACCAATTCGCTGTCCGGCAATGTCCCCCAGATGAAATAGGACAAGCGGGATGCGAGCGCGTTGTCACTGATCCTGTAGTTTTGTCCAGGTCTGACTCCAGCCGGAGGGACTTCAAACCTGAAAACAAATGCCGGGCTGACCAGGATGGCTTCGAGCGCGGAGCGTATGCCCGCTTCGAAGTCTCCCTTTTTCCGGCCCTGCTCGTAGAAGGTCATCAGGCCTTCCATGTCCTCCGCAGTGACATTCCGTCGATAGGCCTTCGCTGTCAGATTCGTGATGATTCGTGTTGCACAAGGCAGTTCCTCTGCAGGGCTGAGCGGTCTGCAGGAGAATACCCGCCGACGGATCGGAGTATCGGAAACGCCGGACACGTTGTATGGTCCTGTAATTTCGAACTCGCGCAGATGCGCGTACTGAGTGAGTTCCCGGTCGCGACCGATGTCGGTGTCTGCGAGGGTGTGCTCGATCTCTGCAATGTCGTCTTCGACGACTTCCGAATGCTTCTGTAAAAATGCCGAGGACACGCGATGCGGTCCTGCTTTAACGAAGATGCGCCCGGAGTAGAGGTTCAATCCCGTTGGGAGCGCTTCCGAAATCGTTGGTTCAATGTTCAGTAAAGCGACGCGTTCGCCGTCGATGGAAACTTCGATCTGCTCGTCCGTTAGATTGCCGAAAAGACCGCCGGTCGGCGTTCCGTGCAACAACGACCGGAAGTTGTATTCGCCGTCTGCAGGGAAGTTGTAAACGAGCGAAATCCCGCCACGCGTACCGAAAGGTGCGCCGGCAACGTGACGCAATTGAGTTCCGGTTCGCGGGAGTTTGTAAACGGAAGAGGTCGGATCGGCGTGCGGATCGCCAAGCGCGTCGCGGCTGATCTGAACGGCGGCTCGAACATAGCCTTCTGTAAGTGTGGCAGAGAACGCCTGGTTGTCCGCGATGTTATCGAGTCCTTCACTGAGACTGTCTGCGGGTAAGAACTTGGCGACGTCAACGTCGACGCCAAGCAGATCCTTCACGGAGCGCGCGTACTCATCTCGCGTCAGACGCTGAAAAGGCCGGCTGCCGGGGTTTGGCCGCAGTGCGGCGGTCCGGTCGAGTTGGGTTTCAAACGCTCGAACAAAAGCTTTCACTCTTGTTGGATCCGGGCGTTTGGCAGCGTTGGCCGGTGGCATCAATCCGACGCGAAGTTTCCGGATGATTTTTTCGGCGAGTTCAGGACTTTGTTCCGGATGAGCAACGTCCAGACCCGTCAGCGTCATTCCGCCGGACTGCAACTTTTCGTTATGACAACCCTGGCAATACTCCTTGAGCAATGCGCCTTGCGCTTCAACGGACATCATCGTCGGAACTGCTGTCTTCGATGCAGCCGTCGATATTGGCGTTTTTGCGGGCACAGGAGCCTGTGAAGGGACTCTCTTCGATTGTTGCGCCTGATGAAAACCGCTGGATGCCAACAGGCACAACAGCATGGCAGCGCTCAGAATTACAGGAGTCTGTTTCATCCTCTGGGACCTCCCCGCGCGGCTGACAGTATAGATAGGACACATTCCTATCATTTCGACGTCCTCATGGCAAGCTAAAGCTTTGTGCCGTAGTGAGTTACTATCCATGCGAGGTTAAGCGTGAGGTCGAAACTCAGGCTCTGGGTGCGCCGGTATGGCTTGGCCGAGATCGCCGGCACCACTGGAGCGTTTGCCGGCTTTCTCTTAGTCCAGTCGTGGACAGCGAATCGCATCCTTGCGGCCTACCTGGCAGTAGCCTGCGAGAACCTCGGTTTCTACGGCGTCATGGCTTTTCGCGAACTGATGTCAGCCGTCAGTTGGGAAATGCGTCAACTGGTGGTAATGACGGGCAACCTCATGTTCGAGTTCGGCGTCGCGGAAGTAATCGATGGACTGATCGTCAGACCATTCTCGCTGGCCGGCGCAACGAAGCTTCTGGGAGACAGCTACGGTGTCCTGATCGGAAAACTCGTCGCCGATGTTGTGTTCTATGCAGTCACGATGGTGTTCTACGATCTGCGAGTCCGACATTTTGACTCGAAGAACGATGGCGGTTGAAGGCATCATTGTGATCTCAGCAACGAGCGAACTATGAAACGAAAGCTACCCATCATCGTCGTCCTGATGTTCATGACTATCGCGCCGCAAGCACAGGATCAGGCCACTCCCGCAGCTGTCGCGTTGCGCATCCGCCGCGATGATGCAGAGCGTCGCGCATTGTTTCTCAGTACCGACCCACTTCCTATCACGCTCGAGGCCGACTTCGGCCTGGTCCTGAAGGACCGCGATCCGAATAGTACGAAGGTTTATCCTGCCGTCGTCCGTCTGGGCTCTCCTGAGGATTCGAAAGAAATCCCTGTGCAGCTATCGGTGCGCGGTCATTCGAGACGTCTCTCAACCACTTGTGAATTCGTTCCGCTGCGATTGGAATTCCCGAAGGACGCAACTCGCGGCACTGTGTTCGAGATGCGGGCGTCTGGTCTCAAACTGGTGACGCACTGCCGAGGTTCCAGGGAGCACCAGCAATATGTGCTGCGCGAGTACCTCGCCTACAGAATCGCCAATATCCTGACCCCGCGCTCGTTTCGAGCACGGCTTGCGACGGCCACATACGTCGATTCCGCGAAGGGAAAGACTCTGACGACGCGGTACGCCATTTTCCTCGAAGATGATGACGACGTGGCGCGACGTATGGAAGGCAAGATTCGCGACGATCGTGGAACGCTGTACAACAAGTTGCATCAGGAAGCCTTGAATCAAATGATGATCTTCGAGTTCATGATTGCGAACACGGATTATTCGATCATCAATCTGCACAACATTCGCATTGTCGAAACGGCGTCGGGCGAAGCATATGCGGTGCCATACGACTTCGATCTTTCCGGACTCGTCAATACTCCATATGCCGTTCCCAACCCTCGGCTCCGGCTCAAAGCAGCCACCGACCGGCTTTACCGCGGACCCTGTCGAACTCCCGAACAGTTGGCGCCCGCTCTGGATACATTCCGGGCGACGAAAAAAGAGGTATTGGATCTCGTTCAATCCTTGCCCGATTTGAACACTGCTGTTCGCACTGAAATGAAAAAGTTCCTGAACGAGTTCTATTCGTTGATCGATCGTCCGTCGGGAGTGCGGCGTTACCTTATCGAACCATGCGTGAAAATGGGCATCTGATCGGAGTGAGATATGAACCTAGAAAACGCGAACGTTTTGATTACCGGAGGGACCAGTGGAATCGGTCGAGCTATTGCTCAATTGTTCCAAGCAGCCGGTGCGCATATCGCCATCACGGGACGTGATTCCCGGCGACTTTCCGAAACTGCAGAAGCGCTTAAAGTGTTTTCAGTCCGTGCCGACGTTTCGAATGAAGACGACGTGGTGCGAACCTATAAAGAAGTATTAAAGGAGTTCGGTCATCTCGACGTGCTGGTGAACAATGCCGGTTTCGGCGTGTTCAAACCTCTGGTCGATTCGGATCGCGCGAGCTTCGACTCCGTTTTTGCGACGAATGTAACGGGAACGATGCTCATGGCGCGTGAAGCGGCAAAACACTTCATTTCAAGAAACCGTGGGAACATCATCAACATTGCCTCAACATCGGCTCTTCGCGGCGCACCAAATGGCACTGCGTATTACGCGAGCAAGTTCGCCCTTCGAGGTATGACCGAATGCTGGCGGGCTGAACTTCGCCAGTACAACATCCGAGTGATGCTGATTAATCCGAGCGAAGTTCTCACGAACTTCGCGGTAACAGCGGGACATCATCAGAAAAACAATCCAACAAAACTACGGCCGGAAGATATCGCGCACATGGTCAAAACCGTACTCGAGATGGACGATCGTGGTTTTACGACCGAACTGACCGTTTTTGCGACTAACCCAAAGGACTGACTGAAGATCTCCTTGGAAATCGGCTGAAAAGGAAACAACTGTCACGAAAGGTAACAGCGACACGACGTATGAAGTTTGGGATGGCGCGCTCAACCGGTCATCCCGCTTGGCTTTGCGGCCGGGCCTCTCTCGACGCCCTTTGGTGAAACAAGTGCTCTGAGCCGCACTGATCGGTGCCGCTAACCAGGTGGCGATCAACCCCCTACAAAGCGGCCCAAAAGCGAGCGAAATAACTGAAATCATTCTGCTTGCGCTCGTTACATGGAAATGATAGAAATGCGAAAACTAATCTAAGTCGGCACTCTGAATTTAATTATTTTGGGAGCGTGACGGAGGCAAAAATAATGACAAGAAACACCCTCGCGATTCTCGGCACGATCGTTGTGTCTATGGGTGTAGCGGCGGATGTCAATTTCGCTCAACAGACGCAGACCAAAGCTGCGCAAACGACTGCGCCACGAGCAACTTCGCCAACGGCAACGCCGGCCATTCAAAGACCCGCTGCACCTCGGCCGCCCGTGACGGCCGCTGCGGTCTCGGTCTATATGACAATTGAGGCACAGGCGGCTCTGACAAAGCAGTATTGCGCAGGATGTCATAACGCGACGGTAAAGAAGGGCGATATGAACCTCGCGGATCTGGACCTCGCTCATCCCGAAAAGAATCCAGTTCTCGCTGAGAAGGTTATCCGCAAAGTGCGAACGGGTTTGATGCCTGCGCCCGGAATGCCCCGCCCATCCGATAAAGATGCGAAAGCCTTCGCAGCAACTCTTGAAAACGCATTGGACAAAACTGCAGCACTTCGCCCTAATCCGGGATACCGGCCGTTCCAGCGCCTGTCGCGAACCGAATATGCGCAGTCCGTCAAAACGCTGTTGGGTTTAGAAATAGATGTTGAAGCGCTGTTGCCTGCCGATAACCTGAGCGGCGAAGGTTTCGATAACAACGCCGAAGTTCAGGGACTGTCCGCCACATTGACTGAAGCGTACCTTCGTGCCGCTAACAAAATCAGCCGCGCCGCCCTGGGTGACCCCAGAGCGCCGACGGAGTCGGAAACGTTCAAGCTTCCTCGAACTGCATCTCAAATGCGTCATGTCGATGGCGCTCCTTTCGGCACTCGCGGCGGGATTTCGAGAATCTATAATTTCCCCGCAGACGGCGAGTACAACTTCCGTTCGTTGATGCACGGCGAGCCGACAGGCCGCATTTTCGGCATGGTGAAAGTGTCGAATGAGCAGCTGGAGATTTCGATAGACGGAGAGCGAGTGAAGTTGCTCGACGTTGATCCGCGCCTCTCCGAGAGCACTCCGACCGGCTTGAATATTGAGACGGGGCACGTTTTCGTGAAGGCTGGTCCTCACCGTGTCTCGGCTGCGTTTCTGGTAAAGCATTCGGAACTTATCGACGACACGATCGCTCCAATTGAGCACACGCTCGCTGACACTCAAATCGGCGTGGATCGCGAGATCACAACTTATCCTCATCTTCGCGAGTTCGAAGTCAGCGGACCGTTCAACGTGACAGGTGTTTCGGATACTCCGAGTCGCCGTCGGGTTTTCACCTGCCGTCCGCTCAGTCCGACCGAGGAAATGCCCTGCGCCACGAAGATCATGACCGATCTGGCGAAGCAGGCGTACCGCCGGCCGGTTACACCCGAGGACATGGAAGGCCTGATGAGCTTCTATGATCAGGGTCGCAAGAACGCCGATTTCGAATCCGGAATCCGGTTGAGCCTGCAGGCGCTGCTGACGAGTCCGGATTTCGTGTTCCGTCTAGAGTCGGTTCCCGCTACGGTCAAACCGGGCCAGATCTATCGCGTCAGTGATGTGGAGTTGGCCTCCCGCTTGTCGTACTTCCTCTGGAGCACGCCTCCCGATCAGGAATTGCTTTCCGTGGCGACGCAAGGAAGGTTGAGAGATCCGCTCGTTCTCGAAAAGCAGGTCCGCCGGATGCTGGTGTCGCCCAGGTCCGAAGCTTTATCGACTAAGTTCGGTGCCCTGTGGCTTCAGATGGGCCGGTTGCAGATTCTCCATCCCGACGCTTTCTACTATCCACAGTACGATCACTTCCTCGGCGAAGCGATGAAGCGTGAAACGGAACTCTTTTTCGACAACCTTATAAGAGAGGATCGAAGTGCCACGGAGTTGCTGACCGGGGATCAAACGTTTGTTAATGAGCGACTGGCGAAGTTTTACGGGATCCCTGGTGTATTGGGAAGTGAGTTCCGCAAGATCCAGGTAACTGATGATTATCGCAAAGGAATTCTCGGTAAGGGCGCGATTCTGGCGATGACTTCGTACGCCGACCGTACCTCGCCGGTACAGCGCGGCAAATGGGTGATGGAAGTCCTTCTTGGAACGCCGCCGCCGCCACCGCCGCCAGTCGTTCCGAAATTGGACGAGACACCGGCTGTGACCGATGGCAAGGCTCTAACCGTTCGGCAACGCATGGAAACGCATCGCAACAACGATGCGTGCCGCTCCTGTCATCAGATGATCGATCCGATCGGTCTGGCGCTGGAGAATTTCGATCTCACCGGACGTTGGCGCGATCGAGATACGACCCCTGTCGTCAGTTTGGGTGGAACGCGGGTTCACACGCTCGGCGTGGATATTGACGCGGCTTCCAAGTTGTATGACGGAACAGTGCTCAATGGACCCGCCAGCCTGCGCCAGGCCATGGCCAACCGTGCCGATATGGTCATTCAGACGTTAACCGAAAGGTTGATGTCGTACGCGCTCGGCCGGAAGCTCGAAACGTTTGATATGTCGGCAGTCCGCTCGATCACTCGAGAGGCGGCGAAGAACAACAATAAATTCTCATCGCTCATTCTGGGTATCGTAAAGAGTTCGGCATTCCAGATGAGCAAGGCGGAAGCTCCTGCGACGGACGCCGCCAAGCAGCACTGATTTTTGCAGTAATTTTTTTGAGGGATTTGAAAAAGGGACGTACTTAGAGATCTTGAGAAGGAGGAAAGGATGTTGATAACGAAGAAGCACATATCACGGCGGACGATGCTTCAGGGGATGGGAGCGACCATGGCTCTCCCGTTCCTGGAATCCATGCTGCCGGCGATGTCTCCGCAGACGAAAAAGGCTCCAGTTCGCCTCGCCTGCATGGAAATGGTGCACGGTTCGGCAGGGAGCGTGAAGATCGGCGTCGAAAAGAATATGTGGGCGCCGGCCGCGGACGGGCGTGAATTCGATCTGAGCCCGAGCAGCTTGATTCCGCTGGACCCCTGGAAGGACTATCTCACCATCGTCAGCAACACCGATATGCGGCCTGCTGAGGCATTCACACTGCATGAGGTCGGTGGTGACCACTTCCGTTCGAGCGCGGTCTTCCTTACTCAGGCTCATCCTAAGCAGACAGAGGGTTCGGATGTTTACGCCGGAACATCCTTCGACCAGCTCTATGCACAGAAGTACGGTCAGGACACGCCGCTGCCTTCGATCCAGCTCTCGATCGAACCCGTCGATCAATCCGGTGGATGCGCGTATCAATATGCGTGCGTTTACACGGACACCATTACGTGGGCGTCGCCGACCAAGGCGCTTCCGATGATCAGAGATCCGCGGCTGGTCTTCGATCAGTTGTTTGGTGCAGGCGGAACGTCAGAAGAGCGGGCACTGCGCCGTCAGACCGATCGCAGTATTCTGGATTGGATGACGCGTGATCTTGCTCGTCTGAAGGCGAAAGTTGGACCGACCGACAAAGCCAGGCTCGACGACTATGCCGAGAACATTCGCGAGATCGAACGCCGCATCCAGAAAATTGAGGAGCGCAACGCGAAGGGTGATTCCGCTCACCTGCCGTCAGCGCCTATCGGCGTGCCGGATTCATGGGAAGAACACGTAAAGTTGATGTTCGATCTGCAAGCGCTGGCATTCGCCGGTGACATCACCCGCGTCACTTCATTCAAATTGAGCCGCGATGCTACGGGGAGAGCCTTCCCGGAAAGCGGCGTGAGTGGTGGCTTCCACGGTCTTTCGCACCACGGCGGGAACGAACAGCGCGTGACTCAATACGCCCAGCTCAACAAGTATCACGTCAGCATGGTGACGTACTTCATGGATAAGCTGAAGAAGCTTCAGGACAGCGATGGACAATCCGTCCTCGACAATAGCCTTATCCTCTATGGTTCACCGATCGGCGATTCCAACCTGCATAACCACAAGCGGGTACCGATCTTCCTTGCTGGTCATGCGGGAGGTGCTCTGAAAGGACATCTGCACCACAAGGCTGCCGACGGCACGCCATCGGCGAACATGTTCTTAACTTTGTTGCACAAGCTCGGAATCGACGACGCGAGTTTTGGCGACAGCACCGGCGAGATGCCGATATAACCGGGACTGCGGAGGACAAACACTATGTTGCGTAGAAACGTAATCGGCGGTCTTTGCATCTGTCTGATCGGTATTCTTTCCGTGACCGGGATGATGGTTGCGGCCGCCAACGATACTCGAGTCGCAGACGCGGCAATGGCTGCCGACAAGGATGCGGTTCGGGCTCTCGTGAAACAGGCAGTCGATGTGAATGCCGCCCAGGGTGACGGTATGACCGCCCTGCACTGGGCCGCCCTGAAGGGTGATGTTGAGATGGCACAGATGCTGCTGTATGCAGGCGCCAATGTTAAAGCCACAACGCGCCTCGGCGGCTACACACCTCTTTATATGGCCGCGAAAGCCGGAAGTTCGTCGGTTATCGACGTCTTGCTGAAAGCCGGCTCCGATCCGAAAGTGAAGTCAGTTGCCGACCTCACTCCTCTCCATATGGCCGCGACTTCAGGTAATTCTGAAGCAGTACGGCTGTTACTCGAAAAAGGCGCAGATCCGAACGCGAAGGAAGCAGAAAGCGGACAGACGCCAATGGCTTTCGCAGCGGCGTTCAACCGGCCCGAAGTGGTGAAATTACTAGCCTCCAAGGGTGCGGACGTAAACGTCGTCACTAAAGTTCGTCAACCTGTTACCCAACAACGCGGCGCTATACCAGGCCAACAGTTCCAACAAGGTCAGGCTGCCCCGGCAGCAGCAGCCGCTGCAGGGCCGGCACCAGCACCAGGCGGTCAACCCGCTGCTCCGCAGGCTGCAGGCGGCCGTGGTGGTCGCGGCGGTCGAGGCGGTCAGCAACCTCCGGCCGCTGGTGCTCCAGCAGCAGCCGGTGCTCCGGCAGCCCCCGCCGGCCAACAACCAGCTCAGCAGGCAGCAGCCGCTGCTCCTCCGGCACAAGGCCGTGGACAAGGACAAGGTCAGGCACAGCAGCAACAGCAGGGCAATGGTGCCGATGCTGAGGGTCGTGGAGGCGGCGCACCATGGGGCGCTTTCACGCCGTTGATGTATTCCGCTCGGCAAGGCAATGTTGAGGCCGCCATCGCTTTATTGGATGCTGGCGCAAAAATCGACGAAGTCAGCGCGGACAAGAGTTCAGCTCTCGTTCTCTCAACGATCAACGGGCACTTTGACCTCGCCAAGATCCTTGTCGAACGGGGCGCAAATGTAAACCTGGTCAGCGTTGATGGACTTGGTCCTCTCTATGGCGTTGTCAACACGCAATGGGCTCGTAAATCTTTGTATCCTCAGCCGACTTCAAGGTATGAGAAGACGACGCACCTTGAGATGATGAAACTCCTCCTCGATAAGGGTGCCGATCCCAATGCCAGACTGACCAAGGATCTTTGGTACAGCGAATACAACTTCTCGCTGGCATCCGCCAGCCAGACCGGTTCCACTCCTTTCTGGAAGCTCGCGGACGTCGGTGACATCGACGGGATGAAGCTCCTCGTTTCTCGAGGCGCCGATCCATATCTTGCCAACAGAGACGGTGTGACGCCGGTGCTGATCGCATCCGGGGCCGGTACCCACGGCAACGATGACGTGAATGCTCCTCCGGGCAGGCTTGCGGCTCTGAAATACCTCATTGAGGAACTTCGATCTGACGTCAACGCCAAGGATTCCGGTGGCGGCGGTCGTGGCGGCGGTGGCAACAACCAGCAGCAACAGCAGGCGCAGTTGCAGCAGGCAGCCGTTCAATTGGCGACACAGGCCAACAACGGTCAAACACCGACTGAAGCCCAGATTGCCGAGCAGGTCCGTTTCCTCCAGCAGCAGCAACAACAGCAGGGTGGATTCGGCCGCGGCGGCGGCGGTGGTGTGACCGCGTTGCACAACGCAGCAGCCCGAGGCGACAACGAGATGATTCTTTACCTCGTCTCCAAGGGCGCCAAGGTCGATGCCGTTGCCAACAATGGCGCGACTATCGTCGATTTGGCAAATGGTCCCCGCCAGCGCGTGCAGCCCTATCCGGAAACGGTAGCGCTCCTGGAATTGCTGGGGGCTAAGAATAATCACAAATGCGTTTCGTGCTAAGAATGGGGTAACTCAGGCAGACAAAAAGGCGGCTGAGCGGAAATCTCAGCCGCCTTTTTCTCGCCTGGGGTTGAAGCTTCGAAGGTTGTGTCGTATTTTGTTGGTCCCATGAAAGTCAAAGTTTTAGTTCTTCTCTTCGCGGTTTCCGGGTTGTGTTTGGCGGTTCAGGCCCAATCGGAACGCTCGTCGCTCGATGGGATTTTCACTCGAGATCAGGCGGGTCGTGGAAGGGAACTGGTCATCAAGATCGGATGTGCCGGTTGTCACAACAGCGACCTGGGGGGTGGACTTGAAGAGACGCCAAGCCTAGTCGGCAACGAATTCATGGCCATTTGGACCGGACAATTACTGAAGGATCTGGACGGTCAACTTACCACTATGCCCGGCGACGGCTCGTATAAACTCAGTGCTCAGGAGAGGGCCGATATCATGGCCTTCCTGCTCGGAATCAATGGCGCCCCGGTCGGTAATGCGGAGTTGCCACCCGAACCGGAAGTGCTTGCTAAAATTAGAATCAAATTTCCGTAGTCATATTTTTGTCAGAATAGTTCTTGTGAGTCCCTGGGAGGTTGAAATGGGAACGAAAAAACGAACACTTATTTTGATGATCGTTGCGCTGATCGCAACTATAGCTGCTGCTCAAGGGCAGCAAGAGTCGGCCGCCTTAACGGATTTTCCAGTCCCCGCCTGGCCGGCTAACGGCGTGGTTCCCGCCGAAATGAAGGACAAATACGTGTTTGTCGATCTTGCGAAAAACGAATTCGTGCTGGCATACCCTGAGAATCTCGGCACGCCAACTTTTGAAAAAGACGGTCCGGGACCGTTGAAGATCGCACGTTACGATTTGCTTCGCAACGTCGAGCCGAACGCCGTTGTGGCGGTCACGACATTAAGTCCAGGACGATTTAAGTACGCATATACGGTGGGGAATGGCGCTGCGGCCAAGCAGTCTCTCGATCAGTTCAGCATATCCACTCCGGATACCGTCGGAGCTGCAATCAAAGGTCCTGCCGGTTGGTTTGCGATCGTTCAAAAGGGAAGGAATTTCAAGGTTAGTAATCCGGATTGGATCAAGACCGGCGCTGCTCTGGTATGGTCATTCCAGAAACCTGAAGAAGTGATTCAGCCCGGTTCGAAGAAGACGGGATTTGAGATGGAGAGCGAATTGAGGCCAGGTTTCACGGTCGGTTACTTCCGCAAGGCTGAATCGGTGGAAGTGCGTGTTGCCACGTCGGGTAACATTCCGCAAGTCGTTAAGGATCAAAGAGACCAGCTCCTTGCTGTCGAATACAACAGCAAAACCATCGTCGTGATCGGACCGAAGTTTGCCAAGGATGTGGATGACAAAGTCGTTGCGGCGGATTTCGCCAAAGGCATCGAGTTCCTCGGACGCACGGGCGCACTGAACGCAGGGTCCGATTTTGTGAAGGCTACTCTGACTGAACTCAATCGAGTAGCTGGCGCGGGATCTCCAGCGCGGTTCACCGTACAGCCCCGTACCGAAACAGAAACCGAAGTGTTCAACGCCTTGAAAGCCAGTATTCGAGTCAACTGAACTTTCGATCGGTCCAGAGCGTCAAAATCGTCCGGTGAGTTCTTCACCGGACGATTCCGTTTTGCCACACACTCCTCTCAAGGTCTTCGTCACGCTGACAACGGTCGGCAGAACAAAGCAAATCGTCTTTAAGGCATTTACCCGGTATCCGAATCAAAGCCAAGGCTCTGCGAGGTGAAGACTCCGGTCTCCCTCAACGAGGCCATGGTGATCGAGACGAAGACTATGGTCGGGATGAACGAGACCATGGTCTGCGTGAAGCAGACTCTGGCCAGGAGCGAGAGGATCATCGTCTGGCTCCGTGTCCAAATGGTGATGATGACAAAGACCTCGGTCAAAGCGACGAAGAAGATGGCTACCGCGACGAAGAAAATGGGTCAAAATCGGGTATGCCGTAAAGTTGCTGATCCACAATGGTTTAGTTTACGTCGAGGAAAATGGTCAAAGCGACGAAGACCAAGGTCTTTGAGACGAAGACTATGGTCTTTGTGATTAAGCCACGGTGAGCGTCGCAATGACCGTGGTGAAAGGGACGATCGCATGGTCTCGAGATCAAAGACTCCGGTCTGACGCTTGAAGACCTACAGAGATGACGAGAACCCGGTCAGCGTCGAAAAGAGAAGGGTCTCGTTGGTTGCGACCATGGTCAGAGCGAAAATCACTCAGGTTTTCGAGTCCGAGACAATGGTCCGGTTGATGACTTTGCGGCGGGACCAACAAAAAAGGGCGGCCTTCTCGGCCGCCCTTGGTTTTAGTTGTTGAATGGCCTGGCTAGAATCTCCAGCGAGCTCCAATTCGGAGAATCCGAGGAGCAATGATCGAGGAAGCGGCTGAGGCGTCAATGCCGCCTCCGGATAGCGGTCGCCCATAGTCGAGTTTTTCGGCACCGGCAGTCTGTGAAGTGACCTGACTGACGACGGTGTTGACGTTCAACGAATTGAAGATGTCGAGCGTCCCTTCGACCGAGTGTCGATCGTTGAGCTTGAATGTCTTGGAAAGGCGGTTATCCCACACCTTGACCCAGTCGTAACGGCCGACCTGACGTTCCACTTGCACGTTCACGTTGGAATTCAGCGCGTTGACCATCGATACGGTGCGACCGTACCAGTCGCCGCTCTGGGAGTTGAACGTTGCCGCATAACGGAAGCCGTATGGAAGTTCATACGTACCGTTCATACGGAACCCATAATCCCAGCTCGGCGAAATCTTGTTGTACAGCATCTGGTTCGGGTTGGTCGGATGCTCGATGCCGGCCTTACGGTAGCTGAAGGAATAGCCGGCAAGGAATGACCACTTGTTGGAAAACTGCTTATTCAAGGTCATTTCGTAACCCGTGTACAACGAAGCACTTTCGTTCTTGTCGTTGTCCAGGTTGACCGTCAACTGATTCTGCACGGTCCGGTTCGGGTTGGAGGTCGGAACCGAGTAAGCGTAGATGGTTGCGTCGTCCGCGGTTCCCGGTTTGTTGTCGCGCCCCGGGTCCACCGCGCTTCGAACGTCCGTATAAGCCGAATACGGCAGCAGAACGTCGATCGTTTTGCTCCCGCCGTAGTCCATCTTGCGGACCACGTTGAATCGGCCAAGGAAGTCGCGGCCGAAGCCCAACTCGATTCCTGCCGTGAGTTCGTCCGTGTAGCTGTTATCCAGACCCGGATCGAGTTTTCGCGTGCCGGAACCGCCGCCGGAGCAGCCGTTGAAGAGCGCGCCGGTGTCGTCATTCGTGAACAGAATGCCGTCGGCGCCGACTCCTGGAATGAACGGGATTGTCCCAGTCCAGTTGTTGTAGGTGCAGGTTCGCGTCGAAGCGGGATTCACATTGCTGGCAACGGGACCACTGGCGCCGCCGCTTGTCGAACCGGCTCCAGCGTATTTGCCGTAACTGCCCTTTAACGCGATCCTGCCGTCTCCTTTAAGGTCGTATACAAAGGAGAGGCGGGGCGACCACGCGTTGTACTCGGGGAAATTGCGGTCTTCGGGGAAGATATTCTTCGTCGACCATGGACCAGTACCCGGATTGCCTTGAGCCGGCAGCCAGGACGAGTAGTGGTCGATGCGAAGGCCGGCGTTAACTGTCAGCTTCCGGTTAACTGTAATCTTGTCGTTAACGAACCATGAATTGTAGTTAACTCCTGCAGATACCGGGCTGGGGTAGTCGATGAGCTGTACGGAATTCGGTACATCGAAGTATCGGCCTGCGGCTGCTTGTGCGGCGGTACTCCTGTACCGATAGATCTGTTGATAGGAATCCGGATAGCCGAGTGTCTCGGTGAAACTCTTGTTCCAGTATCCGTTAACACCGGACTTGATTTCGTTGTTCTTGCCACCGATATCCGTGAACCAGCTCCACGTGCCGTTCCATCCCCAGCGGATCGGACGGCGATACACTTGGTTATATTGCCCGCGCGTGTGGGTAGAGTTCAGATCCGTTCTGCGGACGTCTTTTGTCCATGCCAGATCCGGCCACCAGTAACCTGATCGGTTTCCGGAGGCATCGACCGTCATTCGGGGGCTGATGATATATGTCCACTTCAATGAAGGACCAATTGCCGTCCAGGCGATCTGGTTCTGCGTGGCCTCCATGGGGACGAATTCGCTGGCGTTCCGATAGGGCTGCCACTTTCGGTTGAGCTGCTCGACCAATTCGAGCTTCATGGCATTGTTCAACTGATACGTCAGCTTCAAGGTCGGGTTGTCCAACCGTGTGAAATACTCCACCTGTTCACCGGTCTTCTCGGAAATGAAACCTGGGATGAACTGGCCGGCGTAATTGTGGCTGAACGAGCCATAGAACCACAATTTGTCCTTCAGGATCGGTCCGCCGATTTCCGCGTTCGAATCGGTGTAATGCGTGAATTTGTTGTTGCCGGCGGTATATCCGCGGGCCAGAAGTTTGCTGTTGACGTTGTTGCTCTGCCATTTTCCGTCCTGCCAGGCGCCGTAGACGGATCCGTGGAAATCGTTTCCACCCGATTTAATGGTGAAACTGACGCTGACGCCGGCGTTCTGAGCTTCCGCTCCTTTAGCCGCGGCAGAGTATTGAACTTCCTGATAGGTACCGAAATCACCGAAAAATTGATCCCAGACGACGCCTTCGAATTGCAACAATTCGCCGCCTGAACGGCCGTAGATGCGGCCGCTAACCGTGGTGGAACCGCCAAGCGTATTACCACCGACGTCATAATATGGCGTATAGATTCCAGGAATCATCTGCGACAGTCCGCGGATGCCCCGGCCGTAGGGAAGCTTGTCGACATTTGCAGCGTTGAAGTTGATACCGACAGCCGCCGCCTCAAGGTCGATCGCTGGGGTTTCGCTGGTCACTGTCACTTCTTCGGCAACCGATGCCACTTGCATACTTCCGTTGATGGTCATCGTTGAGCCAGCTTGCAGGTTCACACCATCAATATTGAGAGTCTTGAAGCCAGGCAGCCCGAAAGTCACTCGGTATGTGCCGGGGGGCAAGAGCGTAAAGCGATAGGTGCCCAATTCATCCGTTGGGGCCGTACGAGCGCCGCCGATCATAGCCGGGCTGGTAATGCTGACTTCCACTCCGGGGATCAGAGCGCCACTGCCATCCATGGCTCTTCCGGTAATGGCTCCTGTTTGTGTCTGCGAGAATGCAGACGTCGACATCACCATCATGAGTAAAACGAGAGCGAAGAGAAATGTTCGTCCTCTCACCAGGGTCATTGAGGTCCTCCTTAAGCTGTTTAGTAAGCGCCCGCGCCTTAAGGGGGGTTGGCTGGGCAAATCACATAGATACGAAGCTTGCGGCGGATTATACCGCGGCTGTATTCAAAAGCTTGCAGTTATTCTCCAGCCGATTGATAATCCGCGCAACGAAAAAGTCCCGACAAAAAAACTAGATTTTCAGATCCGAGAATTGATTGGTCTATTGGTCCATCTTTCTGAAGGAGGGTCCAAATGAAAGTGGTTGGTGGAAAAGTATTCTTGCTCCTCGTTCTTACCCTGACGCTGGCGGTTCCGGCGTTTCCGCAAGCTCAGCAGACGGGAGCAATCACAGGAAGGGCTTTGGACGGCAGCGGCGCCCTTATACCGGGCGTTGAAGTGACGATCACAAGTCCTGCCATGATCGGGGGGACGCGAACCGCCCCAACGGACGAAACCGGGAGTTATCGATTCACGCTGCTGCGTCCGGGCACATACCGCGTCAGCTTTGGGCTGCCAGGTTTCAAGACGTTGAATATCGACGGCGTGAATGTTCTGGCAAGCTCAACAATGACCATCAATGGAACGATGGAAGTGTCTTCGGTGTCGGAAGAAGTAACCGTCACCAGCCAGGCGCCGACCATCGATTTGGAAGCTGCTACGGTCGGTGTCAACTGGAGTCAGTCGAACATGGATAACCTTCCATGGGGGCGCGCTGTCGCTGCCCTGACGCGAATGATTCCCGGAATGTATGCGACCACTTACGACGTCGGTGGAAACACCATGGGCGGTGGTACGACCCTGGGCGGCCGTCTGTATGGTCGAAGCGGCGGCGAAGTGAATTCGTTCGATGGCGTCATTTGGGATATGGCATTCCAGGATTACTCCACGTATTCCGAAATCCAGATTTCAAGCGCCGCGAAAGGCGCCGATCAGTGGAATCCGGGCGCGACCGTGAACATGGTGTTCAAGTCCGGCGGTAACGATTTCCACGGTACCGCCTATGCAGCTTGGGAGGATTCCAGCTTCCAGGCGAGCAACATTACTCAGAAGCTGTTGGATCAGGGACTAACCCCCGGCAAAAACAGGTTCAGCCGATACAACGATTTCAGTTTCGACCTCGGTGGAAAGATCATCCACAACAAGCTATGGTTCTATGGTTCGTACGGCGATTCGTTTACCGGTCAGTATCTGCCCGGTTTCATCGACGACACGACCGGAGAACAGCGGGTTTACAGCACACGACTGAAGATTCCGACGCTCAAATTGACCTATCAGCTCACCGAAAAGATGAAGTTGGAAACGGTTGGGCAGTTCTCAAAGAAGTCGGCGCCTGAACGCGGCGGCTCTGAACTTGTTCCGTTCTCGGCGACTGAAGACCAGCAATCGTTGTCGAATATCGGTCCGACGCTGAAATGGACGTACATCATCAATCCGAGGATGACGTCGGACATATCCGTCAACCGATCGGGTTACTGGTGGCCGAGTTACGCACATACCAAAGACGTTCGAAAGAACGACCTCACCACCAGCAATGTTCGCGGTGCCTTCAGTGAGCTGTACAGGCGTCCGATTAACTGGCAAACGACCGGGAACTGGAGTTGGTTCACCGACATCGGTGGCAAGAACAACGAGATCAAGTCCGGAGTCATGAGCTTGTGGCGGAAGAGCTACACGTTCACTTTCGGATATCCGAATCAACAGCAATACCGGTACCGGAGCACTGCAGCAGACATTGCGGGCTGCACGGGTATCAATTGCAACTACTTCTCGCGGCCCGACTCCGTACAGGTCTACGACTATCCGAGTTACTCGGCGAGCATCGCGTACTACAGCGCCTGGTACATCAATGACAAGATCACCGTGAACCGCAAATTGACGTTGAATATGGGTTTGCGTTTCGATCGATATGCATCGGCTCTTCCCGAGCAGGGCAACCCCGGAACAGGACCATTTGCAACGAAGAATCTGTACCCGGAACGGCGCGACTTCCCCGTCTACAACTCATGGGTTCCCCGTTTCTCGGTCGTCTATGACGTGAATGGCGATGGCAAGCTGGCCCTCAAGGCAAGCTACGGCCGATATCGTGGCTCGGCGGGGCCTGGTGGCAGCAATGTGAATCCTAATTCGGCATCGACCTGCACCTACAACAACTGGACCGGATCGATTCCGTACGTACCCATTCAGGCAAATCTCGCAGGCGCGTGCAGCGGCGGCGCTGGCATACGGAATCTCGCTACGGATCTTGAGAACGCGTATCTCGACGAGTACACCGGGGGACTCGAACTGGGTCTGACCCGCAACAATTTGTTCCGGTTCAACTTTGTTCGGAAGTTCGATTACGGCGGGACGAAGTCGCTGAACCTGAATCAGCCGTTTTCCGCGTATACCGACGTGGCCACGGCGATCGATCCGGGCCGGGACAATGTGACAGGTACTTCCGATGACGGTGTGATGTACGCGTGGTCGATTTCGAGGAGTTATCCGACGTTCGCCCAAACGAATACACTAACCGTCAATCGCGCACCTGGTGAAGCCAGGAGCCAGTACAGCGGGTTTGAAGCCACATATAACAAGCAATACTCGGATGGCTGGTCGTTCCTCGCCACCTATTCCGCGGACTTTGCGGACGAGGGCGGTGACATTCCGGATACGCCCGGTGGTCTCTACTACAACTGGCAGATTCCGACGTGGCGCTACTCGGTGAAACTCAATGGCACGTACGAACTGCCGTTCGGTTTCAAGTGGGGTTCCACCTATAACGCGCAGAGCGGTTCACCGTTCAGCCGATCAGCCCAAATGAGGAATGCACTGAATTCCACCGTAACCGTCACAGTTGAGGGTCGTGCCGGTTACTACGAGTGGGTGAAACTGTGGGATAACCGCGTTTCGAGAGTCTTCAAGATTGGTGATTCACAGACGATCGAAGGGATGTTCGACTTGTACAACACGTTCAACTCGAACACGGTTCTCTCCCAGACGAACCAGAATGGTCCGAACTACCTCAAACCGACACAAGGCGGCGGCTTTGCTTCGTCGCCGATCCTTCCGCCTCGAATCTTCAAACTCGGGGTTCGTTGGAAGTTCTAAGTTTGCACCTGCCTGCGATGCGCCGCGGCGTAAGCCGCGGCGCTTTCCCGCTGAATAGACAATATTCAACAATCAATTTTCAATTCTCAACCGGAAGCGGCAGGGGGTTAAAGGAAACTAGATGCCAACACCGAAGAGAGTCACCATGGTCCTCTATGGACCGGATCGGCAGCTTTGGACTGGTGGGCCAACTCAACTCACCGTACAGGAGCTCAGACCGGAAGGCCCACGGCTTCTGGAAAAGACGTCACTGGCCAAGGGATCGAGTACGGTTGAGGTTCGGCTCGATGTTCCGTTTGATGGCATGCAGCGTTATGGAATCCGTCTCAGTGCGGACGGCCATCGCTCCACGATTTACGTTTTACGTCACCAGAGTTTCCTTCGCCAGGATGGGACGGACATCGTCGAGCGCGACGACATTATCTTGCGATTGCTCATGATGCCTAACCGTCCCAGTTTCGAGGATCTGGTGAATGGATTTACCCGCCTTCGCGACGCCGGATCGCCGCTGACTCCCGCCAGCAAGGAAGAGTTCCTGGAACTCGATGACATGGAAGCCGATGTACCGGCACGCCAGCTCGTTCTGCTGAATCTGGACGCCAAGCTTCGCGCCACGCGCATTGATGGAAAGAGTCTGCTGTCGTTTGTTAAGGCCCTTCAATACGTCGAGGTCGATCGCCTTTACATTGCCGTCAAGCCCGAGCTCAAGGAATTGGTGCGGCGCGCAGGAGAATTTGCAAGTGCACCGGGCCATGGTACTCCCAGTACCCCGATTGCGCTTCCGGCTCATCCAGACAGTTGGAAACACACGAAGTTTGATACTGGAAACATCCAACTGTCGTTTTCCGAGACAACGGATACATCGACTGGATCGCCGGCATTTTCCGTCGATGTCGATATCGATCTTGAAAAAGGTATCGGGCATGTCTTCGAGTGGCTGCGGAATAACGTCCTCACTCCAGGTCATAAGACGGATCAGACGAGCATCTACAGCTTGCTGTGGCCACAGAACATCCTTCCTTTGTACACACTCGGAACTAGAGCCAGGGCTGGGAAAGCCAAGGCGCGCGGCCGCGCTACGTAGGATGGCCTATATCCGCGGGCTAAAGCCCGCGGACTACACGGTGATACCGACTTGTAGTCCGCTGGCTTTAGCCTGCGGACCCCCTGTTAACTCGATCCCTTGATCTGCAGCCAAAGAGCGAAACGTCGGTGACAATTCCGCAAGGTTCTCGAAGCTGGTGGCCACTGCCGCAATGCGACCGCCGGATCCGTCCACTCGGTCGATCAGAATGAACCGATCGCAAATCCGGCGAACCGTGTTTAGCCGATGGGTCACGATCAATGCGCCGCAGCGATGCAAAACCTTCTCGAGACCATCCTGGACCAGCCGTTCGGTCGTCGCATCCAGTGAACTCGTCGCCTCATCGATGATCATGAATTTGGGCTCCTTCAAAGCAGCCGCGCCGATCATGAGTCGTTGGTTCTGACCGCCGGATAGTTTGATGCCGTTGTATCCGATTCGAGTATCCAGGCCATCGGTCAGGCGATCGCCAAAATCGATCTGCAGGACACGCATCATTTCCCAGATCGCGTCATCGCAGATCGATTTCTTGCGCTCTTCCGGCAGACCGTAGGTGAGGTTGTACTTGATGGTGCCGTTGAACACCTCAAACTGCTGGGCTACGTACCCGATGTTCGAAAGCCACGACTTCAGATCCACGTCGCGAAGATCCACGCCGTCGATCAGGATGCGGCCTTCGGTCGGATCCATGTAGCGTAACAATAGTTTCATGATCGTGCTTTTCCCCGCGCCGCTCGGCCCGATCAACGCGACTTTTTCTCCCGGCTCGATCGAAAAGGAGATGTCTTCCAACGTCGGGATCGGCTCGGTCTCACCCTTCTGATGATCATAGTGATACCCGATGTTCTGAAACTCCAATCGGAACGGCTGTGTTCGCTCCACAGTGATTGGATTTGCGGCGACCTGAATGCCGATGGGCATTGTCAGTGCATCCTTCATCCCCATGATCGATGGCGTGAAGAAATTGAACTGATGCTCGATGTGCCCGATGTGCCACAGCGTTGTCGAAAACTGGCTGCCCCATGCCACCAGGAACCACAGAGAACCACGGGCCATCTGGCCGTTCCAGACTTCGTAGACGCAATAACCGATCATCGTGAACAGGAACGCATCGGCGAGTGTATTTCGATACGTTGCCTGCTTGATGAACCAGAACCAGAATCGACGGTCCGGTTCGATGACTTCATCGAAGAGACGCTGTACCTCTTTCGCTTCAGTTTCTTCTTTGGCGTTTGCTTTGACGCGTTCGACCCGTTGCCATCGCTCCACCCGATATCGATTCAGGAATCGCCACATCTTGTCGATCGGTATGCACACGCGAAGAACCTGCTGGTTCAGAAACAACGTCCAACCGACGTGACTGATGAGGATCATCATGATCATCGCGCCTACCGGCCATTTACCAGTCGTTATCGTGAAGATCCACAACGCACAGAATGGAATAATGATGTTGAGGAGAGCTTCAATGCCCTCAAACAACAACATCCCTTCAAGCCCGAGCACGCGGTCGTAGCCCTTTTTGACATTGGCTTCGTTGAGATGATTGTTCTCGCTGATATGCATGCCGAGAGATTTCTCGAGAAACAGCTCTGTCGTCCGTTGATCGAGTTGTCGCATGTTGGTGCCGGCCAGATACTCGCGAGTCATCGCCTGCCGATATCGCAGCGTCTGGCGCGCCAGCATGAGCAGCGCGTAAAACAGCAATAGTCCGATCAAGGCGCCAAGCCGGTTGAGTTGTGGATCGAGCAGATCCGTGATCTTGCCGAATGTCAGGGGAAGAATGACGGTCAGGATGCACGACATCACCATCCACGCCACCATCCTCCGCATTTCGGCCTTGCCTTCCCGGCTGACCAGCTCGTTCCAAACCCACGCAACCATTTGCTTCATTTGTCGCGCTTCGGCCAGATACTCGCGCCAGGTCGCGGCTACTTTACGGTCGAGTTCAAAATCGCTCATGACGAAATGCCCTTGTTGAGGAAAACCCGAAGGTTAAACGGGTATTGAGACAGAGGCGGTCCCGATGCCGGAACGCCGTCGCTTCATGCCAGGAACTGAGGAGTTAACAGTGGGAGAGTCGCACGAAATGAAGTTTAGTTTTTCGAGTCGGAAAAAGTCAATTCGGATTGCGCTGCCCCAATCAGTCGGTAAGCTCAGCGGTGCAGGCCAAATCGGGCGCACCAGCCTCAAATTTGGAAAAATGCGGGGCCGCGGTCACTTGATGGTCGTGTCGGGGTGGCCGCCGACGTCTCGATA
>Ga0137427_10000290_pt1 | contig 27102 bp, 27 predicted proteins | sample EasRivERMZT700_2_FD_102309 | JGI IMG/M metagenome (GOLD analysis project Ga0137427, IMG submission 102309) | Soil microbial communities from meander-bound floodplain in the East River, Colorado, USA - East River MetaG ERMZT700_2 | ecosystem: Environmental > Terrestrial > Soil > Floodplain ...
GCTAATACTCCAACCACCCTGGGTTCGGTACGGGGTGTTCTGCGCGAACTCGATCCGACGCTGCCTTTCTCAAATGTCGCAACAATGGATGAACTTGTTGAGCAATCGCTCGCGGGAACCGAGTCACTTTCGATCCTGCTTGGCGGCTTTGCGGCCGTCGCGCTCGCGCTGTCGGTCGTCGGCATCTACGGCGTGATGGCTTACTACGTCGAGCAGCACGCGAAAGACATCACGATTCGCGTTGCTCTCGGCGGAAGCTCGGCGGCGGTGTTGCGGTTAATTGTGGCCGAAGGCATGAAGGTGGTATCGAGCGGAGTCGGCATCGGACTTCTGAGTGCGTTCGCATTCACGAGGCTGATCGGAAATCTCTTTTTCGGGGTTGCTGCCACGGACGCCTTCACTTTCGTCGGCATCGCACTCCTCATGTTGGTGGTGGCGCTGGCCGCCTGCTTTGTGCCGGCTCAACGTGCCGTCGCGGTGTCGCCGGCGGATGTCCTGCGCCGGGACACCTAGGCATGCAATCCTCGCGCCCATAGAGTCGTGGGACGGGACATTTGACACGTGACACGTGACGTTTGACGTTTGACATCCGAGGGGCGTGGTTCCCCGGATGTCAAACGTCAAACGTCACGTGTCACGTGTCAAATGTCCCGTCCCCGGACATTCTTGCACCCTCTTCGTTTCTTCCTTCTAAAGTCGTGCAGGGCGGTTGCCGATTTACTGGAAGAGCTGAAGAAAACCGTGAAACTACTTGAGCCAGGGTTTAACGATCCGCCGGTCCAGCGCCTCGAAGCGCCCACCTCATCGTCTCGTGCACTCCTTGAGGACTTCGAACACTATCTCCGCCGCACTCTCGCCAAAGACCCTTACACCGCAACCGACCGGGATCGTTACCATGCGTTGGCTCTCGCTGTGCGGGACCGCCTGGTCGAACGATGGGTGGCCACGCAGCAGACGCATTTTCGGAAGAACGTCAAACGGATCTACTATCTCTCGCTCGAATTCCTCATTGGTCGGCTGCTCGGAAACAACGTCATTAATCTGAAACTCGAAGACGACTGCCGCGCCGCAATGGCAGCGATCGGTCTGGATTGGGAATCATTGCGCGATTACGAGGTCGACGCCGGGCTGGGCAACGGCGGATTGGGCCGCCTGGCCGCGTGCTTTCTCGATTCGATGTCTACCTTGAATCTTCCCGCAATCGGCTACGGGTTGCGCTATGACTTCGGCGTCTTCAATCAACGCATCGTCAATGGGTATCAAGTGGAGCAGCCCGACCATTGGCTGAAGCTGGGTTACCCGTGGGAGATCTCACATCCCGAGTATTCGTTCCCCGTGCACTTTGAAGGGCGGGTGGAATTCTTCAACGGTCCGAAGGGGCAAGAATGGAGATGGGTCGACACGAAAGCCGTCATGGGCATGGCCTACGACCTTCCGGTTGTCGGCTACGGCGGCGTCACCGTGAACACGCTACGTCTGTGGTCCGCCAAGGCGGCCGAGGAGTTCGACCTGGACGACTTCAATCGGGGTGAGTACCTTCAGGCCGTCGAGAACAAAGTTCTGGCTGAAAACCTGACGCGTGTCCTCTATCCGAATGACAGCATGCTCAACGGAAAGGAATTGCGCCTGAGGCAACAGTATTTTTTTGTTTCCTGTTCGCTGCAGGACATCCTGCGGCGCTTCAAGGTGGCCGGTAATTCATGGGACGTGTTTGCCGACAAGGTTTTCATCCAACTGAATGACACGCACCCCTCCCTCGTCGTTCCCGAATTGATGCGGTTACTCATGGATGTCGAAGGACTGGGTTGGGACAAGGCCTGGAGTCTCACCAATGCCGCGACGGGTTATACCAATCACACGATCCTGCACGAGGCGCTCGAAAAATGGCCGGTCAGCCTGATGGGACGTCTGCTTCCGCGTCACCTTCAGATCATCTATGAAATCAATGCGCGGTTCCTGCGCGATGTCGCTTGCCGGTTTCCGTGGGATGACGACCGGTTACGTCGCATGAGCATCATCGAGGAAGACGGGCAGAAACATGTTCGAATGGCACATCTCGCCATCGTTGGATCATGCGCCGTAAACGGTGTCGCCAAACTGCACAGCGATCTTCTGAAGAAACACGTCTTCGCGGACTTTGCCGAATACTCACCCGAGAAATTTCATAACAAGACCAATGGGATCACGCCGCGCCGCTGGCTGCTGAAGGCCAATCCCATGCTCGCCCAACTCATCACCGAAACGATCGGGGATCGATGGATTACCGACCTGGAGCACCTTGGGAATCTGGAACAGTTTGCCGGCGACCCGGTCTTTCGCGAACGCTTTATGGCTGTGAAGCAATACAACAAAGGAGTGCTCGCCAGGCACATCGAACGCGAATGTGGGCTGTCGGTTTCTCCCCTCTCGCTATTCGATGTCCAGGTGAAACGCCTGCATGAGTACAAGCGGCAACTTCTGCTGATCCTGTACATCGTGGTCCTGTACAGCCGTCTAAAGAAGAATCCGGGGCTCGATGCAGTCCCGCGTACATTCGTTGTCAGCGGCAAGGCCGCGCCCGGCTATGCGATGGCGAAGCTCGTCATCAAACTGATCAACCAGGTGGCGGAAGTCGTGAATGGCGACTCCGAAGTTTCCAACAAACTGAAGTTGGTGTTTCTGCCGAACTATCGTGTGTCGCTCGCCGAAAAAATTATCCCGGCGGCGGACCTCAGCGAACAGATCTCGCTGGCGGGAACCGAAGCGTCGGGAACAGGCAACATGAAACTGCAGCTCAACGGAGCCTTGACCATCGGCACGCTGGATGGGGCGAACGTGGAGATTTTCGAGGAAGTCGGTCCTGAAAACATGTTTATCTTCGGACTCACCGCGGAAGAGGTGAGACGACGCCGCTCGACATACACGCCATGGGAGACGTATCACAACGTCGAAGATATCAGGCTCGCCCTGGAACTCATTGAGCGGAATTTCTTCAGCATGATGGAGCCCGGCATTTTCCAGCCGTTAATCGATTCGCTTCTCTCACACGGCGATTACTACATGCTCCTGGCCGACCTGCCGCAATACATTCAGGCGCAGGAAAGCGTCGATGCGGCTTACAAAGACCGCGAAGGATGGGTCCGCAAGTGCATCATCAATGTCGCCCGCTCCGGACGATTCTCATCCGACCGCACCATTCGGGAATACGCCACTGAAGTGTGGCGCGTCGAACCCTGCGAAGTTCATTAGCGGTCATTTTGCAATCAGCATTTCGGCTGCTTTAACATCGCCGTGCATGACGGATATGACGATTCGCCCAAGTCTGAAATTCATCCAGGTCGACTACATCCTTACGATTTTACCGGAGATGAAATCCTGAACCAGCGTCTCGAGCATGATCGTTCTTGTACCTTCAAACCGTAGTGAACGTCTACGATACTCCCCATTAAGGAGCGCTTTCGCGCAGCTTCGTTTGGAGGCTTCGCTTCGCACTTCAGATCTTAAGCCGACATCATGGCAGTTCGCCCTTGTTACACGCTGCCGGCTTTTGTTAGATTCCAATGTAGTGATGTAGCAACATTGGAGGCGGTTTTGTGAAGATGGGACTGAGAGAGGCGAATCAGAATTTTTCAAAAGCCATCAAAGCTGTTAAAGCCGGTAAGGTAGTCGTGCTGACGGAAAGGGGCACCGCCATCGCGACGATTCAACCCTATCGAAAGGCGGCGACGGATGAGGAAGCGATCCGCCAACTCGAGGATGACGGAATACTTCGGCCGAACGCGAAGGCAGGACGAATAAACGATTGGAAGCCTCTGCGCTTAAAGGGAGTTTCCTTGTCAAAGACACTGCGCTCGCTCAGAGATGAAAAGTAGGATTCTGCCGGCTTATTTCGATACCAGCGTTCTCGTCAAAATCTACGTGATGGAGCAAGGGTCTGCGAAAGCGCGTCAGTTGGTGCGCAGCCGGCAGATCATTACCTCGTCCATCGCTGGACTGGAGTTGGTCTCCGCATTCAGGCGAAACCTGATATTGGGCACAATTGATGACAAGGCGCACGCGGCAATTGTCAAACGATTGCAGCAACATCGAGAAAAACTGCGTTATGTCGAAATCACGCCCACAGTCCTCGAGAAGGCTGAGCGATATGTTTCCGAGTTTGATATTCGGGCACTCGACGCAATACATGTCGCCAGCGCAACGGTTAGCCGAGAGCGATTTCCAAAAGACTTGCCATTCGTTACCGCCGACTCCCGCCAACGGGCGGTTGGCGAACAATTAGGTCTGCAAATCATCTGGGTTGCCAATTAGATTGGGCATCTAAACTTCTGATTCTTAACTCTCCCGTTTTCCGTGCAGAAGCATGTTTAACGCGTGTTGCATGGAGCCCGCGGGAGTGATTTCGCCGGCATTGACGAAAAATATTTCGTCGGCGTTCGCGATCGTGTCCAAACGATGCGCAATGATCACCTTCGTTGTTGAAGCCGGCAGCTTGTCGAGGATCCCCTGAAGGAGTTGTTCGGTAACGGTGTCTATATTCGCGGTGGCTTCATCAAGAATCAGCAACTCGGGATCTCTCAACGCTGCGCGCATGAATGCGGCGAGCTGTTTCTGCCCAAGGCTGATCCCGTCACCGCTGGAGGTAACCCTTGTATCGAGCCCATGTTCGAAACGTCCGAGCAGTTCGGCAAGATTGCTCCGCTCTAGAACTTCGACTAGTTGTTCGTTCGAATAGTTCTGATATCTCTCGTTGCCGTACACGATGTTGTCGCGAACGGTACCTGTAAAGAGGAAGGGCTCCTGAAGGATGAATCCGACCTTTCTCGAACGTTCTTCGGCCGAATACGAACGGATGTCCCGGCCGTTCAACAGAACCACGCCCGCTTTCGGATCATAAAGACGCGCCATCAGCGACGCGGTTGTGGTCTTTCCACCGCCAGTGGGGCCGACCAGTGCATATGTTTTTCCGCGCTCCAAGCTGAAGCTCGCATCCCTTAAAACATGCTGTTCGTCACGATAACCGAACCCGACATGCTCGAACTTCAGCACCGCGCCGCTGGTGGTCGTCGCAGAGGGCAGGAGCGGCATGTCAGGTTCGAGCGCCAGGACCTCGGAGATTCGATCCAGTCCCGCCAGCGCAAGCTGCAGAGACGGCCAGAGCGCCGCGATCTGACGAAGCGGCAAGTAAAAGCTGTTAACGTAAAGCAGGAATCCGATCAGCAATCCCACCGTGACGTTGCCCGCATTGATCAGGTAGACGCCATAGGCAATCACGACGAGCTGAGCCAGGTTGTGCGACAAACCATACATCGGCATGAAGACGTTGCTCGCCATACCCGCGGCGACCGCCGATTCAAAGTTTCGCCGATTCGCTTCGTCGAACTTGTTGCGGAAATAGTCCGAACGATTGAACGCGATAATGACTTTGAAGTTGTTCAGGCTCTCCTGGATCTCCGCGCTCATGCTTCCGACCGATTGGAGGTTCTTGACGTTTCGTCGTTTCACCCACGGAGAGATCATCTGCGTGACGATCAGGACGCCAAGCGCAGGAAGCAGCGCCGCCGAACCCAGCCGGGGATTCAGGGCCAGCAAAAAGATTCCTGCGCCCGCCATCACGAACGCGTTTCCCGCAAACTGGACCAGCGCCTGAGAGAAAAACAGATTCAGCTTGTCGGTATCGTTGTTGATTCTGGAAATGAGGTCACCCGCCTTGTTCTGGTTGAAGAATGAGACGGGGAGGGCCTGGAGTTTTGTGAAGAGTGTGTTACGCAAGTTGAACAGCACCCTGCGGCCGATCGTTCCCATGCGCTGTGTCTGGAAATAACTCGAGAACAATCCGCAGAGGTAGATGCCGAGCAGCACCGCGGCGGACGCGAGCACGCCGCCAAAATTGCCATTTCGGATGTAGCGATCCACCGTGCGGCCGATAATCATCGGCCCAAGAAGTCCGGAGATTGAGGTGATGACAACTGCAATCAACGCCTGCGCCGCAATCCTCTGCTCGCCCGCCATCACCGGCAGCAGGCGCCGGATTCCCTCGACGATGCTGATCGACGGGGCCTGATGCGACGGGCTACTCAGACTGTATGAGTTCGTAGTGGCTTGTGCTGCGCTGCGAGTCATAGATTTGGGCGTACTCCGGTGAAGTTTCCAACAATTCGTTGTGGGTTCCCGCCGCCAGAACCTCTCCCTCCATTAATAGAACGATCTGATCGTAGTCTTCGACAGACGCAATCTTCTGCGTCACCGACAAGAGTGTGAGATTGGGATAATTCGTGCGGATGTTTTCGAGAATCTTACGCTCCGTCGTCGTGTCCACCCGAGCGGTGAAATCGTCGAGTAACAGGATCTTGGGATTCAGCGCCAGCGCGCGCGCCAGCATGATGCGTTGCTTCTGGCCACCGGAAAGACTGGTGCCCCGCTCCGAGACCACGGTGTCCAGCTTCTGAGGCATCGACTGGACAAAGCTGTTTAACTCGGCAGTCTCGATGGCTCTCTGAAGATCATCATTCGTTACCGACGTGTTGAAAGCGATGTTCTCCCGTAGCGTCAGATTGAAAATGATGCTGTCCTGAAAGACGAATCCGATCTGGCGATGCAATGTCTCCTTCCTGTAGCTGTCCACGGGATTCCCGTCGTACTCGACCGTTCCTGAAGCCGGTCGGATCAAGCCGGTCAGCAAGTACAACAGTTGCGTCTTCCCGGCGGCGGTAGGCCCGATGACGGCCGTTCGTGTGCCGGCCTTCGCATGAATGGAGATGTCCTTGAGCACGGCCTTCTCGCCGTACTTCACCGTGACGTTTCTAATAGCGATGTCATGCAGATCGGTGGTGAGATGTCCCGTATCCTTCCTGTCCGGTGACTCGAGTATCGACGAGATGCGCTGGTATGAAGCTCCTGCCTGCGCCATCACATTGCTCATGAATCCGATTATGATGACGGGAAAGATCAGTATTCCGAGATAGCTGTTGAATGCCGTGAAGTCGCCCAGCGTCATTGAACCATTGATGACGAAGCGACCACCCATCGTCAGGATCATCAGCGTCGCAACGTTGGTCGAGAATATGATCACGGGAATCAGGCTGGCAAACAACCGCAGGATACTGAGACTGATATCTCTCGCTTCCACGTTGGCTGCGAGGAATTTCTGGTATTCGGCCTGATGCGAGTTCAACAGGCGGATCAGCGATGAGCCGAGAATGCTTTCGCTGATGACTTTGTTCAGCCGGTCGATCGCTCCCATAGCTTTCATGAACAACTTCCGGACTTTTCGCAGTACCACGGAAAACGTGATGCCGATAATCGGCAGGATCGCCAGAACTGCCAGGCCGAGCTGCCAGTCGATGTGGAGCAGAAGCACGCTCGCCGCCAGGATCAGGAAGACCGAAGAGATGATCGATGCAATCGCCTGAGACACAAACGTCTTGATGGATTCCACGTCGGACGTGAGATTCGTGAGCAGCTTGTCCGGCGTCGCCTGCTCGATGAAGGCGTGATCCTGGACGGATATCTTTCCCACCAGGCGAGTTCGCAAGTCTCGCGCGATGAGTTCCGCAGCGTACGTCTGAACAATCGCCTGAAAGTAAGCCAATACGAAGATGCCAACGGCGATGAGGAAGAATTCAAGAAGCAGGTTCGAAAGAACAAAGCCCGGTTGGCCAAACGTATCGATGGCGTGCGACATGACTTTCGGCACAATCAGGTTGAGCGTGTTTCCGAGAATCGTGAGGACCACCATCAATGCAATCCACGGACGATATGGCGTGAGGAGGCTGAACAGGCTGGGCTTTGGTGGTCCTGGGGGGTTGGCCGGAAGAGATGGCTTGCTCATAGCGAGTTAACCATAATACGCCGAGCGGAAAATGGAACTCCAGCCTTCCCATGCGCGGGTAGAGTGCGTAATTTAAAATGACAAGCGGCCGTTGGCCCCAAGCCAACGCAACAATCCACGAACACTGCCCGTTGCCGCTGCAATGCTCGAGTCGGCGGCGCCGTAATAGAGATAAATTGTGTCGCCATCCTCCCGGATAGTGACGCCGCATGGAAATGTTACGTTCGCGACGTCGCCTTGTATCTCGTAGGGAGCCTCGGGTCCAAACACCCACGAGTCGCCCCGGGCGATGCAGATATCGGGATGCTTCAAGTCAAACAAAGCAAGTCCGAGCCGGTAAAGGCAGCCGGCCGCGGTGTGGCGAACACCATGGTAGATCATGAGCCATCCTTCCGGCGTCTCGATCAGCGGCGGTGATAATCCAACTTTGTTCGCGTCCCACCACGCGCCGCGGCGGGCCTGAAGCATAAGCTTGTGAGTGCCCCAATTGTGGAGATCCGGAGAGTACGAAATCCAGACATGGGCCCCAGTGTCATACATAGGCCGGTGGATCAGCGCAAAGTTGCCATCTACCCGGTGAGGTAGAAGCGCAGCATCCTTATCGTCCGGCTGCATCACAATTCCATAACGCTCGAAAGAGCGGAAATCTTCGGTCAAGGCCAGAGCCACGCCCGGTCCGCTTTTGCCGAACGCAGTGTAAGCGATTACATACTTGCGGATCTCTTCAACAAAAGTGATGCGCGCGTCTTCGATTCCCCAGAATTCTTCGGGATAATGATCCGGACTCGGGACCAGTGTCGGCGTCTGATCGATCACCCAGCCATCCAGGCCGTTTTTGGATCGCGCTGCGCACAGGTGCGAGTGGCCGCGTCGGTCTTCCACTCTGCAGAGGAGCAGTGTCGTCCCGTCCGGAAGTATGGTGGCGCCCGGATTAAAGACGGTGTGAGCAGGATATGGCCAGTCCGCCGCCGTCAGTATCGGGTTCCTGGGATGGCGCGCAAAGAGTGTTTCGTAGCCTTTTGATTTCATGCTCGTCGCTTCCATTTCAAACCTCGTTTTAAGTTTTTATGAGGCAAGCACAACCGCGTGACTGACGCGAGCGTTCACAGCAGTGACACGATGTGCCGCGCGCATTTCCAGAAGGGAGAGCAGGAAACTCAAGCTGGATTCGGCGCCCTGGTTTTCGTTAACTCGATCCGCATGCAAGCCATCGCGGCAACCGCCGGTTTTAGGATCATAGAGTGGCAGTCCGAGTTGATTCTGATCGAAGTACCAATTAAAGACCCACCTGGCGTGGTCCGACCACAAGTGGTCTCTGGAGGAGCGTTGCGCTTCGAGGCAGGCTGCAATCATTGCGCAAGCTTCCACCGGTTGTTGATCGAACATTGCTTTAGTATTGCCTCGCATGTAAAACCCATTCGATCCGATGGGCGCAAAGTATCCTTCGACCGAACGTTGTTCCGTCACAAGAAAGGCCAGGGAACGAAGACCTGCCGCGATCATTTCCTGGTGTTCCAGCCACGCTCCGGATACCAGAAGCGCCTGTGGCAGGCGCGCGTTGCAATACGTCAGCCGATCCTCAAACCATGGAAAGTCGGGCCGCTCGGTGCGTTGAAAAAGAGCCAGAAGCCGCTCCGAAAGCAACTGCAGAATTGAGCGGGCGGGAGCATCGTCATGGTGAACGCGCAAGTATTCGTCAAGCCCAAGCAATGTGTAGGCCCAGGCTCTCGGGCTCGAAAAACCGGCAACGGCATCGAGGGCAGCATGAAGCAGATGGCGGGCGAGGCTTTTGCTTCCGGGGTCGTGGGATCGCCCCGCAACAGCTCCGAGAGCCCATATCGCCCGTCCATGGCTGTCCTCGGAACCGGCGCTTTCAACCCAATTTCGTGAATAGGGCATGAAGTTTCGAAATCTCCGGATACTTTGATTGAACGCGTAAGTGACAAACCCGAGATAACGGGACCTGAGGTGGCGTACGACCTTCGGATCTTCTGTCCCGGCATCTTCCACGAACGCCGTCACGAGCAGCGCGCGAGCGTTGTCGTCCAGGCAGTATCCATCCTCGTAACGGGGGACGTTGAATGTGGCGTGTTGCAGAATTCCCGTGTCATCCGTCATCACCAGCATATGGTCCAGTTTCACTGCCGGGAGATCCACCGGCCGTTCGGCGAGGGTCTGTGCCTGGAACACTGATCGCCGGCGCTTCGAATGTTCGACGCGGGCCTGATCAAAACTTTCGATGTAACGCCGCGCAACAACAGGCCAGCTCATGTCACGGCCATAATCTGCCGCTCGAGCGCTGATCGCGCGCCTCTTCTCGTCGTTCTCGAGTAAACCGGTGACCTCGCGGGCGATCGAATCCGCATCGCGCCATGGCACAAGAATCCCACGTCCATCAGCGAGCAGTTCACTGGCATACCAATAGGGTGTCGAAATGATTGCCTTTCCCGAACCCATGGCATATGCCAGCGTTCCCGAAGTAATCTGATCGGGTTTCAAATAGGGAGTAATGTAGATATCGGCAGCGGAGAGGAAGCGAGTAAGTTCGGTTTGATTTACAAACCGGTTGTGAAAGATGATGCTCGCGTCCACACCGAGACGTTGCGCTCGATTTTCCAACATCAGTCGATAGGTTTCACCGTGGTGAATTTTTACGTGAGGGTGCGTCGCACCGAGGATGATGTAAACGGTCTCAGGGTATCGTTCAAGAATTGCGGGCAACGCATCGATCACATGCTCGATTCCTTTGTCAGGTGACAACAAGCCGAACGTGAGGATCACCGACTTGCCCTCAACGCCCAGAAGATCCTTGCTTTGAGCCGGAGAAGGGAAGGTCGGAACTCCATGCGGAATGAGGTCGATCTTGCGTTCGGACGCACCGTGCACGCTCCGCAACAACTCAGCGCCATGGCCGCTCATGACGATGATCCGTTCCGAAAGCCGAATCAGTTCATCCATCACAAGTTTTTGGCCGGGATTGGGTTTCTCTAAGATCGTATGTAGCGTCGTTACGACGGGCATCCGAAGTTCGCGAAGCAGAGCGAGAATATGGCTGCCGGCCTGTCCGCCGAAGATCCCGTATTCGTGTTGAACGGAAACGATCTCCACTTCATTCACGTTCAGGAAATCGGCTGCGCGAAGATATGCGGGCAGATCGGGATCGTCAATCTCAAAACGAACCGCAGGTGGGTACGTATAATTGCGTCCACCGTCGTTCATTGCAATTACAAAGCTGTCGAGATTCGGGAATTCACTGGCGATCGCCCCGTTTAGATCGGTAGAGAACGTGGCAATTCCGCATTGACGGGGAACATGATTGCCGATCACTGCAATTCGCCGGATGTTGGATCTGTTTACTTGAATGGACTTGGGTGAGGGTGCCACGCGAGATTGTTACAGAATAGAACCTAAGAGTGTCTGAGCAAAGAATCCACAGGCCAATACCACGGCCAGAATGGTCGCCACTTTCAAGCGCCGGGCAAACCTAATGTCGATCGCGGAGTTGGGAATCGCTTTTGTCATGGTTTTCGTTGCGAGTTAAATAATGAACCCTTCGACCGAAAATGGATGTGCAGAATTGCACAACACCGACGCTCGAGGCACCGTCAGGTCTCCCATGGGGTGATTTGTCGATTGTGATTCGTCATCCTTTATATATGTATATATGCGCTGCTCTCCGGCATGACGCACTACCGCCTATGCTATTTATTTCGACGCTGAAACTGAACCCATAGAAATGTGCCGAGCGCTGGACCGATCGCGAATCCGATGCTTGCCGTAAGTCGGACGCCGACCGACAATTTGTCGGGAAGATCGAGCAAGCGAGCGAGGCTGATCATGACAATAGCGTCGATCAGGCCGAGGAGACCTCCCATCGCGGCAGCACCGAGCCAGGTACCCGCCAGCCACGGTCCTGCGAGACCGCAAACAATGATCGAAATAGGAACAGCCATCTCCGCTGCTTTCTCGGGCGCAATCCACGCAACGGCGATGATTAGAGCAATGATGGTCACCATCGCAATCGCAACTGTTCGAATTCGATTCATGTCGAAGCTCGCCGATTCGCGCGAACTTTACTCTAAAAGCATCGATGTCGACAAATCCCGCGAGCTGACTGATGGCGAGCGTTGTGATGGTTCTATAATGCCCTCATGTCTGAAACTCCACGACTTGCGCACGTGATGATCTTTACCAGGAATCTCCACGCGATGGTGGCTTTCTACGAGAGCACGTTCGAATTGGTCTCGGAGCCATCGAGCGAGCCGATCTTCATCGTATTGAAGTCGAGCGCCGGCGCCGGAATTGCCCTCCACGCCCTGCCTCCGCACATCGCGGATTGTATCGAGTTGACGAATCCTCCAGAGTGGCGGGAACACACCGCGTTCAAGGTTTGCTTCGAGGTATCCGACCTCGACGCTCATCGCCGCCGCATTCTCGCGCACGGCGGTCAGGCCAAAGAGCCATGGGAATGGGAACGGACACGCTTCTGCGAGTGTACCGACCCCGAAGGCAACGTTATTCAGATCTTCACTCGTGGACAGTAGGGCAACATGCTTTTCACGATGGACGTCGCATCCGGCCTGGCCAACGGAACCATCACGCTTACGTTTCGCGCGTGGTCCAGGCCGCAAGTCAAGGTTGGTGGTCGTTACCGAACCTGCGGTCTCCTGCTCGAGGTCGATGCCGTCAGTCATGTCGATCCCGTTTCGATCAGCGATGCGGAGGCCCGACGTGCCGGACACGTGTCGGTCGAGGTTTTACAACGCAAACTGGAGACGCAAGGGCATGACGGTACGGTGTGGCGCGTGGAGTTTCACTGCGTTGGCCCCGACGATCGCATCGCCCGGCGCAACGAAGCCACGCTCGACGCTGAAAAGCTTGCGAAGCTTGAGGCTCGTCTGGAGCGTTTGGATCGAACCAGCAACACTGGAGCCTGGACGCGCGAAACGCTGCGACTGATCGCGTCTGACCCCGGTGTCGTGTCGACTACGCTGGCGCATCGCATGAAGATGGATCGCCCGTCGTTCAAGATCAACGTGCGGAAGCTCAAAGAGATGGGGCTCACTGAAAGCCTCGAGGTCGGTTATCGCCTATCGCCACTCGGTGAAGCTTTCGTCGCAGCAGTCAAGCTCGGCTGAAATTCAAATAGTCAGGCGAGCTGCTGGATTGCTACAGCCAGCCGGCGAGCAGGCAGATATTCGCAGCCCCACCAATCAACAGCAGCGTTAGCGCGATACCATTCGACAAACGATTCGTGCGCGATCGAGTTTCTCGGCTCGCACTCAAATCGAGGAGTGCCGCAATGCAGGTGAGGATGACTCCAGTCGACCAGAGAATCATTAAGGACGTCATAGGGCCTCGCCTTCTACTTATCGGCGGGCGCACGGATAACCTTTAGGATAGCGCCTGCACTGGGAAAACGTTCATTGGACACGTGACACCTGACATTTGGGGGCCGACGCGATCCTGCGTCATAATTCGTAAAGAACAAGAGGAGCACGGACGAGCTATGGTCAGCGTTCGCAAAACCAACCCGGAACGCCGATCGAACTGACAGCAGGACAACAGCGAAAAGACATCGTGATCGATATGACTCCCGCGGCCACCATCACGGGACGAGTCTACGATTCCGACAATATGCCGATTGCAAACGCGGAGGTGATTCTGCAGCGATCCGCTTACGATCCAAACGGCCAGAGAACCTTGCAAGCCGTCCAGCAAGCCCGCACTAACGACCTGGGTGAGTATCGGTTGTTTTGGGTGACACCGGGAAAGTATTACCTCGTTACCCAATACACGGGTTCGCCCACCATGGGATCGCGTAATCCTAACGAGTTCATCGGACCGGTCGATGACGGGTCCGTACCTACGTACTATCCCGGTACGGCAGATCCTGCCGCGGCGAGCGAAGTCGATGTTCTCAGCGGTGCGGACCTCAGTGCGATGGATCTGACACTGATGAAGACCACCACTTTCAGGGTGAGGGGGCGCGTGATCATGACGGCCACCGATAATCCCAATGTCCGGCCTTTCGTCTCGATTCGACCGAAAAACCCGATTGGCAGCATGATCTCGACCAGTTCCAACATGAGCATGAATCCCGAAGGCGTATTTGAAATCCGAGGAGTAACGCCGGGTTCATACGTTTTGATGGCGAATGCATGTTCCGGTGCAACTGGACTTCGGGCAGAGAAAACCATCGACGTTAACAATGACGTTGACGGTGTCGTCATCACACTCAGTCCGGGTGTTGATCTCCACGGCCGCATTGTCTTTGAAAGCCGTTCCCCTTCAGACGCCAACTCCTCGAATCCCTTTGCCAACGCGCGCGTGATGATCCGTCCGGCGTCCACGGGAGTTTTCGGGATCGGGGCTCCACCCGTGGTTAAGCCCGACGGAACTTTCACGATCTCTCAGGTCACACCGGGAACCTATCTGGTTTCACTATTGCCTCTGCCCGGGCCGGACTACTACGTCAAAGCTGTGATGCTCGGCCGAACCGATGTGCTTCGCGACGGCTTCACCGTGGATCGGACGCCGGACACGCTCCTGGAGATCGTCTTGAGTGGAAATGCCGGAAGGATTGAGGGAAGCCTCGTCGACAATCAGAGCAAGCCTGTGAGTAGCACGCAGGTCCTTCTCATGCCGAACGATCGAACGCGATCGGATCAGTACAAATTTGGCTTCACCGATAGTAGCGGCCGTTTCACAATTCGAGGAATCTATCCCGGCGAATACAAACTTTTCGCGATGGATACGATCGAGCCCGGCGCTCACCGGGATCCAGAATTCATGCGACGCTACGAAGAACAGGGCACCCGCGTCGTGATCGGCCAGGGAACCAACCCGAGTGTCGAACTCCGATTGATCAAGGTTAATTGAAATCGGAGCGGACAAATCTGATGGAAGAAGACAAGATAATCACAACCTGGCGTCAAATCATGGATGAAGGTACATGCTTCCCAACCTGAGGGAGACCCGGTCGCTACCGCTCCCGGTTCTGACAGGGTGGCCAAAAATGTCAGAACCGCGAGCGGTAGCGACCGGCTCTCCAGCAGGTCGGTGCAGCAGGGGGTCACGCCTTCCGCAAACACCAATTCGACATTGACCGCATGTTCTGCACTACGACGGTCTTGAGCGGTTCGATCCAGGAGGCTCCTTCCAGGGAAGCCGTCGCGTGTAAAAGAATCTTCTCGTCGACGAGAAATCGATCGGTACCGTCGGGCAGCCGATAGTGCCTTTCCGAGATCTGCTCGATCCGATCCTCGATGCCGATGCTGGACGCAAGGCGAGCAACCATTAACCCGCCAGGCTTTAGAACGCGCCACATTTCATCGACAATGCATTTCCACTGTTCTTCGTCTCTCGCAAAGTGCAGCACCGCGCTGCTGATGACCACATCGAAGGTGAGACTCTCGAACGACATCTTCTCGACAGACTCGACACGGAAGTTATCGCCGGGCAGTGCAGGAGCAAGCCTGCCGGCGAGTTTGACAACCTTATTAATGGCTTCCGACGACCGATCCACGGCTGAAACATCGAAACCATTCTTGAGAAAATAAATGAGATTGCGGCCCTCACCACAGCCGGCGTCGAGGATCTTCATATCGGCGGTGATGGTGCCTTTGAGGAGCAGATCGAAGAGGTAGATGTCGATGTCGCCGAAGCAGTCCTTCAGATTCATGTTCGAGAGTGAAAAATCCCATAGTCGGGCTGGCCACACAACGTTAAATTACGAATGGTGAAGTTACCTTCAACTCGTGGAGAAGAGCGATGTTCGTTCGAATTGCGTTCCTGCTGATCACCACGTGTGGATTCGTCGCGGCGCAACAGCCTTCGACTCCAACGCGACGCGTTGTTTTCACCATTGACGACCTTCCAACCGTCTCGGTCCTCGGAAACGAAATCGGTGAAGCGCAGCGTGTGACTCGCGACCTGGTTGCCGCGCTCGTCCGAAATAAGATTCCTGCCATCGGTTTCGTCAACGAACAGAAGTTGCGATCCAACGGCGCCGTCGATCCGCGACGAGTCGATCTGCTGCAACAATGGATCGATGCCGGACTTGAACTCGGCAACCATACATACTCCCATCCGGATTTGCATTACACACCAGTCGCGGAGTTTGAGCGACAGGTCCTCGAAGGAGAGAGGGTCACACGGCCTTTGCTTCGTGCTGCCGGCATGGCACTCCGGTACTTCCGCCATCCGTTTTTGCATACCGGCCGCGATTCGGAAACGCGAGGCCGCCTCGAAGCGTTTTTACAGAGGCACGGATATCGCGTGGCGCCAGTGACGATCGACAATTACGACTACATGTACGCGGCCGCGTTCGATCGCGCTACCGCAAATAAGGATAACGCCACTCGCGAGAAGGTTGTAGCTGCGTACCTCACGTACATGGAAAGTGTGATTGCATATTACGAACAACAGGCGCAGGCGATTCTTGGACGCGACATCCCGCAGACCCTGCTTCTTCACGCCAATTCTCTGAATGCTAAAACTCTCGACGATCTCGCACGGATCTTCATCAGGCGTGGCTATCGCTTTGTCCATCTGGAAGAGGCGTTGACCGATCCGGCCTACGGATCGGCGGACAACTACTATGGTCCAGCGGGCATCACGTGGCTGCATCGATGGGCTATAACCGAGGGCAAACCCCGAACGATCTTTGACGGTGAACCGGCCGTCCCGGATTGGATCGCGCGCGGCGCCCGTACCGGTGGACAATGATTGTGGCTCTGGAAGAGCGAAACTATAATGCCGTCTGAGGACACCCATGAAGTCAATGTTCGTTGCGCTCGTTGCGTTCCTGACCGTGGCGGTCACCTCCCAGTCCCCGCCGGCCGAACCGATCTTTGCTGCGATACAGAAGGCGGATAACAAAGCACTCGTGCAATTGCTCCTGGCGGGCAGCAAAGCCGATGTCGTCAACGCTGAAGGGATGCCCGCGATCATGGCTGCGACTCTCTGGGGCGATCCGGGCACGGTCCAGATTCTGCTCGATCATGGCGCCGATCCCAACAAAGCCGATAGCTCAGGTTCGACCGCGCTGATGTGGGCTGTTCCGAACAGGCAGAAAATGATCATTCTTCTGTCGCATGGAGCCAACGTCAACGCTCGCTCGACCACGGGGCGTACTCCATTGCTCGTCGTCGCAGCGTATCCGGACACGCTCGATCTTGTTCGGATGCTCGTAGATAAAGGAACTGACCTTGCCGCCCGGGATCAGGCCGGTGCGACCGCGTTATCACTAGCACTGCGATCCTCTGACGTCACGGTCGTCCGTTTCCTCGTGGAAAGAGGTCTGGATCCAAACACACTGTCGCCGGCTGCCCGTCGTGTTGCTTTTTCCCGCTACGATCTGCCGACAACCGATTACCTGATGTCGAAAATATCAACGCCGTCGCCGGATCTGCTTGGCGTAGCCGCCATATGGCAGCCCACCGACGTGGTTGCCCGCTGGATCGAGCGAGGGGCGGATGTGAATGAAAAACTGTCGGCGCCGCACGGACGAACCATACTGATGAACGCGGTCGCGTCAGAGGCAGCGAGCGCAGACACGGTAAGACTGCTGCTCGAGCGCGGCGCCAAACCCAATGAGTCATCAGCCGAAGGCGAAACAGCGCTCGACTGGGCGATTTATAGAGGCGATCGCGCCAAGATCCAGGCACTCGAGCAGCATGGTGCAATTCGCGGCAACGGGCCACGCCGGGAAGAGATTCCGCCTCCAGAAAAATCCTCTGTTACAGATGCTCGTGTTTCTGTAACGAAGAGCGTCGCGCGGCTCGTTGACGTTGGTTCAAAATTCCGCGACAAGACGCCCTGCATTTCATGTCACCACAACTCACTGCCCGCACTGGCCTCAGCGCTGGCGAGGCGCAAAGGCATCGAAGTCGATGCCGCGCTGGAGCGCAAGAATGTCAGCGATGTGGTGACGCTGTTTAAGAACAACATGCCGCGAATGATGCTGGGCGATACGCCATCGGGCGGCGAAGCGCTCACTGCCGGCTATGTACTGCTGACACTGGCCGCACAAAACTATCCGTCGGATACCGTGACGGCCGCGATTACCCATTGGCTGCTCGCCCGGCAGATGCCGGACGGGAGGTGGCTTGGAAACGGCATCAACCGCGCGCCGTCCGAGTTCAGCACGATCAGTCATACCGCAATCGCTGCCGGCGGGTTGTCCGCGTATCCGCTTCCGGGCCGCTCGAAAGAGATTGCCGAAGCTCTGCGCAAAGCGCAGCAGTGGGTGATTGCCGCAGACTCCAGGTCGGCCGAGGAACGTGCGATGCGGCTGATGGGGCTGGTGTGGACCAAAGCGCCGCGCGATCGTGTAACTGCCGCTGTCCGACAGATTCGAGAACAGCAGGAACCCGGCGGCGGCTGGTCGCAGTTCGGACGCACGGCGCCGGACGCTTATGCGACGGGGTTGTCGTTGTTTGCGTTACAACTCGCGGGAGAACGTACAACCGACGACAGCTACCGCAAGGGCGTGGCGTTCCTTCTCTCGACCCAGTACCCCGACGGCACCTGGCTGGTGAAATCGCACTCTTTTCCGATTCAGACTTACTTCGAAAGCGGTTTTCCGTTTGGAAGACACCAATGGATATCGGCCGCCGGAACCAGTTGGGCAACATTGGCCATCGCTCACACTCTGCCCGACAAGTAAGTACGACAATATGGCTGCGATTCGGCTTGAGCAGATCCGGCGCCGCTTCGGCGACGTAAACGCGGTCGACGACGTATCCCTTGAGATTGCGGATCGTGAAGTTGTGACGATCGTCGGTCCGTCGGGGTGCGGGAAATCCAGCCTGCTCCGCCTGATCGCCGGACTCGATCAGCCCACTTCCGGAGAGGTGTTCATCGACGGGCAGTTGATGAACAATGTTCCGACCCGCGATCGCAATATCGCCATGGTTTTCCAATCGTACGCGCTTTATCCCCACATGACGTGCTACCAGAATCTTGCGCTGAATCTGCGCTTGAAGAGACTTCCCGTCGATGAGATCGCGAGACGCGTCGAGGAGACAGCGCGGACTTTGAAAGTGGAAGATCTGCTTCACAAGAAACCGAAGGAACTCAGCGGAGGGCAGCGTCAGCGGATCGCAGTTGGACGAGCGCTCATTCGCAACCCGCGCGCGTTTCTGTTCGACGAACCGCTCAGCAACCTCGACGCCGTGCTGCGGGAACGTGTTCGTCACGAATTGAAGGAACTGTTTGCGAGAGTAAAGGCGACGGTGGTTTATGTCACGCACGATCAGGTGGAAGCACTCACACTGGCAGACCGCGTCGTCGTTCTCGACAAAGGCCGCGTCCAACAGATCGGCCCGCCCGAAGAACTTTATCGCTCGCCAAACAACCGGTTTGTCGCGTCGTTCATCGGATCGCCGTCCATGAATTTATTTAGCGTGGAGTTGCGGGACGGAAACTTCCGCATCGGACCTGAGGATATAGATACGGGAGTGCGGTTTTCAGGTTTAGCCGACGTGGGGATTCGGCCCGAAGCCATTCGACTCGAAGGACGGATCCCTGCTGCCGTATCGTGGGTTGAAAACCTCGGCCTCCACTTTCTAATCGGATTGCGCATTGCCGAAATTACTCTGACGGCTCTCGCTTCGAATCGCCCCACACAAGACTCCGTAAACATTTCATTCGATCCGAAAACGGTTTATGTTTTTGAGAAGGCTTCAGGCGCGAACATGAAACGCTGACCTCATGCTGTCTCGAACATTAATCCTTATCGCATTCGTCGGACTGCTCGTTCTGAGCCTTCGCGGCCCACAGGAGAACGAATCCGATCTGTCCATATTGATGGAGCCGGATGGTACTGGCGTCTGGCGGGAACTCATCGAAGAATTCCATTCGCATCATCCAGGCAACCGCATCCGCTTAGTTGAAGGACCGCCAGCGACAAACACCCGCGAGGACATGTATGCGACGTCGTTTTTATCTGGCGAGGCTGGATACGACATCGTTTACTGCGACGTCGTCTGGGTGCCGAAGTTCGCCGCCGCCGGCTGGCTCCTCGATTTGTCGGAGCGACTTTCGCCCGGCGATGCGGAAGAATTTCTCGCGGCCGACCTGCTAGCCGGTTCTTACCAGAGCCGGTTATATCGAATTCCGGCGTATGCCGACGCCGGCGTTCTTTACTACCGAAAGGACCTCTTGCCGCGTCCGCCCGAAACCTTCGCGGATCTAGAGGAGATGTCGAATCAGTTCAAAACCGCAAACCGCTGGGGATTCCTTTGGCAAGGCAAACAATACGAAGGACTCGTCACCGTGTTCCTCGAAGTCCTGTGGGGTTTCGGTGGCGATTGGATCGATGCGGAAACGCGCGAAGTCTTCCTGGACCGGCCCGAAGCCCTTCAAGCGTTGCAATTCCTGAAGGGAACCATCGGCACGATCTCTCCACCTGCCGTCAACACATACACAGAGGAAGACACGCGGACGCTCTTTCAGAGCGGGCGCAGCGTGATGCTGCGCAACTGGCCGTATGTTTGGACGCTGCTCAACGAGAGTCCATTGCGCAAGGAGGATCGCGTCGGCATGACTTCCGTCGTGCACGCGCCGGATCATCGGAGCGCGGCGACGCTGGGAGGCTGGGGATTCGCGATTTCGAAATTTACGCGCAACCCGGACGCGGCCTGGCAGTTCGTCGATTACTTGACGCGTCCCGAGCAACTACTGAAAGTGCGCACACGCCTGGGCCGAATTCCGGCGCGAAAAAGCCTGATCCCGCCGGAATTCGCCGACATTCTCGCCGGCGCGCGCATGCGGCCGCCTATTCCGGAATACGCGCAGGCGTCGGATATTCTGCAGCGTTGGTTGAGCGCCGCGCTGACCGGCCGGATCGATCCGCATGAAGCGTTGATCAATGCAGCGCGGGAAACCCGGGCGCTGCTGAAGGGAACCGCGGGCTGAAGCCCGCGGACTACAAAGTTGGTCTTGGCGTCATGGAAAATCACAGGTTTAAACAACACCTTGTAGTCCGCGGGCTTCAGCCCGCGGTTATGGTTTCCAGACTCGTCTGGTTCATTCCCGCATTGGTTCTGCTGCTCATTATTATTGTCTATCCCATCATTGATACCGTCGTCCTCAGCTTTTTTCACCAGAACCTGGTTTCCGGCTTTCGCCCCGAGTTCGCGGGACTCGACAACTTTCGCCGCATCCTCATCGATTCGAGGCTCCACACCACATTCGTGACGACGACCCTTTTTACCGTCGTGTCGGTAGGCGCGGAATTCCTGATCGGCCTGTTGCTTGCGCTTTCGATGAATTCGTTAGGACGCTCTCGCAATCTCGTTCGCGTGGTTCTGCTGACGCCCTGGACACTGCCGACGGCTGTTATCGCCGTTCTTTGGACATGGGTCTTTAACGATCAGCTCGGAGTCGTGAATACGGTTCTGTTACGACTGGGAATGATCGATGCTCCGGTGGCCTGGCTGGCGCAGCCGGCGACGGCGATGACCAGCGTCATCATCGCGGACGTGTGGAAGGCGACGCCATTTGTGTTCATCACACTGCTGGCAGGTCTTCAGAATATTCCTCAGGATCTCTATGAGGCCATTGAAGTGGATGGCGGCGGCGTGATTGCCAAATTCCGCTATGTCACCTGGCCGCACCTGCTGCCGTTCGTTTTCGTCGCGTTGATTTTCCGGGCCGTGCAGGCATTCGCGATTTTCGACCTGGTTTGGGTGATGACCGGCGGTGGTCCCGGCGGCGCGACCGAGACCGTGTCGGTCTACACGTACCAGGTATATATGCGTTATCTCGACTTCGGCTATGGCTCGGCTGTTGCCGTCTCAACCGTCGTTGTTCTCGGTGTGATGGCGATCGGCCTGCACCGTCTGCTGCTGAGCAAGTATGAACGCGCTTTATAGATTGTTTGTCGTCGCGTGCTGTGTCGCCGCGGTGGCGCCGATCGCATGGCATGGACTGTCGTCGTTGAAAAGTCCGGCTGAATTGGCGATGACGCCACCAACACTCATGCCCCACGACCCGACGCTCGCAAACTATCAGGAACTCCTCCTGAGGAAACCGTTCCTCCGGTACTACATCAACAGCTTCACGGTTGCGTCGATGACGAGCGTGGTCTCGGTCCTCATTGCATCTTTCGCCGCGTTCCAACTCGCGCGACTGCGAGGCCGACTGCGATCCGGGATTCGATCGGCGCTTCTGGCGATCGCGTTCTTCCCGCCCATCGTCTTTCTGTTTCCGTTGTATGAATTGATCCGAGCGGCGGGACTCGTGAATCATCCATGGGGATTAATCCTTCCATACGCCGCGCTCAATCTGCCGTTTGCGATCTGGTTTCTAACCGGCGCTTTCGAACAACTTCCGTACGAACTCGAGGAAGCGGCTGCCATCGATGGTCTGACGCGATTTCAAACGTACCGCTTGGTGATCCTTCCGCTCGTTACGCCCGCATTGATCACAGCAGGAATACTCGTCTTCATCTTTGCCTGGAATGAATTCATGCTGGCGCTGACATTTATAAACATCGAGTCGCAGAAAACCGTCACGCTCGGAGTTGCGACCTTGAGCGGCGCTTTCACCTTCGAGATTCCGTGGGGGCAGATCGCCGCCGGAGTTATTGTCAGTTCGCTGCCGTTGATCGTGCTCCTCATTCTCTTCCAGCGACGGATTGTCGCGGGGCTGACCGCAGGTGCGGTCAAGTAGGACTGGCGGCGGACGCGAGAATCGGCTCGACGAACACAGGATTTGTACCAGGAGTAGCGACCAGGAGAAATACGGATATGCGCTTCTCCCTGGTTTACACAAAATAGTATTGGTTTCTTCTAGTTCGAAAGGATGTGAGTATGAAAGAAGTTGAATGCACCACGCACTCAGCCCACACGCACCTGCACGGCTCCAATTGCGGGCACACTCCCGTGAGACACGATGGGCATACAGACTATCTTCATGATGGTCACCTGCACCACACCCATGAGGACCACGTCGATGAGCACTCCATTTCCGTGGGTAGCTCCAACCCGGACAGCTGCACTCCCGACCATGATTGCAACGGGCACGATCGCGAACATCGTCACGGTCCAAACTGCGGGCATGAACGCACACCGCACGGGGATCACCTTGATTATTTGGTAAGTGGGCACCTGCACCATTCCCATGGTGCCCACTGTGACAATCATGGCCCCCTGAAAACGGCGGCTTGATTCAACCCATACAATCCGGAGCGCGGCGAGGGTAACGAGAGGCCGAGCGCCCTTTTGCGTCGTACCGGCGCAAGCCTACTTAGCTTCGAGATTCACTCCTCGACGCAAGAAAATATCGCCGGGGAAATCCTTGGAAATCACGCAAAGGCCCTGTCTTTGAGCCATTCCGTGACCGCGGGCCTTTTGCTTGCGTCGCAGTCAACTTATCTCTCCTTTCCGTTTCACGTCACCGTGATACGCGGTTTGGCCGCGTTTTGCTGGGCCGCTCCGCGTCGAGATCTTCCAATCGAATTCCGAGGCCTTTTTGCAGGGCCGCACGCGACTCGGCAATCTGCCGCAAGAATTCCGGATGGTTCTCAATCCGGTAATCGAACCAATCGTCCTCAGATTCGAACCCGATGAGAACACCGGCGGGTCGGCCGTGCCGAGTGATCACAATTTCTTCACCAACTGCAAGGCGCAGATACTTCGATAGATCGTCCTTAACTTTCGCTAATGCGACCTCCCGTAGCCGGGGTCCCTTCTTCGTCGAGCCACCTCTGCGCGTCCGCTTTTTGGAGGATGGCAAGGACTTCGACCGTTGCTCCTTTGACGTCATAAAACACCCTTATTTCATCAACTCGCATGCGACACTGAGGCCGGCTCAAGCCACGCAACCGTTTGATACGACTTTTGCTCACCTTGGTCGGTTCGTGACGTAAATGAAGTTCAAGCGCGTGGCGAACCTGACTTCTGATCCGAGCGGGCAGCTTCTTGTAAGCCTCGGCCGCGTCGGGGGCCAAGATGACCTCGTATCGCATTCTGGCTACATTATGGCCAGAATGGACTATGGAAAGTCACTTTTCGTATGGTGCAGCGGCAGCAGTCGGACGTTCGGCGGACGTATTCGAATGGAAACTGTTTGTGTTTTCCTGCAAGTCACGTGGCATCTATCACGAAAAACAGCGAGGGAGTCCAATCATGGATCGAAGAGACGGAGAAGGAAAGATTGCCGTTCCTGGAGAATTCGGAAGCCCGGGCTCTGAGGAGGTGAAGAGTGATGAACAAGACGGACTCTGTTTTTCAACGCGCGGTATCCAAGTTATTGACCGAGATTTTCAATGGTCCTCCTGGTGCGGAGGCATACATCCTCAATCCCGGTGATCCCGGTCTTCATCGCCAACTCGAAACCATTTCCGCTTCCACTGCCTCAAGGCAAGCAATCCCTGCAGATCGTCCATTGCCGCTCATACCGACCATGTTCATTTCGGTTTATCACTTTTGGTACGTTGGTTGTCCGGTGAAGAAAACCCCTTTGCTGGCGCCGACTGGAATGGAAGCTGGCAACGCACAACCGTTACGGAAGAACAATGGCGCGCGCGGCGCGACAGTCTCCGCGAGAAAGCCGATGCATGGCAGAAAGCTGTCGCCGCTCGCTCCGACTGGGACGACGTCACCGCGGCAGGCGCGCTGTCAACGATTGCACACACCGCGTATCATCTGGGTGCGATCCGCCAGATTCTCGGAGCAGCCAGTTGATGACGTCATTCATCTCTCAGGCCTACGACAGCGTGTCGCACGTCGGGGCGACGTCTGACAAATGGAAAGGACGGCCGTCCATGGCATTTGAACTGACAAGCTCCGCATTCAAACAGAACGGGGCAATTCCGAAGGAATACTCCTGCGATGGCTCGGATATCTCTATTCCGTTGAGTTGGAACAAGCCGCCGGAAGGTACGAAGAGTCTTGCGGTGATTGCCGACGACCCGGACGCGCCGCGAGGAACCTGGGTTCATTGGGTGCTGTACGATATTCCTGCGGAGGTACGAGAACTCCCTGAAGGTATCGGACCTCAGGAGTCCCTACAGGACGGGACAAAGCAGGGCAGAAACGACTTTGGAAAAGTAGGCTATGGCGGACCATGTCCGCCAAGCGGTCCCGCGCATCATTACTATTTCAAACTGTATGCGCTGGATCAGTTGACGGGCCTCAAATCCAAAGCGACGAAGCAGCAGTTGCTGGATGCTATAAAAGGTCACGTGCTCGCAGAAACGCAACTGATCGGAACGTACAAGAGATGAGTACTCATTCCCGAGCCATTTGCTTATCCGATTTAGCCACGGCCTCCAGCGCGCAACCACGGTGACCACAATTGCAGGGCACTTCGGCAAACGTCCCGGCATCCTCGCAAAGCATACTGCAGTATTTCTCTCCCTCGGCCACCGGACAGCTACAAGTCGGCCTAAGGCACTTACTGGCTGTGGGCATGACCGATAAAGTGCAAGCCGGCCGCCAAACCAGTGAATATTGAGACAAGGCGCAGTTTTATTCAGCCTTTCATGCGCTTGAAGTAGAGATAAAGGTGCCCGGCATGATTCAGAATGCCGGCCAGTTCCCAGCCATCCTTTCCGATTTGATTGAGTTCATCCTCGGAAGGGATTTCGCCCTGCGAAAAATCCCGGGTGACCTGCCTGTATTCCCAGACAGTTTTTTCAGCGACGTAAACCATCGGTGGGATCGTTAGATGCGTATCCATGGTGATAACTCCTCCTCTTTTCAAGCGCGGGAACGAGTGAGCAGGAATCTGAATCTGTGGAGGTTGTCCGCAGTGAATTGGCGGGCTTCGACCTCAAACCGATTGCTCCAGTACCCGCATCGCAACCACTCCAGCACGTACCGCCAACTCGTCAGTAGACCGGGTTCCCATTGATTGATGACGTGGAAATACTCATGCATCATCAAGGCGGGATCGTCGAAGAAATCTTCCGCACTTCCGCGCAGATAAACACGCCTTCGACGCGTCGTTGCAAGTGCGTTCCAGTGCAGACGGGCAAAGAATGAATACTCGATCACTGCGACACGTGCAACGTCATCGCCGAAGAATCTCTCGAGCGCGATTCGCACAGAATCCGGTACCGGTACTCGACGTCCGTACAAAGGAGTCACGCATCTGTGAGTCTAGAGATCCGCAGCGATCGTCTTACGCAATTGGGCTTCCTGGTAGCCGGCGATGACGAGCCTCCTGCGAATCAGGAAAATGGCACCTATCAGACCGCCGCTGCCGCCCAGCGCACGCAGCACATAGCTGGGCTGATCGAGCAACCAACCCACGCCGGCCGCAACCAATAAAATGTCGGCAAAAACGAGCACCACGTTCCACAAACCGATCACAATGGCGCGATGCCGTTCGCGTTGCGCAGGAATTGCGACGAGGGCGCAGAGACAGAAATGACAACATTGATGCCCTATTCCAGGAGAGCAGTTCGCAGTCACAGTGGCCGCTACAGCGAATTTTCTTTTGGCCCGTGTCGGTCAAGAGGATTAGTCTTGTTTCGCTCGTCAATCGGAGGTTGAAACATGCGACACATGGTGTTTCTCGTCATCCTGGTTTTATTCAGTGTCCCGGTCTTTGCCCAGACCACGGATACCGACGTCATTAACCGAGTCATCTCCAACGTCAGCTACGGCCTCACACATTCCTTGAACGATCAATACGGCAACCTGGTGATCTTCGACTCAATCTATACGCTTACTCCCGTGCCGGTGCCGCTTCCGTTTCCTACGCCAACGGCGGGGGCGACCAGCGTGGCCGTCCTTCGGCCTTTGATGGCGCCGAAAACCAGAATTACGGTGATTCCCGACGGCGGTGGACAGCCGATTTTTAAGGAATATGACGGGAACATTCAATTAGTCGGTGCGGGTAAATCGGCGATCTACGCGGTGACGTACGGATTCTCGCTGTCGAACGGCTTGATCGCGATCACGCCGCGAAGGCTCATTGCAATTGATGTTGGCGCGGCGGGAACACAATTGCCGCCGGATACTTCCGGGTTTCTGAGCGCGGACCTGACCAGCAGCGGCGAAGTCCGGTTGACGCCGGGGACCGCCGTGACGCCCGACACAATCACGTGCGTGGATCCGGCCGGTAACGCCGTATTCATATCGCCGGCCGGCGCCGTTCGCCCCACGAGAGTTGCGCGCACGATTCGATTCGATGGACTGCGATTTTCGTCGGTCGACGTCACGCTACCACAGTAACGAAGTTCGAGCCGATACTGGAGAGCATGCGTCACTGCGCCAGTAATATTTCTCTCATGTCCGGGGCATCTTCGGTCGATTGAGAAGGAAGCGTTACTA